>Ga0307472_100000156_pt1 | contig 21256 bp, 16 predicted proteins | sample atmos_gasesAM5C__2_FD_204582 | JGI IMG/M metagenome (GOLD analysis project Ga0307472, IMG submission 204582) | Hardwood forest soil microbial communities from Morgan-Monroe State Forest, Indiana, United States - atmos_gasesAM5C_05 | ecosystem: Environmental > Terrestrial > Soil > Temperate...
GGTCCCGGCTCGTCAGAACGACAAGCAGTAAGAGCCTCGAGATTCGTAGAAAGCAGAGGACTTGATCATGGCCACCCTTCACTGTCGGAACGGCGAACGCCGTCGAACCGTCCGCGTATCCGTCTTCGTCGATTTGACCGTGCAAGGAATCGATGGACAAAACCAGAGGTTCAAGATCCGGACCCGCTCTCTTTCCGTGAGCGGGCACGGTGGGCTGACGGTGCTGGACGTCCCCGTGTCGGTCGGGCAGACACTCATCCTGGCTAACGAGCACAGCAAGCAGAAAGCGGAATGCCGAGTGGTGTCTCTTCGGCTAGGGGGCCACGGAAAGACCATCGTGTCGTTCGCATTTCTTACGCCTCAGGCAAACTTTTGGAAGATGTCCTTTCCGCCGCCGGGAACAAAACCCTCCGCCGATCGGTACCGGCCGAAGCCCGGGCATAGTCGAGCAAGGCTTCTCCCTACCAGTGAAGCTCCAGCGCGAATTGCACCTGGCGCGAAGTAGTGGAAGTGCTGCTGATGGCTCCGGCCGTGCCGGCAACGCCCGATGGAGTGAAAACGATCAGATTGGGCGTATTGGAATTGGCGCGGTTCAAGAGGTTAAAGATCTCCGCGCGGAATTCGAGCCCGCGGCTTTCTCGAAACGCAATCTCTTTCAGCACCGAAAAATCCCAGGTCGCCATAGAACCCACTATCGGGCGGAGGCGGAAGAAAAGCGTGGGGATTAAGAAACCGCAGGAATGACCTTGCGCGGGGAAACCACACCACCTTTCCTGTCCTCGCGGTCGGGTAGAGAGTGGACAAGCGGTTTCCTCAGAGCGATTGACAGTTCTCCGGGCCTCCGGTAACAACGATAGATAGGGTCGTGCTCCGAGGAGAAGCCAAGATGATGACCAAGAAGTCTCCGTGTGCCATGGCTTTGGCGATGCTGCTTTCCTGGCTCGTGGCCATGCCTGGCGATAGCTCGGCAGCTCCCGCGGGGACGGGGCCGCGCGCGGGCGAGGTTTCGCGGGTGATCCCGGCGGTGAACCTTGCGCGCAGCGGCAAAACCATTCCTGCCGCGGCCAAGACGGTTGTGAACTGGCAAGACCTCGTAAACACCCAGGTGAGTGCGCGGGCGCGCATCGCGCTCGACGACGGTTCGGTGCTCAACGTTGGCTCGGATTCCTCCATCCAGGTGATCAAGCATGATGCGGGCGCGCAGCAAACCGAACTCGAGCTCACTTATGGAAAGCTGCGGACGCAGGCGCAAAAAATCACGAAGCCCGACGGGAAATTCGAGCTACGCACCGCAGCCGGCGTCGCGGGCGTCGTGGGCACGGATTTTTTTGTGGAATATGCGAACAACGCGATGAACGTGATCGTATTCGAAGGGCTCGTGAAGGTCTGCAACCTTGCCGGTGTTTGTGTGATGGCCAAGGCCGGGCAGATGACCAGCGTGCGCAGCGGTGACAATTCCGCGCCGTTGCCGCCACAGCAAGCCACCCTCGACGTGCTGGTGACCTCGAGCAACGACACCAACGCCGGCGCGCCGTCGGGCGCAACCGCCCGAGCCGAGCCGCACCCGCACCTTGGCGTGTGGGGAACGGTGGGAATCCTGGCGGGAGCGGTCGGAACGGGGTTGGGTGTGGGATTGACCCGCGGCGGCGGCACGAAGCCGCCCCAGAATGGCTGCATCGCCAGCAAAGCTTGCTGAGCAAGCGCGCCTATAATAAACCCCTAAACCAAGCTTGCGCTCGAGCGCAAGGTTGTCGGCTTTCCCCTCATCGCGGCAAAGCCCAGCTTCCCGCCCGGCGTGCAACGGAAAGAACAAACCAGCCGTCAAACGAATTGTCGGGAAGGAAAGATTGCGTCCGCGGTGTTTGGCACGCCCTCTCCATTAGCGTACACTGAATGTTTCGCGAGTCCCGTCAAAGAGAACGAGGTTTCCCTTGATTAATGCCAAGCGAAGTGCATGGGCTTCCTATCTTATTGGGCTGAGTCTCCTCGCGGGCTTGGCTACGCTGTTTGCGCCGAAGGCCGAGGCTTACCCGCCGGACGCCCAGGCGCAGCGTTCACCGTTGCTCGGGGCGCTCCAGGCGGAACTCGACCGCTCGATGAAGACCTACGGCGCCCAGGACCCTGCGGCGTATTACATCGGATATGCGGTCACCGACACGCAGAGAGTGGACGTCTCGGGTTCGAACGGAGCCTTGCTGGACAGCAAGGCGGTGCGCAACCGCTATCTAGAGGTTTCGGTGCGCGCCGGCAGCTATCAGCTGGATGACACCCACAAGGTCGGGGAACGGCAAATACAAAGCGAAAACCCGGTCGTGGCCGTGCCCGTGGATAACGATCCCGAAGTGCTGCGCCGCGCCGCCTGGCTCGAAACCGACAAACAGTACCGCGCCGCCGAAGAAGCGCTGATTAAGATCAAGACGGGAAAAGAAGTAAAGGTAGAAACGGTCGAGGGCAAGGCCCCGGATTTTTCCCGCGAGCAGCCGCACGTTTCCATCTCGCCGCAGGTTTCCATCAACGTGGACCGCACGCCGTGGGAAGCCAAAGTGCGCGCGTACACGAAAGCCTTTCGCGAATCGGCGGCCATCATCAATTCCATCGTGACCTTCAGCGCGCAGGCGCAAAACGTGCTGCAAGTGACCAGCGAAGGGACGCAACTGCAGTTCGGTCAGGTGCGCTACCGGTTGGAACTCTTTATCCAGGGGAAAGCGCCCGACGGGATGGACATCGACCGCTATTACAACTTTGACTGGGTGGATCCGAAAGAAGCGCCGGATGACAAGGCCGTGTACGCTGCCGAAGCGACCATGCGCAAGGAGCTGGAAGGGCTGATCAAGGCGCCGATTGTCGACCCAACCGTTGGCCCGGCGCTGCTCACGGGACGCGCCGCCGCGGTGTTCTTCCACGAGGTTTTTGGCCACCGCGCGGAAGGCCACCGGCAAAAAGACGTGAGCGAAGGACAAACCTTCTCGAAAAAAGTCGGAGAGCAAATTCTGCCGCCTTTCCTGAGCATCACCGACGACACCACCATGAGGAAGCTGGGAGGGCAGGATTTGCTCGGCTACTACCAGTTTGATGACGAAGGCGTGCCGGCCGAGCGCGTGACGCTGGTCGATCACGGGGTGTTGAAGAGTTTCGAGATGTCGCGGTCGCCGCTGGTGGGCTTTCCGCACTCGAACGGGCACGGACGGAGGCAGCTTGGCGCGACACCGGTTTCGCGGCAGGGCAACCTCATCGTGCAAAGCAGCAAAACGGTGAGCAACGCGGAGCTTCGAGGAAAATTCATCGAATTGATCAGGGAACAACACAAACCATACGGGCTGCTGATCGACGACATCGCCGGGGGATTCACCTTCACCGGGCGGGGGCAGCCGCAGGCTTTTCAGGTGCAGCCGCTGGTGGTTTACGAGGTCTTTCCTGATGGCCGGCCCGATGAACTCGTGCGGGGAGTGGACATCGTGGGCACGCCGCTGGCCGCTTTGACCAAGATCGTGGCCACGGGCGACAAGCCGGAAGTGTTCAACGGCTATTGCGGCGCCGAATCCGGGTCCGTTCCGGTGGCGGCCGCTTCGCCCGCGATTCTCATTTCCGAAATGGAAGTGCAGAAAAAGGAAACTTCGACCGACCGGCCGCCGATTCTGCCGCCGCCCGCCCATGACACAGTCAAGACCGGAGGGGCAAAGTGAGGCGCGCGGGAAGAATGGCGAAAGCGGCATTTCTCTTGGCGGTTTGGAGCTGTGCGAGCTCCGCGCTCGCGCGGGCGCAACAGGATAACGACCATACCCTTCAGGCCATGCGAGATGAAATGGCCCGCTCGAAGGCCCGACTGGAATTGCAGATTCCCAACACCGATCAAACGGTACGGCCGTTTTACATCGAATACCGCTTGGTCGATCTGGACGTGCGCGAAGTGGTGGCCGAGTTCGGCGATTTGCTTACGAGCACGCATGCGCGGAACCGCTTCATGAATGTGGAAGCGCGCGTGGGGAGCTACAAACTGGACAGCTCGAACTTCGTTAGCGACGACGTTTTTCGAGGCTTCATCGGTCCGACGGGCGAGGTGGGCGTCGACCGCGATTACGACTCGCTGCGGCAGGACTTGTGGATCGCAACCGATCAGGCTTTCAAGGAAGCGCTCGATACTTACTCGAGGAAGAAAGGCTACCTCAGCAGCCTGGCGCGGCAATCAGACATCGACGATTTTTCAAAGACCGAGCCTGTCGAGCTGATCCAGCCGCTTGAGACCCCGGACTGGACCAACCGCAACTGGGAACAGGAAGCGCGGGACAGCTCCGCGGTGATGCGCGCGTTCTCGCAAATCCACGAGTCGCGCGTCAGCTATTACCTGGTTTACGCGACCGAATACCTGCTCACCAGCGAAGGGACGGAGATCCGCGAGAATCGCAGCTTTGCGGCCATCGAGGCGGGCATGAACGCCGTGGCCGACGATGGCGTACCGGTGAATCATTATTATACGACCTACGCCGTTCGCCCCGCGGACCTGCCGAACGTGGACGGGGTCCGCAAGGGCCTGAACGTCACCTGCACGGAATTAATGGCGCTGCGCTCGGCGCCCCCGGCGCAGGATTACACCGGGCCGGTGCTGTTTGAAGCACGCGCGGCGGCATCGCTGCTGGCGCAGGTGTTGAGCCCGGCGATCAACGGAGCGCGGCCACCCATATCCTTCAGCCCGGTGCTCGAACAAATGCTGACCGGACTGGGAGGGAAGAGCGACTGGGTCGGGCGCATTAGTGCACGGGTTTTGCCGCCGAGCGTGACGCTTGTGGACGACCCGGGAGCAAAAGAGTTCAAGGGCAGCCGGCTCGTCGGCGGATACACCGTGGATGAACAAGGCGTGCGCGGCCAGAAAATCACCTTGGTCGAAAACGGGGTTCTTAAGGGCGAGCTCATGTCGCGCCGTCCCGGTTCGGATTTCGACCAGTCGAACGGCCACGGGCGCTCCGCGTTTTTGAGCGACGCCAAGCCCACCATGAGCAATTTGATCTTTTCTTCGACTGAAGCGGTTTCGCCCGACGATTTGCGCAAGAAATTCCTGAAGCAATGCCGGGAGGAGAAACAATCCGAACGCGAGAAGTACTGCCTGGTGGTTCGCGAGATGGACAATCCGGCCCTGAGCTTGCTCCACCAGGACGATTTCTCGGAACTGCTGGCGAGCTTCGGGGGCGGCGCGGGAACAGGCGACCGGCTGCCGTTGATCGTCTATCGCGTTTATCCCGATACCGGCCGCGAAGAAATGGTCCGGGGAGCGCGCCTCATCGGCTTGAGTACGCGCACGCTGCGGAACATCGCCGGGATCGGCAACGACGACTTTGTTTTCAATCATGTGCAAAGCCAGGGTAACTTCGCCGGCACGGCCTTCAGCGCGTTTGGCTCGGCGCAAGTGGGCTTGCCTGCTGCGATCGTCGCGCCTTCTTTGCTCTTCGACGAAGTGGAGGTGCGGGGCGAGCGCGCCGAAGCCAAACGGCTTGCGCTGCTGCCGCCACCCCCCATGACGGCAGCGAAATAATCCATTCGATTCCTAGCTCGGTGTTCTTCCCTGTCGCTCGAGGGGAATATGGAATCTGGGGTAGTCTAGTCCTCGATGGAAAGCGTTGCTCCAATCGAGGAGGCGCGTGGGAAGAAGCGCGCTGCGCTTCTGAGCGTGGGCTCCGCCACGCTTTTGGTTTCCTTGAAGGCTTTTCTGGTTGTGCGGACGGGCAGTCTTGGCGTGCTATCCGAAGCGCTGCACTCCGGGCTCGACTTGCTTGCCGCCATCATTACCTTCCTCTCGATTCGCGTCTCCGATCAGCCCGCCGACGAGCGCCATCCCTATGGTCACGGGAAATTCGAGAATTTCTCCGCATTTGTCGAGACCGGTCTGCTGGCGCTGACGGCCCTGTACATCATTTACGAGGCGTTCGACCGGCTGTTTTTCCGCACCGTGCATATCCAGCCGAGCGTGATGGCCATCGTAGTGCTGCTCGTCGCACTGTCCATCGACCTCACACGAGCGCGGGCCCTCCGGGAAGCCGCGAGAAAGTATTCAAGTGAAGCGCTCGAAGCCGACGCGTTGCATTTTTCGACCGATGTATGGAGCACCACCGTGGTCATCGTGGGTATCGGGCTGGTGTGGGCCGGCGAAACCTGGGATCTGCCGTGGCTCGTCTACGCGGACGCGCTCGCCGGCCTGGCGGTCGCCGCCGTGGTCTTATGGGTTGGCTCGCAGCTTGGCCGGCGCACCTTAGACGCGCTCCTGGACGCGGCGCCCAAGGGGTTGCAACAGGAGATCGCCCGGGCGCTCGAACGAATGGCCGGCGTGCTCGATGTCGTGCGCGTGCGCGTGCGCCGCGCCGGCAACCGTCACTTCGTGGACGCCACCGTCAGCGTGGCGCGGTCCGCCAGCCTCGAACAGGTACATGCGCTGACCGACGCCATCGAGAAGCGCATCGGCGAAATTGTTCCTTCTGATGTGATGGTGCACGTGGAGCCGCGCGCGCCCGTTGGCGAACATCTTTTCGAGGCCATTCGCGCGCTCGCCCAGCGCATGGGACTGGCGATTCACGACGTGCATGCATCGCAGCAGGACGGCCGCCTTTTTATCGAGTTGCACCTCGAAGTGGACGAGAATCTGAGCTTGCGCGAGGCCCATCGCCAGGCCAGCGAATTGGAAGACCAGATCCGCGAACTGCGCGACGGCGCCATCGACGTAAACATCCACATCGAGCCGCAGGGGCACCACATCGCGACGCCCGACTCTGGCCTCGAGGAGATGAAGCAACTCGCCAAGGCCATCGAGGATTTCCTGAACCGCCTGCCGTCGGAGTTCGATGAATTGGTGAACTGCCACGACGTCCGCGTGCGGCAGGTCGAGCATCATATTCTGGTCTCTTGCCATTGCACCATGAAGAGCGAGCTGCCCATCACGCAAGTCCACGATGTGACCGCCGCTTTGGAAGATCGTGTAAAGGAAAAGTTTCAACAAATTTATCGCGTCACCATCCACCCGGAACCCGCCGAGGATCGCTAAGCCTCCTCCCCGGCCACACCTCGTCGGCCCGCTAGGGCGGCGGCTCCCAGAGCTATGAGCCCCGCGAAGCATTCGAGCACGTAGCGCGGCTCGGGCGTTTCGAGCGTGGTCAGGAACGCCGTGCGCAGCAGCATGTAGAGAACCAAAAAAGCAACCACGGGCCGGATGGCCGGGTTCGCGTGCCAGAGTTTTCTCGCGCCCCACGCTCCCAGGCTCACGTAAACCATGTTCAGCAGGAAAAACAGAATGGTGAATCCTTGATCAACGGGATCCTCATCATACATCTCGGCCAAGGGAAAAACGTTCCCCGACAGAGGCAAGAGTTCGATGCGCGGGGTGAACCAGATGGCCACCGCGCGCGCCACCGGAATCCACACAAAGATGCGCAAGCGATGACGGCGAACGCGTTCGCGCGCGATTTGGCCGAACGCATCGTCCTCTTCTTTGGTCAGCGTCAAGTCCTGGTTGTACTTTTCGAGAATATCTCGGACGCTCTGCTTCTCTGCCGGCGAGTCAAAGGCCCGCCGAGGGATATCGTCGACATCGATGGCCTCTTCATCAAGCTTCCAGGGCACCAGATAACAGTCGCGCACGCGGTACAGCCAGGTCCTTTCCCAGGCCATGAAGCCGTAAGGGACAATCTCGCCGGGAAGAGTCGAATATTTCGGGTTGAGAAATTGCACTTCGTTGAATGTCAGCCGGTTGCGCAAAGCCCAGGGAGACAGCACGATCAGGCACCCGATGATCATCGCCGCCGCGGCCAAAAACCAGCGAGCGAATTGCGCAAGCCGAAAAAGCAATACGCCAAGCACGAGCGCCGCGGTGAGGAGCAGCAGGGGGGTTTCCGGGCGAAACAACGCGCCCATACCCGCGATGAGTCCCGCGCCGAGCGCCCCGTACTCCACGCCCCGGCGCGATGGCATCTCGGACCCCCGCAAGAGAAAATCCGGTTTCTTCACTCTTTCGATTGCCACCACAAGAACGCAGCACGCGAGCGCGGTCCAAAAACAAGCGAAAACTTCGGTGAGGGGTACGGCCGTGTAATTCGCGGTAAAGGGGCAAACCGCGGCCAGCCACAGCGCCAGGGTGTAGGCCCGCTCACCGCGCGCGTCGTTTCCCGACGGGCAAGTCAACATCCCGGCCAGGCGTGCGATCACGAGGCACCCCAGAAGATCCACAAGAATTTGCGCGAGCATGACCCACCATCGCGCGGATTCCCCGGTTCGGCCGGTGAGCGCGTAGATCAGGGCCAGAAAGGCGGGATATCCCGGCATTCTTATGTCCACCGGAGTGAGTGCGCCATGCACATCCATGGCATAGGCGTGGTGTTTCAGCCAGTTTGTGGCGATTTGCTCGTAAAGAACGGTGTCGCCGGAAGTGGCCGAAAACAGCTGCACAAAAAGCAAGCGCAGGCCAAGCCCTACCGCCAACGGGAAAACCCGGGTCGAGAAAATTCGCTTCATGGGCGAAACGCATCTTACAATAGAGGAGCAGGAATCGCGCGGAAGGCTCCGCCCAGCCGCGAGCGGATTGGCAGCCATCCCGAAGGGCTAAGCAGATTCAATGAAGGAACGTGGACCGATATTTTACGACGCGGAGCGTGTGCGCTGGCGCCGCACTCGCCGTGTCCTCGAGATCAGTGGAGCGCTGCTCACGCTGCTGTTGGTGTACTTCTTCATCACCATCGCCGTCAGCGTCGATTTGCCCGCCGGTTTGCTCCCCGACACCAAGCTGGGCTATCACGCGCTGAAAACGAAAAAGCGGACGCAGCCGGTTCGCGAAGGCCGCCGCCGTCGCGTGGCCAATATCGGAACCGTGCCGGCGAGCTACGACCCCGTGCGCGCTGCGTTTTTTGTCAGCTGGGATCCCAACAGTCTCGCCTCTCTGAAAAAGCATTATCGCGAGATCGACCTGCTGATCCCGGAGCAGCTTCACGCCGTGAGCGAGGACGGCGCGCTGACCGTCGTGGATTACGAGCACGGCCAGAATCGCGTCAAAGCAACACCCTCAGCAGCCGTCTCCCTCCTGAAACAGGACGAGTTGCACCAGTGGATGAAGTCTCTGAATCCTCCCGTCGAACTGCCGATGATGGCGCTGCTCAACAACTACGACGGCGTTCACTGGCGCATCGACGACATGGTGAAGCTGCTCGAGAATCCTCTCTCGCGGCAAAGGCTGGTGCACGACGCCGTGGAATTTGCGGTCGAATCGCATGAAGCCGGCATCGTCGTGGATTTCGAAGAAGTCCCCGACACCAGCCAGGCGCATTACCGGGAGTTCGCCGCCGAGCTCGGCCCGGCGCTCCATGCGGTGGGGCTGAAGCTGATGCTGGCCCTCCCGGCGCGCGACGACGCCTACGATTACGGATTTTTCGCGAAACAGTCGGATGCCATCGTGCTGATGAACTTCGACGAACACTGGCAGACCTCGCCGCCGGGGCCCATCGCTTCCCAGGATTGGTACGTCGAAAACCTTCGACAGATTGGGGAGGTCGTGCCGCCGACGAAACTCATTGTCGCCGTGGGCAGCTGTGCGTATGACTGGTCGGAAGGTGCCCAGAAAACCCACGAACCGGCGCAACCTCTTACGATGCAGGAAGCGCTGCTGCACGCCTTTGAGTCCGAGGCGCAAGTCGTCGGGAATGCTCCGGCGGACCCGCTTCACGGCATCGTGGAATTCGATTCTCGCTCGCTGAACCCCCATTACTCTTACTATGACGAGCACAATCACGTGCATCAGGTGTGGATGCTCGATGCGGTGACCGCCTACAACGAGCTGCGCGCGAGCGAGCGCCTGGGCTTGCGGGGTACGGCGTTGTGGCGGCTCGGCTCGGCCGACACCTCGCTTTGGCCCATTTGGGACGCCACCCGCCCCAACGACGCCATTCGTCAGAAGATCGAAGACCTTCCCCCGGGACCGGATCTCATCCTGGAAGGGGATGGCGACGTGTGGCACTTCCTCGATACCCCGAAGCGGGGCCGCCGCAGCATCACTTACGATTCGTCAAGCGATCTCATTACCAACGAAAAGTACGAAGCCTATCCGCTCTCCTATCGCATCGACCAGATCGGCGCCGCCAAGAAAAGACTGGCCATCACCTTCGACGACGGGCCTGATTGGAAGTGGACTCCCAAAATCCTCGATGTGCTCAAGGAAAAGAACGTCCCGGCGACCTTCTTTGTGATCGGCTTGTCGGCGAACAAGTGGCCGCAACTGCTTCGCCGGGAATACGCGGAAGGGCACGAAATCGGGAATCACACCTACTCTCACCCGGATTGGGAAAACCCGAATCTGTCCAACACGCAAATTCGCTGGGAACTCAATCTCACCGAGCGCCTGATCGAGAGCGTGGTCGGGGCCAAACCCCTTCTTTTCCGGCCTCCTTACGGCATCGACCACCAGCCCGAATTTGCCGAAGAAGTGGCGCATCTTCCGACCGCGCAGGAGATGGGCTACATCATCGTCGGCCAGAAGGTGGACCCCCACGACTGGAAGCAGCTCAGTCCGGGCGTTCCGCTGCCCGCCTCAACCATCGTCCAGAACGCCATGAGCGAGGCGGCTGAGGGCAACATCGTTCTTCTTCATGATGGCGGCGGGGATCGCAGCCAGACGCTCATCGCGCTCCCGCAGCTTATCGATGCTCTCCGTGCCGAGGGATATGAGTTTGCCTCCGTTCCTGAACTTATCGGCAAAACGCGCGCCCAGGTCATGCTTCCGCTTTCACCGCAGGAACAATTCGAGGCGCGCGCCGACGGCTTCATCTTCGGCATCTATCACTGGTTTTGGGTGGCCATCACCGCCGCGTTTATTCTCGGAATCGTCCTCGTTGGCGGCCGCACGCTGGTCATTGGCATCCTGGCGTTCATCGAGAAACTGCGGCCGGACCGCACCGAGATTTCCGCGCCGCTGCCCGGCGTTACCGTGCTGATTCCCGCGCACAACGAAGAAACGGTCATCGTTGAAACCGTCCATTCCGTGCTGTTTTCCGATTATCCGGATCTGCATCTCGTCGTAGTGGACGACGGTTCCACGGACAAAACCGGAGAGCTACTGGATGCGCATTTTTCGCGCGATCCTCGCGTACGCGTCATGCACCAGGTGAACCGCGGCAAAGCGGCGGCGCTGAGCGTGGCCATGTCTCAGGCACAGACGGAAATCGTGGTGACCATCGACGCGGATACAGAAATCGAACCCGATGCCATTCGCAAGCTGGTCCGGCATTTCAGCGATCCCACCGTGGGCGCGGTCGCGGGCAACGTCAAGGTCGGCAATCGTTCGCGCTGGCTGACGCGCTGGCAAGCGCTCGAATACATCACCAGCCAGAACATGGAAAAACGCGCCTTTGATCTTCTCAATTGCATCACCGTGGTTCCGGGCGCTCTCGGCGCCTGGCGCAAGCAGGCCATCGAAGCCGCCGGCGGGATCACCGCGGACACCGTGGCCGAAGACGCCGACCTGACCATTGCGATTCGCCGGGTTGGCTGGCGCATTGGCTACGACGAAGAGGCCATCGCTTGGACGGAAGCTCCCGATACCCCCGGCCAGCTCATCCGCCAGCGCTTTCGCTGGACGTTTGGCACGCTGCAATCCTTCTGGAAGCACAGCAGCACGCTGTTCCGGTGGAAGTACGGAACGCTCGGCTGGATCGCCCTGCCGAATATCTTCGTTTTTCAGCTGGTGCTCCCGCTCATCTCTCCGCTGATCGATTTATTGTTCCTGTGGTCGGTGGGGCTCTGGGCGCTCGAAAAGCTGCAACTCTCCTGGCTGCCGACGATTCACGCGACCACCGGCGATCTGATGCGCTCCGTGTTCTTTTTCATCGGCTTCCTGCTGATTGATGTGCTTACCTGTGTTCTCGCCTTCGCGCTCGAGCGCAAGGAAGACTGGACGTTGCTCGTTCCCGTGCTCCTGCAGCGCTTCTATTACCGCCAGTTGATGTACGTGGTGCTTTTCCGCTCGGTCAAGGAAGCCGTTCGCGGCCGCCCCGTGGGGTGGCGAGGGGTCGAGCCCGAACCGCAGGCTCCCCAGGCTCCACCCAGACCGGCTGCGGTGGCCGGGAACTAGCCTGCTCACATCTTGAGGAACGCTGACGTCTCAAGGCAATAGCAGTTCCGCTGTCCCCCGGAGCAAGGGAGGTGGCCCGTGCCTGCTAGAGCCACGGCTATCGTTTGCTGCTTTGCGTCGCTGGTTCCTTGTCCGTCGCACGCGCAGCAGACGCGTCCCCGAGAACATTTTCAAAACGCCGACGTCGTTTACGACTGGGTCACCAATTCTCGCAAAGACAAGCTCCGCACTTTCATCTCCCACCCGCGGAACGCTCGATTCAAGGTGCCGGTCCTGTTCTTTGTCGGCTGGCTGAGCTGTGACAGCGTCGAATCTCCACAAGGCGAAACCGACGGCTTCAGCGCGCTCCTGCTGCGCTTGATCGACCAGTCCGATTACGCCACGGTGCGGACAGAAAAGCCGGGAGTCGGCGAAAGCCAGGGAACGCCCTGCGACAAAGCTGACTTTCAAGGCGAGCTCGAAGGCTACCAGGCGGCGTTTGAGTCCATGAGCAAGTACGAATTTCTGGACCCGGACCGCGCCATCGTGATCGGCCTCAGCAATGGAGGCGGCTTTGCTCCTCTGGTCGCCAAGCGCCATGCCGTGCGCGGATTTGTGGCGGCAGGCTCCTGGGGGCGCACCTGGTACGAACACATGCTCGAAAACGAGCGCGTGCGATTGACCACTGAGGGTAAGTCCGCTGCCGAACTGAACGACGCCATGAAAGCCTTCGCCGAGTTCTATGACCTCTACCTGATCCAGGGTGAAACACCGGGACAAATCCTGAGTCAGCACGCGCAATGGCGGAATCTCTGGTACGACGCGCCCGGCGGGCAGTACGGCCGCCCTGCGGCGTTTTATCAGCAATTGCAGGCGTTAAACCTCGGCGAAGTCTGGCAAAACGTCGTTGCACCGGTGCTCGTCATTCGCGGCTCGAAGGACACGGTCATGAGCCGCGCCGACAGCTCTGCGATCGCAGAAACGGTGAACCGCGTGCACCCGGGGAAGGCCCGCTATCTGGAAATGGAAGGCATGACCCACGGCTTTACCGTGGAGAAGAAGTTTCAAGGGGAAATGGTCACCGTTATCCTGAATTGGGCCAAGGAGCAATTGGCAACCGGCGAAGGAAGCAGCCAGCTCGAGAACGGGCGGAATGGGCAGGTTGAAAAACAACCACCGGGGCGGCCCGGGTAAAGCCTCGCGGTTGCCTGCCCCACAAGTTAATGGCCTTTGGCCATTTCCGATCGGGCCTTGAGTTGTTGTACGATATCCACCTTCTGAAGGGAGGTCTCCCATGGCGATCAGTTTCACGTTGAATGGCAAGTCCCAGTCGGTCGACGTCAGCCCGGACATGCCCCTGCTCTGGGTGCTCCGCGACACGCTCGAGATGACCGGGACCAAGTTCGGCTGCGGCATGGCCCTTTGCGGAGCCTGTACGGTGCATATCAACGGCCAGGCCACGCGCTCCTGCATCACGCCGATCTCGAGCGTGGCGGGCAAGAAAGTCACCACCATTGAAGGGCTCTCCGCCGATGGCAGCCATCCCGTGCAGAAAGCATGGATGGAGGAAGACGTTCCGCAGTGCGGCTACTGCCAGTCCGGACAAATCATGTCCGCAGTGGCCCTGCTCACGAAGAAGCCCAACCCCACCGACGCCGACATCGATGATGCCATGAGCGGCAACATCTGCCGCTGCGGCACTTACCAGCGCATCCGCAAAGCCATTCACCGCGCCGCATCCGAAATGGCCGGCAAAGCCCATTCCGCGGCGTGATGTAATTTGTCAGGGTTTCTTTCCCACAATCTGTTGCGAGGTGTCCCATGGCAACTGCTCCGGTTGTAAATCGCCGCGACTTCCTGAAGAGGGGTGCGGCCGGTGGCGCCGCGCTCATCGTCGGGTTCCACCTGGCTCCCCGCGCTTTCGCCGACCAGGCCAAAGATCAGGAGGAAAAGACTCCCAATCCGTTTGACGCTTGGGTGCGCATCACGCCGGACGATCGCGTCACGCTCGTGCTCGGAAAGTCGGAGATGGGCCAGGGAGTCTTCACGGCTCTGCCGATGATTCTCGCGGAAGAGCTTTCCCTCGATTGGAAGCAAGTGCACGTGGAGCAGGCCCCGACGAATCCTAAAATCTATGATCTAGGCACTGGCGGCAGCGGGAGCGTGGCCGGTTCCTGGCTGCCGTTGCGCCAGGCTGGTGCCGCCGCGCGCGAAATGCTGATCGCGGCTGCCGCCAAAAGGTGGGAAGTCGGTACCGACACTTGCAAAGCGAAGAACGGCTTCGTCGTTCATGGCCATCCGGAACGCTCTTTGCGCTACGGCGAGCTGGTCGTCGATGCCGCGAAGCTGCCCGTCCCCAATCTGAACAAGGTTCCGCTAAAGAATGCCGACGACTTCACCATTGTTGGGCGGGACACGCATCGGCTTGATACCGCCCTGAAATCCACCGGTAAGGCCCAGTTTGGCATCGACTCGCGCGCTCCGGGCATGCTTTATGCCGTGATTGCGCGCTGCCCGGTCTTCGAAGGCAAAGTCGCTTCCTTTGACGCCGGCAAAGCCAGGGCCGTGGCCGGCGTGCGCGACGTTTTCGAAATCAAGACCAGCGGCCGCGGCGCTTCCACGACCGGCGGCGTTGCAGTCCTGGCCGACAATTCCTGGGCCGCCATCCAGGGCCGCAAGGCGCTCGAGGTGAAGTGGGAGGAAGGCGCAGCCGCCAACGAATCCAGCGAGAAATTGCGCAGCCAGTTTTTGGCCAACGCCAGCAAGCCCGGAGGAGTGCTTCGCAGCGAGGGCGACGCCGACGCGGTGCTCCGAGCCGCTTCCAAGAAACTGGAAGCCATTTACGAATTGCCGTTTGCGGCGCACGTGTGCATGGAGCCCATGAACTGCACCGTGCACATCAGGCCGGACCGCGCGGAAGCCTGGGTGCCCTCGCAGGGGCCGCAGTGGGCGCAGGCGGTGATCGCGGAAGCCGCAAAGCTTCCTCCTGAAAGAGTCACCGTGCACACCACGCTGATGGGCGGCGGCTTTGGCCGGCGCTATCAGGCGGATTTCGTGATGGAAGCAGCCGAGGTTGCCAAAATCTCAGGCAAGCCGGTGATGGTGTTGTGGACCCGCGAAGACGATATGCAGCACGATTTTTATCGCCCGGCCTCCTATCACCGGTTAGAGGGCGCACTGGATGGCGAAGGCAAGCTTGCTGCCTGGAAGCATTTCCAGACCTCCACTTCGATCGCCGCCAAGTGGAGTCAGAAGGGGGCTGACGATCCTGGGCTCGGTGAATTCGGCACCGGCGCAACGCTTCCCTATCTGACGCCGAACATTCGCATCGAGTATACCCTCGCGCATTCCAGCGCACCGCGAGCGTGGTGGCGCTCGGTCGAGCACTCGAGCAGCGGTTTCGTCGTCGAGAGTTTTGTCGATGAGCTGGCGCGTGCCGCGGGGCAGGATCCCCTGGAGTTCCGGCTGAAACTAATCGGCGAAGCGCGGAGAATTCCCCAGTTTGGAGAAGGCCGGGAGGACTATCATCCGCTCGACACCTCGCGCTTGAAGGCCGTTTTGCAACTGGCCGCGGAAAAGGCCGGCTGGGACAAGCCCCTTGCCAAAGGGCAGGGCCGCGGCATTGCCGCTTTCTACTCTTTCCTTAGTTATGCCGCGGCGGTTGCGGAAGTCTCCGCTCGAAGCTCGGCTTTCAAGGTAAATCGCATCGTTTGCGCCGTGGATTGCGGCCGGGCCGTCAATCCCAACGGCGTACGCGCCCAAGTGGAAAGCGCCGCTATTTATGCGCTCACCGCTACGGTCAAAGACGCCATCACCGTGGATCGCGGCCGGGTCGTGCAAGCCAATTTCAACGATTATGCGATGATCCGCATGAACGAGGCTCCGCCGATTGAGGTTTATCTCGTGCCCAGCACGGAAGCGCCAACCGGGATCGGCGAACCAACCGTTCCGGTGATTGCGCCCGCCATCTGTAACGCTATTTTCAGCGCCACCGGCAAGCGAGTGCGCCGCTTGCCGATTCGCAGCGAAGACTTGGCCTAGCGTCTTAATAAGGCCGGCCCGGGGCTCCGCCCGGAGACGAAACGAAAACAGCCAAAATCTTCTGCTTGCGTCACAGGAGAACCGGGAAAAACGTTCCTGTGATGAAAACGGAAAACGGACCACTCCAGAACTTTTTTGTTGCACAATAGCGCGTGCCCCTGACCCCGACTCTGCTCGCCGCCATCCCCTTTGCCATTTGGCTGTATCTGTTTTTTGCTCGGGGGAATTTCTGGCGGGTGCATGAGGACACTGCCGAACTAAAGTCCCCCAAGCGATGGCCCCGGGTGGTCGTGATCGTTCCGGCTCGCGATGAAGCGGAAAACATCTCGCGCTCGGTCGCTTCCTTGGCAAGACAGGACTATCCCGGCGAATTTTCCGTCGCGGTCGTAGACGATCACAGCAGCGACGGCACGGCCGAGATTGCCCGGAAAGCCGCGGAAGAATCCGCCGCGCTGCGAAGAGTTACCGTTCAGTCCTCAGGCGAGCTCCCTCCCGGCTGGACCGGAAAAGTGTGGGCCACGAACGAAGCCCTTGCCGCAGTCGAGGACAGGACGCCCGAATATTTCTGGCTTGCGGACGCGGACATCGAGCAGGCGCCGGATACGCTCAGGCGCCTCGTCTGCCGCGCGGAAAAGGATGCGCTCGACCTGGCGTCCCTGATGGCCTTGTTGCCAGTGAAGGCTCTTCCGGAGAAGTTGCTGGTCCCTCCGTATCTCTATTTTTTCCTGATGATCTATCCCCCCAGCTGGGTGGCGGATCCCCGGGTGCCGACGGCCGCGGCGGCAGGAGGCTCGATTCTGATGCGGCGGGAGGCCCTCGAGCGCATCGGCGGTATGGCCGCGGTCCGCGGCGAAGTCATCGAAGATTGCGCTCTCGCGGCCGCAGTGAAGAAGAGCGGAGGAAAGATCTGGCTGGGACTGACTCGCACGAGCGTAAGCCTGCGCCGTTACACCCGGTTCGGTGAAATTCGCGATTTAATTGCGCGCGTCGCCTTCACCGAGCTCCGCTATTCGTACCTCTTGCTGCTCGGCTCCTTGGCAGCTCTGTTCGTCGTTTACCTGCTCCCCTGGGTGATCTTTTTTGCCTACCCCGGGGAAGCGTGGCTGCTGGTAGACACAACCGTCGCTTTCATGGCGGCTTCTTTTGTGGGGACGCTGAAATTTTACCGGCTTTCCTGGGTCTGGGCGCTCACGCTTCCCGCCGCGGCGCTCTTCTATGCCTACGCGACCCTTGTTTCTGCCGTGCGTTACTGGCTTGGCCGGGGCGGCCAGTGGAAAGGCCGCGCACAAGCGCCGCACAAACATTAGACCGCGTGACCGCGGAGATATGGAAACGCTCCGTTTGCGGGTCCTTCGCCAGGGGTCAGTCCGCTATGAGGTGAGCAAGCACCGCGGCAAGAATCAGAGCGGCGACGCCCGTTCCCGTTCCGAGAATCAGAACGGCGAAATGCCGCCGAAGGCTCGCTAGTGCGGCACTTAGGTCCTGACGCAAAGCTTCATTTCGACGCCACACAAGCAAGAGCGCAACCGAGCCGGCAAAAGCGGCGACGCCCGGCAAGCCGATGAAAACAAGGCCGGCTCCCGATTGCGAGATGTGCGTCCTTGCCCACGCGAAGATCACCCAGCTCGCGCGAGCAGGTTCGTGTTCGCGGGGCTGCACGAGACGCAGCAGAGCGGCTAGAACCAGCACGGAAGCGGGCAAAACGAGCAGCCACTCCGAGACCGCCAGAGCCAAAAGCTTTGCGGGACTCGCAGACGAATTCATGGACACATTCATGAAGTACTTTGTATTGTAAAGTACATGAAGGTGTCAAGCGCAATCTCTTAGACGGCATCTCGCAGGCCGACACGGTGCACCTGGCGGTTTCGAAACCGCCAAATCCGCCTGGAAGCGTCCGGTATGGGGATGGCTCGTAGCAGGCTTTCTGGTCAAACTTTCTGGAGCTTCGCATGCGAGTTTGTTATTCTTGGTCTATCAGGTACAGGGCCGCATCCTGAAGCAAGGGAGCGGCACCGGAGGCCGATAATGAGTGTCGTTTCTCATCCTGGGAACGGCAAAATCACTGTTCCCGAGCTCGTCGAGCGCAAGGCTCGCGCCGCGGGTTTCTACTCCAAGCCGGACAAAATCACTTGCTTGACCGCCTATGACTATCCGACCGCGCGGCTGCTCGACGAAGCCGGCGTGGACGTGATTCTCGTCGGCGATTCCCTGGGCATGGTGGCGCTCGGCTATGAAAGCACGCTGCCGGTGACGCTCGAGGACATGCTGCATCACACGCGGGCGGTAAGGCGTGGCACCAGGCGCGCCTTGCTGGTCGCGGACATGCCTTTTGGCAGCTACCACACCGACACGGCGGAGTCGCTTCGCAACGCGGTGCGCTTCGTGAAGGAAGCCGGAGCCGAAGCGGTGAAAGTGGAGGGCGGCGAGCGGCGCTTGGAGCTCATCGCGCGGCTCACCGAAGCGGAAATCCCGGTGATGGGCCACGTCGGCTTGACGCCGCAGTCGTTGAACGCTCTCGGGGGTTACCGCGTGCAGGGAAAAACGCCCGACGCGGCCGAGCATTTGATTCGGGATGCGCGGGCTGTCGAGGCCGCAGGCGCGTTTGCTGTCGTGCTCGAAGCTGTCCCGCGTGAACTGGCGGCCGGGATTACGCGCGAATTGCGCATTCCTACCATCGGTATCGGAGCCGGCCCGGATTGCGACGGCCAAGTGCTGGTATTGCACGACATCCTGGGGCTGGCCTTTACTCCGCTCCCGAAATTCGCGCGGCGGTACGCGCCGCTGGGAGAAATCATTTCAGGCGCGGTGCGCCAGTATTGTCAGGACGTGCGCTCCGGCGGATTTCCTTCCGATGCGGAGTCCTACCACGCGCCGCGCGTGGCGAAGGAAGAGAAAGAAGCGCCGGTCAATATGGACGGCGACTGGTAAAAAGGGAAGAGCAGGCTCCGCGCTATCCCGGCGCAAGCAGCCCTTGGCAACCGCGCCGGTCAACTGCCTATTCGGTTCGCTGCTCAATCGGAGGAGATGGTCATGACGCCGGAAGAGATGCGCGTACTCTACGATTACAACGCCTGGGCGAACCATCGTCAGTTGCGAGCCGTTTCCAAACTCACGACTGACGCGTTTCTGAAGCCCATGGGTTCGAGCTTCGGCTCGGTTCGCGACACGCTGGCGCACATCTACGGAGCAGAATGGGTGTGGCTCGAGCGTTTCCAGGGCCGCTCGCCATCTTCGCTGCCGGATGTCACGCAATTCAAAGATGTCAAAGGCTTGGAGGAGCGCTGGAAGGAATTTGAGCCGAGGCTGCTGACCTTTGTGCGCGGTCTCGGCCAAACGGATCTTGATCGGGTGATGGAATATAAAACGCTGAAATTCGGGGTATACCAGAATCCCCTGTGGCAATCGATGCAGCACCTGGTCAATCACGGCACGTATCATCGGGGCCAGGTGACCACGCTTTTGCGTCAACTCGGCGCGGAGCCGATCCTGACCGACCTTATGCACTTTTACCGCGAGCGTGCGGTAGCAGCGGGCGCCTAGTTTCGAAACCCCTTTTTCGTGGAGATCATTCGAACGATTGCGTGGATGAAGGAGAAGGCGCGGCAGGCGCGCGCGGAGAACCGCATCATCGGGCTGGTTCCGACAATGGGAGCGCTGCACGATGGCCACGCTTCGCTGATCGCCCGGGCCAAGCGGGAATGCTCTCCGGTAATCGCCTCGATTTTCGTGAACCCGAAACAATTCGGCCCCAGCGAGGATTTTGCAAAATACCCCCGCACCTTCGAAACCGATTGCGAAAAATTGAGGCAAGCCGGTGTCGATGCGCTGCTCGCGCCGGAAGCCGCGGAGGTTTATCCAAAGGGTTTTTCGACCTATGTCCACGTCGAGGGGCTCAGCGAGAAGCTTGAAGGTCGGTCGCGCCCCGGGCATTTTCGCGGCGTCTCGACCGTAGTGCTGAAGCTGCTCGAAATCGTCCAGCCACATCGCGCCTATTTCGGGAGAAAAGATGCGCAACAGGCGCGCCTCATCACGCACATGGCGCGCGACCTGAACCTCGATTCGGAGATTGTAGTTTGCCCGATCGTGCGCGAACCGGACGGCCTCGCGCTTTCCTCCCGCAACGCTTATCTGAATCGCGAGGAGCGCAAGGCCGCGACGGTTTTGGTCGGCGCCTTGCAAGCCGCGAAACAGGAACTCGGGGCCGGGCACCGCGACGCGCTTCACCTCGCGTCAACACTGCGCCGCAAGCTCGATTCCGAGCCGCTCGCGGCCGTCGATTACGCGGCAGTCGTGGATGCCGAGTCCTTCGAGCCGGTGGTGCGGGTCAGCTACGCTTGCTATGTCCTGCTCGCCGTGTTCATCGGCAAAACGCGACTGATAGACAATCTGTATGTGGAGCCGAAAGCGCCGGGCTCCGACGAACTGGTGTTTCATCTTTAGCGTCTCTAGGCGCGGTGTCCCCGCACGGTTGACCATTTCCTTTGCTAGAATTTCCCGAAAGGCAATTCAGGTGGGAGGCGACGGAGATGAATTTACGCATTGGTCTGGTTCGAACTTCGCTTGCGGCAGCGTTCCTGCTCGGGGCTCTGGCAGCGGCTGCCGGAACGGTTCCGAAAGGCACGGTCATTTCTGTGGTAACCGACCAGCCGGTCAGTTCCAAGGACGCAAAGGCCGGACAGCCGGTTTCCGCCACCGTCGCCAAGAATGTGACCATAGGCGGCAAGGTGCTGATTCCCAAAGGCGCAACGGCAAAATTATCCGTCAGCGGCGTACAGGCTTCGGGACGGCTGTCGACGCCGGCGAAACTGTTCCTGCATTTGGTCAGCGTGACCGTCAAGGGTAAAACTTATACCTTCGCGACCAGCTCCGCCGGCAAAACCGAGAAGGGCAAGGGCAAGCGGGATGCAGGGTTTATTGGCGGCGGTGCAGCGGGAGGCGCAGCCATCGGAGCGCTGGCGGGTGGAGGCAAGGGCGCTGCGATTGGGGCGGCGGCGGGTGCCGGGGCCGGCACGGCAGGCGCTGCGGCTACGGGCAAAAAAGACATCAAGTTTCCTGCCGAGACCCGGCTGGCTTTTACCACCCGAACCGACGTGGCCATCAGGTAGAGCCAAAGCCAGCAAAGGTCGGGGGGTCGCCTCGGGCGGGCAA
>Ga0307472_100000157_pt1 | contig 21231 bp, 18 predicted proteins | sample atmos_gasesAM5C__2_FD_204582 | JGI IMG/M metagenome (GOLD analysis project Ga0307472, IMG submission 204582) | Hardwood forest soil microbial communities from Morgan-Monroe State Forest, Indiana, United States - atmos_gasesAM5C_05 | ecosystem: Environmental > Terrestrial > Soil > Temperate...
GCCGGAGCAATGTTAATGGCGCCGTTGGTTTGCCCTGCAACCAGGTTGAGCAGGCCCGGAGTCGATGGCCCAAAGACACTGCTGTACGAATTGTCATTCATGGCGAAGTGCTGCGCATAATTCCACAGCGCCGTTACGGTGTTGCCGTCGAAATAGCCCAGATTTAGACCAGTGGTGCTGGTGATGCCGCCCGTGTTAGGCGGCGGTCCGGCATTGCCCACATGAAGTGGGAATAAATCCATTAATCCACTGTCGAATGCCGCTTGCTCCGCCTTATAACCATGGCCCTGATCGCGAGTGACAGCCTGCGAACGGTCCAGCCGGAAAGGATTTGTCGCGCCCGCTAGGTTCGCCGGATTCAAGTTTGGGTTTTTGCTGAGAAGCGCGGGGCTTAGTCCGTTTACGACAGGTGTGTTTGGCCGCGCGTTGAAGGCCGGTTCCCCAGGTGGGTTCGTGGCGTTGGGATAGGTCCCAAAGTAATGGTCGAAGGAAACGTTCTCCTGGAAAATCACGACGAGGTGCTTGATAGGAGTTGCCGTCGAGGAACTACCTTGGGCGAAGGCAGGACTGGCTGGCAGCAGGGTGATGCCTGCTGTGGCCACGAGTGCAATCGCTTTGGTCCAGCAAGAATGCATATGAGATTTCTCCTTGGATCTTTGAGTTTCTGCAGCAAGAGGGAAAAACCATGCAAACACGCAGCGACGCCTCTTCAAGGGACAGGGATACAAGAGCTTCAAGGGCGAGCCACACGCCGCATGGGAATTGTAATCAGCTTTTATTAGCGGGAGATGAATGCGTGGTCAAAACTAATGGCAGAACCTCTAAAGAAGCGGTCCGCTCTTGAGCCTGCCTCTCAACCTGCTCGGCAACTTGGGTAAGGGAGCACTCCGAAGTGACCCCGAGCTAAATACAAGCCTCCACGACTTCTAATGGAAACCGCGTCTATTGAACGGTTCTCCCTTGCTCTGGGTGGTTGAGTGCAGCTAGAAGCCTTGACTTGGCTGGACCGCAAAACTAGGATGCGCAACCATGCCTGCAACGCGGCGGAAGTTTCGCCTGCCTCATCCCGAGCCCACGGACGCGCTGACTTACGCGCGGTTTACAGGTGTATCGACCTTCATGCGCTTGCCGCACATCACCGAGCCTGAGGAATTGGAAGTGGCGTTAGTCGGCGTGCCGTTCGACGGAGGTACAACCTACCGGCCGGGGCAGCGGTTTGGCCCGCGGCACATTCGGGAGCAATCGGCAATTATCCGGCCGTGGAATCCGACGCTAAAGGTGAATCCTTTCGCAAAACGCCGAACGGCTGATTACGGCGACTTGAGCGTCAATCCGCTTTCCATTGACGACACATTTCGCCGCATTGAGACAGGCCTCGCGCCGCTGCTGGCCACAGGAGTCCGCTGCGTTTGTGTGGGAGGGGACCACTCCATCAGCCTGCCGATATTGCGTGCGGTGGCGAAAAAGCACGGACCGGTTTCGCTGATTCAGTTCGATGCGCATAACGATTTGTGGGACGAGTATTTCGGCTGCAAGTATTCGCACGGCACGCCGTTCCGGCGGGCGTTCGAAGAAGGGCTACTGAAAGATGGCGGCGTGTTGCAGGTCGGGCTCCGCGGACAAGTATATGGAGAAGACGATTTTGATTTTGCCCGGGCGCATAGAGTCAGAATGGTGACCGCGGAAGAGTTTCACGAGAAGGGTATGGGTATCGTGCAGAGCCACTTGCGCGCGTTCCGCGGGAAGCCGGTGTACGTCACGCTCGATATTGATGCGGTAGATCCCGCGTTTGCTCCGGGAACAGGTACGCCGCAAGTGGGCGGATTGACGAGCATACAAATCCTCACGCTCGTTCGCGGGCTGCACGGGCTGGACATTGTTGGCTGCGACCTGGTCGAGGTTTCGCCGCCTTATGACACCGGAGAAATCACTTCGTTGCTCGCCGCGAATCTCCTTTTCGAATTGCTCTGCGTCCTCTAGATGACCAAACTCGCGCGCAAACTTCGGCTGCACGACTACTTCGCGCTGGCATTCGGCACGATGATTGGCACGGGCTGGCTCGTGTTGATGGACGACTGGCTGGGTCGTGGCGGGCCGCTAGGCGCAATCTTGGGATACACCATTGGCGGAATCATTTTGCTTCCCATCGGGTACGTCTATGGCCAGTGGGTGCAGCGACTGCCGGACGCCGCCGGCGAAGCGGCTTATACGGCGCAAGTCTTCCCACCTATCGTGAGCTATTTCACGGGCTGGATGATGCTGCTCGCGTACTTCATCGTGTGCCCGTGGGAAGCGGTGGCGCTCGGAAAGCTTGCTGCGTATATTTTTCCTTCCTTGAATACAGTCGAACTTTACCGAATCGAAGATCAGCCGGTTTTTCTGCCGCGGGTCGTGCTGGGAGTCGCACTTACGATTTTTCTTGGGGTGCTAAACTATCGTGGCATTCGCCTGAGCGCAAATTTCCAAAAACTGATGACGAGCGCAGTGCTGCTGTGCTTTCTGGTGATCGTTTCGGTCAGCGCAACGCGCGGTACGCCCGCGAATTTTCATCCCTTGTTTAGCGCGACGCCGCTGGTTTCGATCCTCCTCACGCTGCAAATTGTCCCGTACTTCATGACCGGATTCGAATCCGTTCCCAAATATGCGGAGGAATCCAACCCGGAGTTTAGGCAGAGGAACTACATGTGGGCCATCGCGCTAGCACTGGGCATGGGAGCATTTTTCTACTCCATGTGCATCGCAGCGGTGACCTACGCGGCGCCATGGCGCGGCTTGCTGGGGAAGCGCTTTGCGACGGCGATTGCGTTTGAAAGCGCGCTGAAGGCCCATTGGCCGGTCACCTTGATTTTCACCATGGCGCTGCTGGGCCTTTTCCAATGCTTCAACGGGAATTTCGCCGCCTCCACGCGCTTGCTGTTCGCGTTTGGACGCCGCGGAACCATTCACGCGAGTTTTGGGTCCGTCCACGAGCGATTCCAGACACCGCACATAGCGGTCCTGGGCGTCACCGCCGGATCCATCGCGGGCCTTTTGCTCGGTGATGCTTTGCTCGTTCCCGTTACGGAAGTTGGGTCGATGGCTTCGGCGCTGGGCTGGTTTGCAGCGTGCGCTTCCTTCTGGATGGTCGACACGCGCGCCGGAGTGAGAATTGCGACCGGGCTTGGAGTGTTGGTCTCTTCGGTATTCATACTAATGAAGGTGCTGCCGGTTTTCCCGGGCCACTTTTCGCCTGCGGAGTGGATTGCCTTCGGGATCTGGGTCGTGTTGGGAGCCGCGCTGCACTGGGGAAAGAGCTGAAATGAAGCTCGTGTATACTTTCAACGGCGAAAAGCTTCGCCAACGATGATTCCATTCTTGCCTTTTTGGCCTCACCTACCGACTTTTGGGCTAATGGTCGCGACAGGCTTGCTGGTTGCGGCGTACGTGTTGCAAGCGGATTTCGACCGTCGTCGCCAGAGTTTTCTGAGACGTGGCTACTTGCAGGAAACGAAAGAGCCGAGTCATAACGACGAGGGTTTCCTGATCATCGGCATCGCGGGCGTCAGCGGGCTTGTGGGAGCGAGGCTGTATCACGTCCTGGAGAGCCCGCGCGAGTTGATGGCTGACCTTTCGCTGCTGTATAGCCGGTTCGGGTTTGCGTGGTTCGGAGGATTCATCGGGGGGGTTATCGCCCTCTTTTTCTTGGCGAGGCATTATCGGATTCCAGTACTCGAGTTTATGGATCTATGTTCGCCCGCGGCAGCGGTGGGCTACGCTATTGGGCGGATTGGCTGCCTGCTTTCGGGCGACGGCGACTATGGTGTTCCAACGAAGCTGCCCTGGGGCATGAGTTTCCCAAACGGCGTCGTACCGACAACCGAGAGAGTTCATCCGACTCCGATCTACGAATTTCTGATTTGGATGTTAATTGCTGTAATTCTGTGGCGGGTAGGACAAAAAGCACTGAATGGAGAGGCGGCGGGGAAAGTTTTCTCTTACTACTTGATTTTGACTGGCGTCGCACGCTTCCTGATCGAGTTCATCCGTGTTAACCCGCGGTCGTTCTTCGGCATGTCCAACGCGCAGACGGCGAGCCTGGTTTCCATGGTCATGGGAATCGTTCTACTGCTACGAGTTAAGTCGCCCGCCGGCGCCCAAGAAAAATCCCCCTAAAGCATTTGGCGCAAAACGTATTGCAAGATGCCGCCGTGGCGGTAGTACGAAACTTCTTCGGGTGTATCCACGCGCGCGATGGCCGTGAACGCTTGCACTTTTCCGTCCTCGGACTTGACATGCACGGTGATGGATTTTTTTGGCGAAAGCGAAGCAACGCCTTCGACCGAGTAGATCTCGTGCCCAGTTAATCCGAGCGATTCGCGATTCTCCCCCGGTTTGAATTCCAGCGGAAGAACGCCCATGCCAACGAGATTGCTGCGGTGAATACGTTCGTAACTTTCGGCAAGTACCGCCCGCGCGCCAAGCAGCCGCGTGCCCTTTGCCGCCCAGTCGCGAGAAGAACCGGAACCATATTCTTTTCCAGCAATGACGACCAGGGGCACGCCGGCCTCGCGGTATTTCACTGCGGCGTCGTAGATAGACATCTTTTCGCCGCCCGGCTGGAAAAGCGTCCAGCCGCCTTCGGTGCCGGGTGCAAGCTGGTTGCGCAGACGAATGTTCGCAAACGTGCCGCGCATCATCACTTCATGATTACCGCGGCGCGCACCGTAAGAGTTGAATTCATGCGGCTTGACGCCATTGGCAATCAGATACTTGCCCGCCGGAGAATCGACGGGTATCGAGCCTGCGGGAGAAATGTGATCCGTGGTCACGCTGTCGCCAAGAACCGCCAGCACACGAGCGCCGCGAATATCGGTGAGCGGCGGAGGAGTCTTCGGCATGTTTTCGAAGTATGGCGGCATCTTGATGTACGTGGACTTGGGGTCCCATTGATAAATGTCGCCCTTTGGAATGGGCATGGACTTCCAGTGCGCGTCACCCTCGAAAACTTCTCCATATTGCTTCGTGAACTGCGACGTGGAAACGGCGGCGCGAACGGCGGTTTCAATTTCCCGCGGCGTCGGCCAAACGTCTTTCAAGTAAACAGGCTTGCCCGCAGTGTCGTTCCCAAGAGGTTCCGTGGTGATGTCCATGTCCATGCGCCCCGCAAGCGCGTAGGCAACAACAAGCGGCGGCGAAGCCAGGTAGTTGGCGCGCACCAGCGGATGAATGCGGCCCTCAAAGTTACGATTCCCGCTCAGCACGGCGACGGCGACCAGATTGTTTTCTTTGATGGCCGCGCCAATAGGTTCCGGCAGCGGCCCGCTGTTGCCGATACACGTGGTGCAGCCGTAGCCGACGAGGTGGAAATTCAATTTGTCCAAATATGGAGTGAGGCCTGCGGCTTGCAAATAATCGGTGACGACCTTCGAGCCGGGCGCAAGGCTCGTCTTCACCCACGGCTTGATGTGCAGGCCGCGCTCAACGGCCTTTTTTGCGAGCAGCCCCGCACCAATCATCAAGGAAGGGTTTGAAGTGTTCGTGCAGCTCGTGATGGCTGCGATGACCACGGCTCCGCTCGAAAGATCGAACGCGTCTCCGTTGTTGCGGACGTGCACGCTCTTGGCCGGCGTTCCTTCGACGACCTTCGTAAACGAAGATTTTGCCAGGCGAAGCGGCACGCGGTCCTGCGGGCGCTTCGGGCCGGCGACGGCGGACTCGACGCTGCCAAGGTCCAATTCGAGCGTGTCGTTGAAAAGAGGAGCGGGCGTTTCGTCGGTGCGGAAAAGAATCTGTTCCTTGCAATAGGCTTCGACAAGCGCAATTTGTTCCGATTGCCGCCCGGTAAATCGCAAATAGGCGAGCGTCTCTGAGTCAACGGGGAAGAAACCCATGGTCGCGCCGTATTCCGGAGCCATGTTAGCGATGGTGGCGCGATCGGGGACGCTCAGGCTGGAGAGGCCAGAGCCGTAAAACTCAACGAATTTTCCGACCACTCCTTTCTTGCGCAACATTTCCGTGACCGTCAGCACCAGGTCCGTGGCGGTCGCTCCTTCGCTGAGCCGGCCGTACAAACGGAAACCGATGACTTCCGGAATGAGCATCGAAGAAGGCTGGCCAAGCATGGCGGCTTCGGCTTCAATGCCGCCGACGCCCCATCCGAAAACGCCCAGCGAATTCACCATCGTTGTGTGCGAATCGGTCCCAACGACGGAATCCGGATAAGCCTCCCAACGGTTGCCGTGGGGCATGGCGCAAATGACTCGCGCCAGGTATTCGAGGTTCACTTGGTGGCAAATTCCGGTGTCAGGCGGAACCACTTTAAAATTCTGAAACGCAGTTTGGCCCCAGCGCAAAAAGGCATAGCGCTCCACATTGCGTTGGAACTCCAGTTCCGCGTTCAAGCCGAAAGCGTTCACATTGCCAAAATTGTCCACTTGCACGGAATGGTCGATCACCAATTCCGCCGGGAAGAGCGGGTTGATGCGCTTGGCATTGCCCCCCATTTTTACGAACGCTTCGCGCATCGTGGCCAAATCCACGACCGCAGGGACGCCAGTGAAATCCTGCAGCAGGACACGGGCCGGCATGAACGCAATCTCTTTTTCAGGAGCGCCAGGCCGCCACTGCGCCAGGGCTTGAATATCTTCCGCGTGGACGAAACGGCCATCTTCGAAGCGAAGGAGATTTTCGAGGAGAATACGCAGGGAGAAAGGAAGTCTTGCGAGTTCCGAGACGCCCTGTTTTTCAAGGAGGTCGAGGCGGTGGACTTCAAACGTCTGGGCGCCGACGTTGAGTTTGTCGCGTGTGCGGAAGGAATTTCCCGCGTTGATGGCCATCCTGCCTATCCTTTCCCTGTGAACGCAGCCTTCTATGATAACCGAAATCGTATTCGCGCGCCGCGCAGCTATACTAATAGGGAAGTGAACATCCTTCTGATATCGACGTATGAGCTTGGCAGGCAGCCTTTTGGGCTGGCTTCGCCGGCGGCGTGGCTGCAGGAGCGCGGTCATCAGGTAACGGTGCTCGACCTGGCGCGGCAGCCTCTGGAGGAAGCCACGGTTCGAGATGCCGCGCTGGTTGCAGTTTATTTGCCTATGCATACGGCCACCCGACTTGCTGCGCAGCTGATTCCCACTCTGCGTGAACTAAACCCACGCGCACATCTCTGCGGTTACGGTTTGTATGCGCCAATGAACGCGGAGTATCTCCGCACATTGGGTGTGTCTACAATCCTTGGCGGTGAGTTCGAGGAAGGGCTGGTACATCTGGCCGAGCGCCTCAACGCGAACGGGAATACTGAACGTAACGATAAATCGAACACGCCACAGCCCGAACCGTTGGTTTCGCTTGAGCGGCAAAAATTCATCAGGCCCGAGCGGCAAAGTCTTCCGTTGCCCGCGAGGTATGCCGACGTCATTATGCCTTCCGGAGAACACCGCGTTGCGGGTTACACGGAAGCAAGCCGTGGATGCAAGCATCTTTGCCGTCATTGTCCTATCGTCCCCGTCTACAACGGTGTTTTCCGCATAGTGGACCGCGAAGTTGTGCTCGAAGACATTCGCCAGCAGGTGGCCGTGGGAGCGCAGCACATCACGTTCGGCGATCCGGATTTTTTCAATGGCATCGGGCATGCTATGGCCTTGGTGCCGTCGTTGCATCATGAGTTCCCGCTGCTGACTTACGACGTCACTATCAAGATCGAGCACCTGCTCAAGCACAAGGAGCATTTGCCGAGATTGCGCGACACTGGCTGTCTCTTCGTCACCAGTGCGGTGGAGTCGGTGGACGACGACGTACTGCGCCGACTCGACAAAGGCCATACACGAGCCGATTTTCTCGAGGTCAATCGCCTCTTTCGCGAGCTAGGCATGGCTTTGGAACCAACTTTTGTGCCATTCACGCCTTGGATGGCGCTGGACGGCTACCTCGATTTACTGCGCGTCTTGCGCGAAAACGATTTAATCGAAAATGTGGCACCGATTCAGCTTGCGATTCGGCTTCTAATTCCCGCGGGCTCACGATTGCTCGAACTCGAAGAAGTGAGGCGTCTCGTTGGTCGCTTTGATCCTTCCGCCCTGGTTTATCCCTGGCGGAATACAGATCCGCGTGTGGACGTACTTGGCGAGGAGATTGAAGCGCTCGTTGCCAGCAGTGAAAAGCTTAAGCGCACGCGTAGGACAATTTTCGAGCGCATCTGGAAAGCCGCGCACGAGGCCGCAGGCGTACAGGCGGAGTTCGCCGCCCAGCCTATTCTTGCGTCTCGCGCGGCAATTCCGTATCTCAATGAGCCCTGGTACTGTTGAGCCGAGCCCACTCGGGACCAGTTGGTCCCCTTCGCTCGAGCCAAGGAATCTTTGCCACAGACGGAGTCGTTCGTTTGAGTCGAGAGCCCTTGTCTTCCACGGCGCAAAACCCGAATAGCACAGACGGGCGCCTGCTGCTTTTCACCGCGAAACTGGGCTACCAGGCGCGCAACTTTGAAGACGCGGCCCGCAAGTTGGGGGTGCAGTTGGTTTACGTCACGGATCGTTGCCACCAGCTTGAAGATCCTTGGAGCGATCACGCCATTCCGGTGCACTTTGAATCTCCGGAGAAGGCCGCTTACACCGTTATGGAAAGTCTGCGCGGTCAGGAAGTCTCCGGAATCTTGGCGCTGGGTGATCGCCCAGCTGCTGCGGCAGCCTACGCCTCGCGCGGTCTCGGAATCGAGTACAACCATCCCGCTGCGGTCGAAGCGTGCCGCAGTAAATTGCGAATGCGCGAAGTGTTTCGCGACGCCGGCCTGCGCGTGCCATGGTTCCGAAGTTTTCCGGTTACTCCTACGCCCGACCCTTCGCTCGCTGGAGTTCCTCTCCCGTGTGTGTTGAAGCCGCTCTCGCTCTCCGCGAGCCAGGGAGTGATGCGCGCCAATAATCGCGAAGAGTTTGTCGCAGCTGCCTCGCGCCTTCGCCGATTACTCGAATCCGCCGAGATTCGCGCCACGCGCGAACCAAATCTCGATCAGATATTGGTCGAAGGCTATTTGCCGGGAAAAGAAGTCGCTGTTGAAGGGCTTCTCACCGATGGTGCTCTGCGAGTCTTGGCGGTTTTCGATAAGCCCGATCCCCTGGAAGGCCCTTATTTTGAAGAGACGATCTACGTTACGCCTTCTCGGCTGCCAGAATCCACGCAAAGCGAGATTGAGAAGTGTACAAAGGCGGCAGCCCGTGCTCTCGGCCTCATTCATGGACCCATTCACGCAGAATTTCGCATCAACGAAGAAGGCGTGTGGCCTATCGAAATCGCCCCGCGTCCGATCGGCGGCTTGTGCGCAAGAGCCCTGCGCTTTTGCCCGAACGACATGCACGGCGAGATCGGCCTGGAAGAACTGCTCCTTCGCCACGCGCTCAACCTGCCGGGTAGCGACGCGCCGCGCGAAACACAGGCCTCCGGCGTCATGATGATTCCCGTTCCGCAGAGCGGCGTCCTCGAAAGCGTTTCAGGAGTAGAAGCGGCGCGCGCGACTCACCGCATCACCGAGCTGCTTATCACCGCACGGTTGCAGGATTACATTGCGGCCTGGCCCGAAGGCTCGAGCTACCTGGGGTTTCTGTTCGCAAAGGGAAATTCGCCTGAAGAAGTGGAGCACGCCATCCGCGAGGCGCACAAGAAACTCCATTTTCGCATTACAGCGCGCCTTCGGGTAGAACATCCAGTGACGCATCGCCTGCCCGCGGGCGGCTAGGAAGCTTCAGGGCTAGCCTTTGGCCTTGGGCGGAACGTACCCCTCCGGCAATTTCGCTCCTTCCCCGAAAAAGAACTGCTCCATCTGTTCGCCCATGATCTTTTGCGAATTGGGGTCCAGGGGATTCAGGCGGTACTCGTTCATGACCATCTTGGAATATTCGAGCCACAGCTTCCACGCGTCCTTCGAAACGTTTTCGTAGACGCGTTTTCCCAGCTCGCCTGCCCACGGAATGCGGTCCAGCCCCGGCAATTCCTTCCCAAATTTGACGCAGTGCACCATGCGCGTTCCGGGCTTCACCGGTTCGCTCGGCGCCGGTGTCGGATCGCAGGATTCGTTGGCCATGCAGTTCTCCTCAAAGGTCCTGTCACCTTCACCTTACTGCAACTCAACGCAAAATCCTAGCCGCCGGTGCCCCACTCGGGCGTTCTTGCGAAGCCCGAAATTGCCACTCTCTCAATTTTGCAGGAACGGGAATTTTTTGAGACATTCAAATGTCTGATTGATGAGTTTCCGGAAGAGCGGAGGGAGATCAACTTGCCCAAAATCACTACCCTGTTTTGGGATATCGGTGGCGTGATTCTGACCAACGGCTGGGATCGCGAATCTCGAAAAGACGCCGCCGCCACTTTTCATTTGGATTGGGAAGAGTTCGAGGATCGTCACGACCTCTCTTTTCCTGCTTTCGATAGTGGGCTGATTACTTTGAATGAATATCTCGACCGCACGCTGTTGTACCGCAATCGCCCGTTCTCGCGGGAGGAATTCACCGCTTTTATGTTTGCTCAGTCCAAGGAATACCCGGAAACGCGCGCGGTTCTGGACAAAGTGACGGACACCAAAAAATATTTTGTCGGCGCCCTCAATAACGAACCGCTCGAACTCAATCAGTACCGCATCGAAGCCTTTGATCTTCGGAAAAACTTTATGGTTTTCTTCAGCTCGTGTTATGTGCGGGCGCGCAAGCCAGAAGAAACGATTTTTCGCGTGGCGCTCGAAGTCACCCAGCGGCCGCCGGAACAATGCCTCTTCATCGACGATCGCCCGTTGAATTTGGAAAGCCCCCGAAAGTTGGGAATGAACACCATCCATCATCAAAGCGCCGAGCAACTGCGCACCGAGCTTGGAAAATTCGGGGTTGAGGTATAGTAACGCCACGCGGTTCGGCCGACTCAAATGGGCAGCCTCTGAAGAGGGAAGAAGGAGACGCGATGGCTGGGGAGACAAGTCGTACCGGTTCGGTGTACGGCGGAGTGGCGGAACCTTGCACCGTGGTTCTGTTTGGCGCTTCGGGAGACCTCGCCAAGCGCAAAGTCATTCCCGCGATGTACGACCTGGCCACGCACAACGCTCTCGGCCCGCGCTACGCCATCGTCGGATTCGCACGCACCAACATGACCGAGGAGTCTTTTCGCGCCAGCTTGTTCGAAGCGGCGAAAACGATCTCTGAGGTCGGGCCGATTGACCCCAAACAATGGGAGGCCTTTGCCTCCAATCTTTATTATTGTCCCGGCGACTATGCGAACCCGGAATCCTACGCGCAACTTTGCAAGCGACTGACCGATCTGGAAGCCGCCAAGAATCTGGGTGGAAACCGTCTCTTCTACCTTTCCACGCCGCCCGAAGTTTACCCCGACATCGTCAAGCAGTTGGGCCTTGCCTGCTTTGCGCGCCCCGTATCGCCGAATTCCTGGACGCGCATCATCATCGAGAAGCCATTTGGACGAGATCTCGCTTCTGCAAAAGCAGTCAATGAGATTGTCCTCAACGTGTTCGACGAGAAGCAGGTCTACCGCATCGACCATTACCTCGGGAAGGACACAGTACAGAACCTGCTTGTCTTGCGCTTCGGCAACGGGATCTTTGAGCCGCTTTGGAACCGCAATTATGTGGACCACGTGCAAATCACCGCTTCCGAAACGCTTGGCGTCGAGCGCCGCGGCGGCTTTTACGAAACGGCCGGCGCGCTGCGCGACATGATTCAGAGCCACGTCCTGCAATTGACTTCTCTCGTGGCCGTGGAGCCGCCCGCGGCCTTCGATGCTACCGCCGTGCGAAATGAAAAGTTAAAAGTTCTGCAGTCTATCCGTCCTTTCAACCTGGAGATGGTGGCCCAATCCGTTGTCCGCGGACAATACGCCCCCGGACAAATCGGGGATCAGCCGGTTCCCGGCTATAGGGAGGAGCCCGGCGTGAAGCCCACTTCGAAAACCGAGACTTTCGTCGCCGCGAAATTGTTGATCGACAACTGGCGCTGGGCCGGCGTGCCGTTTTATATCCGCACGGGCAAACGCCTTGCAAAACGCAGCACCGAAATCATGATTCAGTTCCATGCCGCGCCGCACATCGTCTTTCGTGAGCGCGAAGTCCAGCCCAACCGTCTGGTCCTGAACATCCAGCCCGACGAAGGAATTTCCATCAGCTTTGGCGCCAAGCGGCCTGGCACGGAAATGAGCATTGGTAACGTCACCATGGATTTCAGTTACCGGGAGGGGTTCGGAGATGCCAGCCGCAGCGCGTACGCCACTTTGCTGAACGACTGCTTGCGTGGCGACGCTACGCTTTTCGACCGCGGCGATAGCGTCGAGGCCGCCTGGTCCCTGGTCGATCCTATCCTCGACGTCTGGGGCGCTGCGCGTACTGCCACGGTGCCTCAATATCCGGCAGGAAGTTGGGGGCCGCGGGAGTCCGATCTTCTGCTCGAACGGGACGGCCGTCGGTGGTATAACCCCTAGAGCATGGCGGATGGTTGCAAAATTTCTTGAACCGATTTAAAAGAGGGGATTACACAAGGGGGGAGCGGGTGATCCTTGCGGGGGACGTCGGCGGCACCAAATGCAACCTGGCCCTGTTTTCGGAAAGGGACGGCAACCTCACGCCGGTTTTCCGTCACCGCTTCGCCAGTAAGGAGTTTGCGCAGTTCGATTTGATCGTCAAGGAATTCTCCCGCCAGGCTTCCGAACATCTAAATGGCGGCAAAATTGACGCCGCGGGATTCGGCATCGCCGGCCCGGTCATTAATGGGCGTGTGCGCGCAACGAATCTTCCCTGGATTGTGGAAACCGAGACGCTTATCAAGGAACTCAATGTCCCGCACGTTGTCTTGCTAAATGACCTCGGCGCGTGGGGACACAGCCTCGAACACCTTCCTCCTGAAGACTTTTGCGTCCTCAATCCAGGCAAGCCCGAGCCCGGCGGCACACGCGCTTTGCTGGCTGCCGGCACGGGGTTGGGCGAGTCCATTCTGTTTTGGGATTCCGGCCGCTACCGTGTCGTGCCTTCCGAGGGTGGGCATTCCGATTTTGCGCCGCATACCGAGCAACAGATTGAATTGCTGCGGTTCATGCGCCGTCGTTATCCGCAAGTCAGTTGGGAGCTGATTCTTTCGGGCCGCGGATTCCGCACCCTTCATGAGTTTCTTGCCCCAAAGGTCGTGCACGCCTCCTTTGAGGATCCCGACGCCGACCCTGCTCCCGAAATTACCCGTCGCGGCTTGGATAAATCCTGCCGCGTCTGTTCGGACACGTTGGATCTGTGGACCGCGATTTACGGCGCCGAAGCAGGAAACCTCGCGTTGAAAGTATTGGCGCTTGGCGGCGTCTACGTTGCTGGCGGCATCGCCGTCAAAATACTCGAAAAAATGAAAGACGGCTCGTTCTTCCACGCCTTCAAAGACAAATGGAAATTCGAGGGCCTACTCAGCAATATTCCCGTTTCGATCATCCTGAATGAATCCGCCCCTTTGATGGGCGCGGCTTATGAGGCACTCGCCGCTGTCGACAAGTAGCTTTCCTCTCCCAGTTTTTCCCCGCGATTCGGCCCCCATATTTCTCTCTTCCTATTCTTTGGTAAGCTAGGACGACGCGATTCCTCAAGAGACGGCCTTGCCGGATGTTCCCGTGATCTCAGACACAGGCCAAGGAGCAAGACATGAGCAGCGCGGTAACCACTCAAGTCCTCGAACTGGAAAACTACGTGAACGGCGCCTGGCGACGTGCCACTGCTTCTGAATTTGCCGATGTGACTAATCCTGCCACCTCGGAATTGCTCGCCCGCACTCCGCTTTCTGCTGCCGCCGATGTTGACGCCGCCGTGCAAGCGGCCGCCGCCGCGTTTCCGGCATGGCGCCACACGCCTGCCGGGGAACGCGTTCAATATCTCTTCAAGCTCAGGAATCTTCTCGAAGAAAACATCGACGAATTAGCGCGCATCATCACCACGGAAAACGGAAAGACTTTCGCTGAAGCCAGGGCGGAAATGCGCCGGGCCATCGAAAATGTCGAAGTCGCCTGCGGCATCCCCATAATGATGCAGGGCTACAACTTGGAAGACGTGACGCCCGGCGTAGACGAAATGCAAATTCGCCAACCGCTCGGGGTGGTAGCCGCCATCGTGCCGTTCAACTTTCCCGCGATGGTCACTTACTGGTTTTTGCCTTACGCCATCGCCTGCGGCAACACCTTTATCCTTAAACCCTCCGAACGCGTCCCGCTTTCGATGCGCCGCGCCTTTGAGTTGCTGGAAAAGACTGGTTTGCCAAAGGGCGTCGTAAACCTTGTGAACGGCGGCCGCGACGCCGTCAACGCACTTTGCGACCATCCTCAGGTTCGCGCCATCAGTTTTGTCGGCTCGACGCCTGTGGCCAAGCACGTGTACACGCGCTCCGCCGCCGCCGGGAAGCGCATGCAATGCCAGGGGGGAGCGAAGAATCACGTCATCGTTCTGCCTGACGCCGATATGGAGCTGGCGACGCAAATCATTAGCGACAGCGCGTTTGGCTGCGCGGGGCAGCGCTGTCTTGCCGTTTCCGTCGCGGTCACCGTTGGCGAAGCGCAAAAGACGTTTCGCGACTCCATCGCCCAAGCCGCTTCCGCCATTCGCGTGGGCAACGGAATCGAGTCCGGTGTGCAAATGGGGCCCGTCATCACGAAAGAAAGCAAGCATCGCATCGAGTCGTTGATTAACGCTGGAGTGGGCGAAGGCGCGAAACCCATTCTCGACGGCCGCGGCACGAAAATTCCGAAGCTCGAAGCGGGGAATTTTGTGAAGCCCACGATTCTAGATGGACTTCCTTCCACCAGCCAGCTTGCCCATACAGAAATCTTTGGCCCGGTCCTGAGCTTGATTCACGCCAATTCGATTGACGAGGCCATGGAATTTTTGCGCCGCAGTCCTTACGGAAACCAGGCTTCGCTTTTCACCACGAGCGGCTCGGCGGCGCGGAAGTTCCGCTACGAAGCTCCTGCAGGCAATATCGGCATTAATATCGGCGTCGCCGCGCCTATGGCTTATTTCCCGTTCAGCGGATGGAAGGAAAGCTTCTTCGGCATTCTTCACGGCCAGGGACGCGACGCCGTAGAATTTTTCACCGAATCGAAGATTGTGATCGAGCGCTGGTCGCGCCAGGAAACCCGCAAGTTCTGAAATGGCTGAGCAACGAGGAAGAGTGTCATTCTGAGCGAAGCGAAGAATCTGCTTTTCTGACCCTGTACGTTGAATAAGAGTTTTGAACTCTTGAGCCTTGAACCCGAGAATCGTGGCCACGATGACAACAAAGCCTCTGCACCTCGACATGCACGAGCAAATCGAATGTGCGCACACGCTCGCGTCGCGCTTCTACACGGAGCCCGCGATTTTGGAGATTGAAAAATCGCGCATTTTCCAGCGTACTTGGAACCTCGTAGGAACCCTTCATCAGTCTTGCGGCGAATTAAATGGAACCAGGCGTACCATCTCCGACTCCGAAAGTTTTTTCACCGCTGACGTGGTCGGGGAGCCGGTCATTGTGGTTCGCGACAAGCAAGGCGAACTTCGCGCCTTCAGCAACGTTTGCCGACATCGCGCCGGACCCATCGCTCTAGGCAGCGGCTGCAAAAATGTTCTGCGCTGCCAATACCACGGCTGGACGTACACTCTGGACGGCCGCCTGATTGGTACTCCCGACGTCGATGCCGTCGAGTTTTTCGATCGCAGCACCATGGGCATGGTGCCGCTGCGCTGCGAAACCTGGGGCCAGTTCATTTTCGTGAATTTCGATCTTCAGGCCGAACCGCTCTCCGCTTATCTGGGAAAGATCCCCGAACAGGCGTGTGGCTTCCAATTCGAGGGTCTGGAATTTGCCGAGCGCCGCGACTATGTCATCGACTGCAACTGGAAGGTGTACGTCGACAATTATCTCGAGGGCTACCACATTCCCATCGCGCATCCCGGCTTGATGAAGGAAATCGATTACGCGCAGTATCGCACGGATACGTTTCGCTATTACTCTCAGCAATTCGCGCCTATTCGCGCGATGAAGCCGGAAGACTCCAGCGAACGCCTCTACGCCCCGGGCGCTGGTTTGCAGGAAGCTTTGTACTTCTGGGTTTTTCCCAACCTGATGCTGAACATCTATCCCGACAACATTTCCACCAACGTGATCGTCCCGCTCTCTCACGAAAAAACGCAGACGATCTTCGAATGGTTTTTTCACGACGCGTCTAATCAGCAAAACCGCGAACGCGTCCAGCGTGCCGTTGCTTTCAGCGATGAAGTGCAGCAGGAAGATATCGGCCTCTGCGAAAACGTCCAGAAGGGTTTGCGTTCCTCCACCTACGACCGCGGTCGCTACTCTGTGAGGCGCGAAAACGGCGTCCACCATTTCCACATGCTCTTGAACGAGTTTCTCTCTCGGCCGTAATCGGCCGCGAAATGCCGCCGTGATTATTCTTCTAATGGGCCCTGCCGGTTCCGGAAAGACCACTGTTGGCAAGCTTCTCGCGGCCCAACTCTCCTGGGAATTTGCCGACGGCGATGATTTTCATCCACCGGCGAACATCGAGAAAATGTCCCGTGGGATTCCACTCACCGATGAAGACCGCATTCCCTGGCTAAGATCTATCCGCGAAACAATGCTGCAACGGCAGGCTCAGGGGAAAAGCGCCGTAATAGCGTGTTCCGCCTTGAAGCGCAGTTATCGCGACTTGCTGGGAATCCATCCCAATTCGAAAAACATCAAACTGGTCTATTTGAAGGGCTCCTACGAACTGCTACTCGAGCGATTGCATTCCCGCACGGGCCACTACATGAAAGAGCAGATGCTCACCAGCCAGCTTGCCGACCTCGAAGAACCAACCGACGCCCTCGCCATCGACGTCGCAAAATCACCTCAACAAATCGTCTCCGAAATCCGTAAAGAACTGAGTGCGTAGGCAGAAGAAACAGTCCCTCACACTCCTTCTCTTTCTGACCAAAAACTCATGACTTACCACTAAGGACTTCTTACGGCTTTGCCGGAGCCGGCGTGGGCGCTGGTTTCGCGCTCGGTGCCGCGGGAGTAGTCCCAAAATTCACCTTAGGCGCCTGCCGCGCCCCTTCTTCGGTCTTGAAGTACGCATCGTTGCGCGCAAACCCGCTCATGCTCGCCACCAGGCTGTTCGGGAAAGTCGCGATAAACGTGTTGTAGTCCTGCACCACCTGGTTGTAGCTCCGGCGCTCCACAGCAATGCGATTCTCTGTTCCTGCAAGCTCATCCTGCAAACGAAGAAAATTCTCGTTTGACCTCAATTGCGGATAATTCTCCGTCAGCGCAAGGAATTTCACCATGGCCCGGTCAATTTGCGCGTTGGCGTCAATTTTCTCCGCTGGCGTGCCTGCACTTAGATACGCCGCACGCGCCTTGGCGATTTCTCCGAACACGGTTTGCTCTTGCGTCGCGAATCCCTTCACCGTCTCCACCAAATTGGGGATCAAATCCGCGCGCCGCTGCAGCACCACATCCACTTGCGCCCACGCGGCATTCACCGCTTCCTTCTTAATAGCCATCTGATTTCTGCGCCCGATGAACGAGCCTCCCAAAATCAGTGCGATGACCACGATAACGGCCAAGACAATCAGAACGCCTTTCATATCCACCTCGAATTCGTCGAATTCAGTTGTCCGTCTTCTTCACGCGCTGCCATTCCCGCTTCGGATAATGATGGTCGAGCGCGTGCAAAACTTTTTCCACCGCCTTGAGATAAGCTCCGTACACAGGAACAATGTCTCCGTGAAACTCCCCGCTCTCCCGCAACTTCAGAAGCGCGTCAAACGCCGATGATTCCGCGCCCGTCAGCGCCGCGGCGCGCGCGACGATCTCCTTCGCGTGCACCGCAGGAGTTTCTCCAAAGACAATTACGGTATGGCGAAGTAGCGTCAACACACCAGAAAAAGATTTTCGCAGCACGGGCGCCAGTTCGTGCGCGTTTCCAGGCGCGCGAAGGTAATGCTGCCGCAGTTTCAAAAGCAACGTCCGCAAGTCGCGTTCTATTTGCAGCCGGTGCAGATTCAACGGCACTTCGATCTTCGCGACGAGGTCTTCTCCGTACAAAACGCGGTGTCCCTGCTTCATGTCCAGAATTTCGATTGCAAACACGTCGGCCGCCTGCCGCAATTCCTCGTGCGTGAAGAAGAGCGGCGCGGGCTCTTTCTGTTCCGCGCACCACCATTTCACCACGCCTGCCAGGCGGCCAAGTTCTTCCACCGTTAGCGTGCGAAGAATGCACGCCACATTCAAGTCAGAGTGTCCCGCGCGAAAATCTCCGCGTGCCGCCGAGCCGAACAAAATCACGCACTCCAAATTCGTCGCTGCAAATTCTTTCAGCCGTTTCACCAGTTCAGTCAGTTTTGCATCTGTAGAAAGCATTTCCGCCTCAATCTTCATTCCATCGCGTTGAGCTTTCGCGCGGCTCGTTTCAATCCACTGTTTTTACCAGCTTCCCGAAGCCCCTCCGCCTCCGCTGCTCCCGCCACCAAATCCTCCAAATCCTCCGCCTCCGCCGCCAAATCCCCCTCCGCCCCAGTCCCCGCGCGATCCACGGCCGGAGTTTGCCAGCATCCCCAGCAAAAACCAAACCAAGCCGCTTCCGCTCCCGCCGCCAGGCCGCCTTCCCGAGGAGCGTCCGATAACAGAAAATAGGATAAACATCACTACGATCAGCCAGAAGATCCCAATTCCGCCGCCGCGAATGGTTTGGCGGACACGCCGCATTGGCGGCTGTCCGCTCAGCGTGACGTGCGCATCATCGGCGATATACTTTGCCAATTCCCACGCGCCGGCTTCAATCGCGCTGCCATAATCGCCCTGCCGCAAAGACGGCACCATCGCGCGGCCCGCGTCCCCCGCGCGCGCGTCGTTAATAATCGGTTCGAGGCCATAGCCCACCTCGATGCGGTACTTCCGGTCGTTCGGAGCCACCAGCAAGAGCACGCCGCGATTGTCTTTCTTGGCTCCGATTCCGAGCTGCCGGAAGAGGTCAACCGCGTAGTACTCGACGCTTTGCCCGTCCAGCGACCGGACCGTCACGATCTCCATCTGCGCACCGGTCTTCTGCTCCAGTTCCGTGCACAGCGCTTCCAATTTTGCTGTCTGGTCTGTGCGAATCACTCCGGCCAAATCCGTCACATAACCCGTTGGATGAATGCTCTTGATATCTTCGGCGTGAGCTGGAGATGCGCCCAAACCGGCGCAAAGGAACGCGGCGCACAGTAAGACAGACTTTCTCAAAATGTGGGTAGCGCGCATTGGGGGATTTGGATCTGTCCGATGGCTTCCTCTATTCCTACGTTCGCCCAGCAACAAAAATATCATGCGCCGCGCCTTTTTGCCTTGTTCCTTGACTCGCACGCGGCCGCACGGGCCCTGTTTTCTTATTTCGCAATTCATCGTATCCTTGAACGACACGGAATTTTCCCCGCACTTTCCCGAAAAGGCGTTTCGCGTCTCAATGCATTCAGGAAACTCGTGCGGCTCAGTGAAAGCGAGCAACAATACAAGAGTAATGAGCGACGTTAAGACAGCCCGGCCCGTCTGGAAGCCCGCCGGCAAAGTGCACACCGGCGAGCAGCCGTTCAAGTATCCTTTGCAGCGTGAGTTTGTCGAGCCGGATTGGCGTCGGCTTCCGGGCTACAAGGACGTCGCCCCTGCCGAATGGGAAACCGCTCTCTGGCAGCGCCGCCACACCGTTAAAAATTTAAAAGAGGTCCAAGCCGTCTTCGGCCCCCTACTTCCGCCAAGTCTCCTCGAAAGCATGGAGCGCGACATCAAAGAGCGCGCCACAATGTCCATCCTCATTCCTCCTCAAATGCTCAACACCATGGACGAAAAGGATCTCTGGAACGATCCCGCCCGCCGCTACATGCTCCCCGCCTTTGACGATCGCAACCCGGATTGGCCGAGCCATCCCAAGTCCAGCCGAGATAGCTTGCACGAATCCGACATGTGGGCCGTCGAAGGGCTCACGCATCGCTATCCGACAAAAGTTCTCGCAGAAATGCTTTCAACTTGTCCTCAGTACTGCGGACATTGTACGCGCATGGACCTTGTCGGCAACGACGTGCCGCAAGTCGTCAAGCTTCGCTTCCAGCTCCCCCAGAAAGACCGCTACGAACAGATGCTTGACTATCTGCGCAAAACGCCTTCGGTGCGCGACGTGGTGGTTTCCGGCGGTGACATCGCCAACATGCCCATCGCGCAACTCGAGCCTTTCGTCTCCGCGCTCATGGATATTCCCAATATCAAGGACATTCGCCTCGCCACCAAGGGCCTGATGGGCATTCCGCAGCATTTCCTCCAGGACGAAGTTTTAAAAGGTTTCGAACGCCTGGCCAAAAAGGCGCGCGAGCGCGATGTGGATTTGGCGCTGCATACGCATGTAAACAACGCCAGCCAGGTCACCCCGCTGGTGGCCAAGGCTACGAAGAAAATTCTCGAAGCTGGCTTCCGCGACGTTCGCAATCAAGGCGTTTTGCTGCGCGGCGTCAACACCAACGCAAAGGATTTGCTCGAGCTCTGCTTCACGCTCCTAGATCGCGCCAAAATCATGCCGTACTACTTCTACATGTGCGACATGATCCCCAATTCCGAGCACTGGCGCCTCGCCATTCACGAAGCGCAGCAGTTGCAGCACGACATCATGGGTTACTTGCCCGGTTTTGGCACGCCACGCATGATTTGCGACGTGCCTTTTGTCGGCAAGCGCTGGGTCCACCAGCTCAAACACTACGACCGCGAAAAAGGCATCTCCTACTGGACCAAGAACTACCGCACCGGCATCGAAGCCAACGATCCCGAAGCCCTGAATCGCCTCTACGAATATTACGACCCCGTTTACACTCTGCCCGCCTCCGGCCAGGAATGGTGGCGCCGCCAAGCCCCCGTCTTCGCCGATCGTTAACAAACAGCCGGATTAGAACAATGGCTGCGACGACTAGCTCAGTGTCGGTCCAACCCAAAGACGACTGGCTGACCGTCTGCGCAATAAGCGTCCTCGCTGGGAGGCTCGCGAATGTTCTTCACGAAGGGTTGGGCCACGCGGCAACAGCTCTGCTGACTGGCGCAAAGTCGGGTGTATTGTCAACCGTCGCGTGGTCCAGCGCTCAAGACTCGCGCCTGGTTGCCGCGGGGGGAACGCTCGCCAACATCGCGGCTGGCCTGGCTTTTTGGATAGCCCTGCGCAGCAGGAAAAGCGCATCCGTTCGATAGCGATTTTTTCTACTGATAAGCCTTGCGT
>Ga0307472_100000158_pt1 | contig 21201 bp, 18 predicted proteins | sample atmos_gasesAM5C__2_FD_204582 | JGI IMG/M metagenome (GOLD analysis project Ga0307472, IMG submission 204582) | Hardwood forest soil microbial communities from Morgan-Monroe State Forest, Indiana, United States - atmos_gasesAM5C_05 | ecosystem: Environmental > Terrestrial > Soil > Temperate...
CAAAAAAAGCGTCTATAAGGCGTAATAACCGCAGACTTCGATGCACGCGGAGGCGGGTTGATGGTCTTTTCGCGGTCTGCTCTAAACGAATCGAAAGCTGCATTCAAACTCCCGAGTTCCCGCAAAGAGTGGATGCAATTTTGCGCGGTCGGCGTCGGCTGCTATTTGGCCGGTCTGTTAGGTCTGCAAGCGACCAACCTTCATCCTCCCGTCTCTCCTGTTTGGCCGCCCACTGGTGTGGAACTCGCTGCCATACTTCTCCTGGGCTACAGCATATGGCCAGCAGTTTTCATCGCCACATTTTTCGTCTGTTTGGCCGCGGCTACTCCGGTGCACGCCGCACTCGCCATCTCCGTCGCCAACACCTTGGAGCCGATCGTGGCAGCCTATCTCGTCAAAAGGTTTGCCGGCGGAATTTCCGCGTTCGAAAGCCCGCAGGGCGTGGTGAAATTCGTCCTTTCAGCCTGTTTCCTCGGCCCAGCCTTGGATGCGTCGCTGTGTCTTGCTTATCTTTACCAGGCGGGCTATCCGCAAGGACCGGACAAAGGAATGATGTGGTTGACCTGGACGGCAGGCGACGCAATAGGCGCTCTTCTTTTCGCGCCATTCCTCATCCTGTTATTCGGTACCCAGCACCACCGCCTCGATAAGCGCGAATTCGCAGAGCTCGTTGTCCTGTTGCTGGGCCTTATCGCCACGTGCCTGACGGTCTTCGGCCCCCTGTCCCTTCGTTTTGAACAGAAGCAGTTGCTGATGCCGTGGATGTGTTTGCCCTTCATCATCTGGATCGGTTTCCGCTTCTGCCAATTGGAAGCCTCAGGCTCCGCCCTGCTTTTGTTCGGCCTGGCCATTTGGGGCACGCTTCACGGTTACGGTCCCTTTGTTACGCCGGACTTCAATGTCTCGGTCATGTTTCTCGCCGTCTTCGTCGGTGTCACCGCAACCGCCTCTTTAGCCATAGCCGCCACGCTTTCTGAACGCCGGCACGTCGAGGAGGGACTCCTCGGCCTTCAGAGCATTCTGCAGGAAACGGTTCATGGGAAAAGCCGCGACCTCACAGCCACAATCGAGACGTTGCAAGCGGAAGTCGTCGAACGCATGCAAGCCGAGGCAAAACTACGCGAGAGCAATGACCGCTTCGAGCAGCTCACGTCCGCAATTTCCGACGTGTTTTGGCTCATGGACGTCACCAATATGCGACTCTTATATATTAGCCCTGCCTACGAATCCATTTGGGGCCGCCCGTGCAGCAGTCTTTACGCCGATCCGCACTCCTGGCTCGACGCCGTTCATCCCGACGATTACGAGCGCGCCCTCGCTTTTTTCGATCAAGAAACTAGCGAAGACCACTACGACTCCGAGTATCGAATCATTCGTCCCGATGGTTCCGTGCGTCATATCTGGGATCGCGGCTATATCGTTCGCGACCAAAGCGGTCGAATTTGCCGCGTCGCCGGACTCGCCAGCGATATCACCGAAAAGAAGCGGCTCCAGGAAGAATTACAGGAAGCTCAAAAATGGAAGCAGGAACGCATTTGACATAGACTCAAATTCCATCTACAAACACTACGGGGGAATCAACACTATGATGATTGGAAACAGGCTCAGGGCAATTCGCGAAGAGAAGAACCTTTCGCAGGGCGACATCGAACAGCGAACCGGTTTGCTTCGCTGCTACATCTCCCGCGTCGAAAATGGACACACCGTGCCGGCCATCGAAACACTCGAGAAGCTTGCCCGAGCCTTGGACATTCCTCTCTACCAGCTTTTCTATGACGGCGACAAGCTACCCGCGCTCCCGAGCCTTTCCGCGAAGAGCAAGGCTGGGGAGAAGGACTGGGCCAGTTCGGGCAAATGGTCGCGCTTCATGCTTCGTGTGCAGGATCTCGTGGGACGTATGGATCCGCGCGACCGTAAGTTGCTTCTTTTCATGACCGAGAAGATGGCTCGGAAGTAGTTCGGGCAAAATACCTAGAAGTTCGCCCGATATCGCAATACGCGCGCTTCCGGTTGATCGAGCACCAGCAGTTCTCCGCGTGGGCTTACCGCGAGTCCCGGTGCGGGCCGGAATGCTTGACCGAGCTGTGGCGCGAGGTCCTGGTCGAGCGTAGCCTTTCCAGCAGTCGTCCACATATGCAGGACGCGCCCGTCCGCATCCATTGCAAAGATACTCGTCCGCGAGACCGCAAACTGAGAGCTGAGCCGCCCAGCGGTTCCGCCGGGGGCTAGTTTGATTTCAGACACGAGCTGCCCGCTATCAGTGAACCGCATGATTCGGCTTCCGTGCTCGTCAAATATGTAAAGATTTCCGTCCGGTCCCATCACAACCGGCCCCGAATGACTTCCTGAATCGGATGAATCAGATTTCGGCGCCCACGACTGTATGAGCCGGAATCGAGGCGAGTAGGTGTCAACCTTTCCGCTTGCGGAGTTCAGTACGTAGATCGAGTCATCGCTGCCCGCTGCCACGCTAACGAATCCTTCCTTGCCGGGCCGAGTCCTCAAGTGCAGTTCGCGGTGAATGTCTTTTTCGCCTCCGGGATAAATGACGAACACGCTTCCGCGAACCGGATCCGAAACGTAGATGTCACCATCGCTATCCACCACGATCCATTGGGGATGCTTGAGGGCGTCCTCCTGGAAGGAGAGCAGCGGCGTCCCCTGCCAATCAAACTTGTGGATGAACTGACTTCCGGCATCGGCGATGTACACGTTGCCGAGAAGATCGGTCGCGATGCTCACCGGCTCCGACAGTTGTCCAGGGCCGCCGCCCCTTACACCGAATTGACTAATGAACTCCAGCATTGGCGCGGGCGGCAGGGGCGACTTCGCTTCGGTCGAAGTTTGCGAGCATCCGGCCAGAGCTGCGACGGCGATGCTGATCAGAATGCTAACGATCAGGCCATACAAAGCGCGAAGGGGCATACGCAGATGAATTTATCGCATCTGCACGCAAGTGCCACGCCGAATCATGTCCGATGGAACGCGATGATTAACGCCTGTGCTTTCGAGGCTGTGCTTCGCCGGCTTGCTTCACACGGCGAACGATTGTCTGGTGCATCACATAATCGCGCTCGGTCGCGCTGCCACTGCCGATATCGGAGAATGAGAACCTGGTATCGCCACCAGCTTGCGAAGAGTCCTTGACGCTGACCGGCAGCTTCCCGCACACGCCGCTCTCGACGTAGGCCGTTTCGTAGCGCTGGCGCTGTTTTCCCCACGTATATACACGCAGTAGCGAGAAATCGCACGGTTGTCCTTCGGGCCCGTGTGCGCCGAGCAGCAGGTATTGCGGCTTGGATTTTCCGGAAGAATCGACGACCTTATTCAGCTCGGACCAGGACACAATTCGCATTCCGGCTGCGCTCGCGTAGTCTGGCAGCGGTTGCGGCACGTCAAGTTCGATAAAGCGACCGAGAATCCACCCGGAAAGCGAATCTTTTGCCGAAGTCTGCGCGCGCACGAGCCACCAGTCTTCCTTTTTCGCCTGCACCGGCTCGCCCGCCGATTCGTCTTGCGCGGCTACCACGGCTGAAGTCGGTACTTCGACGGCTCGGCGCTCGAAAATCTCAAGGGGCATATTTTTGTTGAGCTGACGCAGGCGAATGCCATCTCGGCCCGCGTCGATGCGCAAGTTTGTCAGGACCTTCGTGTGGCCGCGCGCCTGAATGGGCAGCGAGACAGTACGTTTTTCGAGGTCCGCAGCTTTTTGCCAGACATCTGTCGACAGAAGGTCCCGCTCATTCACCCATCCAGTGAGGCCAGTGGTAGTGCGCACGTTTACCTGATCCTGAAACCGTTCCAGCACCTCCAAGCGATCTCCATAGCTCACCGTGGTGACCGGCTCGCGCACCTGTGCCGTCGTGCTCTGCAGCGTGACTTGGCGGTTCCCCGCGTAAGCGATCTCAAGCGGCGCCGAGGCATGATGGAGACGAAAATATGCCGCAGCGGCGACGACGAGCAGCACCGCGAATCCGAGGACCAGCTTGCGCGTCACGGGCGGTCACCGAACGTGATCCCAACCGCTCGCGCGGCGCGCACGTAATCACTCTTCGGGTCCACCAGCTTGGGGGCGCCAATCGCGTCCACAAGCGGCACGCTTTTAATCTCGCCGGCACGCAGGCAAACCATCTTGTCGAATTCTTTGCGTCCAATCAGGTCGACAGCCGCAACGCCAAAACGCGTCGCCAAGGTGCGGTCAAACGGGCTCGGAGAGCCACCGCGCTGGACGTGCCCAAGCACCGTTACGCGCACCTCTTTGTTCATAAACTCGCGAATCGAGTATCCGATCGAGTTCGCCACCTGCCCCGGTTGTGGCTTCGGAAACGGTTTCCCCAGCGCGTCGCGCTCTGGAAGTTTCACGCCTTCCGCTACAACCACCAGGCAGAACGAGCGACCGAGCGCCTCGCGTCGTCGAATCGATTCGCACACCGTCTCGATCGTGAATGGAATTTCGGGAATCAAGATCACGTCGGCCCCGCCGGCCAAGCCTGAATGCAATGCGATCCAACCGGCATCGCGGCCCATCACCTCGACTACCATCACGCGCGAGTGGCTCTCGGCTGTTGTGTGCAGGCGGTCGATCGCGTCGGTCGCCACGTGCAAAGCGGTGTCGAAGCCAAACGTCACTTCGGTCGCCGAAAGATCGTTGTCGATTGTCTTTGGCACGCCTACCACTTTTACCCCAAGCTTGGCGAACTCGTGCGCGATGGTCAGCGTGCCGTCGCCTCCAATGACGATAAGCCCTTCAATCCCGAGCCTCTCGAGACCCTCGATGCATCTCCGTGAGTAATCGTGAACGACTTGCCCGCCGTTTTCTTCAATGGGATAGGCAAACGGGTTGCCGCGGTTTGTCGTCCCAAGAATCGTTCCACCGCGAGGAAGAATCCCGCGAATCGATTCAGTCGTGAGCTCTTCCGATTGCTCGGGCCAGATGAGTCCGTTGAAACCATTCGTTACGCCGATGACGCGCCAGCCGTATTCCAGCCGCGCCGTGCGTACCACTGCCCGAATAACAGCATTCAATCCGGGGCAGTCGCCTCCGCCTGTGCTGACGCCGATCGTTCTTTTTGATGCAGACATTCCGACCGTTTCTCCAACCGCAACGTTCGATTTTATACCATCGCGCGCGCGCATCGCCGCACGGCATCGCGGCCGAGTTTCCACACCTTCTACGCTCAGGAAATTTTTCCCTTCTGATACAATCCTGCGGTCATTGTTGATTATTGAACAACAATCGCTCGAAGAACTGGAGCTTTCGCGTGGAAATTCTAGAAAAGCTGAAGCCGCTTGCGCTGTTGATGCTGCGCGCCGGTATCGGAATCATTTTCATCTATCACGGATATCCAAAGCTGTTCACACACACCCATGACATAATGGCCGCATTCCAGAGGATGGGATTTCCGTCGTTTTTCGTTTATATCGCTGGCGTTGTGGAGTTTTTTGGCGGAATCGTTCTGATTCTCGGACTATTCACTCGCATCGGGGCGCTGTTACTGGCGGGCGAGATGGCAATTGCAGTGTTGAAAGTGCATTTGCCGCAGGGCGCGATCACCGACGTAAAGAACTACGAATTCCCAATGATCCTGGCAGTGGCCTGTTTCGCGCTGGCGACGATCGGACCGGGGTTGATTTCGATCGATCACGCCATTTATCGCGGTGGCGGCAAGCCGTCGAGACGGCCGAAAGATCGCGGCTAAGTACCTTCTCGCTTTCGCGTGAGCCTTGTGTCGATGCGCGACGCTTACGCGGTCTGCACGGAGTGTTGCGGCTCTGCCGGCGCAGCAGCAGGAACTGGCGCTTCAGGCATCACGATCCAGGCCACGAAATAGCCCAGGATCGCCGGAATCACCGGAAACGGAACAAAGCACGCCAGGACCCATATCAAACGGACGATCGTAGAATCCACGTCGAAATATTCAGCCACGCCGCCGCAGACTCCGGCAATTTTCCGGTCAACGACAGAGCGCATCAGCCGCTTTTGGACAAGCGGCGATCCGGAGGTGGGCACGCGCTGGCGCGTTCCGCAGTAGTAGCAAAAATTCGAATACTCGGTGATGTCGCGTTTGCAGTTCGGACAGTTCATCGAAATACCTCCTGCGCGGACAGGTACTTTCGCCGCTCTGCAGATAGTTACGTTTCACGACCGCAAAAAGTTTCCATCTCGCCTCTAATATTTTACCAACTCGCGCACGGCTCCAACAATATCCTCCGTTTGCGGCAAAATCACGTCTTCGAGCTGCGGCTGGTAGGCGCAGAACGTGTCTGTAGCCGCCACGCGGCGAACGGGCGCGTCCAGTTGGTCGAATAGTTCGTCGGCGATGCGCGCCGCGATTTCGGCGCCGTAACCCCATGAGCGCGTGTCTTCGTATGCGACGAGCACGCGATTGGTTTTTTTTACCGTGGCCGCGACAGCGTCCCAATCATACGGGCTGAGCGTGCGCAGGTCGATGATCTCGGTCGAGATGCCGTCGCGAGCAAGCTCAGCGGCGGCTACTTCCGCGCGATGGACGACGGCTCCGTATGTCACGATGCTCACGTCGGCGCCCTCACGCACCATGCGGGCTTTGCCGAACGGAATCGTGAAATCGGCGCCCGGATATTCGGAGCGATTGTAGGGCTGGCGGTAAAGGTGTTTATGCTCGAGGAATAGCACCGGATCATCGGAACGGATAGCAGTGCGCAGGAGGCCACAGACGTCAAGCGCCGTCGAGGGCATCACCACGCGAAGGCCGGGGACGTGCGTAAAGATCACTTCGCCGCATTGGCTATGATAGATGGCGCCACCGGTCAAGTATCCGCCGATCGCTACGCGGACGATCGCCGGCGATTTGAAATATCCGGCGGAGCGCCAGCGCATCGTCGCCAATTCGTTGCGAAGCTGCATCATGGCAGGCCAGATGTAGTCGAAAAACTGAATTTCCGCCACCGGCTTCATCCCGCGCGTCGCCATGCCGATCGCGCGTCCGATGATACTTGCCTCCGCGAGTGGCGAATTGAAAACGCGCCGGCTGCCGAATTTTCGTTGTAACCCCGATGTGGCTTTGAAGACGCCGCCCTTCCCTTTTAGTTTTGCGAGCTGGTCTTCGCGGCTGCAATCGGCGACATCTTCTCCGAAGACGACGATGCGCTCATCTCGCGCCATTTCATCCAAAAGGGTGGCCGAAATCATCTCGACCATCGTTTTCGGCTCGCCGTGCGGCTTAGGAGTGGTGTCGAATTGCTTGCCGGCGGGATCGATATCCGGCGAATGGACGAATTCATAAATCGAGTCTTTCGACGGAAGCCCGGCTTGAAGCGCGCGGTCCGTGGCTTCAAGAATTTCCCGTTCCACGTCCGCTTCGATCGCTTCGAGTTCCCGCTCGTCGAGAATCCCTTCGCGAACGAGGAACAGTCCGAATTTCGGAATCGGATCGCGGCGCGCTTCTTCTTCGCGCTCTTCATCGCAGCGGTACAATTTCTCGTCGTCGGAAAGCGAATGAGAATAGGGTCTCGTAACGTGCGCATGAACCAGCGAGGGACCTTTTCGCTCGCGGCAATGCCCGGCGGCGCGGTTGAGCGCGGCATAACTTTCGAGCGAATCCGTGCCGTCGCATTCTTCGATGTGCAGCCCGGGATAATTTGCGACGAGCTTCGAGATGCTTCCGCCGGCTGTCTGCACTTCCACCGGCACCGAGATGGCGTACTGGTTATCTTCGATCAGGTAAAGGATGGGCAGCTGCTTCGTGCACGCTGTGTTGAGCGATTCGAAAAATTCGCCTTCGCTCGTGGCGCCTTCTCCACCAGAGACGTACACGATTTCGTCGCGATGGAATCGCACGGCGTTACCGAGAAGCGCCTGCTTGGCCTGTTGGAGAGCTTTGGGAAATTCAGAATAGTAAATCGAGGCTTCCGCGGCTCCAACGGCCTGCAGGAATTGGGTGCCCGTGGGCGAGGAGCGCGAGACGATATTCAGTTGTTGATGGCCCCAGTGCGACGGCATCTGGCGCCCGCCCGAGGCGGGGTCGTCCTTCGCGCCAACCCCTTCGAGAAGCATTTCGTAGGGCGTTACGCCGAGCATCAGACAGAGGGCGCGGTCGCGATAGTAGGGATAGAACCAGTCATATCCGGGCTTTAGAACGAGCCCGGCGGCAGCGAGAACGCCTTCATGGCCTGCGCCGCTGATCTGAAAGTAGATTTTGTTCTGGCGCTTGAGCTGTATTTCGCGGTCGTCGAGCTTGCGTGAGAGAAACATCGTGCGATAAATGCGTATGAGCGCATCGCGGTCGAGGCCCTGGTATTTCGATGCGTCGAATTTTGCTGTCTTAACTTTGATCTGCGTTGGCATCAGTTACCTTCGGCATGACAGGTGCCGGACGGGGCTCCTAGCCCGTTGGGCTTGGCTCATTTCCGGTGCATTCGCTTCGGCTCATTATAGTGGCAAATTTGATGAAAAAAATCGCAATATATTTGCGATTAGACTTGAGCCGGATTCTTTGTTTTCAATAAGTTGCGGCCATTTCTAATTCCAGATTTGCGATTAGAAACTGCGGCGCCCACGAAGAGGGTGGGCTGGGAACGGTCGAGAGGTGCGACTTGAAGATCGAGGCCAGAAAATTCAGCCGATACCGACACAAATGAATGCTGAATCTGAATTGTGCCCTTCGGTGACGGCCTTCTCGAATTCTGAATAGCGCTCACAACTGATGTTACCATTCTAGTAACCTACTGTCAATAACGCTTTGGGGGAATTATCCCCTTGAGTCCATAGGTTCCGGTGCTCCGTGACGATATAGTGGGGCGGAAGGGAAACGGCCCATGAAAACTAGCATGAAACCAACAATTGTTTTTCAGCTATTTCGGGAAAGCCCCCGATTAGCCGAGGCGAAAAGCGACGCGAAAATTCTTGAAGCTGACCCAATCTCCTTGAGAGGTCACGCCAGGCACTATATTTACGTTCTTTGTGACGAGGGCAGTGGCCAACCTCTCTATGTTGGTAGTTCGTGGAATCCATGGGAAAGAAATCAGCAACGTTTCCTGCGCCCCCACTTCAAGTCTGATAACTTCTTTGCCACCCGGGGCCAAGATTTCTTTCGGCTTGAAATAATTGATTGGGTGAAACCGAAAGGCACAAATGGTTGGTACGGCGATGTTTATGGCAAAAGCCATCGCCTTGAAGACTTTTGGATGAAAAAACTGAAAACCAGAACCAAAAAATGAAATTGTTCCCTAGCCCGCTCAGAAGCGGCTTATTGCTAAAGCAGTAGCGACCTATTGTATTCAAATGTGTGGACTCAGGGGGATAATTCCCCACTTTTGTGAGAACAGTTAGCCAGCCGGGCGCCAGTTTTCGTCGCGGGCAACGCTTTGGAAGCCGTAAGTTTCGTAGCGGGTGGTTACCTTGCCTTCGCGAAGGCTGACGAGTGTGACGCCTTCGGGGGTGCCCAGGCGCGAACCATGCCACCAGTTTCCACAAACTGCGCCGCTGGTGATGTACTGCGTATTTTTGTAGGCAACAACTTCATTGACGTGCGTATGCCCCTGCAGCACGGCAAGCACGTTTGAATGCTCGAAAACTTCGAGCACTTCGGGCGCGTTCGCCACGGTCATCGTATTGTATTTCCGGCCGGCAGCAACAACCTGGGCGTACGACGCAAATGCCGTGACGAGGGGGCAGTGAATCACGGCGATAACCGGCGCGCCCGAGGGTAACCGCTTCAGATCATTCCGGAGCCACCGAAGCTGCTCTTCGTCAACCCGCGCTTCCCAAAGACGGTCATCGGTCGGGTGAATCGAATCGAGCACGACGAAGTGATATCCCTTGTGATCGAAGGAATAGAACGTCTGGCCCATGCGGTCCTGATACATTTTCTTGCCGTAGGCGGGGTCGGCGGGCGCAACACCGCTTCTTCTGAGCACTCCGAATACATCGTGATTGCCAATCGCGTGGTGCAGCGGCATCCCGATAAGCTGCTCGGTGCGGCTGTAAAGGTCGTAGACCATGCGAGCGCGCGTGCCGTCGACTCCGAATGCGTCGAAGACGTGGTCGCCGCCCATGATGGCGAAATCGGATTTGGTGGCAGCGATTTTGCGGAAGCACATATCGCAGCCGTGAGCAGCGTCGAGCTCGGGTTGAATATGCGTGTCTGTGAAAAATACGAAATCGAACGAGCCTGGTGAGGGCGGAGGCTCGGTCCGCAAAGGCGGCAAGGCAGCCGCGGCGCCTGCGGCGGCTAGAGTCTTCAGGAATTTTCTGCGATCCAGTTGCATTTGCGGTTCTTAGCCCAATTTTTGCGAACATGAAATGTTATCACGGCAACAGTTTTGGTGGCGCGAGTCGCACACAGCAGTTGCGCGATTTCAGGAGAATGCAGCCGCTCAACTCGGCACGCAAATTCCTTACGATTGAGATGCTAGTGGCGTCGCCGGATGACGATGCGCGTCCGGCGTGTGAATATGCTCCGGTCGGACACCGAGGCCTACCAGTCGCGCTGGAATCCGGCGGAGCGCCGGGAACCGTTGCAAAAGGCGCAGCAGAAGCGGGAGCTGCCGGACGGGTGTCTTGTGCCTCAAGGCAGGCCAAATAAAATGCTTGTGCGCGAAAATCTGGACTCCTTGGGTCATTTTGGTGGGAAACTCGCGGCGCTTTTGAATGCCGCGACACAGTTCGTCAAGCGGAGCATGTTCGAGTAGCGGTTGCGCCAAAGCGTTCGCGGCGGCAACAGCGTCCTGGATCGCGAGGTTGATGCCAACGCCTCCGATAGGAGACATGGCGTGCGCGGAGTCTCCGATGCAGAGCAGTCCGGTACGCGACCACTGGCGCAAACGATCGACGGAAACCGATAGCAGCTTGATGTCGTTCCAGTCTTTCAACTCGGTGGTTCGGCCGCGTAGAAACGGAGCGATCGTTTCGAGGTCCTCGCGAAAAGCCGGGAGGCCCTTCTGTTTGATCTCGTCGAACGCTCCTTTCGCGATCACGTACGCGCACTGCCAATAATCGCCGCGGTCGAGAGTGACCAGAATCTTGCCGGCATGGAAGCGTCCTAAAGTCTGGCCGGGATCACTTTTCTCTCGATGAATCCGCATCCACAGCACGTCGATCGGGGCGCCAAGATCGATCACTTCGAAACCGGCCTGTTTGCGAACTAAGGAATGCCGGCCGTCGGCTCCGACGACCAGGTCCGCGCGCACTTCGAGCCCGCCTTCCTTGGTAGTCGCGCGGACACCCGCCACGCGGCCATTTTCCAGGGTAATGCCGGTAACCTCTGATTCCATTCGTAAGTGGAACTCGGGGTACGCACACGCCTTTTCCGCGACAAAATTGAGAAAATCCCACTGAGGCATGAGCCCGACGAACTTGCAGTGCGTTGGCAAATGAGAAAAATCTGCGATCGTCACTGTAGTGTTTTCGATTGCCGCTCCAATTTCGGTGAGCTGCTGATGCGGGCGAAGCAAGAGATCGTCGAGTATTCCGAGTTCATACATCAGCTCAAACGTGGAGGGGTGGATCGTATCGCCTCGAAAATCGCGCAAGAAATCTGCATGCTTTTCGAGCACCTGAACATCCACGCCCGCTCGGGCGAGCAAAAAGCCCAGTACCATGCCGGCAGGCCCGCCACCGACTATGCAGCAAGTGGTTTGCACGGTGCGTGAATTTGAATTCTCCGCAGGCGTAACAGGGCTCCTTCTTCGAACGGGTTCTTATACTGTAACCTGTCGCGCGGTGTGCTGACGAGCCGTGATCGTTCTGCCCTTGTTCCGCTCCATTTTAGGTATGCGTTATAGGCTTGCTCGATCCAGGTATGCTTGGGCGCGAGGCTCCGAGAAAAACGCACAGGCAGGAGTGCCTGTGCCACTTGCGTGATGGCCACAATTCCGGAGTCGACTCTGCACTGGGCGATGAGTAACCAGCGGGCGAGGCGTTGCTCGATCTTATGAAGGCGATTGCAAGCGGCCGTTTGCGTTCGCGAGTCCCTAGCAGGAAAATTGAATGCTCGCCGCGAACATGAAACACTGTCTTTTGGTGAACGCTGTGGAGTAAGATGCCCGCGTTAGTACTGGCCTTCGAACCGAATTTGTGAAACCTCGCTTGTATCCAAAACATCTCAAACATTAGGAGGCATCAGAAGATGAAGGTGCCGATGAAATTGACGGACGCAGGCATAAATTGGGCCAGCGCCGGAAATAGGAAAGTGAGATTAGACAGCCAGATGCTGGCGGTGCTGCTCGTGGCCGGGCTGGCGTTCGCCATGTGGCCGCAGAACCTGAGCGCGTATCAGGATGCCCAGCAGCAGGGCGCACAGCAACAGGATGCGCAGCAGCAGGGAGGCGACACTTCGCAGCAGGGCGCGCCGGACCAAGAGCAAGGTCAGGGACAGGCGTACACGCAGCAGACGCCCGAGCAATTGCAGCAGCTGGTTGCTCCGATCGCGCTGTATCCGGATTCGCTGGTGGCGCAGATTCTGGCGGCGACGACGTTCCCTGCGGAAGTCGTCGAGGCAGACCGGTGGCTCCAGCAGCATCCGGATTTGAAGGGTGACGAACTCGCGAAGGCCGTGGACCAACAGCAGTGGGACCCGAGCGTGAAGGCGCTGACGGCGTTTCCAACGGTGCTCGGCAACATGGACAAGAACATCTCGTGGACGTCGTCGCTCGGCGATGCGTATTACAACCAGCAGCAAGACGTGATGGACGCAATTCAGGTGATGCGTCAGAAGGCGCAGGAAGCCGGGAATTTGAAGTCAACGCCGCAGCAAACGGTGGACACGCAGGGCTCAACGATCGTGATTCAGCCTGCCGACCCGCAGGTGGTCTATGTGCCCGCTTACGATCCTTGGATTGTATACGGAGGCCCGATTGTCGCGTGGCCGGGTTGGTATCCGTATCCGGGTATTTGGTACGCGGGGCCATATCTTTCGTTCGGCGTAGGATTCGGAATTGGCTGGTACGGCGGCTTCGGGTGGGGTTGGGGTCATTGGGGATTCGACTGGCGTGACCGCGATATCATCTACAACCACAATCGGTATTACTCGAACAGCCGCACGTTCTATAACCGCAATGTCTACTATCGGCATGGAGGCGACCGTGGAGTCGTCGCAAATCCGAGGAACAGTTTCGACAACAATCGCCGGCGCGACAACCGCGCCTACGATAGTCGCGGAAACGAGGCCAATCGAGCGGCGCGCGACGACAATCGCGCTTCTAGCAATGTGTACAACCGCCCCGGCGCGACCGCGCGGCCCTTCAACGGCAACACGAATGAAGCGCGGGGATGGAACAACTCACCCTCGCCCCAACGGGATACGCGGTCCAGTGCGTTTGGCGGATACGAGCATGGCGGCGAGAGCAGAAGCTATTCTTCGCGGGGGTCCTCGAGCTTTGGAGGTGGAGGCGGTGGCTTTCACGGCGGTGGAGGCGGTGGTCACGGCGGCGGAGGCGGGGGACACCGTTAAAGCGAATTAGTCAACCGTACAATTTCAGCATACTGGATTACGGAGAACAAAGAAAATGCGGCGGACGAAAATCGAGCTTGGACAATCCTGTTGGGCCAATATCGCGAAAATAAGTGCGGCGGCGGTTCTCATGATGGCGTGCGTTCCCACCCGAGCCGTTGCGCAAGAGAAGGGGCAAAAGACTTTTTCCTCGGCGGAGGCAGCAAGTCAGGCGTTTGTGAAGGCCGCGGAAAGCAACGACGAAAAGGCAATGCTGGAGGTGCTGGGACCGGATGGCAAGGACATTGTTTCGTCGGGAGATCCGGTGGAAGACAAGCAAAACCGAGAGAATTTCGCCCGCAGGTTCGAGCAGATGCATCGGCTGGTGAGGGAGCCCGACGGAACGACGACGCTGTACATCGGCGCAGAGAACTGGCCTGCGCCGATACCACTCGTGAGCAAAAGTAATGTGTGGTACTTCGACACCGAGGCCGGCAAAAAGGAGATTCTCTATCGCCGCGTGGGTCGGAATGAAATATGGACGATTCGAGTATGCGAGGAACTCGTGAAGGCACAGAAAGAGTACTTTGCAGCGCAGCATGAATATGCGCAGAAAATTTTCAGCGATGACGAACAAAAGAACGGCCTGTATTGGAAGGCGGCTCCAGGCGAGGCGCAAAGCCCGATGGGGCCAATGGTAGCGGCCGCAGTCACGCAGGGTTATGCCGCGCACAAAGACAGCGTTCCCACTCCCTACCACGGGTATCTTTACCATACTTTGTTGGCGCAGGGGAAAAGCGCACCAGGCGGCGCGAAAAGTTACATATCGAGCGGGAAGATGACGGACGGCTTCGCCTTTGTGGCGTACCCCGCCGCCTATCGATCGTCAGGCGTGATGACGTTCATCGTGGGCTTGGACGGCGTCGTCTACGAAAAGGATCTCGGGAAGAAGACTGAGACGGAAGCAAAGGCGATGAAGAGCTTCAATCCCGATTCTTCCTGGCATAAAGCGGAAAACGTGCAAGAAGCGACGAACGCAGAAACTACGAAGTGAACTGCAGCTTCCGTTCGCCACCGGAATATCGGGAAATTTTGAAGGATCGGCGAGCCGGGAACACCGGATTAGTCGTGTTGGTGAGTGGCGTTCCGGAGCCCGAGTAATCAACCGGAAGCGTCCTAGGGGCCGGAGTAATAGCCTTCACGCGCTTGGACGGTGAGATCTTTCTGATTTACAGTGACGTGGATTAGGTGATACGTGGAATCGGAGTTGGGGCGATCGGGCGTGTAGCCGAGGCCGTATTGGTTTCGCAGTTCCTCTTCGATCTGGGCGTAAATTTGCTCGATAGAAAGTTTCTTTTTCACTTCGAAAAGCTGGCCGCCGGTTTCCTTCGAGATACGCTCGAGAACTTTCTTGCCGTCGGGGCGTTGTTGCTGAGGATAGCGGCCCGGGCCTCCCCGACCCATTCCGCCGCCACCATAACCGCCATGACCTCCGAAACCTCCACGGCCACCGGAGCCGTAAGCATCCTCGTCCGCAAACAAAATCGAGTAGACCGCTGTGTCAGCACGCTGCGCCGAAGAAATGGCGGTATTCAAAGACTCTTTGCTCCCGTGATCAACTCCGTCGGTGAGGATAATCAGGGCTTTGCGACCCTGTTGCTTTTTCATCAGCTCGTTCGAGGCGAGATAGATCGAGTCATAAAGCAACGTGCCTCCACCGCCGTGGCCTCGCGCTGAGCCGCCTGCCCCTCCGCCTCCCCCGCTTCCCCTGGTTGTTGTGAATTCCGGAGTATCGAGAAGCTCGAGGGCCGAGCGAAGTTTTTCGCGGGACGCCGTTAAGTCCTGAAGAAGTTCCACCTCGCGATCGAAGTGGATCAAGAAGGCCTTGTCCTTGTTTTCGCGCAGAATATGATCGAAGAAAGAATAACTCGCGTTCTTTTCCTGGCCGAGCACGCGCCGTTGGCTCAGGCTCGTGTCAACCAAGAGGCCGAGGGTGAGCGGCAGATCGCTCTTGCGTGCAAAATACTTGATGGTTTGCGGGCGGGCGTCTTCCTGCAGCGCAAAGTCGGATTGATTCAAATTTGGGATGATTTTCCCGTGCTTATCGCGAACCGAAGCGTAGACGGTGACGAGTTTTACTTCGGTGGAAATCTTGGACTGTGACTGAGGTGCGGCTTGCTGCTGCGACTGCGTGGGTGATTGCGGCGCAGGCGATGTTGGCTGTGATGGTTGCTGTGGCGGCTGCGATTGCTGCTGTTGTGATTGCTGCGGCTGCTGGCTCCACGATACGCCTTCGAGAGAAACAGCGAAAGCGGCTAGGACCAGCGCGGCAAAAATTATGTTACGAGATTTTCGTGCGCCCGAAACGTAATCGAGCATCGCTTTACTTGTCTTTCGCATGGCAATGAGGGGATTCATTCTAGTCCTTGATGTTGCCTATGGCCAGACGCCGCGAGCCTCCACTTCCCTTCCCGCTTTGCCTGAGTCGGGCAGCTTCCCGCGAAGGGCAGCGGGCGCTGAGGAGCGAACAGGCAGAACGATCCGCAGGAATATAGAACTGCGGGAGTTTTTCTTCAAAACTGAGCGAATTAAAAAAGCCGGCGGGCAAAAGCCCGCCGGCCTTTTTCTTGGAGGTGCGGGTAAATAAAACAGGCCTAAGCTACGCGAGCCATCGAGGGAGAGTTATTCAGTTCCAAAACGAAGCCTTTATCCTGCGCATGGATTAGGTAGTGTCCGGGCGCGACGACCGACAGCCGGTCAAGGTGCTTTCGCGCCGCCTCAAAATCCCGGTCCGCGGCGATCCAGAAGAAGTTGCCATCGTCTAAGCGCTTGAAGATATCGAACGTGTGATTCATCGAGTGGCTCCTGTGAGCTTCAACGCTCGTCGTCACAAGTGCAGTTTGGGTGCCAATGCTAAGCAAGGAAGTTTAATGGAATCATCGAACTAAGGGGTAAAAGGAAGTCTGTAGCCGGGCGTTTCACAGGTAATTTTTGCAAGCCAGTATCAGCTTTGGGTACTAAAACTAGCGCTCATCTCCGGCAGCGCGCAAGTCGCTCAGATTTAGAGACGGCTAGCGGCTCGCCGACTGCGAGGATTTTGAATACCAGTCCAGTATGCGCAAGCGAGATTCGACCGGCGGCTCCTGCCTATAAGTTTCAGAGCTTAGTCGAGAGACTCGAACAATTCGGCGGTTTGTTCGAATTCAGCGTCTGGCTGGCGGATGATTTCGCAGTCCACGGACTTGAACGGGTCTTCCGTGGGGATGCGGTCGAGCCAGCGCTGTTGCGACAGCTTTTCGTGATCGGAAAAATCGAGCCGCACGAGGACGCGTATGTTCGAGCCGGAATCGGATTTGTCCGGCTTTGCGGATGATTTCTTCTTGGCAGCGGAAGGCTTCGCAGCGCCCTCCTGCTCGTCGGGCTCGACGCGCTCGAATTTAAGAAGCATCTTATTGCCGAGGCGAAACCCCTGCTTCCACGCTTCGATCTTGTGCCGTGCCTGCTGAGCGGTTTCTTCGTCCCTGCCGAAGTCGAAGACTAAGTACGAGTGAGCCATGGTCTTTATTTAGCGGCTTGCGGGCGGGTGTGTCAAGTGGGCGAGCCATCGCCGGGCGATGCGAACCCAGGATCAATTTGTGTGTTGCGCCCTGTGATGCATCGTGTTAGGGTGAGCGAACAAAAGGCGAAGACTGTTCTTGGGGAGCTTTCGATGGAGGCAGCGAGTCGAGGACTGGCGGTCGTGAAGTCAGTCACGACTCTGGATGCGTTCCAGGACGCGCTAGGAAACCTCGCAGGGCGTTATAAGACCGACGAGGTGCTGACGGCTATTCGGCACCTGCCCGCCCGCGAAGCGCAGTTTGGCGCCATGCCCGCGTGGGTACGGCCTGAGCTTCTTGAGGCTTATCGCGCGAAAGGGATCGAGCAGCTCTTTTCGCACCAAGCTGAGGCTGCTGAGCTCGCGCACGCAGGCAAGGATTTTGTGGTCGTGACGCCGACCGCCTCGGGCAAGACGCTTTGCTACAACTTGCCGGTGCTAAATTCCGTCATCGAGCAGCCCGACACCCGAGCGCTCTACCTCTTCCCCACCAAAGCGCTCGCGCAGGACCAGCTTGCGGAGCTGCACGATCTGGCGGGCCGGCTCGACGATTGCTTCGGCGTGTTCACGTACGACGGTGACACACCTTCTGACGCGCGCAAAGCGATCCGCGAGCGCGGACACGTGGTGCTATCGAACCCGGACATGCTGCACACGGGAATTTTGCCGCACCATACGAAGTGGATGCGCCTATTCGAAAATCTGCGCTATATCGTGCTGGACGAGCTGCACACCTATCGCGGAGTTTTTGGAAGCCATCTGGCGAATGTGCTGCGGCGGCTTGCACGTATTGCGGAGTTTTATGGGTCGAAGCCGCAATTCATCTGCTGCTCGGCAACGATCGCGAATCCGGGTGAGCTGGCCACACAACTAATCGAGCGAGAAGTGGAAGTATTGGCCGAAAACGGCGCGCCTGCCGCCGAGAAATTAATTGTCTTCTACAACCCGCCGATGGTGAATCGCAATCTCGGCATCCGGCGGAGCTATTTGAATGAAACGACGCGCGTGGCCAAGGAACTTCTCGCGCGAAAGCTCCAGACGATTGTCTTTGCCAACAGCCGTTTACACACAGAATTGCTGCTCACATATTTGCAGCAGGCGAATCCGCCACAGATCGGACAACCGGAACCGATCCGCGGCTACCGCGGTGGATATTTGCCGGGCGAGCGGCGGGAAATCGAGCGCGGGTTGCGCGAGGGGCGCGTGCGCGGCGTGGTGGCGACGAATGCGCTCGAACTGGGAATCGATATCGGGTCGCTCGATGCGTGCGTCATGGCTGGCTATGCAGGATCGATCGCGTCTACGTGGCAGCGAGCCGGCCGCGCGGGAAGACGGAACGGAACATCTTGCGCCGTGCTCGTGGCATCGTCGGCGCCGCTCGATCAATTCATCGTGCAGCATCCGGACTATTTCTTCGGGCGCTCGCCCGAACACGCGTACGTACAGCCGGATAATCTCGAAATTCTCGTGAACCATTTGAAGTGTGCTGCATTCGAACTGCCGCTTTCGCCGGAAGAGCGATTTGGCAATATGGACTTGCCGGAATTGTGCCAACGGCTCGGCGAGGCTGGATTTCTACATCGCAGCGGAGGGAACTGGCACTGGGTGCAGCAGGCTTATCCCGCGGATGCGGTCAGCTTGCGCGCGGTTACTTCCGATAATTTCGTGATCGTTGATATTGCGGGGGACATCACAGGGGATACGACTGCCGAGGAGGAAGGCGGGCCCGAAGTCATCGGCGAAGTGGATTTTTCTTCGGCGCTGACGACGCTCCATCCGAAAGCAATCTACATTCATCAGGGACAGCAGTATCACGTGGAGCAGTTGGATTTCGAGCAGCGAAAAGCCAATGTGAAACGGGTCGACGTGGATCACTACACCGACGCGATTCGCTACACGCAGGTGCGCGTACTGGAGATTGCTGAAGAGGAGCCAATCGCGGGGCCGGCGGCACGCGTGCATGGAGACGTACTGGTGCGTTCGCAGGTGGTCGGATTCAAGAAGATTAAATTTTTCACCAATGAAAATGTGGGCGCGGGAAAACTCGAGCTGCCTGAAAACGAGATGCACACGACTGCGTTCTGGATCAGTCTTGAGCGCGAACTGTTGACCGGATTGCCATTCGCGCTGAGCGACCGGCAAAGCGGAATTTTCGGACTGCTGTATGCGCTTGAATCGATATCGACCTTACTACTGATGTGCGACCGGCGGGATTTGGGAACGGCAGTAGGCGAACGGCCGCCAAGCGCGGGCGTCGAAACGGAGTGGGTAGAGTTTTCAGACGCGAATGATGTGGCGAACGCGAAGGAGTTCTACGAGCCGAATCTTTATCTCTACGACGCGTATCCCGGAGGGATTGGATTCAGCGAGCCGCTTTATCGCGTTCACGATTTGCTACTTCGAAGGACTCATGAATTGATCGTGGGGTGTCCGTGCGAGAACGGATGCCCTTCGTGCGTGGGGCCAGCGGGGGAAAAGAGTGAGAGGACGAAGGAAGCAGCGCTGGCGATCTTAGAGAAATTGTGCTCGCGATGATTGTCAGCGAAAGCAGAAGTCAAATGGTTTCCCCGAGTAATAGTAAGCCGTTAACACAGAGGAAGCTGAGATCGGAATGAGGACAACGAGTTGAGAGCAACGAATGAGGAGCGATTTGCGAGACTGAACGCGCTGCGGCCGCTTGGCGCTTCGGCGGCGAGGGTTGACGACGGCGACCGCAGCGGCGGGTCCGTCGCTCGAGATTGGCGACTCGAACCGTTGCCCGGGATGTCTCCGGATGTGCCCGAAGGCGCTGAGCTACTGGCGCGGATCTTGGGCGCGATCGTTCGAGAGAACAAATTCGGTCCGCATCTCGGGCTTCGGCGATGGTTTGCAGAGACGATCGACTGCGCGCCCCCTGAGGTTTACCTGCATCCCGACGCTCTCAAATTGCTGGCGCCGGACCTAGCCGAAAAAATTGCCGATTCGAGCCAGTGGTTATTTCTGGATACGGAGACGACCGGTCTTTGCGGCGGCACGGGAACGTATCCGTTCCTGATCGGAATCGCGTGGTGGGATGTCGGCGGGCTCGAAGTGGAGCAATTCTTCATGCGCGAGCACAGCGAGGAGCACTCGGTGCTGGTAGCTCTCGCCGAACGGATGGCCGAGCGTCCCGTTTTGGTCACGTTCAATGGGAAATCGTTTGATTGGCCGCTCCTTGAGACGCGCTATCGAATGACTCGCAAAATCCGCGTACCCGCGCTGCGAGCGCATCTTGATTTTCTGCATCCGGCCCGCAATTTGTGGCGGTTGCGATTGGGATCGGTGCGATTGGCCGAACTCGAGCGGCACGTGCTGGGGTGGAATCGCGGAACGGACGTGATGTCGGAGCTGATTCCGTCACTGTATTTCGATTTTCTGCGCGGAGGTCCACCCGAGCCCATGCTTCCGATTTTTTATCATAACCAAATGGATTTGCGCGGGCTTGCCGGACTTTCGGCGCGAGTGCTTTCAGTGCTGGCGGACGCAGAGAACCAGTGCACGGATGCATTTGAACTGTTTGGCATCTCGCGGATTTGCGAACGGCGCGGTGAATCGGCACGAGCCCGGACTCTTTTTCAGCGGTCGATCGAAGGTGAGTTGCCAGTTGAAACGGAACGAGCGGCGCGAAGGTCGCTGGCTATCATGGCGAAGCGCGAAGGAGATTTTGCACGAGCGCGGGAGCTTTGGGAAAGCTTGCTGGGAAATTCGCGCGAAGGTTTGGAAGCCTACGAGCAGCTTGCCATCTATTACGAGCGTCATGCGCGAGAGCCGCATGAAGCGGCGTCAATCACCAAAAAAGCGCTGGCGGAGCTTCGGCGCGCGAATCGTACTGGGACCGTGGCAGCGAACCTCTACAAGCGGAGCCGGGCGCGTTTCGAGCGCCGCCTAACTCGATTGGAAAGAAAGACTTCCAGTGCACCCCTTATGCCCATTAAGTCCGAATCGGGGCGGGTGGCGGCCGAATCAAATTGAGGGGCTCGAAATGGGGGTTTCAATGCAAGAAACGGATGGTGCTGCAGCCAGAATGGCGAGACGATTGGATACGGTCGATGTCGAAACTCGTGCGGAGACGCAAACCATGCCCGAAGTGAGCGAACCATACATACGCGAGCAGCTTGAGAAAAGGCGTGAGGAACTGCAGTCAACGATCTCCATTGCGCCCTCAGGGGAGCAAACAGC
>Ga0307472_100000159_pt1 | contig 20877 bp, 15 predicted proteins | sample atmos_gasesAM5C__2_FD_204582 | JGI IMG/M metagenome (GOLD analysis project Ga0307472, IMG submission 204582) | Hardwood forest soil microbial communities from Morgan-Monroe State Forest, Indiana, United States - atmos_gasesAM5C_05 | ecosystem: Environmental > Terrestrial > Soil > Temperate...
AAAGGAACTGGCCCGATGGAATTCAGCGTAAAAAAGTTTGACCTGCTCGAAGAGCTGCAGCTCACGCAGGGTGTCGTCGAACGCAAGACGACCATCCCCATCCTTTCGAATCTCCTATTCGAAGTGAAGGGCAATCGCCTGACGATCACCGCCACGGATCTCGAGCTGAGTATACGCACGTCCTGCGAAGCGAAAGTAAAAAAAGAAGGCGCCGGTACGATTCCCGCAAAGAAGCTTCTCGAGCTGGTGCGATTGCTGCCCGACGAGGAAATTCGGTTCAAGCTGCTCGAAAATCATTGGATCCAACTTACCTGCGATCGCCGCAATTACAAGCTCGTCGGTATGTCGAAGGAAAACTTCCCCGCATTGCCGCAATTTCCGCACGCGCTTGTAAAGATTCCCGCAAAGCTCCTTGCCGACTTGATTGCCAAGACCACGTTCGCCATCTCGCTCGAAGAATCGCGCTACACGCTCAACGGCGCGCTCATGGTTCTGAAGCCCGGCTCGATCACGATGGTTGCCACGGACGGGCATCGGCTCGCCATGGTCGAGCGCGATCATAAATTCGAAGGCTTCTCCGCGGAAACGCGCGTGCTAGTCCCCAAAAAGGCGATGACCGAAGTTCAGCGCCTCGCCGCCGAGTCGGGAGACGAGGGCCAGGTGGAATTCGCGCAAGACGAAAGCCATCTCTTCTTTCAATTCGGACGCCGTCTGCTCACCTCACGCAAACTCACGGGCCAATTCCCCAATTACGAAGCCGTGCTCCCGCGCGACGTCACGAAAGTGGTCGTCCTCGAGCGCGCTGAGCTTCAGGATGCGCTGCGTCGCGTTTCGCAACTCGCCGATGCCCGCTCGCACGCCGTGAAGTTCATGCTTGCTAAGGAAGGCCTGGAAATTTCCGCGTCCAGCCCTGAATACGGCGAAGCCAAAGAAGTGATCGAGAAAGAATTCAAAGGCGATCCGATCGCGATCGGATTCAATGCGCAATACCTTCTCGATTTCCTCGCCGCCGCCACCGACGGCCCCATCAATTTCGAGCTCAAGGACGAACAGTCGGCTGGCCAACTCCGTCCCGTATCGGACGAATCCACCCGCTACCGCTACGTCGTAATGCCCATGCGCATCTGATCGAGCCCCGTTTAATTCTGATCGTGTTCCGTCCAATTTGGCGGTAGCAGCGTCTCAGGCTTCGCAGTATTCTTTCGCTGCTCCGCGTTCGCGAAAGGATCCGCGTGCCCGTCAGCTCGGTAATCTCGATCCACACCGCACCTGCAGCCGGTGCGCCAATGCAATCTCTCGCATCCGTCCGCGCCATCCTCGCACAAGGTCTCGAAGGCGATCGCTACTTCGCGAAACAAGGCACCTTTTCCACCACGGCCGGTGCCGTCCGCGACGTCACGCTCATCGAAAGCGAATCCGTCGAAGCCCTTAACTCCAAACTCGGCTCCCGCTTTTCTGCGGCTGATATGCGCCGCAATCTCGTCACGCGCGGCGTCGCGCTCAACCACCTCGTCGGCCGCGACTTTCGTGTCGGCGAGGTGCTTCTTCGCGGCGAACGTCTGTGCCAACCCTGTTCGTATCTCGAGTCGCTCACTCAAATCGGCGTCAAAGCTGCGATGATGCACCGCGCCGGTCTTCGCGCGGAAATTCTCCAGGGTGGCACGATCCGCATTGGCGATCGAATCGCAGCGCTCGATGATCCGCTGGAACAAAACAAAATTCTTATCCGCCGTTTCTTCGATGAAATGTGGAATCCTTGGAATTTCGACAAAGCGGACGAATTGCTCGCGCCCGACATCAAATTTCGCGGCACCCTGGGCGCCGAATTGAAAGGCCGCGACGCGTTTCGCGCATACATGCGGCAGGTACAAGCCGCGTTCCCCGATTTTCACAACGGTATTCTAGAAATGACGGCCGAGCATGACCGCGTCGTTGCGCGCACCTTCTACCGTGGCACCCATCGTGGCGAAATCTTTGGCATCGCGCCGACGGGAAAATCGATCGGTTACTCCGGTGCCGCGTTCTTCCGAATCGCCGACGGGAAAGTGATTGAAGGATGGGTTCTCGGCGATTTGCTCACACTTTTACGGGCCTTTGGCGCCCATTCCATCCCCTGATTTTATGTTCCGGTGGCAGACATTCCTTGGGCTAATTTGTCCAACATTCAACCTCCTGTAACTGTATGAAATAAAAGGACTAAGCTTGGTCACAGTGCGCGAATTTATCTTGAGAATCCCATCCGTATCCGATAAAATGTGTAGTCTGCAATAGTAGTTCAACCGGACTCGGTTTGCCTCAGACTCTTTGCCAGCGCCAGGGCAAATGAGGCGTCCAACCGGGTTGTCCCCTTCCGCGGGGGAATGTAAACGCTTCGCCGCGTCCCACCGAAAATTTCGGAATGGGACGGGATGGAGCAGCAACCCTTCGAGTCCCAGCTCGCACTCGTGCAGAGTCTGGGGCCAATGGGCAAGGCAAGTGTCGCGGCCTTCCGCCGACCGCCTTCCCGAGCAGTTCGCAGTCTCTTACGGCATTTCGGGCGAGAAGTTTGTTTTTGCGCTTCGCTCGCGCGGTATCCGTGTTGCGCGCCACGCGAATGCGCCACGCGAAAAAAGTAGCTCAGATCCCTCCCGATCGATTCTGGATCGGGAAGACCTGAATCTTTTGACTTTCGATTTATTCGCATCATCTGAGGAGACGCAAACGTAATGGCTGACAACGAATCCTCGGCCCCCAAGGGCCACAAGTACGACGCTACTTCGATCAAAGTTCTCGGCGGCATCGAAGCCGTCCGCAAACGCCCCGCGATGTACATCGGCTCCACGGGCGAGCTTGGCCTTCACCACCTCGTGTGGGAAGTGGTCGATAACTCGGTGGACGAAGCGATGGCCGGCTTCTGCGACGAGATCAACGTTACGGTGCACGACGATAACAGCGTCACCGTGGTTGACAATGGCCGCGGCATTCCTGTGGACATGCACGCCACTGAGAAAAAGCCCGCGGCCGAAGTCGTGATGACCGTCCTGCACGCCGGCGGAAAATTCGATAGCGATACCTACAAAGTTTCGGGCGGATTGCACGGCGTCGGCGTCTCCGTGGTCAATGCGCTCTCTGACTGGCTCGATCTTGAAATTTGGCGCGACGGCGAGGTCTGGGAGCAGTCCTACGAAAAGGGCGTCCCCACCTCGAAGCTCAAATCGTCTGGCAAAACGCGCAAGACCGGCACGAAAATCACGTTTCACGCCGATCCTTCGATTTTCGACAAAACGACCTACAGCTTTGACACGCTTTCACAGCGTCTCCGCGAGCTCGCTTTCCTTAACAAAGGCCTGAAAATCACGCTCGACGACGAGCGCAGCAACAAAAAAGCCGAATTCCGCTTTACGGGCGGCATCGCCGAGTTCGTCAAGCACCTGAACCGCGGGAAGCAGACCCTTCACGATTCGCCAATCTATATGGAAGGCAAGCGCGGCCAGGTGGATATCGAAATCGCGCTGCAATACAACGACAGTTACGCCGAAAATATTTTTTCCTTCGCGAATACGATCAACACCGTCGACGGCGGCTCGCATCTCGCCGGTTTCCGCTCGGCTCTTACGCGCACGCTCAACTACTACGCCAGCTCCACCGGCATGCTCAAAGAGCAGAAGGATGAAGTCTCGATCAATGGTGACGACGTGCGCGAAGGACTCGTCGCCGTCGTTTCCGTCAAGCTCCCGCAGCCACAGTTCGAAGGCCAGACAAAAGGCAAGCTGAATAGCGATATCAAAGGCCTCGTCGAGCAGCTCGTCAACGAAAAGCTCGGCGAATATTTCGATAAGCACTCATCCATCGCCCGCAAAATCATCGGCAAGTGCATTGACGCAGCGCGCGCCCGCGAAGCCGCGCGCAAAGCTCGCGAGCTAACGCGCCGCAAGTCTGCGCTCGATTCGAGTGGCCTGCCCGGAAAGCTCGCCGATTGCCAGGAACGCGATCCCGCGCGCTGCGAACTCTTCCTGGTTGAGGGCGAATCCGCCGGCGGCTCCGCCAAAGGCGGCCGCGATCGCCGTTATCAGGCGATCCTGCCGCTCAAGGGCAAGATCCTTAACGTCGAAAAAGCCCGCTACGACAAGATGCTCGGCCACGAAGAAATTCGCGCCATCATCACCGCGCTCGGCACCGGCATTGGCAAAGACGATTTCGACGCCACGAAGCTGCGTTATCACAAAGTGATTCTGATGACCGATGCGGACGTGGACGGCAGCCACATTCGCACGCTGCTTCTCACTTTCTTCTTCCGCCACATGCGTGAGCTCATCGAAAAGGGCAACATTTTCATCGCGCAGCCGCCTCTCTATCGCGTGAAGCGCGGCAAGATGGACCGTTACATTCGCGACGAGCGCGAATTCGCCCGCGAGCTGATGAAGCGCGCCACCGAAGAGCACGTCGTAAAGGGCAAGACGGGCAAATCGCTCGAGGGTGGCGAGCTCACTCAGTTCCTGCTTAATATTCAGGAATACGATCAGGTCGCCGCCAAGCTCGGCCGGCGACTCGGGGATCCAAAGCTCATCGACATCCTGGCCGAGAGCGACCTCGAAAAGAAAACCGACTTCGCCGATAAGAAGAAATTGCAGGAGCTCACGAAGGAAATCGAAAAGGCCAAGCTCGAGCTCGAATCGAAGCTCGTGTACGACGAAGAGCACAGCCTGCACGAGCTGCTGCTCAAAAATGGCGGCGAACGCAAAATCAACTGGGCCCTCGCAGCCACGGCCGACTACAAGCGCCTCCGCACTCTGCGTCAAGCCATTGAAGAAAACAATCGGCCGCCATTTACGATCCAGCACAACGGCGACAAAGTGACGAAAGATAATTCCTCGGCGCTTTTGGGCTACGTCCTCGAAGACGCGAAAAAAGAATTCACCATCACGCGCTTCAAGGGCCTGGGCGAAATGAACCCCGAGCAGCTCTGGGCCACCACAATGAACGCCGAAACGCGCACATTGCTGCAAGTGCGCCTCGAAGACGCCGTAGCCGCCGAAGATATCTTCTCAACGCTAATGGGCGAAAACGTAGAAGAGCGCCGCAAATTCATCGAGGACAACGCCCTAGACGTCGTCAATTTGGATATTTAGAGAAAATTATCGCCAAAAGCCGAGCTGGTAATTCGAACGTGACCGTCGTCGGATTGAGAAAAAAATGCTTTACGTCAGGGCACGGCTTCAGCCGTGCCGTAAAGAACGCAAAGGAGAGCGGCTTCAGCCGCTGAGGGAATGGCCGTTCCGAAGCGCCACGCAAGCGTACCCGGGACATATTTCGTGACTTCTCGCACCTGGGAGAGCCGCGCCATTTTCAAGACCGCGCCACCCTGCGAGATTTTCATCGAATCATTGCTGCATTACCGAGATCAGGGAAGCTATCGGCTCCACGGTTTCGTCGTGATGCCCAATCATTTCCATACATTGCTGACGCCGGTCGACACCATCGCGCTAGAACGCGCCGTGCAATTCATGAAAGGTGGCTCCTCTCGCGCCCTTCGCGAAAAGCTTCTTTACAAGTTTCCAATATGGCAGCGAGGTTTCAGCGACCACCGCATTCGAGATGCCGCTGATTGCGAACAGCACCTCCGTTATCTGACGAATAACCCGGTGGAGAAACATCTCGCCGCCGCAGCGGCCGAATACCCCTGGTCGTCGGCTTCGGGCGCATTTCGCATGGACGAAGTCCCTCAGGGGTTGAAACCCCTGAATAATGCATCGTGAAACGGCACGGCTGAAGCCGTGCCCTGACGTAACCAAGGAAATAGAACTTGATCTACCAGCTCACATGGAAAATCCTGCCGGGCCTCCGCGGGCTCTCCTGCTCGGACTTTCGCGCCACACCAACCGCCGCGCCGAATACCGAGCAAGGCGTCGCGATCGATTGTGCCAATGCCACCGCGTGCGATGCTTTGCTTCGCGAACTCGAAGATCATTTCGCCCCACAGCGCTTTTCCAACAACGCCTCGGCCTTCGAAACAGTGAAGACCTATGTGCTAGAAAAAATGGCGGGGAAACTGTGACGCACCGCGTATTAACTAGCGGCGGCCTTCATGCCGGCGAATTTCTAATAGCAACATTCGCCATATCAGAAAACAACTCATCTCCTTGCAAACAAAGGAGAAACCAAATTTCTAATAGCAACAAAAACGGCATTTCGGCATCTCGGCGGGCACCAAGAATGCAAAAGGGAAAAATTGAAAATTGCCGAACCATTTTCCCTTTTCGAGTTTCCAATTTCTTAAGCGGAGCGAACTGTGGCTGACGAAACAAATCAATCAATCCTGACTCCGGTTGATATCGAATCGGAGATGAAAAAGTCGTACCTCGATTACGCCATGAGCGTAATCATCGGGCGCGCGCTGCCCGACGTGCGCGACGGCCTGAAGCCTGTCCACCGGCGGATTCTTTTCGGGATGTACGAGCTGGGCCTCACTTCCACGAAGCCGTATCGCAAGTGCGCCAAGATCGTCGGCGAAGTGCTCGGCAAATTCCATCCCCACGGCGACTCGCCCGTTTACGACGCGCTCGTCCGCATGGCGCAGGATTTCAACATGCGCTATCCGCTCATCGACGGACAGGGAAACTTCGGTTCCGTCGACGGCGATCCGCCGGCTGCGATGCGGTACACCGAAGCGCGCCTTTCGAAAATCGCGGAAGAAATGCTCGCGGACATCGAAAAGGAAACCGTCGAGTTCATTCCGAATTTCGATGAAAGCGAAAAAGAGCCGGTCGTTCTGCCCTCGCGTGTCCCCAGCCTTCTCGTCAACGGCTCGTCCGGCATTGCGGTCGGCATGGCCACCAACATTCCCCCGCACAATTTGAAGGAAACGATCGAGGCCGCGATCCTGCTCGTCGAGAATCCGGAAGCTACGCTCAAACAGGTGATGAAAATCATTCCCGGCCCCGACTTTCCCACCGCCGGTTACATCTATGGACGCGATGGCATCGAGCAAGCCTACAAGAATGGCCGCGGCAGTTTTCAGGTGCGCGCAAAGGCAGCGATCGAACAGCGCGGCAAAGATCGCCAGGACATCGTCGTCACCGAGCTTCCCTATCAGGTGAACAAGAAAAATCTGATCCAGCACATCGCCGAGCTCATCAACAACAAAAAAATCGAAGGTATCTCCGACATTCGTGACGAGAGCGATCGCGAGGGCATGCGCATCGTCATCGAAGTGAAGCGCGACGAGGAACCGGAAATCATCCTCAACAAGCTTTTCAAGATGACGCAGATGCAGGAATCGTTCGGTATGATCCTGCTCGCCATCGTCGGCGGGCAGCCGCGCGAGCTCGGCCTGATTCAGCTATTGAATCTCTTCATCGCGCACCGCATTGACGTTGTCCGCCGTCGCACCCAATACGATCTGCGCAAAGCCCGTGAACGCGAGCACATCCTGCTCGGCTACCGCATCGCGCTCGACAATATCGACGACGTGATCAAGATCATCCGCGGATCATCCAGCCGCGCCAACGCCCGCGAGAATTTGCACGAGTTCTTCTCGAATAAGAGCGTGCGCGTGATGGTGGCCGGCAAGGAACGCGCCCTTGAAGGCATCAAGGTCGACCGCAGGAAGTACGGCATCGTTGCGCTGACCGGCGCGGTGATTGGTCCGGCCGAAGGCGAAGGCCTCACCTATGCCCAGATCGACGCCATTCTCGAACTGCAGTTGCACCGCCTCACGCAGCTCTCGGTCGACGAAATCCTCAAAGAACTCGGCGAAATTCGCAAGCGCATCGAGGATCTCGAGGAGATTCTCGCCAGCGAGAAGAAACTGAAGGCTGTCATCGTCGCCGAACTGCGCGAAGTGATGAAATCCTACGGCGACGACCGCCGCACGCAGATCGTCGATCGCGTCGAAGAGATCAAGCTCGAAGATTTGATCAAAGACGAAGAGATGGCCATTACCGTCAGCCACGCCGGCTATATCAAGCGCACTTCTGTGGATGTCTATCGCCACCAGTCACGCGGCGGCAAAGGACGCATCGGCGCCAAGACGCGCGAAGACGATTTCGTCGAACACTTCTTCACCGCGTCAGCGCACAGCTACATTTTGCTCTTCACGTCGAAGGGCCGCATCTATTGGCTGAAGGTCTATGAAATTCCCGAAGCTGCCGCCGCCACGCGCGGCAAAGCCATCACGAATCTCGTCCGCCTGCAGGAAGGCGAGACGCTCACGGCCGTCGTGCCCACGCGCAATCTCGAAGAAACCGGCCGTTACGTTTTCCTCGCCACGAAAAACGGTACGGTAAAGAAGACCGAGCTCGCTGAATTCTCGAATCCACGCCCTTCCGGCATCATCGCCATCAGCCTCGACGAAAAAGATGAACTAATTGGAGCGAAACTCACCGACGGCAAGCAAATGATTTTCCTCGCCAGCCACGATGGCCAAGCCATCCTGTTCCGCGAGACGGAAGTTCGCTCGATGGGCCGCGGCGCAGGAGGCGTCAACGGCATGGACCTTGCGAAAGACGATTATGTCGTTAGCATGGACGCGGTTCAGCCCGACTTTGAAATCATCCGCAAGGAGTACAAGAAGGAAACGCAGGATCTCGACGAACTCGAAAGCGATCAGATCCGCGAATCGCTCACTTCGCTCATGCTCACGGTCGCCGAAAAAGGCTACGGTAAGCGCACGCCGCTCGCCGAGTATCGCGTCACGTCGCGCGGCGGCAAAGGCGTCATCAACCTGAAGTCCACCGATCGCAACGGCCCGGTCGTCGCGGCGCTGCAAGTCCGCGAAGACTCTGACGTGATGATCATCACCGGCCAGGGCAAAGTAATTCGCGTCCACTCCGGTGAAATCCGCGAAGCCGGCCGGTCGACGCAAGGCGTCCGCCTGCTACGCCTGGAAGAAGGCGACCGCATCGCCGCCGCAGCGGCCATCCTCGAAGAGGAAGAAGCCGCCGTAGTCACGCCGCCAGAGCCGGAGAAAAAATAGCCCCGCGCGCCCTGTGTTCGCACACTGGCAGCACTACCAAAGACAGACCGATAAACGATCGAGAACTGAGGCGCCCATTCCGTAACGCCGGCGTCCCGCCGGCTCTTTTCTGTTACGGATCAAGCACCGTCCCTACCCACCGCCAATTTCGCAACCCCGCCTTTTTCGGATTGTGCAAGATGTATGTAACCGTCCGATAGAATTCTTCTTCGTTTCGAATCAAGTGATCGTAATATTCGTGCTGCCAGAATTTTCCCATCCGTCGCAGCAGTCGATTCGCATTTTTCGCCGAGTAGGATTTCCATGTGTGTAGAACCTCGGCCAACTCGCAACCTGCGACAAGCCTGAACAACACATGCACGTGATTGGGCATAATGCACCATGCATACAGGGTGATATCGAACCTGATCGAAATGTCGTAGGGTTTCAGTGACTTGAGCAGCAACGGCGGCGTTTGCGAGAAGGCAGCCACCCGCGCCGGTATCGAGCTTCTGTTCGATCTGCTCGCTGAAGAGTTCTTCGAGTCGAGTTCTTTCGAATGACGACAAAGCTCGGCCGGAAGCTTTCGCGGTTGCGATAATGTTCCTCCGCTCGAATTCGAACTTCTGGAGCACAGATTGGGGCAGCGAGTCTGCCAAGCGAAATGTAACGAAGTAGATGGCGTAGTGTTCCTCCCAGTGAGGCAGTTTGCCGCGGCTGCGCACGGTGGGCACGGCGGAATTGTAGTTGAAAAAGAGCCGGCGGGACGCCGGCGTTACGGAACGGACGCCGAGGCCATGGCTCAACCCTCGGTCTATCTCGCGTAATCAATCCGCGGGCGGTGGCGGCAAATAGTATCCCGGTCTGGTGCGAACCGAAACGCCCGGCCTATCCACCGTCACTTTGATCTCGTGGTAGCCGGATTCCACATTGGGCGGCGGACGGTAACCGAGCGAATACTGTGCGTGAATTTCGCCCCCGATTTCATCCACGGCTTTCTGAATTGTGCTGTCTTTCTTCGCATTCAAGAACATCCCGCCCGTCGCCTTACTCGCAATCGCCAGCGAGTTCGGCCCAATCGCATTCTTGCCGGTTTTCACCAGGAAGATCACGAGCGCCATGTAATCGATCGGCGCGTTGGCCGCCTGCCGCTCGAGATCGGGAGTCTGCGGCTTTCCCGGCGGCGTCGGCACCGGATACGTTCCCGGCGGGCCGAGCGAGTGATCAACCGGGTCCTTCTTCGCGCGCAGATCCGCCATGGCGGTACTCAGGCCAATCGAATAGATCGTCACATTCCCGAGTTGCGCCTGCCGCAACACTTCGCCCAGCGTGTGTTCGCTTCCGGTGTCCTGCGCTTCGCCAAGCACCACGAGGATCCGTCGCTGCGGCTGCGGACGCTTCTCGAGCAGCGAAATCCCGCGTGCCATGGCATCGTAGAGATGCGAGCCCGAATTTCCCGTCGTGAGGTTATTGATCACGTCTTCGATGCGATCCGGATCGGTGGTAAATTTTTTCAGCAGGCTCACGTCGTCGTCGTAGCCCACGATGGCAACTTCGGACGTTTGCGCCATCACGGTTTCGGTGAACACGATGCCCATCTGCTTCACCGAGTGAAACATCGGATCGATGTGCGAGCTGGTCTCGACGGCCAGCACGATTGAAAGCGAGCTCGCGCCGAGATCGAAGTGCTCGATCTTCTGTTCCACGCCATTGTCGAAAATGTGAAAGCTCTCCCTGGGGATATCGAGCAGCATCTCGCCGCTCGCGTTGCGCACGGTCACCGGCGCCGTCACCTCGTTCACCCGCACGTGAATCGTGCGCTTCGCCTCTTCAGGAGTCGGCGGCTTTTCCGGTTCAACGCCCGGTTTTGTGTGAATCGGCCCTGCCGGAGCTTGGGCGCTCACTTCGGGCGAAAGCGCGAGCGAAGCGACAAAAATCGCGATTAGAGCAGCTACGCGCCGAATTCTCGCCGAGTCCATAGAGGCATTCTATCTGATTCCGGATTTGCCTCAGGGGTTTGCATCCGCCGAGTGGCAATTTCACGCCATGGAAATCCCGCTCAATACCCGTCCGACGCCATCAGCCCAACAGTATTAAAATAGCTGTTTGCGTGCTCATTGCCGCGCGCACTAGCTAACTCAGAGGGGGAATTCATGAAGCGTCCCAGCCACCTGCACATGGCGAAGCTCGCCTACCAAGATCCCAGATTCATGGAAAGCCTGACAGCGCGGCCGCTGCGCATTCTGGCTGAGTATTTCGATCCCCTCACCCGCCTGCGGCGCGAAAAAGTGGCGGACACGATCGTCATGTTTGGCTCGGCGCGCATCCACTCGCGCGAAAAGGCTCAGCATGAGTTAAAAGAAGTTCGAGCACACGCGCGCGGCCGCCGTAGCCCTCATTGGGCGGACCGCATTCGCCTCGCCAAGTCACTCGTGGAAATGTCGCGTTACTACGAAGAAGCGCGCGAGCTTTCCCGCCGGATCACCGCCTGGTCGATGACGCTCGGAATGCACCCGAAGCGCTTCGTCATCTGTTCGGGCGGCGGCCCCGGGATCATGGAGGCGGCGAACCGCGGCGCGGCGGACGCCGGTGGCTCCTCAATCGGGCTCAGCATCCAGCTTCCGCACGAGCAGCGCCCGAATCCCTACATCACCGAAGACCTGAATTTCTGCTTTCACTACTTTTTTATGCGCAAGCTGTGGTTCGCCCAGATGGCGAAAGCCCTGATCGTGTTTCCCGGAGGATTTGGCACGATGGACGAGCTGTGGGAAATGCTCACTCTGCTGCAGACGGGAAAGCTCTCCTCGCACCACCTGATCTTGATCTACGGAAAGAAATACTGGGACAAGGTGCTCAACTGGCGCCAGATGGTGCGTACCGGAACGATCAACGAGCGCGAGTATAAGCTGCTTCAGTTTTCCGATAATGTTGATGACGCATTCGATCGCGTGCGCGCGGAGATGGAAGAACACCATCTCGCGCTCGACGAAGAGACCTAAGGCCGGATAAGAAAAATGGGGATGGAGCGCATGCCCCATCCCCGCTCTTTCATTTTCGCCGTCAGAGGGAACCTACGAAGGAAGGCGTCCGCAGGCCTGTCAGTTAGTTCTTCGAGACTTCAAGATCCGCCTCGAAGGCCGTGCCAAACATTGCTTCGAACCGCTGCTTCTCATGCTTGTCGTGGACCAAAACCACCGGCGAGACGCGCACCGACTGCTTGCACTCGCGGCAGGTTGTCGCTTCGCCCTGCAGATCCTGCACGAATCCGTCGGTGAAGTGATATGCCGAGCGCGGGCGGCGAGCGTTCTTCACGCCCGGAAGGCCGCAGTGCGGACACGTAAACTCAACGTGATCCTCGAGCGGATCGCGGTTGAGCGCGGCCCACCCGGTGTAACGAACTCCAATTGTTTCCAGAGAATTTTTCACTATGAATACCTCTCAATCCCCAAGAGGGGGCTAGGAACAAAGAATTAGACGTAAGAAAACCGAAATTGATGCATAAGCGACACAGAAAATCGTAATCGAAAGGATTTGAATAACTTAGAAGAATACTAACGCTGCGTTTCTGCCTGCTGTGCCGCATCCGCCGAATTTTTCGAAACCGGAGAGGCGCTTCGGTGTCTATGTTTTCAAGAGGTCGCGCGAACTCTTCAGCGGTTTAAGGCGACACAGCCGCACGGTGGCGAACGTACGTTCCGGCTTCGGTCTGAAGAAGACCGCACATCGCTTGGGTTCCTAGACTGCAGAGGCTGATTTGGAAAACGGCTTATTGCCGGTGCGTGGAGGTGTGTCCATGAGCGATCTCGGAAGTTTGGCTGAATGCTTAGTCGATAACGACCCGGCCGCACGAGTGCGAGCGCGGTGGCTTCGAGGTAGAGCTCTCGTGCTGGCAGCTGTGTTCGAAGCTCTGTTCCTGGCCTCGATGCTCATTTGGCCGCTTATCTCGCCTGCGGCGCTTCCGCGAAACTCTTTGTTCACTCCCATAGCCCCCTATTATGGAGGCGGCAAGTACAACAATCCCGGGGAATCGAGAGGTAGCGAGCAGCCGGGTCCGAGTAAATTCGTGCCGAACGACAGTCGCCCGATTTGGCAGCCTCACGAGATTCCGAAAATTCCTACGGACGGTAACGCAGAGCAGGAAGAAGACTTCGATTGCGGTCTTGGGGGAACAGCCCCGAGTCTCCCAGGTGCGATCGATGGCGGACCTAGCGCGCCGGGGATTCCCGGCGGAACGGGGGACCAAATAATCGTCCCCGAACCACCGCACGCCAAGTCAGTCCATGTGCGACCGAAACGCATCAGCGAGGGTGTAATGGCAGCGATGCTCGTGAACCACGTGGACCCGCAATATCCGCCCATCGCGCGAGCAGCGCACATTTCCGGCGTGGTACATCTGCACGCCATCATCGGAAAAGATGGCACGGTGCGCGAACTACAAATTGTGGACGGGAATCCGCTGCTCGCACAGGCCGCTAAGGCTGCCGTGCAGAATTGGCGCTATCGGCCAACCCGTTTGAACGGTGAGCCGGTCGAAGTGGAAACGTACATCACCGTGAATTTCGTGCTGAATTGAGGCGCGGAGAAATGAAAAGGGCGCTACGAAATTTCGCAGCGCCCCTAGATTCTGGACGTTAGAACTTGATCACAATGCCCGTCGAAAGCCGGCCGTTGTTCTGGCTGCCCCCGAAAAGACTCGTGTGAATCCAATCGCCCTGAATGATGCGCCAGTAAAACGGTCCGCTGACTTTTGTATCAATTCCGGCACCGAGCGCCGCCGCAAAGGATGAGTCACTGCCAACGCCGTCCACGTGCTGGTGTGAGCCACCTATGAGAAGGTGGACGAACGGCGACACTCGCGCGGGAAACGAGATTTGCGGCCCAAATAGATAATTGTACTTTTGCGTGCCAAACCCATTGGGCGAGCCATAGTGCCCGTCAAAATCCGCTACTAGCCCGAGCCAGTTCGAAAATTTGTATTGCCCTGAAATCTCCCATCCATTCAGGTTGCCATCCGGCCGGTTGTCATTGTGCATGAACGAGTAACCGCCGAACACTTCTACTTTGTCTGTAAGGCCCTGCGCGTGCGCTGCGAACGACACAAAGAATAGCAGGCCCAGTAATAACGAAAGCTTTCGAACCATAAACATCCTCCTCAGGAATATTGGGATTGAGGCCCCGCCGTGCGCCCAGCAGCGGCGAGATCCTGTTGTGAACCGGCTCCGATTCCTTCGCCCTTCGCCTCCCCGGGAGAGAGGGTCGAGCAGTCACTTCAACTGGAGCGCTGATTGGATGATATCCAGCCCTAAACGGCGGCGGATAAAAGACTTCTTCTGCAGTGTCTATAGTAAAGGTTCCCCGGTGCCGTTGGCAATGATTTCCCGGGTGGCGTCGCGGAGGCGAACGATCTCGTGCCAGTCGTTCCCAGCTGACGGATCGGGGACAACGAGCGGACCGAACGAAACGGTTATGCGGCCGGGGCGAGGAAGCCGCGTCTTATCGCGCAGAATCTGCCGTGCGCCGCGCACCGCCATGGGACAAATCGGCCGCTGCATGTCCACGGCCGCTTTGAAAGCGCCCAATTGAAACGGGCGGATGCCGGTCATCGACGTGAAAGTCCCTTCCGGATAGATTGCCACCGACTCCCGGCGTCCCAGTGCTTCCTCCACATCCTCCGCCTGTCGTACTCGGGCCTGCGGATCGCTGCGATCGAAAGAGAGCTGGCCGGAGCGGCGAATAATCTTGCCGACGAGCGGCATATCGAGCGCCTCACCTTTCGCAACGAATCGCACGCCGAGCGGAAGCGACGCGAGCGCCGCGAAAATATCCACGTGACTCGAATGATTCGGCGCAAAAATCCAGGGACCGGATGTCGCGAGCTCGTTTAATAGTTCGCCGCGTTCGAGTTCCAGCGGAATGGCAGCCGCGCGCAAGATCAGCCGCGATCCCGAGCGCGCGATTCGCGCAGCTCGATCGCGATCCGACGTAAGCGACACGCCAATCCACAGCCCCGTGACTATGATTCCAAAAACCGAGAGCGCATAAACGCCGTACACACTCTCAAGCCCGCGTTTCGCGCCACTTTTCACCCACGTCCATGCGCGCGGGACCGCACTATGAGCTGCGAGCCGCCCAACCTGCATCCAAACCGCCTGCTGTTTCTTGCCCAGTTTGCCTTCGAGGTAGAGGCGGCGCGTTTCGCTGCGACGAAGCTTGCCGCTCGAAGTTTTAGGAATCGATTGCGGCCGAAGCAGCTCGATCGCATCTGGCGGCATTCCCATCGCTGCGCCCACGGCTTGCGCGATTTCGCCCGAGATGCGTTTTGCGGCTGCCATGTCGCGCACTTCCGCGGTGACGATCAGCCTTTCCGTTCCGGTGCGCTCATCGGGAGCGCCGAACGCCACCACGCACCCGGTGCGAACTCCCGCCACTCGGCCGGCAATTTCCTCCACTTCATGTGGATAGATATTGCGGCCGGCTTTGATGATCACGTCCTTGGCGCGGCCGGTGATGTAAATTTCGCCGTCAGCCCAATAGGCGAGATCGCCGGAATCGAGCCAGCCGCCGTCATGGATCAGTTCACGCGTAGCGGCGGGATTTCGGTAGTAACCACTCGTGGCCGAAGGACCGCGAAACTGAAGCTGACCTTCGGCGCGCTCGCCAAGTTCGCGCTCGTTTTTTTCTTTGTCGACGATGCGAACTTCCACACCCGGCATCGGTCTTCCTGCGCCGACAAATTCGAGCGGAGCCGGATCGTCTGGTTTCGCAGGAATGGCGTGGCCTTCGGATGCAAGAGCGGCGCGCTCGATGCGGTCCACTTTGTAGCCGGAGCCCAGCGGCGGCGCGGACACGCCGAGGCACGCCTCAGCGAGACCGTAGACGGGCATCAACGCTTCGCGGCGAAAGCCGTACCGCGCGAACCGCGCGACGAATCGCTCAAGCGTCGCAGCCGCAACTGGCTCCGCTCCGTTCGTCGCCGCCCGCCAGGAACTCAGGTCGAGGCCCTCGATATCCTTATCCGCGATTTTTCGCACGCAGAGCTCGTATGCGAAATTCGGAGCGGGGCTAATCGTTCCGCGATGCTTGTGAATCGCCCAGAGCCAGCGGTCGGGCCGGCTCAGGAACGCGAGCGGCGACATCACCACGAGTGGGATGCCGGTGACAATTGGAACAAACCAGGCGCCGATCAATCCCATGTCGTGATAGAGCGGCAGCCAGCTCACGGCCACGTCGTCAGCCTGAATGTGGATGCCGCCGATGATGGCTTGAATATTCGCAAGAAGATTCGCGTGCGTGAGAATCACGCCTTTGGGATCGCCGGTTGAGCCGGACGTGTATTGCAGAAAGGCGATATCTTCGTTGCTGGCGCGGTGGGAAAGATGTTCGACGGGCCGCCATCCGACGGCCCGCACTGCGCCTGCGGGCTGCTCGCTCGCGAGCCTTTGAGCATTCAGAACTTCACGGAGAGAAGGCACGCGGGGCTGGAGAGTCCGCGCGAGTGCTTCAGCCTGCCGCCAGGTGACAAGAAATTGCGCCTCGGCATTGCGCAGGATGTTCGATTGGCGCTCGGCATATTCAGCGATGCGGTCGGCGCGAAAGGGCGGGTAGATCGGAACCGGAATTCCGCCTGCGAGCAGGACGCCTGCGAAAGTGAAGAAAAACTCGGCGCATGTGGGCAGCATGATCGCGACGGTCTGGGCGGGTTCGAGCCCGCGGCGGCGCAGTTCATCCGCAACTGCCGAAGACCGCTCGTAGAGCTCGCCGAAAGTGATCGTGCGCGGCTCGTCGTTCTCTTCGTACAGGACGATGTGCGCAGCGCTCGGCTCACCGCGGCCTCGCAAGCGAATGATTTCGGTGAGCGATTCGGCTTTGCGAATTTGCTCTTCGACGTCAGGCCGGGTGGCATATCGAGTTGCGGGCGACGAAACGGGTGCCGGGATGGCCGCTGAGGTCGAGCCTTCCGCAGAGGAATTCTCGCGCAGGATGGCGTCGATCAGATCCTGCACCGTATCCGCTTCGGCGACCACGCGATCCGGCAAACGCACACCGCACGTGTTGCCGAGCCGCAGCATCAGTTCGACGCGCTCGAGGCTGCCAAGCCCCAGCTCGCGTTCGAGGTGCGCTTGAGAGCCGCGCGCAGCAAGCTCTTCCAGGCCGCGCGAACCGCCCAGCTCGGTTAGGAGCTGCCGGACCGTTCCAAGAGCTTCGGTCTCGATGATGGCCTTGCGGTCGAATTGTATTTTGGCAGCGCCCACAGGAATAGCCAGGCGAAGCATCGCCCAGTGTACGAATCCCAAAAACCCCCGATGAACCGAGCCTACCACCCGGCTAAGAGTGGTTCAAGTTTCAGGAGTTAGACTCTTGGCAAATTCGGTGCACGCTGAAATAGCAATATTCCCACGTTTATCATTTGGGGTTAGTGGCTAAAGACTTGGAGAAGAGCCAGGGAAATAGTTTTGGCTCGTCGTAGGCTTTCACCCACGATTGATGCCCAACCCCGGGATACTCGGTGTAGTGTACGTCGGTGCTTACCTGCTTCATGGCTGCATACATACGCTGAGATTCCGTGACGGGAACAATATCATCAATGGCGCCGTGAAAGATCCAGACCGGAACATTGCCGATTTTCGCGGCTGCGTCTGAATAGCTCTTCGGGTCGTCCGGTGGCGTCAATTTTGCGATGTAAGGATAAGCTTTCAGCGCACGGGCGGGCAGACGAATGCCTCCGCAGATGACGATGAGGGCTGCAAACCTTCCCGGATATTTTTCAGCCAGGCGCCAGCAGCCATAACCTCCCATCGAAAGTCCCGTCAGATACGTCCGTTGCACGTCGCCGTCGAATTCCTTCGTCGCTGCTTCCAGCGTAGCCATGGCGAGATCTTGCATCGGCGGATTAATCCACCAGAGGTTTTTAGGACACTGCGGCATGACCACAATTGCGGGGATTCTGCTACGGCCGTTGCGGATGGCCGGGCCAATGCCAACGTCGGTTTCGAGCAAGCCGTCGTCACCGCGCTCGCCGGTGCCGTGGAGGAAAAGTATGATCGGCCATTTCTGGTGAGAATTCCAATCGTCGGGAACGAAGACCTGATACTTATAGTTTGTGCCTTGCACGTTGATCGTGCGATCCAGAAAACCCGTGTCGTGTTTTCTTGCGTAAGCGGGAGCGGCAACCAGTTGCGATAACATCAGAAACGGAAGCAATCTTCGCGGCGAAACGTGCACTAAGTTCCTCCCTCCTTAACTCTAGCATGACTGTTCCGCAACTCCCGTGGTAGGTGAAATCCTGTACAGTTGAGACTCTGCGCCTGGAAATGTTGAGGGATTTGACGATAGTTAGAAACCCTTGGCTACGGGACGGCGTCTACTTAAATGTAGCCATGGGACGCCGGCCAGAACTCGACGCAGTGCGCGGTTTGATGCTGGTGTGGATCGCGCTGACGCACTTGCCCACATCCGCGAGTGCCTACGTAAATCAGCCTTTTGGCTTCGTCTCCGCAGCTGAAGGATTCATTTTCCTTTCGGCGCTATTTACGGGGCGAATCTACTTCCGCCTCGCAGAGCACGACGGCTATCGAGCCATGACGCGAAAAATGTGGGGCCGTACGCTCCGCTTGTACGGCTATCACGCGCTTCTGCTGGCTTTTGTGTTTCTGGTCGCGGTGCCGATTGCGTCGCGCGGCGACCGGCCAGGCCTTCACAATCTCCTCGATTTTTATTTCATGGCGGGCGCCAAACAAGCCGTTACGGAAGCCGCGCTGCTGATTTACCGGCCACCGCTGCTCGATATTTTGCCGATGTACATCATCTTTCTGATGATGACCTCCATTCTGATGCTGTTGGCCCGCCGGGTCGGCTGGAAACCGATTTTGTGGACGTCTTTCGCGTTCTGGGTGCTCGCGCAATTCGGTTTTCGCGCTGCCGAACACACCTTCATGATGCGTTACATCCCGACGCGAATCCCGATCCATGAAATGGGCTCATTCGATTTGTGGGCCTGGCAATTTCTCTGGATCGCGGGCATTTGGCTCGGCGTGCGTTGGGCCCAAAATAATCTGCCGATCGAGACTTTGGCGAAGCGGGTGGTGATACCGGCGGCGGGCATCGCTTGCGCGTTTTTTATATTGCGGCGCGTGGTTGCGCATGGGTTTGAGCTCGGAACGACTGAGTGGCTCTTTGACAAATGGCATTTGGGACCGCTGCGGGTTCTCGATTTCGTGGCGGTGGCGACTCTGCTGATCGTCGGGCAATCAGTATTGAAACCGCTGGCGATCCGGCCGCTGATGCTGATGGGACAATCGTCGCTGCAGGTCTTTTGTGTCCACCTCTTATTTTGCTTCGCGGGACTCACGCTCATGGGTAATGCGTCCATGCTGAATGGATGGCGGCAATTCGCGCTGATAGCCGCGACGTTTACAGCAATGCTGGTGACCGCAAAGCTTTTCTCGAAGAGCGAAGCGAAGCACGAACGGCAGCCAGAGGCAACGACTTCCCCAGGGGTTGGTACACAGATCATTTGGCCGCCGCAAAGCCAGGCTGCGTCCCGCGCGACCGCCTCAATAGCCTTACTAAAAAGTGATTCAGAGCTGAACAACAACGTCCTCCGCTAGATAACTTCTCCGCCTACAAGCTTTATCACTCCGGATCAAGCGGCTGAGTGAAATATTCGCCAACGAGCGTCAAAACTTCGAACAGCAGTGGGATCGTCGCAATGAGAATGTCTCAACCGAGGATTTTCGCGTCGTGCTGCGAAGGTACCGCTCGTTTTTCTCGCGGCTTCTCGCAATCTGAACGTATTTAGCGTGCCGCTGAAAAGTTGAGTTACCGCTCTTTATTCGTAGCGCAGCGCCACAATCGGGTCCACGCGCATCGCGCGGCGCGTGGGGATGAAGCAGGCGAGGAGCGCCACTGCACAAAGCAAGATCGTTACGCTCGAAAAGGTCAGCGCATCGGTGCTCGTCACACCCAGCAGCAAGCTGCTCAGGTAGCGCGTCAGCGCGAAAGAAGCCGCCAATCCTAGAACGACGCCTGTGAGGGTCAACCGGAGCCCGTGGCTGAGCACCAGTCGCAGAATATCCTCTTTGCTCGCGCCCAAAGTCATGCGGATGCCGATTTCATGCGTGCGCTGGCGCGTGGTGTAGGCCGTGACGCCGTAAATTCCGACCGCGGCGAGCACCAGCGCGAGAAGCCCGAATGCTCCGACAAAGATTCCCGCCACGCGCTGGGGGAAACTGGCAAACTGTTCGCTCGTTTCGAGCGAGGTCACTTCAAACAAAACCACATCCGCGTTCAGTTCATGGACCGCACTCTCGACCGTCTTGGCGAAAGCAAACGGATCTCCAGCCACCCGCGCATGGATAATCATGTTGGCCGCGTAAACCTGGTACAACGGCAGATACACGAATGGGGCCGACTTTTCATTCAGGCCGGTCATCTTGCAATCGTGCGCCACTCCAACCACCGTGAACCACTCGTGTGTTAGGTCCGAGTTAAGTTGCTTGCCGACTGCCTTCTGATTCGGCCAGTAGCGATTCACGAATGCCTCGTTGACGATCACCACGCGCTGCGAACTCTTTGTGTCCTGGGGCGTGAAGTCGCGCCCCTCGACCAGCGGAATCTGCATGGTGTGGAAATAATTCGACGTAATGATGGCGTCCGGTATCTCCATCAATTCGTTAGCCTGCGCCACGTAGCCTTCCGGCTTCACGGCCGTCGAGCCTGAGGAGAATCCCGGCACGCGGTTCGAGAGGGCCACCGACTGAACGCCCGGCAGCGTTTCGAGTTTCGCCTGGAGCTGGCGATTGAATTCCTTCCCGCTCGCTTCCGAATACCCCGCGGTAAAAAGATCGTAGGAAGCAGTCAGTACATTGTGCGGATTGAATCCCAAATTGATTAACTGCGCGCGCAGGAAGCTGCGGATGAACAATCCCGCGCAGATCAGCAGCAGC
>Ga0307472_100000160_pt1 | contig 20871 bp, 16 predicted proteins | sample atmos_gasesAM5C__2_FD_204582 | JGI IMG/M metagenome (GOLD analysis project Ga0307472, IMG submission 204582) | Hardwood forest soil microbial communities from Morgan-Monroe State Forest, Indiana, United States - atmos_gasesAM5C_05 | ecosystem: Environmental > Terrestrial > Soil > Temperate...
GCGGATGCGAGCAGCAACCATCCATTCCGGATCTTCCGACTCGATGTAGAGGACGCGTTCGACACGACTGGCGTCAAACTTCCGCCACACTGTATGAACCGTCACAGACTCAAGAGCCGCGTTCAACCATGAAAGCGATTTCATGCCGTGTGGATGGGCTGAGATTTGTGTGGCGCTTCCATCTACAACTAACCCTTTGATTCTCCAAGGTGGCTCGGTAGTTTGATTTTGCTGCGCATCGAGATAAGAGAGCACGTTCCATTCGATACCCAGGCTTACCAACTTCTGTGTCTCAAGTGGAAGGTTTCTTTTGACGCGCTCGTAGTCCGTAATGCAACGCCGCATCTCGGACTCTTCAGCGACCGTCAGGTGGCCGTACGGATTCGATCGCCGCCTAGCTGCGCGCCATTTTGAAAGGCCTTGCTCAATGATGGCCTGAAGTTCGCCTTCGACGCCGTCGGCAGTGTCCACTGCGCTACCTCGCGGGCCGCGCCGGGCGAAGGCCAGAATCAATCAAATTCGAGATTTCTGTGGCAGGAATGCGAACGCTTCTTCGGCCAATCTTCACGCTCCCGATTCGTCGTTGAAGAATCCAAGCGCGAATAGTGCTCGGCTTTATCCCCAGTTGATCGGCAGCTTGCGAGACAGTTAGCAAAGTGACTTCTGAATTGCCCATTTCCGACCCTCCCGAGCGCGCTCAAGGGCGCGCGATCCGGGAGGTTACGGCGCAACTTGCTACCGGGCAAGAGGACGAATCATGGAGTGTGATTATGTCCGGCCGAGGAGGCGGACATATTGCAAACTAGATTTTGTCCGGCGAAGGGCCGCGTCTTCGACCCAGCAGTTTGCGTATTGATTCCGCAGTGAAGGCTTTTTTGTTCCCTTTGCGGTCTTTGCGGTTCGGGTATTTGGAATTCAATGAGGCCGCTATTTGGGATTGCGACAGGCCTGCTTGCTCTAATTCTCGAGCTTCCCGAGCTAGCGTGTCTTCCCGGGGTGCCCCCGACGGCACCGAGGGCACGCCCCTGAGAGCCGACTCCGCGCCGTTCTTAGCGAGCTGCTTTCGGTACTCAGCCAAATGCCAGCGACACTGCTTCAGTATTTGTTCGTACTCATCCCGTGCCTTATTGAGCGCGTCAATACCACCAGTTTGGGCCAAAGCTGGCAAGATGTCGGCAGACTCGTCCTCGCCTTTGAGAATCGCCCGTATCCAGGGCTCCTGCTTCGCCAAAAATTCCTCGCATCGGTCGGCCATCGAGCCACCTCCGGTGTGACTGTCCGGGGTATGAGTGTGGAGCGGCAGGCGGACCCGGAGAGGCCGCTTTTCGCTGCGTCCAGCTAGCCGCACGATGATCTTAGCGCTTGACAACCTAGCAGGCAAGTATTAACCTAGCAGCTAAGTTATGAAGAACGATCAAGACAAGATCGTCCGTGAATTTCTGGCGAAGGCCGGTCGCAAGGGCGGCAAGGCCCGTGCCGCAAAGCACGGCAAGGCGACTCTCAGCAGGTGGGGAAAGAAGGGCGGCAGGCCAAAGGGCAGTGGCCAGAAGGAGAAACCGTGATCTACAAACGTGGGTGCAATACCAAAGGCGTGAACGGAACGTGCAACAAGTGCGGCGAGCGGTGCGCGTGCGGCGTTTATTGGTACAAGTTCATGTGGCAGGGGAAGCTCGTCCGTGAATCCACCAAGCAGGGCAACGATAAGATTGCGAGGCAGATGGAGTCGGCGCACCGCACGTCGCTCGCAAAGGGGGAAGTCGGTATTCGCGAGCGGAGGACCGTTCCGACACTCACAGATTTCTGTACTGGGCGAATCGAACCGTGGGCGAAGGCCACTTTCGAGAAATCGTGCCTGAAAAACTGGCTTTGGTATCGCACCGGGATACGCGCACTCACCAAGTACAAGCCTCTTGCCGGAATGCCTCTCGATAAGATCACGGGAGAACTCGCGTGCGAGTTTGCGGCGCATCGTTTGCGCGAGGGAATGAAAGTAAGCACGGCGAACAATTCCCTTCGCGTTCTTCGGCGCATTCTCAATCTTGCTGTAGAGTGGGGCGTGCTCGATGGTACGCCAAAAATCAAAATACTTTCCGGAGAGAGCCGTCGCGAGCGCGTCATAAGGCCGGACGAAGAGGCACGCTATCTCGCCGCGGTGTCCGAACCGCTGGCGTCGATTGCTTCCATCCTTGCCGACACTGGGATGCGTCCCGAAGAGTGCTTCCGGCTTCGCTGGGACGATCTGACTTGGGTGAACGGGCGCAACGGCGTGTTGCTCGTAACGCGAGGCAAAACGGCATCGGCTCGTCGCGTGATTCCAATGACGCCACGCGTCCGACTAGTTCTCGAATTGCGATGGGAAGCCGCTGGGAAACCAGAGGAAGGCTGGGTATGGCCCGCAGGCACGCGTAGCGGCCACGTCGAGCCGTCGGGCTTGCGAAAGCATCACGCGAAGGCGTTCGAGACGATGGCGGAAGAGGCCATGAAGCGAAACGAAAAGCCGACGCGCCCGTTTGTGCTCTACTCCCTACGCCACACGTTTCTCACGCGGCTGGGGCAATCCGGCTGCGACGCGTGGACGCTGGCACGGATCGCAGGACACGCTTCTATTGCAGTTTCGTCGCGCTATGTTCACCCGTCCGAGGATGCGGTTCTGGACGCGATTTCTCGGCTGGGTGGGCACAAAATTGGGCACAACCAGAATGCGCCCGCGCAGTTGCCGGTTGCAAAGTACTCAATAAGCGCAGTACAGTGAATTGGTTGCAATCGGAGCGCCCGTAGCTCAGTTGGATAGAGCATCTGCCTTCTAAGCAGAGGGTCCCCAGTTCGAATCTGGGCGGGCGCGCCATCGAAATTTAAGTAGTGAGTTTTTTACCACGGCCTTCGTCGAGCACCAGGTCAACAGAAGTTTCTAGCTGGCCTCCGCCACGGCTTTAGCCGAAGTGGGACTGATCGTAATCACGCTCCGTCGATCTTGTTTTCCATCGTACGGTACGGAAGGATGCGCAGCAGGTAATGATTCTTGTTACGGTCGGTCAGCTCCCTCTCGATGGGCCGGACGGTGGACATTACCTCCATCACCAGCGCCTGAAAATCCGGAATTCCGATCGTCGGCTGGATGTTTAGCAGCGGACGCCCCACGTCCGTCGATATGAGCCCCAGAAATTTCTGCGCTTCCGGCGTAAATCGGCGGATCATCAAATCGCTTCCGATCATCACCACGGCAATCTCGATGCTGCCCAATAGATTCGTGAGGTCGCTGTTTACCTGCGTGATCTCTAAATTTCGGCCGCGAAGCTCATCGTTGACTGTCGTCAATTCCTCGTTCGCCGATTGCAGTTCTTCCTTCGCTGTCTCCAATTCCTCATTCGTGCTTTGCAGTTCCTCGTTGCTCGAAAGAATCTCCTCGTTCGCGGACTGCAATTCTTCGTTCGTGCCTTCCTGCGTTTCGATCACCGACTGCAAATATTCCTTCGCAGATTCAAGTTCCTGCTGGAGTTTCGCGATCTGCGGGGTAGGCACTTTTGAACCATTTTCCCGTTGGCGCTGCCTCGCGCCTCGCGGCGTTCCTCCCTCGCCCGACTTGTCGTGAAAGACAATCATGTAATAACGTTCTTTCAGACTGGGCACGTTTATGGGCGTTACTTCAAATCCCGCCGTTCGGGTGAATTGCCGGTGGGCCGAAGAACTCTCGCCTCCACCGTCTCCGTCTTTGATGTGAACATTTTCCTTCCGCACCACGACGTTTTCTTTCTTCGCCCGGCTGATGGCATTGCGCAGTTCGAGCAACAGCCCCTCTTGCGCCATTTTTAATATGCTTAGGCTCGCCCGGCCGGGCATGAGCCTCAGGAAACGGTTGACGCTGCCCCGCGTGTGGATGATCTCCAAATCGTCGTTGACGAACACCGTGGCGGGCGAATACTGGCTCAAAACGCGGCGGTCAAACTCCTTTTGCGCTTCCACGTAGTTCCACACCGAGTCCGTCTGTTTCAAAGGCATTCGGTTCGAACCAGGGTCAATCTGTCCAGACGAACGGTTCAACGAAAAGCTCACTGTCTGGCGCACCGCCGTCGCTTTCTTTGAAAATATCTTGTGGCTGCGATCCACCGTCGCGAAAAGGCTAGTGGCTGAGCCGATGCCCTCGGAATTGCCTAGTACGAGGAATCCTCCTAGCCTCGTGGCATAGTGAAACAAGGAAATCAACTTGTTCTGCAGGGCCGGCTCGAGGTAGATCAACAGGTTCCGGCAGCAGATCAGATCCATCTGGGAGAATGGCGGGTCGTTCAAAATGTTGTGCTGTGCGAAAATACACATATCCCGGATGGCTTTGCTAATCCGGAATCCGCCCTCCATCTTGGTGAAAAATCGCCGCAGGCGCTCGGATGATACGTCTCCCTGAATGTTATCCGGATAGGCGCCGCTTCGGGCGCGTGCCACGCTGCTTTCGCTCACGTCCGTGCCGAAGAACTGAATCGAATTTCCGGCAGCCTTGTCTCCTAGATATTCCAGCAGATTGATTGCAACAGAATAGGTTTCTTCGCCTGACGAACAAGCGGGAGTCCAGATACGCAACGTGCGATCGGAACGACGCCCCTTCACGATCTCCGGAAAAACCTGCGTCCGCATGGCCTCAAACACCCCGGGATTCCGAAAGAAGCTTGTAACGTTAATCAACATGTCCTGATAGAGGGCCTTAATCTCGTTGGGATTCGCCTGCAGGAACCGAACATAATGCTCGAGCTTGTCGATTTTGTGGACCACCATCCGCCGCTGAATCCTCCGCAAAATCGTCGTTTGCCGGTAGTGCGCAAAATCGAGTCCGGTCGAGCGGCGCAATAGTTGAAACACCGTTGCGAGCCCATTGCCTTGTTGAACTGGAATCTCAGCCGAGTCAGAGCTCGAAGCATGTGTTACGTACGGATGGCGGGCGATCCGCGCCAGTTCGTGAGCGATACTCTTCGGCGGAAGAATGTAGTCAACACATCCAGCGTCGATCACGCTCCGCGGCATTCCGTCATATCTCGCCGAACTTTCGTCCTGCGCGAACGTCACTCCGCCCTGGGCCTGAATCTCCCCCATTCCCAGCGTTCCGTCCGTGCCCAAACCTGAAAGAATCACGCCGATCGCGCGGACTCCTTGCTCCGCGGCCAGAGAACGGATGAAAAGGTCCACCGGCATGTGCGTTCCTCCCGCCTCATTTCTCTTCTCGAGTTGTAGCGAATGGTCCGCGACCGTCATCGTCGCGTTGGGAGGTATTACATACACACGATTCGGCTCGAGGCGCATGCCCTTTGTGACTTCCACAACAGGCATCGCGCATTTCTTGGCAAGCAGATCGCTCAGGAGGCTTTGGTGCTTCGGGTCCAGGTGTTGAATCAGGACGAACGCCATGCCCGTGTCCGCAGGTAGATTCGTCAACAGCTCTGTGAATGCTTCCACGCCCCCGGCCGAAGCGCCAACGGCTGCAATCAAAAACTCATCTTTTTGTGGTGCCGGCGACGAGCCTGAGTTTTTTCTTTTGGTGTTTGACGGTTTGGACTTGGGGCGCTTGGCTGCCATCTCTCGACCTTCTCGCGGAAAGCCAGCTGGGAGGGGCGAACTGGCGCGATTCTATGCCTTATCAGTACTGGATAACAACTTGTTTTAGGAATTCATCATTTGTCGAGCGAGCGATGTCAGCAAACGTGAGTGCCAGATCGAGCTCCGTCGAGATAGACTGATATCGCAGCGCCTCCTGAGTCTTTTTCACCTTTTGGAATTGCGGATTTCTTTCCATCGCCTCACTTCCTTCGGGGCACGCTCACATCTCTGGAGAATCACGGTGCCAGCTTGGCTCTTATGAATGAAAACTCAATTCGAATTTATCCTGTATTCCGCGGCGTGAAGCTCGTGTATCTGGCTGGTGAATAAGCGCCTCGTCGCGGCAGTGATTCGCGGACGAGAGAGAATTTGGGTGGACATGCCGGGCCGTTCTCATGTCAAATTATGGAAGCACGATGCACTGGTCATTCTGGGGGTCTGGGCGATGCGACATGTTCTCTTTCTCTTGGGACTCGTGTTGTTTGTCACCGGCGCTTCAAGCGCGCAAAGCAGCTCCACAAATCCTCTGCTGCTAGCCGCTCCGTTTTCGTTGTCTTCATCTGGTGCCGTTTCGGCAGCTGCCACGTCACCGTCTTCAACAAGTTATTCACCTTCGCTGGCATCTCTCGCCACCAGTCCCGGCGAGCCCATTGCCAATCCCTTTTCGAGTGCGCCTGCTACGAATGCTTCGCCTGATCCGCAGTACGTTCAAGGTGTATTCGTGAACTATAACTGGCAGGCCTATTTGGGCTACACCTACACTCACTTCGGGGCCCAACACGGCATCAGCCGCAACCTAAACGGTTTCAACCTTGACATCGCCTACTACTTCAGAACCTGGTTTGGAGTAGAGGGAGAGATGTTCGCGACACACGATTCGCCGAACAACCAGAGCTCGTGGTTTATATTTGTGGGTGGCGGCCCCCGATTCCGTTGGCAGGCACGGAAGGGAATCGAAGTCTTCGCTCATGGGCTGGTAGGTTATTCCCACTTGACTCCGCAGACCGCTTTTGGGGGCCAGGCAGCGTTTGCGTATGAGGTAGGTGGCGGAGCGGATTTTCCCACTCCTTTCCGCAGGCTAGCACTCCGCGCCGGAGCCGACATGATTGCAACGCAGTATTTCCATGACAATCAATTCAACCCGAAGGCTTACGGCGGAATCGTCTTCAAGTTCTAGGCTCGATCAACGGGAAGGAACTTATGGTTCCTCCAGCACGTCGTCCGCGAAAATCTAAACCCAAGAAGCTCGGCACGCCGGAACCAGCGCCGGCTGCAGAGCCTATGAACCTCGACGAGGAAGTGGACGAGGCGTCTCGCGAATCCTTTCCTGCGAGCGATCCGCCGGCATGGACCGGAGGCCACGACAAACCCACATCGAACAAAAAAAAGTGAAAATAATTTTCGCCACTTTTCCGGGTTCTTTCACATCGAACTAGGTGATTCTTTGTCAGGGGATTTAGCGAGGAGACTCCCGCATGGCTTCTAATTCCAACGAAACTAAGATTTCGCTGCAGGTGGGATCCGAGCTTCGAATCAAGAACAATGGCGACATCGTGATCGATAATCCGGAGCTTGAGCTTGCTGCCGACGACCGCGCAGCAGACGCTGTTCTAGTTTATCGCTTCGACGCGAAGGGCGGCGAGCATATTCTGCGGCTGCTCGAACCGGTGGCCGATCATCGGCATGTGAAAGTTCATCGCCGCGATGACTGATCGCCCGCTCACTTGTATACTCGGTGGTCCCAACGTCCCAGACCTTTCTGTCTGCAGGACTCCTTGCTATTCTTGCGTCGCCCCAAAAACTAGGAGCTTTCGCTCCAGGGAGCTGCCCAGTGCTCTTCGATAGCCTTCCGATTCGCGACGTCCTGCTTCGCAACCGGATTATCGTCTCGCCGATGTGCCAGTATTCGAGCACGGACGGTTTCGCCACGGATTGGCACCTGGTGCATTTAGGCAGTCGCGCCGTTGGCGGCGCTGCGCTCGTCTTCACGGAAGCAACGGCTGTGCTTCCCGAAGGGCGCATCAGTCCCCAGGATCTGGGGCTTTGGAAAGACGAGCACATCGAAATGCTCGCGCGCATTACGCGATTCATCCACAGCCAGGGTTCCCCAGCAGGAATTCAACTGGCGCACGCGGGTAGAAAGGGCAGCACCGCCCGGCCGTGGGAAGGCGGCAAGGAAATTCCCGAATCACGGGGCGGGTGGATTCCTGTGGCGCCGAGCAATGTTCGCTTCGCAGACGACTATCCGAATCCGATCGCACTCGATGAGCGGCAAATTCGGGCGACCGTGCAGGCGTTTGCCGATGCGGCTCGCCGCGCCTGCGATGCGGGTTTCGACGTGATCGAAATTCATTCGGCTCATGGCTACCTGTTGCACGAATTTCTTTCGCCACTTTCGAATTTCCGGTTCGATTCCTACGGAGGCTCGCTCGAGAATCGCACGCGTATCGTCCGCGAGGTCGTCACTGCGATTCGTAGCGTGATTCCGAAAGGCATGCCTCTTTTCATTCGTATTTCTGCGACCGACTGGATCGAAGGTGGCTGGGACATCGAGCAATCGATCGCGCTGGCCGATCAAATCGGTCCGCTGGGCGTCGATCTAATAGATTGTTCCTCCGGCGGAATCTCTCCCGCTGCCAATGCCAAGATTCCAGTCGCACCGAATTACCAAGTGCCATTCGCGGAAGAGATTCGGCGCGAGACCGGAATTCTCACCGGTGCGATCGGAATGATCACGTCAATAAATCAGGCAGATACGATTTTACGCGAAGGACGCGCGGATGTGATCCTGATGGCTCGGGAGTTCTTGCGCGAACCGTACTGGCCGCTCCATGCTGCGCATGTCGAGGGCTTCCCGGCCTCGTGGCCGGCTCAATATCTGCGAGCCGCACCCCAGGGAACTCCGGCGCGCGAGCCGATGGAATTGCCCGAGGCTAAGCGCCGAGCTTCGGTGCGAAGCACCGCTGCCGAGTAATCGCACATTTAAGCGACCTCGACGGAAACACTCGCCGCCAAGCCTCTAGTCCCGCAGCAGCAAACCATCTACCATGTCGGTCGTGACGACCGGCACCCTCCATCGCCGAATCTTTGCGGCCACCGGAATCGTGATGGCGAGCGTCCTGCTCAGCCGTATCCTCGGATTTTTCCGCGAATGGACCGTTGCGCATCAGATGGGCTCGAACGCAGTCACGGATGCCTACTACGCCGCTTTCACCCTGCCGGATTTCCTGAATTACCTCATCGCGGGTGGCTCACTGAGCGTCACGTTCATTCCGGTGTTTGCCAAATATGTCGCTGAAAAGTCTGAAGACGAAGGCTGGCACGTTTTTTCGACGGTCGTTACCGTCATGGGCTTTGCGCTCGTCGCGCTCGTACTCCTTGGGGAAATTTTTGCGCACAAACTCGTGCTCGTCATCGCTCCCGGATTTAGCCCCGCGGAGCGCGAGCGCGTGGTTTTTCTCACGCGACTCATGCTCCCGGCGCAATTTTGCTTTTATCAGGGCAGCATCTTGAGCGCCGTGCAGTATGCCAAAGGTCAATTCGTGATTCCCTCGCTCGCCCCGCTCGTCTACAACATCGGCATCATCCTAGGTGGCGTCTTGCTCTCTTCACGAATCGGCATGACCGGATTCGCCGTTGGCGTTCTGGGCGGCGCCATCGCCGGTAATTTTCTGCTGCAGATCTACGGCGCGTATCGAGCCGGTGCCAAGTTCTCTCCCAATTTCAACGTGCGTCATCCCGGTTTCTGGCTTTTTCTGAAGCTTTCCGTGCCGATCATGCTGGCGGTATCGCTCTCTTTCACAGACGACTGGATCATCCGCTGGTTCGGCTCCTATCTTCAGCCTGCGTCGATCACGTGGTTGAGTTACGGCAAGACTTTGATGCGGGTGCCGCTCGGCATCGTCGGGCAAGGAGTCGGCGTTGCGTCGTTCCCGATTCTCGCGCAGCTGTATTCGGAGAAAAAGTTCGACGAACTGAACCGCATCCTCAATTCAATCTTCAAAGGAATCGTCTTCCTCCTCGTTCCGATTTCCGCATTGACGATTGCGCAGAGCTTGCCGCTCGTGCATCTAGTTTTCTCGCACACACGGCTTCGCGCGCCGGACATGCAGGCCACCGCCGTGACGCTGGCGTTTTTCTCCATCGGAATGTTTGCCTGGGGCGCTCAATATAATTTGGCGCGGGGGTTTTACGCTACCCGCGACACGATCACGCCCGCCGTCGTGGGCACCGTGATGACCCTGTTGAATCTACCGCTCTATTGGTGGCTCGTGCGGCGTTCCCAGCATCTCGGGTTAGCGTTTGCCAGCTCACTCGGCATCATCGCTTACACGATTGTTCTATTTGTTCTGCTGAACCGCCGCACCAAGAACCATGCGCAGGCCCGTCTTGCGCTGTTTTTCTGCAAGGTGACGGCTGCGTCCGTCGTCGCCGGTTTCGTCTGCTACAAACTTGCTGGGTGGCTGGAGGTGCGCATGCCCTGGCAGGAACCTCTCGGCGCACTTTTACTGCTGAGCATAGCCAGCACGATCGGAATCGTTGTGCTGGGAGTGTCACTCAAGATTCTGCGAGTGCCGGAGCTCGAGAGCTACCTGCAGAAGGCGCTCTCGTTTGCGGGTCGTGCTAGAGTGCGCACGCAAGTCGATATCACCAGCCCCGACTAATTTCCGGGCGTGATCAGGGCTGCACTTCGAGCACGGGGTGCAGCGCCACCTGGCTATCCTTCAACACATCAAGATCACGCTGCCAGTTTTTTCGTCCCGCAGCCTTGACCACCACGGCATGCGGCCCCGGCTGCATGCTGACAGTTGACGGTGTTTGCCCAACAAATTTCCCGTCGACATAAATTTCCGCGCCGCTGGGATCGGATGTAAATGTCACCGTGCTCGCAGCGGCTTGCGCCGCATCGAGACTTGCCTTCATCAGCGGGGCCGGATCGTTCGCTGCTTGCTCCCCTGTTTCCGCCGGGCGTCGGCATCGGCGTTTTCGCGCTCGCCTCAGAGACTTGCTCGAGCCGAAAGTGAAAATGGTCGCCTTTCAGCAGAAAATAATTTCCATGGCGGCGGCCGTTAACCGAAATCCACTGCAGCGGTCCGTCCGTTAAAGTGATCTGCTGCGACGTGTAGCCTTCCTTGTGGATTTTGAGAATCACGGCGTGTTCAAGCCGAGAGCTGAAAACGGTATGCGGCTTGTGGAAATACGAGGACGGATAATCGATTGTGTAAGGTGTCACGCCAATTGCAGCGCCGTCGATTTCAATCGTCGCGCCGGGCGGCGTGCTTGTGATTGTCAGAGATTCGGCGTTCGTTCGCGGCGCGATTGCCGCAATCGCGGCCAACAACATCAATGCAAATAGGCAGGGTCGCCTGGGTGCCTGCACCTTCGGCCTCCCGAGGAATTAGAAACAGGCCGCCAATCTCGCAGGAGACGAGGTGAGATGTCAATTACGGGAACTACGTAGAATTGCGGATCGGCTGTGGAAACAACTTACGGAGGTCGGTATCGCCAATGTAGCGCACACATGCACATAAAGCGCCGGCAAGATGCCCGTTCGCTTCGTTCAGGGCGAGTCGGCGCTACGGAAGTGCGGCGTTGTCCGTGGGACGTGCAAGGTCTACGTCGATCGCGCCTTGAGACTACTGCACATACTTCGCCAGCCAGCCGAGAAAAGTTTTGTACCAGAGCTCGCTGTTTTGCGGTTTCAGCACCCAGTGGCCCTCGTCGGGGAAGAGCAGCAACTTCGACGGCACGCTCTGGCGTTGCAAGGCCGTGAAAAACTCGAGGTTCTGCGTGTAGGGAATGCGGAAGTCGAGCTCTCCGCCGATCACGAGCGTCGGCGTCTTATATTTTCCCAACGCGGCTGCATATTCGCTCGGCGAATACTCCTTATACAGCTCTGGATGCGACCACGGCGGCCCACCGAACTCCCAGTCCATAAACCAGAGCTCTTCGGTTGCTCCGTACTGGCTCACCAAGTCGTACGACCCCGCATGGCTGATCAAGCATTTGAATCGGTCCGAGTGCGCGGCTATCCAGTCCACCATGTAGCCGCCGAACGAGCCTCCTGCCGCTGCAAGCCGTGTGCCGTCTATGAACGAATACTTCACGATGGCCGCGTCCAAGCCCTTCATGATGTCGTCGTAAACTTTTCCGCCCCAGTCGCGGCTTACCTCTGCTTCGAATTTCTCTCCGTAGCCTGGTGAGCCGCGCGGGTTGATCATCACCACCACATATCCTGGCGAAGCCATCATTTGCTGGTTCCAGCGGTAGCCCCAGGCATCGGTCCACGCCTGCTGCGGTCCGCCGTGAATCAGAAGCAGCATCGGATATTTTTTCGATGCGTCGAAATTCGGCGGCTTCACCATCAGACCTTCCACCTGCGTCTTGCCCGCGCCGGCAAACCAGAACTTCTCCATCGGCGAAAGATCGAGTTGCGCGAGCAGGGCTTCGTTCTGATGCGTGATTTGACGCACATTCTTTCCGTCTGCATCGGACTTGAAAACTTCCGCCGGCATCGTCAGGCTCGTACGCGTGAATATCAATGCGCGCCCGTCCTTGCTGACTTCAGCCTCTGCGTTGAAGCCATCCGCCAGCACCGGTTTTGGGGTGCTGTCGGCGATCGGAGCAATCGCGAAAACCGGCTGTTCAGATTTTTCTTCTGTCGCGAAATAAATTGTCTTGCTGTCGGGGCTCCACGCAAACGAGTCAATGCTGCGATCAATATTTTCAGTCAAATTAATCGGTTCGCCTTTGGTTCGGTCGTAGAGCATCAAACGCCAGCGGTCACTCTCCCAACCGGGGTGCGTCTGCGCGCGATACGCGATCCATTTTCCATCCGCTGAATACGCCGGCCCCCAGTCGTTGCCCGGATTCGTAGTAATCCGCTTCGGCGCGGCGCCGCCCGTCACCGGCACAGTGAACAGATCCCCGTTTGTACTCAGCGCTGCATCCGCATCGGTGTTTGCCGTAAGGCACAGCTCGGCGCTGTCGGGAGAAAACGCAATCGCTTCTTGCTCGCCCAGATTGAACGGCGGCACATCATAATCGGCGCCAGGCGTGAGATCGTGCGCAGTGCCTCCGCCTGCAGGCATCACGAATAGATGGCGCCTGGTACCGTCCCACCAACTATTCCAATGGCGATAGAGCAGGTGTTCGTAGATTCTCGCCTTCACTTTGCTTTTATCGCGTTGTGCCCTGCGCTCCGCATTGCAGGCCTCGTCCTTGCAATCGGGAAAAACACTCGAAACAAACGCGATCCATTTTCCATCGGGCGACCACAACTCATTGTCCGCGCCTCCAGAAAGAGAAGTGAGGCGGTTGGCGTCGCCGCCATCCAGCGTGATCCAATAAATCTGCTGCTCGCCGTCGCGCGACGAGAGAAATGCAATTCGCTTGCCGTCCGGTGACCAGCGAGGGCGCGTGTCGCTGCCGCCGCGCGTAATTTGCCGCGCTTCGCCGCCATTGGCGGGAACCAGCCAGACATCGTGTACGATGCGATTCGCTTCGAGGTTCGGGGTTCCCACTTCGTAGGTGATCCATTTTCCGTCGGGAGAAACCTGCGGGCCGCTTAAGCGGTGCATCGACGCAAGATCCTTGAAGGTCATTGGACGCTTCTGCTGCGCTATTGCCGGAACCGCGGCCGCACAAAACACAAGAATCATGGCAATCTCGACTGCGCCCTTTCGCAAGCTCATCCAGCCTCCCAAAGATTTCTGTTTGTGACGCCGACTACAAATCTTCGTGATGATTGCACTTCCATCTTCTCTTTCCAAGCACTAGTCTCCCAATTTCGGGCTTTTTGTAATTGGGTCGCACGAGCGCTACAATTGAGTATAAAATTGCGGCCGTCCTCTTACCTTTCTTAAGGGAAGGTTATGGAAGACGCCCTCACGATTCACCGCCTGCACTTCGCTTTCACAATCACATTTCACTACATCTTTCCTCAGCTGACGATGGGGCTCGCGCTCCTGATCTTTATCCTCAAGACCGCTGCGCTACGTACCGGTGATGAAACCTGGAATCATGCCGCCCGCTTTTGGGCCAAGATTTTTGGTATCAGCTTCGCTCTCGGCGTTGTCACGGGCATCCCGATGGAATTTCAGTTCGGCACCAACTGGGCCCAATTCTCGAAATCCGCAGGCGGCGTGATCGGCCAGACGCTCGCCATGGAAGGTGTTTTCTCTTTCTTCCTCGAATCTTCGTTCCTCGGGCTTTTTCTCTTCGGTGAAAAGCGCCTTGGCCCACGAGCGCACTGGTTTACCTCGCTCATGATGTTTATAGGTTCGTGGCTTTCCGGATATCTTATCGTTGCCACCGACGCGTGGATGCAGCATCCCGTCGGATACTCGATGGGCGCGAACGGATCATACGAGCTGCAAGGATTTTGGGCGCTGCTCTTCAATCCCTGGGCGCTCTGGCAATATGCGCACACAATGATCGGCGCAGTCCAAACAGGCTGCTTCGTGATGGCGGCCGTGGGCGCGTATTACATTCTCGAGAATGCCCACATTGAATTTGGAAAGTTGTTCCTGCGAGTCGGAGTCACGGTCGGAGCAGTTGCGGCCTGTTTGCAACTTTATCCCACCGGCGATGGCCAGGGCGTGATGATCGCGAAGCACCAAAAGATAACTCTCGCTGCGATGGAGGGCCTGTTCCATTCGCAGGAAAATGCGCCGCTGGCTATTCTGGGCCAACCCGACGTTCAGAATCAGCGGCTCGACAACCCCTTGGTCATACCCAGCATGTTGAGTTTTCTAACTTACAAAAAATGGTCCGCGCACGTGGACGGACTAGACCGTTTTCCGCAGTCCGAATGGCCTGACAACATTCCGCTGCTCTATTTCAGTTACCACATCATGGTCGGTCTCGGGACGCTTTTCATCGCCATCCTCGTGATCGCTGCCTGGCTTCTGGTGCGGGGGAAGCTCTACGGTTCAAGAATCATGCTTTGGGCCCTCATGCTTGCCCTTCCGTTTCCGTTCATCGCCAACACGGCCGGATGGATCACCGCTGAAGTGGGACGCCAACCGTGGATCATCTACGGTCTGATGCGGACAAGCGCCGGGGTTTCATCGAAAGTTTCGGCGGGGAACGCATGGTTCACACTTTTGGGATTTCTTGGCATGTACACGATTCTCGGAATACTTTTCCTTTTTCTTGTCTACCGCGAAATCGAAATGGGTCCTGAGCCCGGTCAGCATCCGCTCGAGAATGAAGTGCTCGTCTCGCCCGGAAGCTGAAAAAGGGGTTTGATTGGGTACGATCTGGTTTTGTCTGGTCGCGGTCATGCTTGCCGGTTACGTAGTCCTCGACGGCTTCGATATCGGTGCGGGCGTACTGCATCTCTGGATCGCTCGCTCCGACGCCGAACGCCGCACCGTGCTCCGCTCAATCGGTTCCGTGTGGGACGGGAATGAAGTCTGGCTGATCGCAGCCGGCGGCACTCTCTACTTCGCATTTCCCGCGCTCTACGCATCGAGTTTCAGTGGATTTTATCTACCATTAATGATGGTGCTGTGGCTGCTGATTCTGCGTGGAATCTCGATTGAGTTTCGCAGCCACGTGGGCGGACGAATCTGGTCGGTGTTCTGGGACGGCACATTTGCGCTCGCCAGCATCCTGCTCGCCATCTTCTTTGGCGCCGCGCTTGGCAATGTGGTCCGTGGCGTTCCCTTCGATGCGAACGGCAACTTTTTCGAGCCGCTTTGGACGAACTTCGTTCCCTCCGGCAATACCGGAATTCTTGACTGGTACACGATCTTGATTGGCGTGACCGCTCTCGCCGTTCTCGCGCTTCACGGCGCCGCATGGATCGCTTACAAGACAGAAGGAGCGCTCAACGAACGCGCTGTGCGATGGGCATCGCTCCTCTGGTGGCCGGTCGCAGCGCTAACAGTGATCGTCACGATTACGACTTTTCGTCTCTTGCCCCAGCACATGGGGAGCTTTCGCATTCGTCCTTGGGGGCTATTGTTTCCCATTGTGGCTGTCGCCGGACTCCTCGGAATCAAATGGTTCACTCGAACGCGGCAGGAGGGAAATGCATTCTTCGCTTCTTGCGCCTACATCGTCGGCATGCTCACCAGCGTGGCATTCAGCCTGTATCCCAACCTGCTGCCGGCCAGCACAAATCCAACGCTCGGCCTCACGATTGCCAATTCGAAAGCCGCGGACTACGGCCTGAAAATCGGCCTGATCTGGTGGGTGATCGGTATGGCTCTCGCGATCGGGTACACAGTCCACGCCTATCGCAACATCTCGGGAAAAGTCAGCGTTTCAGAGGGAGACGGGAATCAGCACTACTGACCTCACTGAAACAGATTGACATTGAAGCGCCTATCACGATCGCCTGCGACCGTTGGCAGGACTTACCTGGCTTAGAAATAGAGCGGCGCCGCCTGCAACCACCAGAAGCACCCCAAGGATCTTGGGAATCGTGACCACTCTCCGTGTTTCCATGATCACCCTGCTGCCGGCGATCTCGATCTCTTGTTTTTTTGCTGGCATCATCACGTTCGGATGGGCCAGGCCGGCAATTCCGAGCACGATGAACAGGACGCCGAAGATCGCCAGCGAGTTGAATTTCAACGCAGCACTCCTTCAGCGTCAAATCAATCCGAGATTCACCTTAGCCGTGTCGCCTGCTATTTCCGAGCTTCTTTCGCCTGCGCAAGAGGTTGAATAATTTCGCTCAGGTAATCCGGGCGCGATTTGTCGCGCTCGATGTGCGGATACTGAATACCGCCGTGATAATCGATGGACACGCTCTGGTACAGCGCGCCGTTTGCAACGAGCAACCGGATCGGCTCCACGGATCCTTTCGCCAAATCGATCGCCTCTCGAATTCCCTCCGGCGAGAACTGCCTCCCGTTGACCGCCGCGATCTTCATTCCCGGCCCGATTCCCGCCACGTATGAAGGGCCGCCATGAATCACGTCTCCGACTGTGCCATCTTCGCCTACGGTCAGACCGATTGAGAACGCAAGGTCGAGCCGGCCGGAAACCGCAGCGTTGTTTGCTTCTATGTCGTTCGGGTCCTCGTTATAGACGAGTTTCCAGCCGTTATTTTCGACGGCTTCAATCGGAGTTTTCGTTCCAACCCCGTCAAGACGCCCGCGAAGGAAGCCTTTCCAGTCGTAGGGAGCGAGCCCGTTCAGGGTCGCGACGATGTCCTCAAATGTATAGGTCTTCAATTCCGGCGGCCCGCTTGAGCCGCCATGAAAAATGCGGCAGAAATCATTGATCGACTTTTGATCCTTTGTCAGCCGCCGCAGAGTTCCATCTACATCCAGCCAGAGCAGCTCGCCTTCTTCATAAAAATCGGTACCGCGGCGCCAGTTTGCCCAGTCGGGCGTGGCTTCATAGAGGAAGGGCGCGGCGTCCGCAGTGTCCTGCAAAGGCCGCCAATCGCGGCCCGGGCGATGCTCGTATGTCGCCACCAGGAACGCCATCTGTTCGCGCCATTGTTCGGGCGTAAGCAGCCCGCTCCTTGCCGTAAGCACATCGCCGAGATATTCCGTTAGCCCTTCGTACACCCAGAGCAGATCATCCTTCATTGGCTCCTGGTAATTGGAAGTCGCGAGACCCACCGGGCGCCGATATTTTCCGTTCCACGAGTGTACGAACTCGTGCGGCAGCAGTCCGGAAAAAGCAATCCGCAGCGGCTCATCAATCAAGCTGCGCTCGTTTACGCGATCGTCGCTCGATTCATGGTGCTCGAGGCCGAAATGCGCCACGTCGTCGCTGAGCGTGAGGAGAAAATGATAGTCGCGGTAGTGGCGCGCGCCGAACAACGCTCCCGTTTCGAGCACCAGCTGGTGAAAATGCATCTCCTGATCGGGAGGCATGGCCAGGGCGGCCGGGCTGTCCGCGGCAATATCCATCTCGTGCGGCGGCTGCTGGCCGGGCGTGAGTTGGATCACGCGAAAATACTTTCCCGAAATTACCGGGGAGTCCACGAGTGTGTTGAGCGGCACCGGATCGAAATCAATCGCGTCGCCATTTTCTTTCGCACCTAGCAATGCGGTGCCGTATTTCCAACCGGCCGGCAACTTCAAACTCGGAGCAAACGTGATTTCATTCGCGGCATAGCCCTTCGGATACAGCAGCACCTGGTTCCAGCTGAGAAGATCGAGCGAAGCCGTCGCCGAAGCGCCCGCCGAAAAGCCTGTGGCAGGCGCGGAGAGCAAACAATCAAGGTCTGCATCTAGCGACGTCACACCCTGCGGAATATCGAGATGAATCGAAAACATTTCAACCAGATCGCGCCGCCACGGAATCGTTTTCCCTCCGGCGCTGAATTTCATTTCTGCCACCTCGATGATCGGTCCATCCGGAATGTGCTCGCCAGGAAGCCACTTCGGGTAGTACAAAGTAAGCGGACCAGCCTGCACGGGGATCTGCATATGCGCGTGCAGGATTTTCTGCGGCGCTTGGCGCGCGTCCACCTCTAGTCGAATCATTCCCGGCATGGCTTCCGCTCGAAGAGACATCGACGCAAACATAACCGCCAGCGCCAAAACACTCATTGCAACCATATTTCTCTGCGCACAATCGTGCATCCCGTTCCTCTCAGTCACCTAGAGTATGATTCGCTTGATTTCTTCGCGGCGCACGCCCAGGACCGCGTACATCGGCAAGCAACTACGAAAATTCACGTAACCGGCGTCGCCGTTTTTCGCGCTGGATTAAAAAATGGCAATTCCCGCGTTGTCGCTCGCACTTTATGACGTACTGCTTCGACTGTCAGTTCCATTTGCAGCTCAGTTCCGACCGCCGCATGCTCACGTTTGATGCTAGCGAGCGCGATCATTTTTTTCAGTGTCGGCGACCACGTCGTCGATGTCGCTTTTCCCACCTGCAATCCGCCTCGGTACACCGGCACCGGTACGCGCGAGGTCGTCCCCGGCACTTGCGGCGCGAGTCCAATCGCGTCATACAGCCGCTCCACGTCGTCCCAATTGATGTCGAGTCCCATGAGAAGCCGCTTCGGTTTTAGGCGGTTCTCTTCTTCCAACGCCGCGCGGCCGATGAAATATTCTTTCTTCAAATCCACCAGCCGTCCCAATCCGATTTCGTAAGGCGAATATTTTTGCGACTCGATCAGGGCCTTCTTGCTGCTGAAATAATCCACTTCAATCAGAATCAGCCCCGCTTCCACGCGCGCCACGTCGAGCGCCAGCATTCCCGCCGCATGCAAATCGAATTGCCTGCCTGCTTCGACCAGTGCATCCCACACCTTCGGCGCATCGTTCCACGGAATCCAGATTTCGTATCCCAGATCGCCCGTATAGCCCGTTCGCGAAATATCCACTTCCACGCCCGAGATTTTTCCGTGCGTCACGCGAAAATATTTCAGATTCGTGATGTCTGCATCCGTGATCTGCTTCAGAAGACGCCCGGACGTCGGCCCTTGCAGAGCCAGCGCGGCAACCTGATCCGAAATATCCTCGATCTGCACGTCGAGTCCCAGCGCATTCTGATGAAACCAGCGCATGCTCGGATCAGCCGCCGTCCAGCGATATAAGTTCTCTTCCAGCCGCGAGATCGTGCCGTCGTCGATCACTTTCCCCTGCTCGTCGCACCAGCAGCAGTAAATCACCTGTCCCACGGAAACCTTGTTGATATCGCGCGTAATCACGCGATTGACGAATTTCGTCGCGTCCTTGCCAGTAATTCTGTACTTGAAAAGGGGCGTCACGTCGATCAGCGCAGCAGCGTTGCGAATCGCGTTGTACTCATGCTCGTGGTGCATTTCGTACACGCTGGCGGCGTAATACCCCGACCATTCGCGAAAATTCAGACTTTCGCAAAGCTTGATCGTCCTATCGTGCAACGCTGTTCCAATCGGCAAGGCTGCTCCTACCTAACAAAATGCTCGAAATATCGGCCCGTTATTATAGTGTGTGCCGTGCTTCACTCGCAAGGCGAACTCCTTCTCGCAGTTTCGTTCGGCGGCGAATCCTTTCGCGCTTTTCCTGACTTCAAGTCAGTGAAATCGAGCTTCTGCCTTGTCGCTCCGCACTCGCGCCTGTAGAATGCTTCGACTCTTTCCGCATTTGTTTTTCCCGCGGGGGACTCGCACAAAATCCTCATGGCGAAGCGTTACGACGTAATTGTCATCGGTGGCGGCCACAACGGCCTCGTCAATGCGGCTTACCTCGCGCGCGCAGGAAAGAAAGTCCTAGTGCTCGAGCGCCGTTACGTTCTCGGCGGCGCTGCCGTCACCGAGGAAATCGTTCCCGGCTTTAAGTTCTCCGTTTTTTCGTACGTCGTCTCGCTTCTTCGCCCGGAAATTATTCGCGACCTCGATCTCCCGCGCCACGGCCTCGAAATTCTTCCTCTCGATGGCACGCTCACGCCCATACCCGATGGCGATCATCTCTGGCGCGTCAACGATCACTCCAAATCGCGCCGCGAAATCGAGCGTCACTCGAAACTCGACGCCGAAGCGTACGAAGAGTTCGGCAAGTCCATGGTGGCGATGTGCCGTTTCGTGAAGCCGATTCTCGGCATGATTCCGCCGGATCCTACCTCGCTCGATCCGCGCGATCTCAAAAAACTCGCATTCCTCGGCAAGCGCTTCCAATCGCTCCCCGCTGAGGACAAATACAACCTCGTGCAGCTTATGACCATGAGCGCGGCCGATTTTCTCGATCAGTGGTTCGAGACGGACGTCCTGAAGGCGACGATGTCCGCCTCTGGAATTATCGGTACGTTTCTCGGCATCCGCTCGCCCGGCACCGCCTACGTTCTCCTGCACCACTACATGGGCGAAATTGACGGAGCGTTCCGCTCCTGGGGCTTCAGCCGTGGCGGCACCGGCGCAATTTCCAATGCCATCGGTAGCGCCGCTCGCGAAGCAGGCGCCGAAATCCGCACGGAAGCGCCCGTCTCGAAAATTCTGCTGAAGAACGGAACTGCACACGGCGTCGTTCTCGAATGCGGCGAGGAAATTCATGCCAACATCGTCTCTTCGAGCCTCGACCCGAATCTCACGTTCCTCAAATTTATCGATTCCCGAGAGCTGCCCGCCGATTTCGTTGAAGAAGTTCGCCGCTACAAATATCGTGGCTCTTCCGGAAAAGTGAATCTCGCTCTCGATGCACTACCCGATTTCACCTGTATGCCCGGCCCCGGGCGGCACCTGCGCGGCGCAATTTCCATCTCGCCTTCGATGGACTACATGGAGCGCGCCTACGACCAGGCCAAGTATGGCGAATATTCGCGCCGCCCATACATTGACATGGTAATCCCCACGCTCACCGATCCCTCCGTCGCGCCGCCCGGTAAGCA
>Ga0307472_100000161_pt1 | contig 20834 bp, 20 predicted proteins | sample atmos_gasesAM5C__2_FD_204582 | JGI IMG/M metagenome (GOLD analysis project Ga0307472, IMG submission 204582) | Hardwood forest soil microbial communities from Morgan-Monroe State Forest, Indiana, United States - atmos_gasesAM5C_05 | ecosystem: Environmental > Terrestrial > Soil > Temperate...
TTTGGCGCATAGTTGCGCCGGGCCCATCCTTGCGCCGACCCACACGATTGCTAATCTGCCGCTATGTGGGGACGCAAGCCGACATCGGCGGAGGGCGAGACGTCCGACGATCAGCAACCACAGCGCCTGCGGGACGCGTTACGTCAGGCACGTATCGAGTCGGCCGAACGCAGCGCCGTGGTCGTAGACCTGCGCGATGCGGAGGCGGCACGGCTCGAAACCCTCAATGATGCACTCGACGACCTGTTTGCCGAGATGCCGTCCGATGTCGAGCTGTTCGACCGGGGGATTGGCCGCGGCGACCCCATTCGCCTGTGGATCGACGTGATTTCCTACGTGGTGATGGGCCGCGACAAGCGCACCTACCGCTTCCTGCAGGACAGCCGCAACGGCCGCATCGTGCTTGCCGAGTCACCGGAGGTCGAGGATATCGTCGAAGCGGTGACCAAATATGCGGCACGGCGTATCATCGAGCGTGAGCGGGCGCTCGCAAGCGACGAACATGCGCTCGGCTATGCGCGGGTTGCGGGACCACGCCGGCGTCGGCGTTGGCAGGCGATCCGTATCTTCGTCCTGGGTCTCGTGGTCGGTTTCGCGGCGTTTTTTGCTGCCGTCTGGCTGATTGCGACGCGGATCTAGCCCTCTTGGCGCGACCCGCACAGGCGGCCTCCGCCCGAAAGTCGCCCCACTCCTTCCCAACATTTGGAGCAGAATGGCGAGGTCAGACCGCGAGGGACCGGCGGCACGGGCGCTCGCCAGGTTGCATTCTGTAGCAAATTGGGACGTTTGGACCGTATAATCGGAACAAGCGGGGCGGCGCTATGCCGTTTGGGATAAACAAAAAAACACCACATATTTGCGGATAATCCGCCGATATCGTTTTGAGAGGCCGCCTTAATTTGGGGACGAAACGGGGATTTGCTCGATCGGGTGTCGGTCCAGATCACGTTGGGGGGTGTGCGTCATGTCCCATGGTCACTCGAGCCGGTCCGCCTTCGGGCCTCATGTGGTCGTCGTCGGAAACCACAAGGGCGGCTGCGGCAAGTCGACGGTCGCGATCCACATCATCGTGGCATTGCTGACCGAGGGCCGGCGGGTCGCGTCCTTCGACCTTGACCTCGAGCAGCAGTCACTCACGCGCTATCTTGAAAATCGCGCCACCTGGGCGCGGGTGCACAACGTTGCGCTCGAGCTTCCGGTTCACCATTCCTTTGATCAGATCGTCGGCACCGATCTCGGCCGCAACGAAGCCGCCGACGCCAAGCGTTTCGCCATGGCGCTTGCCAAGCTCGGCGACCACTATGATTTCATCGTGATCGATACGCCGAGCGGGGGCTATTATCTCAGCATGCTGGCCCATGCAATGGCCGACACGCTGGTCAGCCCGATCAACGACAGCTTTGTCGATCTCGACCTCATCGGGACCATCGGCCCCTCGACCGAATTCGGCCCGCGGCGATCGCGCTACATCGAAACCTTCAACAAGGCGGCGGCGTTGCGTGCGGCAGTGTGCGGCGCGTCGATCGACTGGGTCGTCATCCGCAACCGGCTGTCCTCGCTCTTTTCGCGCAACGAACGCCAGATCAGCGAAATCCTCGAAGCCATGGCGCCGGAGATCGGCTTCCGCACCGCGCGCGGGCTGACCGAGCGGATCATCTACCGTGAATTCTTTCCGGTCGGCTTGACCGCGTTCGACCCGCTCGACGAGACGCTGCTTGGGCTCAAGCCCAGCATGTCTCATCTCATGGCGCGCGTGGAAGTGCGCGATCTCGTGTCGGCCATCGGTCTGCTGCCGTCGAAGCAGGCCAACGGCCACGACGAGAGCATCGCGCGTCTCGCCGAAGATCTGCGCATGCCGCATGCACCGCAGCTCGCCTCGTCCGAGCCGCGCGCCTCCAAGTTGACCCCGGCGCCGAACGGCGACGCCGCTTGATCCGTAAGCGGGGATCGCACGTCCGCGACAGCATTTTCAGGAAAAAGCTTGTCCGGACTTGGTCCGGATGGGCATCCGGTTTTCTCGCCGCGCTGGCGCTTGTTCCAGTGGAAGAATGTGCTCCAGCGGCGACAATTCATTCGGCCAGCATCCGCCGGCCTAGCTCGACGATGCCGTCGGCGTCCTTGCGCAGACCGCGCGATACCATCTCGCAGCGCCAGTTCTCGCCGCCGCGGTCAATGCGATAGAGGCTGTAGGCGGCCGGATCACCTTCTCCCGTTGCCGCCGCCGAGGCCGACGGCACGCCTACGGCCGGGATCCGGCCGTTCGGACCGTCGAGCCACACCAGCGCGGACACGTGGTCGTGTCCGTGCAGCACCAGCTCGGCGCCATGCCGGGCAAGCACGTCGCGCAACAAGGCGGCGTCGATCAGCCGCTTGGTCCGCTGCGCTGGTCTGCCGCGCGGCGGATGATGGATCAGCACCACGCGGAACAGCTGTTCGCGGCTCAGGGTGGGGAGAATGTTGGCGAGGCGCGCAATCTGCTCCTCGCCCAGTCGGCCAGTCGCCATGAAGGGCAGCGTCGGGACCGCCGTGGACAGACCGATCAAGGCAACGGGCCCGCGGCGGCGAACGAAGGGAAATTCGGCCCAAGGCTCAGCATCGCCGCACATGAAATCGCCCCACTGACGGGTCGGTTCGACGCTCGCCGCACGGACGTAGGTGTCGTGGTTGCCAGGCACGAGCGTGATGTCGCGCGCGGAGCCGAGCCGCTCCAGCCAGGCGCGCGCCGCCGCGTACTCCTCCGGCAGGGAAATATTGACGAGATCGCCGGTCACGGCGATATGGTCGGGCCGTTGCGAGGCAAGGTCGTCGACCAGCGCGGCGAGCACGTCGCTCCGGTGCAGCGCGCGGCGCTTGCGTAGCCAGTTGGCGAAGCCGAGCACGCGCTTCGACGCCAGTTCGGACAGGCGCGGCGCGGGCAATGGTCCGAGATGAGGATCGGACAGGTGCGCCAGCACGAACATCGCGGTCAGGAACTGCCGATGAGAATGCCGGCAAGAAAGACGAGCGTGCCGCCGACCATGATCTGAAACGCGGCGGCGAGGAACGGCGTGTCCATGTAGCGATAGCGGATGTAGGAGATCGCCACGAGCTCGATCACCACGACGGCGACGGCGATCACCGTGGCGACGACGAAGTTGGGGATCAGGAAGGGCAGGGTGTGGCCAATGCCGCCGAGCGTCGTCATCAGGCCGCATACCGTGCCGCGCAGCAGCGGCGCGCCGCGGCCGGTCAGTGACCCGTCGTCGGACAGCGCCTCGGCGAAGCCCATGGAGATGCCGGCACCGACCGATGCTGCCAGGCCGACGAGGAAGGTCTCCCACGTGTTGTGGGTGGCGAAGGCGGCGGCAAACAACGGGGCGAGCGTGGAGACCGAACCGTCCATCAATCCGGCAAGGCCCGGCTGCACGTATTGCAGGACGAACACGCGCCGCGCGGTTTCGTCCTCCTCGGCACGCTTGCCCGGCGTGAGAATTTTCTCGCCGAGCTTTTCCGCCATTTCTTCGTGGCGGTCCTCGATGTCGGCGAGCCGCACCAGCAATTCGCGCACCGAGGCGTCGCGTGCCAGCTCTGCCGCCTTGCGATAGAAACGCGCGGTCTCGTATTCCATGTTGGCGGCGTACTTTCGCACCTGGTCGAGCCCGAGCGGGCGGACGAGCCACAGCGGCTTGTGGTGGATGAATCCCCTGACGTCTTGCCGCCGGATCAGCGGCAGATACTCGCCGAACTTCTTGCGATAGAGGTCATAGAGCATGGTCCGGTGGCGGACCTCCTCGTCGGCCATTTCCTCGAATACCTTGGCGGAGGCGGCATATTGCTCGCGCAGGCCGTCGGCAAAGGCGCGATAGATGCGGTTGTCTTCCTCTTCATTGGAAATGGCGAGGGCGAGAACTTCCCGTTCGGTGAGGTCGGAAAAGCGCTTCATGGCCGGTCCGCGATGTCGATCGTCTGGTTATACGGGTGAATGCGCGCGCTGAACATCCGACAGGCCGGCGGAAATATGCAACAACCGGGACGTGTCGAGAGGGGCATGCATAAGATAACGGCGCCCCTGGGTAATCCAGGGGCGCCGTAAGGGTCGGGGCGGTGTGTGGGGGGATGGCCCCGACCCTCTTCCTTCACGTCAATGGCCGGTAATTCCTGCCACCGACGTGACCGAAATGAGTTGCGCTTGATGAGGTCACGCAACGCCAATAACCCGGCCGGCTGCTTTGGCCAAGTACGCGGGAACAAAGCAGCCATGCGGGTGCCGCAATCCTTATAAAGTGGTCGCTTGGTATATCAGCGGCCGTAGCAGGACTTCGACCGTATTGCGAGGAATGGGATGAGCCGCCTGCGACGTTCTGTCGAACCGTTTTTGCGGCGACTGTTGCATTTTTACTGGCGATTTTCACGTGGCATAACACTAGGCGTGCGCGCGATCGTAATCAACAGCGAAGGCCATGTCTTTCTCGTCAAGCACAGTTACGTCAACGGCTGGCACCTGCCGGGCGGCGGCGTCGAGCCCGGCGAAACGTTGGTTAGCGCGCTCGAACGCGAGCTCGCCGAGGAAGGTAATATTGCGATCACGGCGCGGCCGCCGCTGCACGGCATGTTCTTCAACGCGCACGTCTCGCGGCGTGATCACGTTGCGCTGTTCGTGGTGCGGGATTTCCGCCAGCCGTCTGCGCCCATGCCGAATCACGAGATCGTTGCGGCCGGATTTTTCGCGATCGAGGCTTTGCCCAACGACACCACCGCCGGGACTCGGGCGCGCATCGCCGAGGTGATGCTCGGCGCACCGCCGAGCGAGCGCTGGTGAGCGGCTGCGCCGGATGCCACAATCGTAAAAGGCCTCGTCGACTTGTCCCAACATTTGCAAACAAAATGTCGGGTGAGACCACCATGGAGTCGATTATGATCCGCCTTTTTGCCGCACTATTAACCTGTGTGGCCGTTGTCGTCTCTCCGGTGCGAGCCGACACGATCAAGATCGTCGTGCCGTTCGCGGCCGGCGGCCCGGTCGACACGCTGGGGCGGCTGCTCGCGGCCGAGCTGCAGTCGCGGCTTGGCGTCGACGTCATCGTTGAGAATCGCGGCGGCGCGGGCGGCGTGCTCGGCACCGAAGCGGTGGCGCGCGCGCCGGCGGATGGCAAGACGCTGCTGCTCGCGAGCCTCGGCTCCCATGTGATCAGCGCATCGCTACGCCCACAGCTTGCCTACGATCCGGTCAAGTCATTCATGCCGGTCGTGCTGATGGGATCGGTCCCCTCGCTGCTGGTGGTGCGGGCGGATTTTCCGGCGCAGAGCCTGGCCGAATTGATCGCCAAGGCAAAGCAGGGAAACCTGAGCTACGGTTCGGCCGGTCCTGGTACGACGATGAACATCGCCGGCGAATTGTTCAATGCCGCTGCCGGGGTCAAGACCGCGCACGTGCCTTATCGCGGTGCCGGGCCGGCCATCACCGACTTGTTCGGCGGCCATATCGACTTTCTCAATGCCGACCTACCGGTCCTGCTGCCGCTCGTCACCGGCAACAAGGTAAGGGCACTCGCTTTGTTCGGCACGGAGCGGTCCGCCTTGCTGCCGAGCGTGGCGACGACGACTGAACTGGGCTTTCCCGACATGATCATGGAAAATTGGTATGGCATTTTTGCACCGCGCGGGATTGCTCCCGAGCAACAGGCGACGCTCGAAAAAGCGGTGCTCGACGTCGTGAAAATTCCCGGCGTCGCGGAAAAACTCGCCGCCGGAGGGCTGCACGGCACCACGGACGGCAAAGGCTTCGCGATCAGGCTTGAACGCGACGTCGCCTATTGGGGCCCGCAGATCAAGAAGCTCGGGATCACCGGCGAATGAGGCGCTATGAACGGCCGGCGCGCTTGAAATACTGCACCGCGCGTTCGTGCTTCTCAGCCGCTGCGCGCGTTGCGAACGTGCCGAGGTTCCGCCGCCTTCCGGTTTTGGGATTGATCTTGCGAGAATAGAGGCGGTACTCGCCCGATTTGAGTTTTCGGATCATCGTCCTGTCTCACGGTGGCTGGTGACACGTCGTCAATCGGTGAGGCATCGGATCAGTTCCCGAACCGCGCCCGATCATGCGGCGCCGAGTAATCGAGTTCCGGGCCGAGCGGGACGATGCCGGTCGGGTTGATGTGGCGGTGACTGGCATAATAGTGCCGCTTGATGTGGTCGATGCTCACCGTCTCGGCGACACCTGGGGCCTGATAGAGATCAAGCAGATAATTGAATAAGTTCGAGTAGTCCTTGATGCGTCGCAAATTGCATTTGAAATGACTGTAATAGACGGCATCGAAGCGCACCAACGTCGTGAACAGGCGCCAGTCGGCTTCGGTCAGCCGATTGCCGACGAGATAGCGGTGCGATGACAGGCGCCGCTCGATCTTGTCGAGCGCTTCGAACAAGGCGCCAAAGGCCTCCTCGTAGGCGTCCTGCGTGGTCGCAAAACCGGCGCGGTAGACGCCGTTGTTGATGGCCTCGTAGACCAGCGCGTTGACCCGATCGATGTCGCCACGCAGCGCGGCCGGATAGTAGTCCGTTTTCACCGGCGTGAAGGCATCGAACGCCGTGTTGAACATGCGGATGATCTCGGCCGACTCGTTGTTGACAATGGTGCGCCGTTGCTTGTCCCACAGGACTGGCACCGAGACGCGGCCGGTGAAGTGTGGGTCGGCAAGCAGATAGATTTCGGCGAGCCGGCGCTTGCCGTTGGCGGTGTCGGGCGTCGCGCCGTGACCCTCACCGAATTCCCAGCCTTGCCGGCCCTGGATCGGCTCGACCACCGAGAGCGAGATCGCATCCTCCAGCGTCTTGAGCTTGCGGAAGATCAGCGTGCGGTGCGCCCACGGGCAGGCAAGGGAGACGTAGAGGTGGTAGCGGCCCGGTTCGGCGGCAAAGCCACCCTCGCCGGAGGGGCCGGCACTGCCGTCCGCGGTCACCCAGTTGCGGAAGGCGCTAACCGGGCGCACGAACCGGCCGCCGCTCGCGGTGGTCGCGTATTCCTGATCCTTCCACACGCCGTCAACCAGCAGTCCCATTGCAATACTCCCCCCATCTCCCTTGCCGGGTCCATGTAGATACTCGCGAAGACGGCGTCAGGCCGGCTTGGCTGCATGGCTGCTGCGCGGGCGGTGGACACTCGGTCCGTCAGAGTGGTAAGCGGCGTCCCGGGGTTCCCAAGCGGCGATCCAGAAGTGATCCAACGCCGAGCCATGACCGATCTCGCCATCACCATTATGCCTGAGACGCCGGAGGATGGGCCGGCGATCGAGCATTTGCATGAGCGCACCTTCGGCCCTGGGCGGTATGCGCGGTCGGCCTATCGCCTGCGCGAGGACATCCCGCACCGCCTCGAATTGTCGTTCACGGCCCGGATCGGCACCCTGCTGGTCGGCTCCGTGCGGTTGACCCCCATCCGCATTGGCGCGGCGCCTGGCCTGCTGCTAGGTCCCCTCACGATCGAGCCGCCGTTCCGTGAGCGTGGCATCGGCCAGAAGCTGTTGCAGCGTGCGCTCGCCGCCGCCCGTGAGCAGGGGCATCGGTTGGTCGTGCTGGTCGGCGACGAGCCCTATTATGCCAAGGCAGGTTTCAAGCGCGTACCGAAGGGCCGCATCAGCCTGCCGGGGCCGGTCGATCCGGCACGCATCCTGGTGGCCGAACTCACCGAGGGGGCTTTCGACGGTGCCTCCGGGGCCATCTGGCCGGACTGGGATGCCAAAGCTTGATGCCTGCTTTCAGGCTGTTTCCGGCTTGAACCCGAACATCGTCTCGAATCGCTCGGCATAGGCCGGCCACACGTCGGGATTGACGATCCGCGGCGGCCGCTTGCCGTCGAGCGTGTCGAGCAGTTGGTCGGCAGCGATCCGGCCCATGTTGGCACGCGCTTCATTGGTGACGCCCGCAGTATGCGGGCTGACCAGCACGTTGTCGAACTGCAGCAGCGGATGATCGGGTGGCGGCGGCTCCCTGGTCCACACGTCGAGGCCCGCGCCGGCGATCGCCTTCGTGCGCAGCGCCTCGGCCAGTGCCGCCTCGTCGTGGATGAAGCCGCGCGCGGTGGTGATAAACACGGCGTGCGGCTGCATCAGCGCGAACTGGCGCGTGCCAATCATGCCGCGGGTCTCGTCGGTCAACGGGCAATTGACCGAGACATAGTCGGCGCGGCGCAGCAGCGCGTCGAGCTCGACCTTCTCGGCGCCACGTGCCGCGACCTCGGTGGCCGAAAGATACGGGTCGTAGGCGAGAACCTGCAGGCCGAGCAGCCCGCCGCCGAGCTCCGCCACGCGCCGCCCGACATGGCCGAGGCCGATGATGCCGATGGTCTTGCCGTGCGCCTCGGCGCCGATGAAGGCGTTGCGGTCGAGATGCTTCTGCCGGCGCATGGCGCGGTCGGCCTCGATGATGCGTTTCGACAGGCACAGCAGCATCCCGAGCACATGCTCGGCCACCGATTGCCGGTTGCCGCCCGCCTGATTGAGCACGAGCACGCCTGCTGCGCTACATGCCTTGACGTCGACTGGATCGTAACCGGCGCCGTTGCTCGACACGATCAGGAGGTTCGGCGTCCGCCGCAGCAAGTCCTTGTGGACATGGAACGTGCGCGCGATCTCGTCGCGCGCCGCCCCGATCTGGAATGCGTGCGCGGCGGCGAGAATAGGCGCCGCGACGTCGTGCGTCGTCTCGTTCTCCAGCCGGTCGAGCTTGACGTCCGGCCGCGCCCGCAGCCGCTCGGCATAGACGTCGTGTGCGAGATATTTGACATAAAAGACGCGCTTGACGGTCGCGGACATGGTCGTCGGCCTCTTGTGGTGGCTCTTGGATTGGTGGCTCGTCAGGGCAGGGGGAAATCGTAGAGCCGGGCAGGATTTTGGGCGAGGATCGCGGCCCGGTCGGCGGCATTTCTGGTCCAATCGAGGAAAATTGCGAGCAGCCGCGCCGCGTCAGGCACCGGCCCCTCGGGCCGCGGATGCGGCCAGTCGGTTCCCCACACGAGGTGCTCCGGGTTGGCGGTGACCAGGGCATTGTGGAACGGCCGAGCCTCGGTGTAGTCGAGCGGCGTCGCGCCCAGCCGATAGGTTCCCGACAGCTTGGCCCACAGGTTCCCGTCGCTCACGCCGCGCAGCAGTGCCTGGAAACCCGGATGGTGCACGCCGTGGCGATGCTCCATGCGCCCCATGTGGTCGATCACGATCGGCATCGGCATGTGCCTCAGAACCGGCAGCATGTCGGGCAGGTCACGCGCGTCGAGCCAGAGTTGCACATGCCAGCCCAGATCGGCCAAGAGCGGCATCAGCGGCATGATCTCCGCAAGGCGCACGCCGTTGTGGTAGACCGGCGTGCCATCGCGGCGGAACTCGTTGGCGCGCAGCGCGCGCACGCCGGCGGCGTGCCACGCGCGCAACGTCGTTTCGTTGAGTTCAACGCCGCCCACTGCGACGCCGCGCAGCCGCTGCGGCGCCCGTTCCAGGGCGTCCAGCATGGCGCGATTGTCGCGCCCATAGGCGCTCGGCTGCACCAGGACGCCGCGCGCAAAACCAAGCCGATCCAGCAGCGCGAGATAGGCTTCGAGCGGCGCGTCCTCCGGCGTATAGCTGCGCGGCTCGGCATAGGGGAAACGCGCTGCGGGTCCGAAGACGTGGCAATGACAGTCGCAAGCGCCGGCGGGGAGTCGATCAATACTCATTCCCGCTTGAGCCCCGCGATCTGAGCCGCTTCACGCGAGCGTTCGAATTCCTCGCTCAGGAATGCGCCGAAGCCTGCCGCCGTCATCTGTTCGGCAGTTGCGACCTCCGCGCCGAGATCGCGCAGCCGTTCCTGCGTGGCACTGGCCGCGAGACTCTTGCCCAGCGCCTGCTGCAATTGATCGACGATGGCGTGCGGCGTTCCGGCCGGCGCGAGGATGCCGACGAAGCTCGCCGCCGCAAAATCCTTCACGCCGCCTTCGCTCATGGTCGGCACTTCGGGCGTGAGCTTGGAGCGTTGCGCAGCGGCGATGGCGAGGATGCGGCACTTGCCTTCGCGATGCAGCGGCAGGATCGAAGAGAATTCGGTCATGGCGGCGTCGATGGCGCCGCCGAGAAGATCGGGCAGCAGCGCGCCGCCGCCGCGATAGGGGATGTGCAGGAGCTTGATGCCGGCCTGTTGGTTGAAGCGCTCCAGTGTGAGATGCGTGGCGCTGCCGGCACCGGCCGTGCCGGTGCTGACCTGGCGCTGCTTGGCGAGAGCGATCAGTTCGGCAAGGGTCTTTGCCGGCAGGCTGTTGGTGACGGCCAGCGCATGTGGCACGGCACTGGTCAGGCCGATGGGTGCGAAATCCTTGAGCGGGTCGTAGCCGAGCCGGGCCTGGACGAAGGGGTTGACGGTGAGCGGCCCATTGGAGCCGGCGAGCAGCGTGAAGCCGTCGGGCTCGGCGCGCGCCACCTGCTCGGCGCAAAGGCTGCCGCCGGCGCCGGCGCGATTTTCCACGATCACCGCTTGGCCGAGCGCCTCGGCCATCCGTTCGCCGACCAGCCGCGCCACGATATCGACATTGCCGCCAGCGGCGAACGGCACCATCAGGCGGACGGGACGGTCGGGATAGGCCGCGAACGCGGCGCGCGACAATATGGCCGCGGCAGGCATGGCCGCCGCACAAGACAACAACACACGGCGTGAGATGGTGGGCATCGTTTCCCCCGGTTTCTTGATTTCTTGTCGGGGACGAGCGTAGCGCGGACGGGGCGTCAGTTAAATCGGCGGTCTGGGCCTGGCGCCCGGGCAACAGAAGCGCGTTCCGGCCAAGCTGAATTGAAAACGCGCTCGAGATTCGTCGGTTGGTCGCATTTTCGGTGGAAGACCGGTACCCATCCCGGATCAAGTCCGGGGCAGGCTTGTTCCGGACAATGCTCTAAACGGTTGGGAGAGAGGTGGGACGTCTCTGGGGGCTTTCATCGCCCCTCTCTGGCCCACGTTGCGGCAAGGCTGCCGATCAACAGAAGCAGTCCGAGCAGGCCGGCGAACATCGGCAGCACGCCGATGCCGCGCACGACGCTCGCTTCGCGCATCTTGAGCCCGATCCAGTCGTCGCCTTTGAAGGTGTCGCCCGAGCGCACCGGCACGATGCGCGGCATCGTCACGCCGGTGGTCTCGGTCAGCCGACGCGAGTCGCCGCCGGTGGCATTGGTCAAGGGCGCCATCACCTCGGTGGTCGAGGTCACCTCGGTGAATTCGCGCGGGTTGGCCGGGCCGACATTGATCAGGGCGGTGAGCTTGCCGTCGGTCGCGCGCCACAGTCCGAGTTCGTCCGCTTCCATCGTGCGGCGCCACACGCCGGGCTCGGCGGCGTCGAGGGTGAGCGTGCGGGTGGCGCCGGAGGGGCTCGTCATCGTCACCTCGGCGACGCTGTCCTCCATGGTCTGGCGCTGCACCGTGATGTCACGTCCGCGCACGAACAGGCGCAGCGCCTCTTCCTCGAGGTCGGGCTGCTTCATCAGCCAGTGAGAGAGCCGGCGCAACAGGTCAAGATGCGGGCCGCCGCCTTCGAAGCCGCGCGCCCACAGCCAGATGTGATCGGAGAGGAGAAGCGCGACGCGGCCTTCGCCCTCGCGTGAGAGCAGCAGCAGCGGCTTACCATCCGGTCCCTGCATGACCGGGGTTCCCTTGGCCGTGCGCGCATCGACCAGGCGGAACCAGCGGCTCCAGTGCGGCGGATCGTCGTTCGCGCCTTCAAGGCCGCGCGTCACCGGATGGCGCTTGCCGAGATCGCTGAGCCGCGCATGGAAAGCGAGTTCGGACAGGCGTCCGCTCGGCTCCGCCGGCAAGATGGCGTCGAGCGGCGTACGCCAGATGCTCGACGGGCTGGCGTAGTCGGGGCCTGCTGCCACCAGCACGGCGCCGCCGTCGCGCACGTATTTCGCGATGTTGTCGAAATAGATGATCGGCAACACGCCCTGGCGTGCGTAGCGGTCGAAGATGATGAGGTGGAACTCGGCAATCTTCTGCTGGAACAGCTCGCGCGTCGGGAAGGCGATGAGCGAGAGTTCGTTGATCGGCGTGCCGTCCTGCTTCTCCGGCGGGCGCAGGATGGTGAAGTGGACCAGGTCGACATTGGCATCGGACTTGAGCAGATTGCGCCAAGTGCGCTCGCCGGCATGCGGTTCGCCGGATACCAGCAGAACGCGCAGCTTGTCGCGCACGCCGTCGATCGACACCACCGCGCGGTTGTTGACGACGGTCAGCTCGTCCTGGATCGGCGAGGCCTCGATCTCGACGATGTTTGCTCCGGCGTGCGGGATCGGCACCTGCATCCGCACTACCTCGCCGGCGGTGACGCTGCGCTGCTCGACCACCTCGCCGTCGCGGCTGATCTTGACCTGGGCGGACGCCGGCGGCACGCCACGATCCTCGACCCGGAAGGCGATGGTCTGGGTCTGCCCGACGATGCCGAAGCGCGGTGCCGAAATCAGAACGACCCGGCGGTCGCGCTCGTTGGGATGGCCGGTGATGAGGGCGTGGACGGGCGCGGCAAAGCCGAGCGCGGCCGCCTCGGCCGGGACGTCGTGGACGCGGCCATCGGTGATGAAGATTGCGCCGGCGACGCGGTCGGTCGGCACGTCGGAGAGCGCGGCGCTCAGCGCCGAGAACAGCCGCGTGCCATCGGTCTCGCCGTCGGCCTTGCCGGCTTCGACCACCCGCACTTCGAGACCGGCGATGCGCGAAAGGCGTTGCGTGATGGCAGCACGTGCGGCTTCGGTCTGGTTGGTGCGGTCGCCGAAATTCTGGCTCGCGCTGCGGTCGAGGACGATGGCGGCGACCGAGGGCAGTACGTCGCGATCTTCGCGGGTGAAGGACGGGTTGGCGAGCGCAAGTGCAAGAAGCGCCAGGGCGGCGGCACGGATCCAGGCGCCGCGGCTGCGCACGACGAGCAGCAGGGCCGCCACCACCATGGCGGTGATAACCGCCGCCCACAGGATTTCGGGCGGGACGAGGGGGGCGAAGGCGATCCCGAATGCCATCGATTCGCTCCTACTGCCCCAGCCGTTCGAGCAGGGCCGGGATGTGGACCTGATCGGCCTTGTAGTTGCCGGTCAGCGTGTACATCACGATGTTGACGCCGGCGCGGAAGGCGAATTCGCGCTGGCGCGGTTCTCCGGGCACGAGCGGCAGGGTCGGCTGGCCGTCGGCGCGCGTCGCCCAGGCGCCGGCCAGATCGTTGGAGGTGATAATAATGGAGGAGACGCCGTCGCCGCCACGCGCCGGGCGCTGCGGCTCGTCATCGTTGGTGCTCTCGGCGGGCATCGCCTCGACCCAGAGCTGGCCGCTGTTGAAGCGGCCCGGGAAGTCGCGCAGGAGGAAGAACGTCTTCGTCAGCACGTGATCGCGTGGCACCGGCTCGAGCTCGGGAATGTCGAGCGACGAGAGGATGGTGCGCAGCGCCTGCATGCCGGGCGTGCGCGCTTCGCCGCCCGGGCCGGGCGGCGCCATCACCGCGTCGCGCGTATCGAACACGACGGTGCCGCCTTGCTTCATATAGGCGTCGATCCGCGCCAAGGTCGACGGCGCTGGCTTCGGTACATCGGGCACGACCGGCCAGTAGATCATCGGAAAGAAGGCGAGTTCGTCGCGGGCGATGTCGAGACCGATCGGGTCGCCGGCTTCGAGCGCGGTACGCTGGGCGAGAAAGACCGTCAGGCCCTGCAGGCCCGACTTGCTGGTGGCGTCGACCTCGGCGTCGCCGGTGATGACATAGGCGAGGCGGGTCTCGACCGTCGCTTTCTTGGCGAAGTCGTCGGCGTCCGGGCTTTGTGCGAAGGCCGGGGCGAGGGCGATCGCCGCCGTCAATGCGGCAATGACCGCGATGCTCGCCATGCGGCGGCGCGGCACGAGGCGGGCGAGCCCTCCGGCGAGCGAGAAAACGACCAAGGCGTCGACAACGAGCATGGCGAGCGCTGTGAGGAAGATGGGCCCGCGCAGATCCTTGGGCTCGCTCAGCCGGTAGGCCTCGATGCGGGCGTTGAGCGGGCCGAAATCGATGGGGAACAGTCGGTCGGCGGCGGCAAGCGTGTTGACCGCGAGGAGGCCCTCGGGCGGGCCATAGAAGCCAGGCGGATGATCGGCGCGCGCGCGTCCGACATAGCCGGCCGGCACCGGCCGCGCGTTCGACGGCGGCGGGCCGAATACGCCGAACCCGTCGAGAATACGGGTCGGCGGCACGACTTCGCGCGTATTGTTTTGGTCGGTGGTGCCGGTTTCGGTCGCCGCCAGCGTGCCGGCGAGGCCGACGATGCGTTTGAGCATGTCGACGAACGTGCCGGCGAGCGGCAAGTTGGACCAGCGGGTATCGGCGGTGACATGGAACAGCACGATCAAGCCCTTGCCGCGCTTGGCCGCGGTCACCAGCGGGGTGCCGTCGGCGAGCGTCGCCCACGTCCGTTCGGCGAGCCCTGATTCCGGCTCGGCCAGCACCTGGCGCGTTACCGTGACGTCGGCCGGCACCGCCATGGTGCCGAACGGACTTTCACGCGCGAAAGCAGCGAGCTGCTGCGGCTGTTCCCAGCTGAGCGAGCCGCCGAGGATGCGGCCGCCGCGCCGTAACTTGACCGGCACGAGGTCGTCATCGGCGGCGGCGAGGCGCGGACCGGCGAAGCGGACGAGCACGCCGCCGTCGTTGACCCAGCGCGTGAGCTGTTCGCGCGCCTCGCCGGCGACGTTGCCGACGTCGGCGAGGATCATCATGGGCAGGCGCTGCTCGACGAACTGGCTCACTGCTTCGGTGGCCGAACCGCGGTCGGCGAGGCGCACGTCGGCGAACGGGCCAAGCGCGCGGGCGAGGTAGTAGGTCGATGCAAGCAGCGGCTGCGCGGTGTCGGCGGTCGAACCGGTGACCACGCCGACCGTGCGCCGGCGCCAGCGCTTGTCGAGGAGCTGCACCGCGCCGGCCGACCGCTCGGAGGAGATTTCGAGGCGGGCGATGTCGTTGCGGATCTCGACCGGAAGATCGAATTGCGCCTCGGTTTCGCGTTCGTCGCTCTTGAATGCGAAGCGGGCTTCGCCGAGTGGCAAGCCGCGCAGGTCGAGCGCGCGCACGAGGCCGGTGTCGTCGGCGCTGGTCGCGGCGCGCAGCACCTTGACGGTGAGTGCGCCGGCGGCGTTGTCGGCGGCGGTCAAGGCATGCGCCGCCGGAATGCCGCCGTCGACCACGGTGATCGCGCGCCGTTCGATTACGCGCGCAAGGCCGTCGACGAAAGCGGAGGCCTTGGCGAGCTCGGTGCCGTCGGATAGCCACACGACTTCGACGTCGGGTGCGGCGGCGAGGAAGCGCGTCAGCGTGGGCAGGGTCTCAGCGCGCTCGATGGCGTAGGGCTTCGGCTTGATCTGTCGAAGCCGCTCACGTGCCGAACCGGGCGTCTCGAGCGAGATGTCGCGCCCGGCATCCGACAGCGGGACCACGGCGACGCCGCGATTGTCGGTTTCCGCCCGCGCAATGAGATCCTCGGCTGTGCGCACGTGGGCGTCCCAGGTCGAGGCGGCAGCGAAACCATCATCGATCAGCAGGGCCAGCGGGGCGGCGCGCTGCGACGTCACCACCGGCGGATTCCACAATGGGCCGGCGGCGGCGATGATGACGAGCGCGGCAAGTGTCAGCCGCAACAAGGTGAGCCACCACGGCGTACGCGCCGGCGTCTCCTCCTTCGGGGCGATGTCGAACAACAAGCGGGTGGGCGGGAAGTTGATGCGCCGCGGCCGCGGCGGCACAAGGCGCAACAGCCACCACAGTGCCGGCAGGCTGAGCAGGCCGAGCAGCACCAGCGGTTCGGCAAAGCCGAGAGGGAGGCCGGCGATCATGCGTGCCTCCCGGGCGGTGCTGCGGCGTGCCAGCGGTTGATGCCGTTGCCGTCGCGGCCGGCGCCGAGCCGCGTGTGCAGCTTGAGCAGGAGTTCGGCTGCCGTACGGTCGGTACGATGGATGATGAAGCTCCAGCCAAGCCGTTCCGTCTCGGCGCGGATCTCGGCGCGGTGGCGCTCGATGCGCGCCGCGTAGTCCTCTCGCCACGTCTCAGCACGCCCGGCGGTGATCGCGCCGGCGCCTTCCGGTTCGACGAATTCGATACGGCCTTGATAGGGGAACGTCTCCTCGGCGGGGTCGATGATCTGAACGACGTGGCCCTGGGCCCCGCTCGACGACAATTGCGCGATGGTGCGGTGGACGTCGGCGATCGGGCTCCACAGGTCGGACAGCATGACGATCTCGGCGAGTGGCGAGGGCGCGAAGGACGGCGGCAGGCTGGTGCGCTCGCCCGGGTCGTGGACGATCGCCTGCGCGATCTTTTCAATGATGTTGCGGCTCGACGTCGGCTGCATGATGCCTGGAATGCCGATACGCTCGCCGCCTTCGACCAGCACTTCGGCGAGCGCGAGTGCAACGACCAGAGCACGATCGAGCTTGGTCTCCCACACGAGCGGCGAGGCAAAGACCATCGAGGGCGAACGATCCGGCCAGATCCACACCGTATGCGCGGCCTCCCACTCCTGTTCGCGCACGTAGAGATGATCGTCGCGCGCCGAGCGCCGCCAGTCGACGCGACTTGCCGGCTCGCCCGAGACGAAGCGGCGGTATTGCCAGAAATTCTCGCCTGGTCCGGCCCGACGGCGGCCGTGCAGGCCGTGGATCACCGTGGCGGCGACGCGGCGCGCCTCGAGCACGAGCCGCGGCATGGTGGAAGCGAGCGTGCGCGCCTGACTGAGCGCGCGCGTCACCGCGCCGGCGTCGGAGGATGTGGCTGTGTTGTTTGCCGCCACAGGCCTTATCCGATGCGGGCCTTCAGCCGGCCGATCACTCCCGGAATCGTTTCGCCGTCGGCGCGGGCGGAGAAGGTGAGCGCCATGCGGTGTTTGAGCACGGGCTCGGCGAGTTCGACGACGTCGTCGACAGAGGGCGCGTAGCGGCCGTCGATCAGCGCCTTGGCGCGTACCGCGAGCATCAGGGCCTGGCTCGCGCGCGGGCCGGGGCCCCAGGCGATCAGCTTGGCGGCATCGCCGCCCTCCGGACCGGGACGGGCGGAACGCACCAGGACGAGGATCGCCTCGACCACCGATTCGCCGACCGGCAGGCGGCGCACCAGCCGCTGCGCCGACATCAGGTCCTCGGCGCTCATGGCCGGCTTGGCCTTGGTTTCCTCGGCGCCGGTGGTGTCGAACAGGATGCGGCGCTCGGCCTCGCGGTCGGGGTAGTCGACGTCGATCTGCATCAGGAAACGGTCAAGCTGGGCTTCCGGCAGCGGATAGGTGCCTTCCTGCTCGAGCGGGTTCTGCGTCGCCAGCACGTGGAAGGGCCGCGGCAGATCGTGACGGGCGCCGGCCACGGTGACGTGCTGCTCCTGCATCGCCTGTAGCAGCGCTGACTGCGTGCGCGGGCTCGCGCGATTGATCTCGTCGGCCATCAGGAGCTGGGCGAAGATCGGACCGGCGATGAAGCGGAAGCTGCGCTTGCCGCCCGGGCTCTCCTCCAGCACCTCGGTGCCGAGAATGTCGGACGGCATCAGGTCGGGCGTGAATTGGATGCGGCGCGCATCGAGGCCGAGCACCGTGCCCATGGTTTCGACCAGCTTGGTCTTGGCGAGGCCGGGGACACCGACGAGGAGCGCATGGCCGCCCGAGAGCACGGTGACAAGGGCGCGTTCGACCACCACGTCCTGCCCGAAAATGACCGAGCCGATCGCGGCCTTGGCGGCCCTCGCATGCGCGGCGGTCGATTCCGCCGTGCGCACGACGATGTCTTCGAGCTTTTCGAGGCCTTCGCCGCTTGCAACCGCCATGCCCTTGCTCCTGTTATTGGCCGAACTGGCTTATTATCTAATCATTTGGCGGATGATGCTATGCAACAAACGCGCCAGTGCACTGCGAATCTCGAGCCGATTCTCTTCGCCCGAGCGTAGCTTACGCTATTTTCGCGGCATTTTGATTCCCGGCGCCCCAATCACGTTAACGAGAGCGGTACGGGTCCAGTTCCCTACGTTAGAGTCAACCAATGGCGAAGGAAGGGCAGATTGGTCTTGGCGGGCTCGACGCTCTCGCGGGGGCCGCCAAAAGCGCCTCTGGGAAGGGACTGCCGCCTGTCCACCTGTGGAATCCGCCCTACTGCGGTGAAATCGACATGCGCATCGCCGCCGACGGCACGTGGTTCTACCAGAAGACCCCGATCGGCAGGCCAGCCCTGGTGCGGCTGTTTGCGTCGATCCTCAAGCGCGAAGGGGAGCGCTACTATCTCGTCACGCCTGTGGAGAAATGCGGGATCGTCGTCGAGGACGCGCCGTTCCTGGCGGTCGAGCTGCAGGCCGAATCGCCCCGCCATGCCGGCGGCGACGCGGCGTCCCGCCTGCTGCGCTTTCGCACCAATGTCGACGACTGGGTCACCTGTGCGGCCGATCATCCTCTCCGTTTCGAGCCGGAAATGCCGAGCGGCGGGCTCAAGCCCTATCTGCACGTGCGGCGCGATCTGTGGGCGAAGGTGACACGCGCGCTGTTCTACGATCTGGTCGAACTCGGCGAAGAGCGCGACATCAACGGAACACGTATGTTTGGGATTGCCTCCGGCTCGGAGTTCTTCGTCATGGTGCCCGCGGATAGCCTGAGAGAGTTCATGTAATGGATGAGCGCCGGTCGATCGCTACGCGGAGTCCCTGCGATGAATAATAATGTCCGGCCGTTGGAGCGGCAGCCGGTCTCGGCGCACGAATTCTTCGCGCGTGCGCGAGGGCGGCTCACCCTCGACGTGCCGGCCGGCCTGACCGACCCAAACGTTCCGGTAACGCGCGGCGATCTCGACCTCGACCCGGCGATGTGGGAACGCGCCGGCGTCGCCGCGACGCGGCCGGCGGCCGTGCTGGTGCCGGTCGTCGAGCGCGCCGAGCCGATGGTGCTGTTGACCCAGCGCACGCCCGACCTGCCGAGCCATGCGGGGCAGATCTCATTTCCCGGCGGCAAGATCGATGCGGCCGACGCGAGCGCGCTCGCCGCCGCTTTGCGTGAGGCCGAGGAGGAGATCGGACTCGACCCGGCGCTGGTCGAGCCGATCGGCTATCTTGACGTCTATCTCACTTTTTCGGGGTTTCGCATCCTGCCCACGGTGGCACGCGTCGCGCCGGACTATCGGCTCGCGCTCAACCAGGCCGAGGTCGTCGACGCGTTCGAGGTGCCGCTCGCCTTCCTGATGGCGCCGGAGAACCACCAGCGCCTGTCGCGCGACTGGCGGGGGATCACGCGCGACTACTACGCGATGCCGTTCGGAGAGCGCTACATCTGGGGCATCACTGCGGGTATTTTGCGGAACCTCTACGAGCGGATTTGCCAGAGATGATCCGTCCGGTCTTTACCGAACTCGCATTATTTCTGACGCCGTTCGCGGTCTATGCGCTGTTCCTGTGGGCGACGCGGTCGGGCGTGCTCGACGCTTCTGCGTGGTCGTTGCAGCGGCTCGCATGGCTCACCATCACGGCATTGGTGCTGATGGTCGGCAGTTTCGTCGCCATGGCACAATTTTCCGGCTCGCCGCCGGGTTCGAAGTATGTGCCGGCCCACATGGAGGGCGGCCGCTTCGTGCCGGGTAACACGCAGTGACGGAGAGCGCGTCCGCTCGGCGCATCGAGGCCCCATGGCTGACCAAGGGCATGCTGCCGCGCCTGCTCGCCGTTCTCGACCGCGACGGCGAGACGGCACGTGTGGTCGGCGGCGCCGTACGCAACACGCTGCTCAACGAGCCCATTGGCGAGGTCGACGTCGCGACCACGGCGATTCCCGACGAAGTGATCCGCCGCGCCGCAGCCGCGGGGTTCAAGCCGGTGCCGACCGGCATTGCGCACGGCACCATCACGGTCGTGATTGAGGGCCAGCCGTTCGAGGTCACGACGCTGCGCCAGGATGTCGAAACCTACGGGCGCAAGGCCAAGGTGGCGTTCGGCCGCGACTGGAAGGCCGACGCCGAACGCCGCGATTTCACCATCAACGCGCTGTCGTTGTCCGCCGATGGAACCGTCCACGACTATGTCGGCGGGATTGCCGACGTCGAGCAGCGGCGCGTGCGCTTCATTGGCGACGCGGCGACGCGCATCGCCGAAGACTATTTGCGCATCCTGCGTTTTTTCCGATTCCATGCCGCCTACGGACAGGGCGCGCCCGATCAGGTTGGCCTGCACGCCTGCATCGCGGCGCGCGCCGGGCTTGTCCAGCTTTCGCGCGAGCGCGTGCGCATGGAATTGCTGAAGCTGCTGGTGGCACGGCGCGCGGCCGAGACCATCAAGATCATGGCCGAGGCAGGGCTGCTGGTCGCTGTGCTCGGCGGCGTGCCGCTGGTCACGTCCTTCGCCGACATGGTGGCGGTCGAGGCGGCGACCGGGTCGGAGCCCGATCCGGTGCGCCGGCTCGGCGCGCTCGCGGTCTTGATCGTCGAGGATGCCGAACGGCTGTGGCAGCGGCTGCGGCTTGCCAATGTCGAGCGCGAGCGTCTGCAATCGATGGCTGAGGGGTGGTGGCGTATTTCGCCGCGGGGCGGCGAGCAGGCCGCGCGCGCGCTGCTCTACCGCCTCGGGCCGCAGCGCTATGTCGACCGCGTGCGGCTTGCCTGGGCGCGCGCGGGCGCCGCCGCGAGCGATGCTGCCTGGCGTGCGCTCGCGACCTTGCCGGAGCGATGGACCGCGCCGGCATTTCCGCTCAAGTCCGCGGATTTCATTGCGCGCGGCGTCGAGAAGGGGCCGCGCCTCGGCGCCGCGATGCGCGGCGCCGAGGAAGCGTGGATCGCGGCGGGATTTCCGGGCGACCGCGCGGCGCTGGCGGCGATCACCGATGCGGTGAGTCGGCGCGAATGAT
>Ga0307472_100000162_pt1 | contig 20816 bp, 16 predicted proteins | sample atmos_gasesAM5C__2_FD_204582 | JGI IMG/M metagenome (GOLD analysis project Ga0307472, IMG submission 204582) | Hardwood forest soil microbial communities from Morgan-Monroe State Forest, Indiana, United States - atmos_gasesAM5C_05 | ecosystem: Environmental > Terrestrial > Soil > Temperate...
ATACTGGTGCGCTAGGTCCGGCTGTCTTTCTTGCTGCTGAATCTGGGGAGGATGGTGAACCTGGACCCGTAGGTCCAGCTGGCCCACGAGGTCTGACTGGCGATCTTGGACCGATCGGACCAGCGGGTTATTTGGATGCGGAGCAGGGCGAGGAAGGCGTTCAGGGTCCTCCTGGTGCGCCTGGCCCGCAGGGCATTACGGGTAACACCGGAGCACCGGGGCCTGCGGTTTTTCTCGTCGCTGAAGACGGCGAAGAAGGTCAACCTGGCCCGCAGGGACTTCAGGGTATCCAGGGTGTTCAGGGCATCACCGGATCGTCTGGCCCAGCTGGACCGGCGACGTTTCTAGAAGCTGAGCCAGGCGATGAGGGACCTCAGGGTCCTCCAGGTGCTCCGGGTCCGCAAGGCATCACCGGAAATACCGGCGCACCAGGACCGGCAGTTTTTCTCGTCGGAGAAGAAGGCGAAGAAGGACCGCACGGACCTCCTGGTACCGCTGGCGCTCAAGGATTGACGGGCGCGGCCGGTCCTCAGGGTCCGGCTACGTTTCTTGAGGCTGAAGCTGGTGATGAGGGCCCTCAGGGTCCCCCAGGCGCTCCGGGCCCTCAGGGTCTCACTGGCGCTCCAGGTCCGTCTGGTTCTGCGATCTTTCTGACGGCCGAGGATGGAGAAGATGGATCTCCAGGCGCTCCGGGTCCTCAAGGTGTTCAGGGTTCTCAGGGTATTCAGGGTCCGGTAGGAGCATCAGGTCCGATTGGTCCCGCCGTGTTCCTCACAGCCGAGGATGGCCAAGACGGTGAGGTCGGCCCACAGGGACCGCAAGGCGTTCGTGGTCTGCAGGGTATTACTGGCGACACTGGCGCTGTTGGACCAGCTGTCTTTCTTGTTGGTGACGAAGGCGACGAGGGTCCTTATGGTCCGCCCGGATCGCAAGGTGTTCAGGGCCCGCAAGGTGTTCAGGGTGTCACTGGATCCCAGGGCGCCACAGGACCCGCTGTCTTTCTCGTTGCCGAAGATGGTGCTGACGGTGAAATTGGCCCGCAGGGTCTTCAGGGTGTCCAAGGCGTTCAGGGACCGCAAGGAAATCCGGGCACCACTGGATCTCAGGGTCCTGCAGGTCCAGCTGTCTTTCTTACGGCCGAAGAAGGAGAAGAGGGCCCTCTTGGTGCCCCAGGATCACAAGGACCGCCAGGATCACAAGGTATACAAGGTTTCTCGGGTCCTCCTGGATCTCCAGGCGAAGACGGCACTGATGCGGAGACGATCTTCGTCCTTCAACCACAAGTTTCTCAGGCAACCTCGAACATAAACGAATACTATGTCTTCTTTTTGGGCGGCTAAATGCTGACACTCGCCAGCTCAGAGTTCGTCGCAGGCGTTTCTAATACAGCGTCAGCGATTACGTACACGATTTCTGGCGCTGAAGGCTCTACAGGAACCCCTGCGTATAAAACGCTGGCTCAAGGTCAACTACCGTCGACAGCTGGAACGCTTTACACAGCGCCGCTGTCACCCAACACAGCGCTGATCAAGGTTATCCATCTCGCCAACACCACCGGATCGTCGGTGTCTGGAATCGTTGTGTTCCTGAACGGAACGAGCGCATCGAATCAGATTACTGGCAGCATTACGATCCCGGCAAACGGTTGGGCCACCTACGACATGGATGGCTGGCGGATCTACGATCCGGTCGGCGGTCTCAAGACGATGGGAACGGTGGGAGCCACTGGCGCAGCCGGAGCACCGGGTCCTGCGGTTTTTCTCGTCGCTGAAGATGGTAGCGACGGAGAAGTAGGTCCACAGGGCATTCAAGGCATTCAGGGGCCTCAAGGCACTCAGGGCACGACGGGATCTCAGGGCACACCTGGACCGGCAGTCTTCCTGACCGCTGAAGACGGAGAAGAGGGACAACCAGGCCCGCAGGGCTCCCAGGGTATTCAAGGCGCAACTGGCGCGAGCGGCCCGCAGGGTCCAGCCGTTTTTCTAACGGCCGAGGACGGATCCGACGGCGAAATTGGTCCACAGGGTCCGCAGGGTTCACAAGGAATCGCAGGCGCTGTTGGCCCGCAAGGTCCAGCCGTGTTTCTTACGGCTGAAGACGGCGAAGAAGGTCAACCTGGCCCGCAAGGCGCGGTTGGCCCGCAAGGCGTCCAGGGTATCCAAGGTGCAACCGGCGCGAGCGGTCCGGTAGGACCGGCAGTTTTTCTAACGGCTGAAGATGGGGCTGACGGTGAAGTTGGCGCTCCAGGTGTACAGGGGCAGACGGGATCTACCGGATCGCAAGGCATCCCAGGGCCAGCGATCTTTCTCGTCGGAGAAGACGGATCTGACGGCGAAGTGGGACCGCAAGGACCGCAAGGATTGAGCGCTGCGGGTGCCGTTAGTCAAGGAACCACGCTTCTTGATTTTGGATCCACCTACAAGAATGACGCCTTGGTGATCGTTACGGGTCAAACGGGTATCTCGTCGTCATCATCCGTGAGAGCATGGATCGTTGCGGTAACTACTTCAGATCATTCGGCCGATGAGCACATCATGGCCGCCGTAGAGCTTGCTGTAGTTCCAGGGAACATTGTCCCCGGCAGCAGCTTCACCATCTACGGAGCGACGTCAGAACCAGGTGGCTTTTATGGTAAGTTCACCGTCGCTTGGAGCTGGAGCTAGATCATGGGCTTTAACCCAGTAGACAAAACCACACCGTCGCAGGGCCAGCATATTGATGCAAATGGCTCTGCTCAGGTCATGTTGTATGACCAGTTTGGCAACCCGGTAGCCTACCAGAACAAGTCTGCTCCTACTGCTCCGATCTCTGGCATCCCGATGATGGGATTGGACGGAGATTCGGTTCTGCGTATCGCCCGAAGTGGTGCATTCGGGACGCTTAGATCTACAAGCGAGATCACGCTCTGGCATGACGCGTTTGAGGGTTCGACCATCAACGGGTTCTGGACGCAGTCGCTGACTACGATGACTGCGGTCCAGGCGACCGGCATTCTGACGCTGAACAACAGCGCAATTACGACGCTCAATACTGACGCGATCATCACGAGCCAGCGCCAGTTCCCGAAGTATCCGCGTAACCCGCTCTTTGCTAGGTTCCGCGCCAATCTTTCGGCCAACCCGGTAGGTCACACGCTGGCCGAAATGGGCTTCGGCGCCCCGTCGGGTGTCACGGCTATTATCAGCAACGGTGCCTTTTTTCGTTTCACTGCAGCAGGCGATCTTGTTGCTGTGACGAGCTACGGTGGAACCGAGAATGTCTCCTCGATCCTGTTGGCACAGGGCCTGATTAGCACGACAAGCTATTACTACTTCGATGTTGTTGTTGACGATGACTTTGCTCGATTCATCGTCGCCGACTCGAATGGCACGCCGGTCGTTGAGACCACGCTTCGCATCCCTGTTCAGACGCCCTACACGTTTGCGGTTAGCCATACGCCATCGTTCGCACGCGTGTATGTCGATGCGACGGGTGGCGGCACCGCTGTTCAGTTGAAGATCGCATCGCACACCGTGCAGATGCAAGACAACATGTTCGAGAAGTCCTGGGACGATCAGCAGTCTTCCCAGATGCGTCAGGCGAGCATCAACCCGACGACATTCGCACAGACCGGCAGCTCGATGACGGCTGCGCCAGCGACGCAAACCCCGAGCAATACTGTCGGTGGCTACAATGCGCTTGGCGGTGACTATGCCAACGCGCTTACTTCGACAGCTGCCGAAGCGCCCCTTAGCGTATTCGCCTTCCAGATCCCATCGCCGTACAGCTTCTATCTCAAGGGACTGATCTTCTCGCTGCCTGTTGTCACGACGGCAATTGCCGTGACCGGCCTGCCGTTCATCGAGTGGTTTGTGATTGCAAACTGTGCATCGGGCAATATCAGCACGGGTGGCGGTCAGCGATTTCCGGTCGGCATCAACCACTACTACACATCCATTACGCAGGCAGCAGGCGTCACTCTAAACCTGGGCGGTGGTGTGACTGCGGGCGCCGGAACAGCGGGTGGGCCCGTTTCGTGGTCAGCGAAGGTTCCCATCCTCTGTCTGCCAGGAACGTTCCTTCATATCGGCTACAAGGTGTTCGTCACAAGTGCCACGGCCACGCCAGGCGTAACACGTGGCAGCGTTTTCGTTGACGGCTACTTCGAGTAGGATCTTCCATGCCCGACGCGTTCAATAATCCAGTCATGCAATCGTTCCCCTTCGCAGTAGCGATGGGGATTGTTGGTACAGCTCCAACCCAACCAGTAGCTGGTCGTGTGCAGGGGTATGTGGCGACGAGCGCTACCTCCGGCGTAGCCGTTCGCGCTACGACTTATACGCCACAAGGCGCTAACGCTCAGCGGAGTGTAAAGTCAACGTCAGCGAACGATACGTCAGCGGGCACTGGGGCACGCACGGTTACGATCAACTATTTGACCGCAGCTTTTGTGCTCAAGAGCGAGACTGTGACTATGAACGGTCTCACAGCTGTTGCGACAGCCAACAGCGACATTGCGTATATCGAGTCCATCGTAGTGGCAACTTGCGGATCTGGTGGCGGCAATGCCGGAACGATCAATGTCTTCACAGATAATGCTGGCGCAGGATCGATCTGGGGATCGATCGCTGCCAGCGACAACCAGACATTCTGGGCTCACCACTACGTTCCATCTGGGGTGACTTGTTATGTCTACAACTTGTCTGCTGGAGCTACGGTAGTAGCCGGGCAATGCAACCTGAACCGTAACGGAAACCCGAGCACTACGAACCCGCAATATCAGATCGGTGTAACAGTCATACATCCAGCGGCAGCCACCTGGGATCACGAATACCTGGTCCCTCTAGCTATTGTCGGTCCAGATCTGATCTTCGCAGTTGAACGACCTGTTGCCTCTACAGCCTCAACAGCTGTAGCCGGTTTCGAGTATATCCAGTTCTGAAAAAGGGAAAGCCATATGACTGTAAGCGCAGTGACTCCTCCCACTCCTCCAAACTCCAACCTCGACAGATCTATGTTCGTCTGGTGCGGCACCGCCGGAAGTGCCGGTGATCCACTTGCGACGGACGCCAAGATCAACAGTCTTCTGGGCTTTTGCTCAACGAATGGCGTGAATCTCTTGTTCCTCGATATGTGGGGTTACTTGGGCGGCGCGAACTGGTCGACGGCGCACTACCAGACCGTTCAGAAGTTCATCCATTACGCACATGCGAGCGGGATCCAGGTTTGGGCGCTGGCAGGCAATACTGATTGGCCACAGAACCAGCAATGGGTGATGGCCAACATCACACGGCGAATCGCTGAGTATCAGGCGTTAGCGAATTCGTCTAGCACCACCAATATCGATGCGTCTTTCGATGGTGTCATGCTCGATGCCGAGTACTGGACTGTAACCGGCTATACAAGCGTCGACGTTATTGGACTCATCGATCTCGTGAAGGCGATGAAGCGGGTCCTAAACCTGCCGGTTGGATGCTTCATGTCTCAGTGGCAGGCGGATTCGACGTCCGCTGCATTGACCGTGACCTACAACGGTGACACGGCGCTTGAGGGTCTGATTGTCGCACGCAACGTTGATGCAGTTGCAGTGGCCTGCTACTCGAACAACGGCAGCGGAACAGATGGATCTACTCAGATCGCGATGTTCCAGAACTGGTTCAACGACGCCTCGGTGACCGGCACTGGACGGAACTACGGGTTATGGTGTACATCGATCACGGATCCGGGACAGCCGGCTGGTCAGTCCTATAGCGGTGAGACCAAGGCAAAAATGGAACAGAACCATACAGCGATCTCTGCCGCTTTCACGGCTACACCGAACACCAACGCGTGTTTCAGAGGTCAATCTATTCAAGCATATGCATCCTATTCGGGGATGTCATAGGGATCCTGAACGCGCAGATCTAACCTGCGGTTGAACACCAGAGCGCATTAGCGCATTATCGAGGTAATTTTATGGCATCGAACAAGATCTTCCGCTTCGGTCCGCTTGCCCTCACCAACACCACGACGACGAACCTACTGAACCCTGCTGCCGCAACTGGCGGCGTGAACGGTGGATCGGCTGGTCAGTACGTCGTGCTTCGCCACATCCGTATCGTCAACAAGACGGCTGGCGCGGTGACATGCTCTCTGTGGGTTGGTGCGACCGGCGCCAATGCAGCGGGTACTGAGTTCGCCTTCCAGGGCTACTCAGTTCCAGCCAACTCATACGTCGATTGGTACGGCGTTCTACGTCTCGACACTGCCGACTTCCTTGTTGGTGGCGCTAGCGCCAACACTTCGCTTTCGATCGAAGGCGAAGGCGAAGTTGGTGTTGCCTAGTACCTGATCGTCGATGCCGAAGCGGTTCGATCTGGACAATTGACATGTTTTTGGTGAGACCCGATCAGCGATGATAAGGGTCTTGATCGAAAATGTCGGTCGTCAGCGCATTGTTCCTGGTGGGCACCCTAGTTTGCCTCCGCCGTTCCATTTGATGAGTCTGGATCCCGGCTCTCAAGAGGAAACCATCTGCACGATGGAGCAGGTGGAGGCTCAATGGCCGCACAATTCCGGCTTCAAAGTGCTGGATTTGTTGCGGCAGCTTATTCAGAGCCAAGTGATACGGGTTGACATTCGTCCATATCAGGAGAATTCTCCCGTTCAGCCTGAGATCGTGCGGGCTAATCAAGTACTTGCACCGCCAAAGCTAGATGTCGAGGCTGTCACCAAGGATGAATCAATGAGTGGAAAGAGCGACGGGCCCGAGTTCGATTTCGTTGATCCGCTATACAACGCACCAACGGCAAAGAAGAAGGCGCCAGCTCCAGAGCCAGAGAAGCCAGCTCTCAAGGTGCAACCAGCCCAGCCGTCGACAGGAATCGACATCCCTGACACAGATCTCGGATACAAGGGCAAGAAGAAGGAGTCCAGGAAGGACGCCTTCGGTGATTCGGCGATAACGATGGCTTTCGTGGGCGCGGGGCAGGGCGGTGGTCGAATTGCTCAAGCGTTCTTCGACATGGGCTACAAGCGGGTTTGCGCCGTCAACACTACGGACCAAGACCTGTCGTCGTTGACGATCGAAGCCAAGCTCGTGATTGGTCGAAATCGTGGTGGCGCAGGCAAGGATCCTGAGCAAGGTAAGCTAGCCGCCAAGGAGTCTTACGAGGAGATCATGGACCTCCTCCAGCGCTCCTGGGGCGAAGGCGTCGAGCAGATGTTCGTCTGTGTTGGTGCCGGCGGAGGTTCTGGAACCGGAAGCTGGCCAGTGCTTGTGAAGGCGATGCGCGACTTCGCTGACAGTACGAACATCGAGAAGCCGGTCGAGAAGCACCTTGGCATTATCATGACGATGCCAAAGCGTTCCGAAGGGTCTCGGGTTCAGCAGAACGCTTTGACGGCTCTCAAACAGGCCGTCGAGCTTGTCGAAGCCCAGAAGATCAGCACGCTGATCATCGTCGACAACGCAAAGATCCATGACCTGTTCCCTGGCCTGCCGGTCAAACAATTCTGGACCGTCGCTAACAAGAACTTCGCTGGCATCTTGCATACGTTCAATTTGTTGGCGGCGAAGGATTCGCAATACAACACGTTCGACAAGCAGGACTTCAAGTCGGTCATCCGCAACGGCATCATGATCTTCGGTATGGCGAGGGTTGAGGAGTGGGAGGGTAAGGAAGACATTTCTCAGGCCATTCGCCAAAACCTCGCAGGCTCGTTGCTTGCCGATGGCTTCGACCTCAGTAAGGCGAATATGGCCGGTGCAATTGTCGTTGCTCATGACAGCGTTTTGGAAGAAGTGCCGATGGAGAACATCGACTACGCCTTCAATTCGCTGTCTCGCACGCTGGGCAACGAGGGCATCACGCTCCACAGCGGAATTTACGAATGGAACAAGCCTGGGATGATGGTGTTCACTATTGTCTCTGGCCTGACGTCGCCGCAGTCTCGCTTTGATGAGCTTGAGAAGCTCGCGACGTAATGGGTCCAATCTTTCGAAAGCTTGACGGCACCGCGAACGGCTTCAATACGGTGTTCGAGACCCCGACCGATTACATGGCGGGAAGCGTTCAGATTTTCCTGAACGGCATCTTGCTTGAGAAGGATCTAGCGGACGGATGGACGTCGCCAGGCGGTCGGAAGATCGTCATGAAGGTGCCACCCCTCACCGGGGACACGCTGCAGGCGTACTACATGTCGATCTGAAGGTCTTTACCTCCAGTTGCAAGTATCCTCTGGATTACGGTAGAACCATAGCGGGGATATGCCCAGCCCACGGTTCGAAGTTCCTGTCGGAGCGATCGACGGAGTGAACACGGTTTTTACCGTGTCGCGAGCGTATTCCGCCGGCAGTACAGCCGTTTTTCTAAACGGCATCTTGCAGGAGAGAAATTACGACGACGGGTGGTTTGAGACTTCGCCTGCGAGCGGCGTCATTACGCTGAAGGAAGCTCCGCAGTTGTCCGATAGTGTTCAGGTTTTCTTCCTGGATACAACGAGCACCGTGCTGCCAGAAAACCAGGTCTTCAAGATGCGAGGGATCTTGAGGACGTCCAATAAGATCCGTGCGGTGTTTCGCCAAACAGAGTCTATTCAGGGAAAGATTTCCACGCCGGCTCCTTTGGTCGGTCAGCTGAATCTGCGCAAGGATTTGCGCGGAACTGTCAGCGTCACCAAGACCATCAAGGCCAAGATCAAGGTGTGTGCTTAAATGCCTGGCTTTGGCGAAGGCCCATTCGGTAGTGGAGCATTCGGTGAGTGGCCGTGGTCGTTGGCTACGATCGTGGACGGCATCCCGAACGTCTACAAGGAGCAGGACTCCCTTGGTGGGGCAGGCACTCTTGCGGCGCTCCTAGAAGGTCTAGTTCCATCGCTGGATGGTCTTCGGCAGAAGATCCGAGATTACGACATCCTTCGTGACCCGCTCAAGGCACCCATCGACACGAGCTTCGATGAGACGGTGCTCGTTATCAGAACTGATGACCAAGGCGATGGGACGTCGATCGTCTTCATCAGTCAAGGACCGGACGACGACAAATTCACAGGTGTTCGTCCTGGGATGGTTCTGATCGATCTGACCGGAAATCGGTTCACCATCCTCAGCGTCCATAGTTCAGCCCTTCCAACGGACGTCACGAATCCACCGATCGATCCAGCGACCGGCGAGGAGACGGGCCGGCATCTTGTTGTAGAGAACATCGGCCAGGCCAGCACGGAGTTGATTCCGTTTACGTCGAGCACGCTCACGACGGACGAGAACCCAAACGTCATCAACGCCGTCGGAAGTCTGCTTGCAATTGCAGCAGCGTCCTTTGTGGACGGTGAAACGTTCACGCTGAATGACGGCGCCCATCCGTCTGTGGTGTTCGAATTCGACACCGTTCCAAACGGCGTGACCGCTGGTCGCATCCCTGTGAATATCAGCCTTGCGACGACGGCGATTGATGTCGCCAACGTGATGGTCGATGCCATCAACAATGCTCCGAATCTAAATCTTCTGGCGTCCAACGGTAATGGCACCCTGGCGTTGGTTACGATCACAAATACAACTGCAGGTTCAGCCGGCAATGGATCGATTTGGGCAGAGACCGTTGCGAATCCAGGTTTCGTTCTGACCCAACCGAGCGGCGGAGCCGGTGGTGCGTTTCCGCTAGATCCAGCAGGAATCGATAACGGTGTGGCGGGCCCGCCGTACGTGTTCAATACGTTCCAGTCGTACGCCAATGGCCTTCCGATTGCTGCCAACCGTGTGACCATCACATGGACTGAATCGGGGGTTCCAAGGACCGGATTCTTCACTGCGACAGGGCTTCCCGGCGGAGATATCAACGATTCTAGCGCCATCAATCGATTGGCGACGGTTGGCGCATTGGCAGCCGGTCAGATCAAGATCTACAACGATACCGGGGCGTCCATCGACCCGGACACGTTGAAGGTTACGTACACGTCGGTGCCTCTCGTTCAAACAGAGGACGGTGAGATTCGCGCCCAGAACATTCTGGCGTTCTTGTCGAATGACTACGGAATCAAGCTGGACCGCAACGACCCAGAATTCCTGCAGCGCTCTTACGTCAACAGCGCGTTTAAGATCTGGGATATCAAGGGCACCGAGCTTGGATACTTCGTGCTCGGTGCATATGCCGGCTACTTCGTTGAGGCGTCTGCTCTGTATGCGATCAGCGGCGATGTAGCGGCAGGATTGCCCTCGGATTTTGTTTTTGAATTCCCAGCTGGCACGCCAGCAATTGGCTCAATCGAAACTATACCGGCCGCATCGTTGCTCGACGGTGAGACCTTCACGCTCGACGACGGCGTAAACCCGCCGACCATTTTCGAATTCGACACGAACTTCAGCGTGACGCCAGGTAATGTGGCGGTTGATATCAGCGCAGCTGTGACGGCGATCGACGTGGCATCGGCAATGGTGTCTGCCATCAACGGTGTTGGCGGCACGCTGAATCTGACTGCAGGCAATGTTCTTGGATCGTCGTCGACGGTTACGATTACCAACGGCCAGCGTGGCACGGCCGGAAATGTGACCGACTGGTTGGATACAGTTGCCGATTCTGGCTTTGCGATTACTCAACCAGAAGGCGGAACTGACAGCGACTTCTTTACGACGATCAATCCAGGGCGCGAGCAGTTTGATGAGGTTGCCCTTGATGCCATCCCATTGGATGAGCTGTGCTCGGATGATTTGTATCCGAGCACAGTGCAGACGGTGTCGGCAACGATCGTGGAGTTCATCCAGCAGGAAGGTAGCAAGGTCAGAAGTAAGATCACAGTCACGACATCTGTGATGTACCAGTCTTACGGCACCGATGGCGTGTTTACAGATTCCGCCAGTGGTGTTTACGATGTCCAGAACTTCGAGCGCGTCAATAACACGACGTACACCTTCGAGGTTTCTTCGATCGCCACGCCACAAATTGGAGCAGGGACGGTCGAGTGGAAGGTGTTGCAGTTCATTGCGCCGAACACGGTGACCATTGTTGGTCTAGGAACCGACGTCGAAGATCTTGGTGTCCAGTACAGAGGGTACACGGGCCATCGTTACCGGATTACCAAGACCTTCATCGATCCGGTTCTGTCTGACGTTGGCAACTGGGCGTTTATCGACTCGAACGGCGTTATTTCGTACATCGAGTCATTCAAGCTGGTGACCGGAACTACCTATCAGTTTGAAATCATCAGCGCGACAGTTCCAGCAACCGGCCCGGCCGGTATCTTCTACTACTGCGCAATCGTCACCTCTTGCGATTTTTGTCGCGCTAGCTCACTTCTGATTCGGATCAGCCCGGATGAGATTCTTGCCTTCCCTGAGGCTCTGGAAGGCGATGCCCTGAGTCGTTTGATCATCCGATTGCAGCAGATGGTTCCCGCGCACATCAGAATTGCGGCGTTCCTGTACGACCCAGGTCCGGCCATCGCAACGTGGGGAGCGATTGCGGCATCATCCATGTCGAATTCGATCGCCGAATTCCCGTACCCGTACTCTGCCACGTACGACGTTCCAGAATATCCTGCCGATCAGATCTCAACTGACTCAGCTGCGATTATTGCCACATCTGATGTCAACATCACCAACCTCAACATTCTTGAGGAATATCTTGTTGGTCCCGAGAACCCGCTCATCGATGGTGAATGGGCAGCTTTTGGCGGCCTATGGCATGTCACTCAATACAGATCGTCGACATTACTGCAATCGTTTAACTATGGTCATGGTGAGGTTGGAACGCTTGGCGGTGTTGGATCGGTTCCGCCAAACTATGATACGGGTGGAATTACTGCCAGCAATCTGGTTTCTCCGTCGGTTAATGTCTCTGCGGCGACTTCGGTTACTTTGCGATTTCGTCATTTTGGAAGCATATTGGCTGGCGGCGCCAATGATGTCGTCTCCGTTGTAGTGTGGTCGGACTTCTCGTCTACAGTGGTTCAAACGATTACGAAAACAGATCTTGGACTCTTTGCTACTGGAACCAATGGCGGATTTACAACGTTCAGTGTAGCGATTGGTCCAGCTGTAATCGGTATCGGTGACTTTCACCTGGAATTCCGATTTAACTCGGTCACGAACACAACCGGCAGAACTGGCGAGGGCTGGTATGTCGACGACATCGAGATCAAGGTCGTCCCGTAGGAGAACATCATGGCCCAAGTAGTTTCAGCAGTTGTGTCAAATGCATGGCGTACCAAGCTCGCGCAGATCTATGCCGGGTCGGCGTCCTTTTCGTTGCCCTTGTCATTCAAGATTGGCGAAGGCGGATGGGTTAATGGTGGTGGCGGCCAGGAGCCGATTCCGCCGAGCGCAACGCTGACCGATGTGACTGCGTCAACGTATCCGGTTGGTAGTCAGTTCATCTTCACCAAGAACCTTGTCGGCGGCGACCTGACGTTTACATCGCCATCGAGGCTGCAGATCCGATGCTTCGTTACCGCGAGTGAGGCGAACGACGACGGGCTTGGATCTCCTCCTGAATTCTTCGAGCTTGGGGTTTTTGATGGCACAGGTGGAACTGGAACGATGTTGGTCTATTCCACCTTCCCAATTGAGATCAAAACCGATAGCAAGTCTCTTGAGCACCTGATCTACGTGGACTTCTAATGCCAGTTACCCTGACAACCCTGTCCAGCAGCCTCGTCAAGGTGAGGTGGAAGGAACCGTACGCCTCGGAGAGCCTGAACCGGAAGTTCACTGGCGCGATTGCTCCCGGTGTGTACCGAGGGCTAATTATTGGAACGAGTGCTAGTGCGCTTTCGGTGGATTTGGCCCCGGATCCAACTATCGGCGATCACGTTGCCGTTCAGGAGGATTCAACAGGGTTCTCGACGACATTCACTGACGACACGTCTGGAACGTTCACCTTAGATCTGTCGAGTTACGCGACGAATGACGTCGTTGTGGTTACGCTGGCGATGGCATATGCGGTCGGAACGGACACCACGGCAGAGTTTCGTGGGTACACGTTGGCCGAATACAACGGACTGTCGGCTGCAGCTCAACGCAGCCTGGTGGTGCTTGGCACCGTGCTGCGGCCAGCATCTGGCATCATTCCGGCGGCGAATATTGTCTACGATCGCCGAACGTTGCCCTTCCAGAATCGGTCGGATGGGTTGATTCCGTGGGTTCCGCTCCTTAGAAATGGCGGTTTTGAGCTTGGAGAGACCAACGGTACGTATCGTCATGCTTCGCCGTTCTGGAAGACCAGTACGACCAATGCGAACTTCTTGATTCGTCCAGTCACGACCGAAGCGAGAACTGGTTCCAAGAGTCTGGAGATGACCAACTCTGGCGGCGCCGGAGCTGTGACCGCTACGATCCAGCAAGATTTGTGGATGCCAGTGGTTGCTGGTCGGTATGTGATGGCCAGGCTTTACAAGAAAGCGCTGCAAGCAGCCTCGGGTGTTCCGAGCGGCACGCTTCGGTTCGTCTTTGGTGACCAAGATGGCACCAACGATGTCAACGACGACCTTATTTTTGCCGTCAATGCAATCGATGGGTCGTTCGTGGAGTTCGATGGCATCGTGAAGGTGCCAACTGCTTCCCGTGTCCTCAAGTCGATTCAGATCATTATCAACGGCAGCTATAGCTCAACTGGTCCGTGCATCCGGTTTGATGATGTTCAGGCGTGGTCGCAAGGCGATGCCGGAAACTGGATGGATGTCCGTGACGCGCGGGTTGCCGAAGGTGCGGTCGGCGATCTTTTCATCGGACAGCAGAATAGCTTTGCCAATAACGCGGCCAAGGTTTGGTTCGATGGAACCAATCTGATCGTTGACAGGCGGAATGAGTCGACTACTGCAATTCCCCCTGCCATCTCTATTCAGGCAAGAACATCAGGCGGAATCACCTACACGCTGGTGTTTCAGAGCCTACCGACAGGGGTTCCCGGATACCGCAAATATGTTTCGTCCACGGGCACCATGGTCGAGACGATCAATGCGTCGTGGAACAACGGTACCAATCTGTGGTCTAAGGACGTCAGCGGAACCGTGGCCCAAAAGTTCGAGGAGCGGCCTACTGGGCGTTCCTCGTATTCACGAATCGCTGACGCCACGTGGGCAGATTCAGCTTGGGTTCAGTATCTCCAGAACAGCTATACGGACACGACGACCAACACGAACCAGGTGTTTGCGCCGATCTTGATGACCAGAGATCAGGCCGGAAACCAACGCGTGGCATTGGATCACCTTGGCCTTCGTGCTGGCCGTGTAACTGTTATTCATCAGACTTGGATGCCGCCGATGCTTACGGCGTGGAGCACGCTTGCTTCGAGCGGCGGCACCAACACCCAAGTCTTTAGCGATGCAAATATTCCAGGTCCAGCGATGCAGCTGTTCATTGCAAACAGCTCATCGCGCGCGGGGTGGTTTACAGGCTTTATTACGTCAGCTCCGATGGGCACGAACCAGCTCCACATGATCGAGTGGGAGCTTAGCTGCGCCGCTCTTGTTGGAACGCCCAACATACAGATGCAGATGGGATTCATGCATGACGAGAGTGGAGATCCGACATCAGAGAACTATGCGAAATTCTCCAAGACGTCTGCTAGCGCCAACTGGTTTTTGAACACGCAAGGCAACACCACCGGAACCAACACAGTGAACACCGGAATTGCGGCAGGTGGACTGCAGAGGTTCAGGCTGGAGTACTACGGTAACGGCCTGCCGGGCGGTCTTCGGTGTATCGGGTACATCAACGGTGCCCTTGTTGCGATGAGCGCATCAAACATGCCCGACTCTTCGCAGAGCATGTCGCTCTCGTTCGCCATGAAGGCGACTGGCACAGTCTCTAACCAATCTGTCGTACTGTCGCCAATTTCGTATACTGTCGCCCGCTACCTGGCCGACGACGCACTCTAGGAGACACCATGACTGCAGTAGCGCTCTCAACGGCTGTTGATCTTTCAAAGATCAAGGTGAAATGGAAGGAGCAGTACGTCTCCGAGGCTCTTAACCATAAGACGTCGTCCACGCTGGCCAACGGTGTTTATCGTGGCCTTCAGCTGACTCAGAACATTACGTCGGTCCGCCTGGTGTCGGTCACCGTTGGTTCTGATCCAGTACATGCTGCGGTTCTTCAGAGTGCGACTGGGTTCTCGCTGACGTATTTCGACGTCGCTGGCGCATCTATTACGCTAGATCTAAGCAGCCCTGATCTAAGCAACCAGGAAACGGTGATTGCGCTTTCGGTTACGTACATCGTTGGCGGCAACACAACCGCCAACTGGATGGCGTATCCGATTGCAGACTGGAACGCGCTTTCGGCGGCGGCTCAGGCTGAACTGATCGTGCTTGGAACGGTCAATGTTCCGTTGCTGTTCGTGAATATCACGACCTCGATGATCTCTATGAAGAGGAGGTCATGGGCGTGGGAGAATGCTGCAGGGTCGTTGGTCTGGTCGCCGCTACTCAAGAACGGCACGTTCGAGCATGCCGAGCTGAATGCGACGACGGACTATTCGGCGTCCTACTGGAGATTCGGCAACCTCGGCACCTCTGGTTTTCAGGCCCAGTTCAAAGTTCAGAATACTAGCGCACGCACGGGCACGAACTGTTTGGTTGTTGACCATACAGTGACCGGCCTGCAGTCGACCGAAGCTGAGCAGGAGATCGGCGCTCCGGTTACACCCGGACAGCTGATCAAGTACCGTTTCTTCCTTCAGAGACTGAAGGTCGCAGCCGGCGGAAACCCGTTCAAGTTCTCGCTGCGATTTGTTGGCCCTGACATGGTCACCGAGACGGACATCAATGTGAACACCACATTGAATGCGACGGACGCCGGATACCTGGAGATCAGTGACACGGTCGCCGCGCCAGCTGGCACTGCCTTCCTGGTTAGCGCGTACATGGACTACACGGCCAACATGAGCAGCACGGGACTCGCGCTGCGAATCGATGACATGCAGGTCTGGTTGCAGACCTCAGGAGCGCAGTCGGCGGTATCCGAACCGAGAGTCCAGCAGTTCACGCATACGGGCGCTGTCGTGCTGGAAGATAATGACGATCCGTTCGTCGATTTCTTCGGCGAAGCCATCATGCTTCGCAACAAAGCGACGGAGCTTCGTATCGAGCGGCGAGACTTCAACCGTACGACGGGTAGTCCGGTTCTGATTTCGCCAACGAACGGCGTGATCCAGAAGTTCGGCGAAGATCTGATCAATACGACGACGCGTGCCAGAATTCCACGCATCTCGGTTCCGGCAATGGCTGGAGCGTCAACGACCGACATGACGCTGATCCAGCAGGTTCTGCCGGCAGGCAAGCCTGGTCACCGTCTCTATATGGGGCAGACAGGCATCGTCACCGAGACTTTCAACGCCTCGTACGACGGCACCAACTGGAACAAGGATGTGGCCGGAACGGCGGCCATCAAACGTCGTATTGTCGCTGGCGCATACCAAATTTGGTACCGCTTGTTCTCGGCAAATACGCCCTGGAACGACAGCAGCTGGACCGGCCAGGTCGTTTCGCATGATGCCGATGTGCCGATGTCGACCTTCTTCCTGCCGGCGACGTTTCAGTTGGCAGTGACCATGAGCACGACTCTTGGTGTTACCGGCACTGCTACGGCTGGAAACTTCGATGTCGGCGGCGGTGTATATCGGCACACGACCAGAACCTTGCGGTGGATGACGAATAATCCATGCACATCGTTCTTGTCTGGCGCTTCTCCGTCCAATCCTTCGAGTGAGAGCTTTGGCACTGGATCTACGGCATCTGGAACGTGGTTCTGTCCGCTGAATCCGTGGAATAGCTTCAGGCGGATCGTCGCAGCGCGCTTTTTCTTGCCAAGCACGATTGTTGGTACAGGCGGCCTCGTGACGCTTCAGGAGCGTCAGGGCGGAAGCTATGTTTCAATTTCATCTGACTTCACGCTTACAAACGGTCAAAACGGGATTCAGTCCTTTGCGGGCATCACAGCCTCGACGCATTCGTTTCCGATCGGTATCCGAATGAATCTTCAGACTGGCTCCACCACGACGGCACTTATTTCGTACGCAGAGATCGATTACGACGTGATCTAGGAGAACGATGAATCCAAAGATGATCAACGGCATCCCGGTAAACGACGATGTCTTCAACAAGATGGCTCTTCTTCAGGAACGCCTGCGGAGGATCGATGCCGAGTCTCGTCTTCTGCTCTTGGAGAAGGCAGAGACAACCAGGGAAGTGAACGCGCTCTTGGCTTCGATCGACCCGCCCAAGACAGATGTCAAACTGGCCGAGATTGTGCCAGTATCCCCGAACGCTTCTTGAGGTGATGGAATGCCTGTAGATGTTCTGGCGCTGCCCGCGAGCAGCATGAGCACAAAATGGAAAGAGCCGTATGCTTCTGCGAGCATCAACCAGAAGCTGACGGGCATTATTGCGCCAGGCATCTATCGTGGGCTTCTCCTGGCGCAGGATCCATTCCTCGGCGATCGTACGGTTCTCGTTAAGGCAGATCCGACGTCTGGCGATCACGTTGCCGTGTACCAGAATGCCGCCGGCTACTCGCTGACGTACCGCGACGCAGGATCAGGTGACATCACTCTGTCGTTGGCAGCGTACTCCAACGTCGTCGTCATCATCTCGGTTTTTATCGACTACCAGCCAGGTACGGACACGACAGGATCGTTTCGCGTTTTTACGTCGGCGGAATTTAACGCCCTCTCGGCCGACATAAAGAATGCGTTGGTGATCGCTGGAACGGTTACGGTTCCAGTTTCAGGTGCGATTTCTCCTGGAAATATTACGCTGCTGAATCGCACGCTGGCATCGAATAATCTGCCAACCGGCGCCATTCCAAACGCTCCGATTGTCAGAAACCCAGGTTTCGAGCTTGGTGAGATCAATGGGACGTATGCCAGGTCCAGTGTCTTCTGGGATAAGTCGTTCACCGTCGGCTCTGGAACATGGAAGACAAGCAACTCGGTCGTCCATACCGGACTGAAATCGATTGAGATGAACGTAACCTCTGGTCCTGTGACTGGAGAACTGTCTCAGCAGATGGGAATCGAGACAGCAGAGGGCGAGCTGTTCATCATCGAGTCGTCTGTCAAGCAGATGAAGACGGTGTCATCTGGATCGATTTCTCTATTCTTGGATTGGTCTGATTCGACGGACGCGGTCTTTACGACCACATCCGTTAGTCTCAATAGCGGTCTCGATGCGTCATTCAGGACCGTGAAGACGATCGTGGCGGCTCCGGCAGGTGCCGTGATGCTGCGGGCTGTTGGAGTTCGAGCCTCAACTCTTAGCCCATCGTCGACCGGAATTTTTATGTACATCGACAATGTCGATGTCTTCGTTCAGCCACGCGATCCGTCGTATCCGTATCCATTCGACCAGGCGTTTCGTCGTCCAGTTGCAACGACGAGGTTGGCCCTAGAAGATCCAACGACTGGCTTCTCTGGCTTATCGGCGTCGCTGCGTCAGGACGTCAGTACGCCTTCTGGTGAGGGCCGCATCCTCCTAGAGCCGAACAATCCATCGAGTCTGCCGCCTGCGCTTGACGTTCTTGGACGGCTCTACAAGCTTGGTTCGGGTCTTCTCAGCACGGAGACTGATGGCCTCAAGCCACGCATCGAGGCCGATATCAGCGTGGCCTCCGGCTCTGACTTCACCTTGATGTGGCAGTCAGCGCGAGCAGGTGAATCGGTTGGCCTGTATTCGCAGCCGGTGGTCAGAATCTACAGCTCTTCCGACGGTCAATGGGCGCTTACGTCCAATGCTGCCTGGAATGGAACGGCATGGGCCAAGGATATTTCTGGCCAGAAGGCGACCAAGCTGGCGCAGGCCAAGGATGGATTGCGTCTTCTTTCTCGGGTTGCTGATGGAACGTGGAACGATGTGTCGTGGACTGATTCATTCACGATTACGAACACGTCCACCACGAACATGCAGCTCAGCACCCCAACGCCGTCAGCATCGCTGGATGCGCTGTTTGCTCGGATGTCGCACGGCGTTTTCGAGAACACGGTTACCGACGTCACTCTGATCACTGAGCTTCGATTTGGTGCGCTCAAGGTCAGGATCTATGGTTCGAGCGATGCGACGTCGACATACAGGCTGCAGGCAGTTCTCAACGCCAGCTGGGACGGCACGCAATGGGTTCGCGACACATCCGCCACGGGCGCCAGCCGTCTCGTGATGGAGATGCAGCCCGTTAGTAGTTTCGGAAGCTCGTTCTGGAGGTTCCAGTTCGTCGATGCAACGACGACAGCGACATGGGCGGACGCAACATGGGTGTCGCAGGCGTCAGTCGATCAGTACGGTGCCCACTTCAGCCTTCCGACTACGGTCTCCAAGGCGATCTACGTTACCCCGATTAACGCCATCACAAACGACGGGCAAGTCTTCTATCAGAAGTCGTTGAATCAGTCGTACTGGACGATTGCTGCAGGTCGAGGCGGCGGCGCGTATATGTACTATCCGTTGCCGTACCTATCAGTGGGTTGGAAGCTGGTCGGATACGAATTGGTTCTCAACAAGCAGGATACCGGTGGCTCTGTGACCACGCTCCTGGTGAATGCGAGAGATCAGACTGAAGCCTCGCTGAGTGCAGGTGCTTCGCTATCCTTGGGCGGCCTGAACACATCAGGGTACTACGCGTTTGGTGAAACTTTTTCGCCCATCACGGTGAACTTCTACACTCGACAGATTTTCGTACCTGGTCACCTGACCGTGAGGCCGAATATCTTCTACGTACGCGTTCAGGGGTCGGCGACCGCAACAGGTGGCAGCGACATTCTTTTCGGTGTGATGTTCTACTACTGCTACGTCTACTAGAGGTGCCTTGCGTCATTGTCGACGGTATGGGAAGCTGCGTTCGTGACGAAGCGAGCCCCTACCAACGGCGGCGGAGCTAAGGACCGAGCCCTGTCACAGCACGATGGGATCCCTGACAAGGATTTCGAAGAGATCACGGATCGCATCGAGATCTTGACCATGCGGCCCCAATCGCCTGATACGAAGATCTCCAATGACGACTTGGGCAAGATTCTGTCATCATTCGAAGCAGACCTTCTGAAGTTGAACAAGGCCTTGAGTAAGGAGACCCGGGCGAACCGGACCACCCTGAAAGACTTCAGTGAGGAATGCAAGAAGACGACGGAAGCAGCAGCTGGATTGAACACGGAGCTTGCCCTTGTCACGCAACGAGGAAAAACTGGATAGCGGGTTCAATGCGACAGTTGCTACGCAGCTGTTTCAGACGCAGAGCCTTATCCAGACCCTCCTAGCCGAGCTTCGCGAAAATTCTTCATCCGTTGCTACGCTCAGTGCTGAGCTGAAGCATCTGCGGGTGAATGTTCAGACGCTATCTAACATCATCCGTGGCGACGACGGCAACACGAAGCCGTTGCTGTGGGAGGTTGAAGTTCTTAAGAGTGGGAACCTTCACCTCGATAAACGATTGTCTGAGATCGTTGCTGACTACGAAGACCAGATTCTATCGCTTGGCAAAAACATCGCCGAGATGACTCAGAGGCTCGAAGAGAAGATCGAGAGCGAGGAAGCCGAGCGGCGTGAATATGAAACGAAACAGCTGGAAATTGCCGCTCAGGACCGGGCTCAGACACGGGCACTGACTCAGGCTGAGAACGTTGACCTTAGATCTGATAGTCGACTGAGGCTTCAGATGTTTGTTTCGGTGATTCTTGCGATCGTATCTCTAGCTGGAACTATCGCAGTCGCAGCATTGAGCCTGAAGAAGTAGGCCACGCACTTTGCGCCTACTTCAGTGGAAGTGACGTTTTGTTCATCGATTCGAGATCTGAAAAGGTTTGCGGCTTGGTGTATAGCTACTGATCAGAACAGGAGAACCCCATGGGAGTCCGTGTAACCTTTGAAGTTCTTGTGCAGATTTC
>Ga0307472_100000164_pt1 | contig 20640 bp, 16 predicted proteins | sample atmos_gasesAM5C__2_FD_204582 | JGI IMG/M metagenome (GOLD analysis project Ga0307472, IMG submission 204582) | Hardwood forest soil microbial communities from Morgan-Monroe State Forest, Indiana, United States - atmos_gasesAM5C_05 | ecosystem: Environmental > Terrestrial > Soil > Temperate...
CCGGGCAACTAGATGGCACTCATGCCGACATTGTAGCACGCTGCGCCGCTGTGCGGAGCGCTGCTTCGATCAACGGCAGGACTGCAACACTTCTGCTGCAGCCAAATCTTGAACACGGAGTCGTGACATGAGAAGGCTCTTGACCGTGCTCGCGCTGGCAACCGTCGTGACATCGCCCGCGCTTGCTGGTACCTCGCACCGGCATGTGTCGGGTCGAGCCCTGTACCAGGATCCCTATTTCGCCAACGCTTATCAGGATCCCAATGGCATCGTGACGGAGAACCGATCCTACGGCTGGGATCCGGATCCAAATGTGCGCCTCGAGATGCGGCGCGACGCCCTGAGCGGGCACGAGTAACCGCGCCGCGTCCACGCATTCTTGTGGAGTACACCAGCCCCGGGCCATGCCCGGGGCTGTAATTTTGTGCAACATCGATGCCATGCTGGTGATGCAATCGATGGACGTCACGCGGACCTGCCTTCTCGGCGCGGTGAATCGATAGGACACGCACATGAGCGTGATAAAACACGTCGCCGTACTGATGGGAGGTTGGTCGGCCGAGCGCGAGGTGAGCTTGCGCTCGGGCGAGGCCTGTGCGGCCGCGCTGGAGCGGCAGGGTTTCCGCGTGTCCCGCCTCGACGTGAAGCCGCATGTCGCCACCACTCTCGAGACGCTCAAGCCCGACGTCGCGCTCAACATGCTGCACGGCCGCCCCGGCGAGGACGGTACCATCCAGGGCATGCTCGAGCTCCTCGGCATCCCCTACAGCCATTCCGGTGTCCTTGCCTCCGCTCTGGCGATGCATAAGGACCGTGCAAAAGTGGTGCTCAGCGCCGCCGGCGTACCGGTCCCGGAGGGCGTCGTGGTCAGCCGCCTGGAGGCGGCCAAAAAGCACCCGCTGGAGCGGCCCTATGTGATCAAGCCAATATCCGAGGGCTCCAGCGTCGGGGTATTCCTCGTCACCGAGGCGCACCAGCATCCGCCGCAGGAACTGACCCGCGAAGATTGGACCTTCGGCGACCACGTCCTTTGCGAAAAGTATATTGCCGGCAGGGAGTTGACCTGCGCGATCGTCGGCGACCAAGCGCTCGATGTGATCGACATCGTGCCGACCGTCCGGTTCTACGACTACGAGGCCAAATACGCACCCGGGGGGTCCAAACACGTCCTGCCGGCACAAATTTTACCAAATGTTTACCAAGTGGTCCGAAGACTGGCTCTTCAGGCACACAACGCACTCGGGTGCCGGGGCGTAAGCCGTGCGGATTTTCGTTACGACGACCGCATGGAGGGAACGCGGGGATTGGTCTGTCTTGAGGTCAATACCCAGCCCGGAATGACCGAGACGTCGCTCGTGCCTGAGCTCGCAGCCTATGCGGGCATCACGTTCGACGAGCTGGTTCGATGGATGGTGGAGGACGCATCCCTCAACCGCTGATGCGGTCGGGGCAATCGGAGCCCGCAGCGGCCGCCGGAAAGGCGGCGGCGCGGCGTATCCGCAGCTTGCGTCGCGCCAGAATGCGCGCGCTCAGCACATCGACGCGCACCGGCGTATTCGGCGCGATCGAACGTTTCGCGCTTCGTTTAGCGGCACCGTTCGCCGATTGGGCTCCGCCGCGCGGAGCAGGCGTCGTCACGGCATTGGTGATCGTTCTCACCGGCGCCGGTTACGGCACGATCCGCGGCGGACATGGCCCGACGGTCATCGGCACGTTCAAGGACCTGCGCGACACAGCGGCAAACATGGCGGGCTTCCGCATCGCCGCGGTTGCGCTTGCCGGACACAAGCAGCTCACGCGCGAAGAGATCCTCGCCACTGCCGGCGTCACCGGACGGGCGTCGCTGCTGTTCCTCGACGCCACCGACGCGCGCTCGCAGCTCAAGACCAATCCGTGGATCGCCGACGCCACCGTGCAGAAGCTCTATCCCGACCGCCTACAGATTACCGTGCGCGAGCGCGAACCTTATGCGCTGTGGCAGAAGCAGGGCCACGTGTCGGTGATCGCGCTCGACGGGACCGTGCTCGGACCTTATGTCGCGGCGCGCTTCACGCGCCTGCCGCTGGTGGTGGGCCGCGGTGCGGCGATTAGGGCGAAGGAGTTCCTGGACCTTCTCGACCGTTATCCCGATATCCGCGATGCCGTGCGCGCCGCCATCCTGGTGGCTGAGAGGCGCTGGAACCTGCGTCTCAAGAACGGCGTCGACGTGCGGCTGCCGGAGACGGACGTCGAGCGTGCGCTCGACACCCTGACGATGCTCGATCGCGAGAAGAAACTCCTGTCGCGCGACATCGTCGCCGTCGATCTGCGGCTTGCCGATCGCGTGACGGTGCGGCTGTCCGATGCGGCGGCGCAGGCACGCGACAACCTGCTCAAGGACAAGCCGACGAAGAAGAAAGGGGGCTCCGCATGAATCCCCTCACCTACGGCCTGACCCCCAAGATGAAGCCGCTGTCCCCGCGGCGCACCGTGGTGGTCGCCGCCCTCGATGTCGGCACCAGCAAGATTGCCTGCCTGATTGCGCGCCTGCGACCACATCCACAGGAAGTGCTGCGCCGCCGATCGCATGCGGTCGAGATCATCGGCTTCGGCCATACCGGCGCGAGCGGCATGAAGGCCGGTACCGTCGTCGATCTCGACGCCGCCGAGGAGACGTTGCGCCACGCCGTCGATCTTGCCGAGCGCATGGCCGCGGTCGAGATCGAGTCGGTCGTCGTGTCGGTCACCGCCGGACGCATCGCCAGCGAGCTACTGGCCGCCACGGTCGACGTGGCGGGCTCGGTCAGCAATGCCGACATCGAGCGTGTGCTGGCTGCCGGCAGCGCCAACTCGGCCCGCGCCGGACGCGTCGTGTTGCATTCCCTGCCAATCGGCTTTTCCCTCGACGACGCCCGTGGCATTCGCGATCCGCGCGGCATGCTAGGGCGGCGGTTCGGCGTGGACATGCATATCGTCGGTACCGACGTCGCGGCAGCGCGCAACCTGATGCTTGTGGTCGAGCGCTGCCACCTCGCCATCGAAGCGATGGTGGCCAGCGCCTATGCCGCCGGCCTCGCCGTACTGGCCGACGACGAGGCCGATCTCGGCGCCGCGCTCCTCGACATGGGCGCCGGCACGACCACGCTGGGAGTGTTCTCGGGCGGCCGCTGCATGCACGTCGACGGCTTTGCCCTCGGGGGCCACCACGTGACCATGGATCTGGCCCGCGGATTGAATGCAAGTGTCTATGATGCCGAGCGAATCAAGACGCTCTATGGCAGCGTCATCGCCGGTGGGTCGGACGAACGCGACATGATCACCGTGCAGCCCGTCGGCGACGAGCGCGAACCGCCGCAACTGGTGTCACGCGCCGTCCTCACGCGCATCATCAAGCCGCGGGTCGAGGAAATCCTCGAAATGGTCCGCGATCGGCTGGCCGCCTCGCCGTTCGCGGCCGAGCCGCGCGGGCGCGTCGTCCTCACCGGCGGCGCCAGCCAGCTCACTGGCCTGCCGGAACTCGCCACCCGTATTCTCGGTCGTCCAATGCGCATCGGCCGTCCGCTCGGCATTTCCGGTCTGCCGGACTCGGCAAAAGGACCCGCCTTCGCAGCCGCGGCGGGACTCCTGGTCTATCCACAAGCGGCGCATCTCGAGCACTACGAACCGCGGCGAACGCGGCAACTCATGACAGGGACGGGCGGATACATCGCCCGGGTCGGACGATGGCTTCGCGAGAGCTTCTGATGGCCCCAATTCACGACCCAAACGCAGCCGGTGGCGGACCGGCCCCACCCGGCGGCGTTCCCGACGGCCGCGCATTGAAGAGGCATCCATGAGCATCAATCTCAAGATCCCTGATATCCGTGAGCTGAAGCCGCGGATCACCGTGTTCGGGGTCGGCGGCGGCGGCGGCAACGCCGTCAACAACATGATCGCTGCCGGCCTGCAGGGCGTCGAATTCGTTGTCGCCAATACCGACGCGCAGGCATTGACCAGCTCCAAAGCCGAGCGTGTCATCCAGATGGGGGTGCAGGCGACCGAAGGTCTCGGTGCCGGATCGCAGCCCGAGGTCGGCCGCACCGCCGCCGAGGAGGTCCTCGACGAAATCCGCGACCATCTGACGGGCGCGCACATGGTGTTCGTCACCGCCGGAATGGGCGGCGGCACGGGAACCGGCGCCGCTCCGGTTGTGGCGCGTGCTGCTCGCGAGCTCGGCATCCTCACGGTCGGCGTGGTGACCAAGCCGTTCCACTTCGAAGGTGTGCGCCGCATGAAGATGGCGGACAACGGTCTCTCGGAGCTGCAGAAGGCGGTCGATACGCTGATCATTATCCCCAACCAGAATCTGTTCCGGATCGCGAACGAGAAGACGACGTTCGCCGACGCCTTCGCCATGGCCGACCAGGTGCTCTACTCGGGCGTCGCCTGCATCACCGACCTGATGGTGAAGGAGGGCCTCATCAATCTCGACTTCGCCGACGTGCGCGCCGTCATGCGCGAGATGGGCAAGGCGATGATGGGGACGGGCGAAGCGTCGGGCGAGAAGCGTTCGCTGCGCGCGGCGGAAGCCGCGATCTCCAACCCGCTGATCGACGACGTGTCGATGCGCGGCGCCAAGGGCCTGCTGATCTCCATCACCGGCGGCAAGGATCTCACCCTGTACGAGGTCGACGAAGCCGCGACCCGCATCCGCGAGGAAGTGGACCAGGAAGCCAACATCATCGTCGGCGCCACGTTTGACGAGAGTCTCGACGGCATCATCCGCGTGTCGGTGGTGGCGACGGGCGTCGACAACATGGTCCACACCCGCCACGCGCCAGTGAGCGAGCAGCGTCCGGTCGAGGCGCGTGCCGCCGAGACACGTGCGGCCTCGCCCAACGAGTCGCGTCTCGCCGATCTGACGCAGCGCCTCAAGGCCGACAGCCAGCGCCTCGTCGAACGCGTCGAGCGCGACACGTCCGGGGTCGCGCGTAGCGCGGCGCTCATCCCGGCGGCCCCGGCCGTGCCGGCGAAATCAGCCGCGCTGCTGCAGGCCGCGCACAGCGTCGAATCGGCGGCGGCCGCCGCGGTTGCCGCCGCGATCCTGCCCAGCGGCGGGAGCGACGACGTCACCATCCGTCCGATACCGCCCAAGCCGACCTTGTTCACCGAGCCGGCCCATGAATCGCCCGCACTTCAGCCGGCGCCGGCCAAGGTCTTCATTCCGCCGCAGCCGGAGCGGCCGGCCAGCCGGACGCCGCGCATGCCGCGAATCGACGAGCTACCGATCCCGGGGCAGAACGAGTTGCGGGCGCGCCGCGGCGAGATGTCCGACGATCACCCCGAGAAGCGGCGGATGACCCTGCTGCAGCGGCTCGCCCAGGTGGGCCTCGGCCGTCGCGATGACGACGTCACCGTCGTGCCGAATCAGGCGCCGGGGATGCGGTCGAATCAGCCGCCGACGCCGACCAGGCCGGCCCCGCGGCCGCACGAATCACGGCCGCAGGAGCCTGTATCGGAGTATGCGAAGCGCTCGGCGCCGCACGGGCTCGACCATCACGGCCGGCCCACGCCTGTGCATAACCCGCTCGACGATCAACTCGACATCCCCGCCTTTCTGCGCCGGCAGGCGACTTGAGCGGTTGCGAGCAAGGCAAAATCGCGCGCCTCGGCCGGTCATCGTCCGGGGTTCGCGCCGACCCTGCGGAAGGTCGCGTGGTGCCACGGATTTTCCTAATAAACATATGTAATTATTTTGTTTTTTCGCGTGTCCGTCGTGCGTGAAACACGCCCCGAGTTGTCGACTGATCGCTGCTGCGCCGGCAGCTGGCAGCCGCACGACGACGCGCCGCTGCAGGCCGTGGATTAGGCGGAAAGGCGGCGGCTTCGAGGTAACACTTGGTAAAAAACCGTGAGTTGTCTCGTTGGGAAGCGTCGTTAAGGTCCGGACCGTGACGGGGCTTTTGTTTGGGGCATGTGTTTGGGGCATGCATCTGGGGCACGGGGGAAGGTCGGTCGGTGACCGGTCGAGTCGCGTGATTTCTGGAAAACCCGTGCGAAAGCGAGGCCCCGGCCAGTGGTGGGTGGCTTGCGCGTCGCGCAGTGGGGCTCGACGCCAGCCAGGGCACGGAACGACCGCATGAAAGCCGGCAGGCAGACAACACTTCGTGACGAAGCGGCAGTCACCGGTATTGGCGTTCATTCCGGACTGCCGGTTACACTCACCCTTCATCCCGCCGATGCCGACACCGGTATCGTATTCCTGCGGACCGGCCTCGAAGGCCGCTCCGACCGCGAGATTCGCGCCAACGTCCATGCGGTGACCGCGACCGAGTTCGCCACTGTTCTCGGTGACGGCACGGGACCGTTGTGCTCGACCGCCGAGCATGTGCTGGCGGCGCTGTCGGGGCTCGGCGTTGACAACGCCGTGGTGGAGATCGATGGGCCGGAAGTGCCCATCGTGGACGGCAGCGCCGAGCCGTTCGTCAACGCCATCGATCAGGCCCGCGTCGTCACGCTCAACGCCCGTCGGCGCTACATCCAGGTTCTCAAGCCAGTGCGCGTCGCTAAGGGCGACGCCTATGGCGAGCTGCGGCCCAATCCGACCGGCTTCCGCGTCAACGTCGAGATCGAATTCGATCATCCGTCGATCGGCCGCCAGTCGATCGCGCTCGACGTCGCGCCGCATACGTTCCGTCGCGATGTCGCGCGCGCGCGCACCTTCGGCTTCATGCGCGACGTGGCCAAGCTGTGGAGCGCGGGTTACGCGCTCGGCGCGTCGTTCGAGAACACGCTGGTGGTATCGGAGCAGCGCGTGCTGAACCCGGACGGGTTGCGTTTCGCTGACGAATTCGTGCGCCATAAGGCGCTCGATGCCATCGGCGACTTGGCGCTGGCCGGTGCTCCGCTGCTCGGCGCCTACCGCTCGGTGCGCGGCGGGCACAAGCTCAACCATGCGGTACTCTCGGCGCTGATGGCCGATCGTTCGGCCTGGGCCTATGTCGAGGCGCCGGAAACCCGCCGGATCCGCGGCCATGCCGACGTCGCCGCTGGGCTGATCGCGCCGGCCTACGCGCCGGATGTGTCCTAGGGGCACTGCCCCGGCGCAGCCACACGGGCTAAGCTTTCGCCACAATCCCGGCCGATTAGCGGGCTAGCTGCTTGGTCCGGCGGTTATTATCAGTTAAACGATCTCGTTGAGGCCGCCGCGCGGGTGAAATGCGCTAGTTGTGGCCGCCCAGGGTGGCCGAGGGGACAAGGTTCGGGCGACGCTATGCCTTTGTGGCCAATGCCTTTGTGGTCAATGCCGTTGCGGTCAGCGACGCCGGTTGGATCAGATCGTCGTGAATCCGATCGTTGTGGGCGCGTGCTCGCGCGCCTTGTTGCCTTGGCGCTCGTGGTCGCACCGCTCGGCGCCTGCAGCAGCCTCGGCCTTGACACGTTATTCGGAACGAAGGACGACGTGCTGCCCGACGAGCCGGCGGACAAGCTCTATAACGAGGGACTTTTCCTCCTCAACAATAAGCGCGACTACAAGGAAGCAGCCAAGCGCTTCGAGGAAGTCGATCGCCAGCATCCCTATTCGGAATGGGCCCGCAAGGCGCTCATCATGTCAGCTTACGCGTACTACGAGGGTGGCCAGTACGAGGAGGCGATCAACGCCGCCAAGCGCTACGTCACGCTGCATCCGGGAAGCGGTGATGCCGCTTATGCGCAATATCTCGTCGGCTCGTCTTATTACGACCAGATCCCGGACGTAAGCCGCGACCAGAGTCGCACCGAAAAGGCGATCGGTTCGCTTGAAGAGGTGATGCGCAAGTATCCCAACAGCGAGTATGCGACCAGCGCCAAGCGCAAGATCGACGTGGCCCGCGACCAGCTCGCTGGCAAGGAGATGACGGTCGGGCGCTGGTACCAGCAAAAGAAGGATTTCACTGGCGCGATCAACCGTTTCAAGGTCGTGGTGACGCAATATCAGACGACCCGCCACGTCGAGGAAGCGTTGATGCGGCTGACCGAGTGTTACATGACGCTCGGCATCGTGCCGGAGGCGCAGACCGCGGCCGCCGTGCTCGGGCACAATTTCCCCGACAGCCAGTGGTACAAGAACGCCTATGCCATTGTGAAGGGCGGCGGGTTCGAGCCGCAGGAGAATCAAGGCTCCTGGATCAGCCGGGCGTTCAAGCGCGTCGGCCTCGGCATGGTATTCGACCGAGCCGGCCGCAGCTAACCCGTCGGCCGCCGGGTCTTATCGACATCTATTTTCGTTCTTGACTTGTTCTCGGCGCCGGCGTCTTGCAATGTCGGTCCCGACGGACGGGCATGACGCCTGAATCGTCGCAACGAACAACGGGGCTGGTTCGTGTATGCTGACGCGGCTTTCGATCCGCGACATCGTTCTGATCGATCGGCTTGATATCGATTTCGCCTCCGGGCTCGCGGTGCTCACCGGCGAGACCGGCGCCGGCAAGTCGATCCTGCTCGATGCCTTCGCGCTTGCGCTGGGCGCCCGCGGCGACGGCAGCATCGTGCGCCATGGTGCCGATCAGGGACAGGTGGCGGCCGCCTTCGAGGTCAACGCCGACCATCCGGTCCACGCCCTGATGGCGAAGAACGACATCGCCGCCGAGGATGAGCTGATCCTGCGCCGCGTCCAACTCGCCGACGGCCGGACGCGCGCCTTTGTCAACGACCAGCCGGTCAGCGTGCAGGTGCTGAGAAGCCTGGGTACCGCGCTGGTCGAGATCCACGGCCAGCACGACGAGCGGGCGCTGGTCGACGCCGCCACCCACCGCCGCCTGATCGACGCCTATGGCGGGCTCGAACAGGCGGCAGCGGACGTCGAGCGCAAATGGGCGGCACGGCGCGAGGCAGAGGTTGCGGTCGCGACCCACCGTGCCGGGGTCGAGCGCGCGCAACGCGAAGCCGACTGGCTGCGCCACGCGGTCGAGGAACTCACCACGCTTGCGCCGCAGTCGGGCGAGGAGACGGCGCTTGCGTCGCGCCGCGCGTCGATGATGCAGGTCGAAAAGGTCGCCGAGGATTTGCGCGACGCCCACGCCGCGGTCGCCGGCCCCCAGTCGCCGGTTCCCGCGCTGTCGGCGGCGGTGCGTCGGCTGGAACGCCGGCAGGTGCAGGCGCCCACCGTCATCGAGCCCGCCGTCAGGGCGTTCGACCAGGCGCTCAGTGCGATCGAGGACGCGCGCCATCATCTCGAGCAAGCACTGCAGACCGCCGATCACGATCCGCGCGCGCTCGAACAGATCGAGGAGCGCCTCTTTGCGCTGCGCGCCGGCGGCCGCAAGTACAACGTGCCGGTCGATGATCTCGCGGCGTTGGCCGAACGCTACGCCGCCGATCTCAAGCTGATTGATGCCGGCGCCGAAAAGCTGGCGGTGCTCGAAAAGGCGGCGAGCGAAGCGCAGGAGCATTATCGCGCCGCCGCGGTCGCGCTGTCGGCTGCCCGGCGCAAGGCGGGCGAGAAGCTCGACAAGGTGGTCAACGGCGAGCTCGCGCCGCTCAAGCTCGACCGCGCGCGGTTCTCGACTGGGATCGAGAGCACGCCGGACGCGCCTGGGCCGCATGGCATCGACCGCGTCGAGTTCTGGGTGCAGACCAATCCCGGCACGCGGCCGGGCCCGTTGATGAAGGTCGCCTCGGGCGGCGAACTCGCGCGCTTCCTGCTCGCGCTCAAGGTCGTGCTGGCCGACCGCGGCTCGGCGCCGACACTGGTGTTCGACGAGATCGACACCGGCGTCGGCGGTGCAGTCGCCGACGCCATTGGTGTGCGACTCGCCCGTCTCGCTCGTGGCGTGCAGGTTCTCGCCGTCACGCATGCTCCGCAGGTCGCCGCCCGCGCCAACCGCCACTATCTCATCACCAAGGACGCGCTCGCCAAGGGCACGCGAATGGCGACGCGCGTCGCCGAGCTCGCCGTAGAAAAGCGGCGCGAGGAGATTGCGCGCATGCTCGCCGGCGCCGAGATCACCGAGGAGGCGAGGGCGGCTGCCGAGCGCCTGATTCGCGCTGCGGCGGGCTGACGCGTGGGCGGTGCGCCACTGGCGCCAGCTTGCTTTCGATTGTATCAATTCGCAGATGGGCCGATGGTTGGGTATCCAACCATCGGCCCAATGGTCGCAATAGATCACGGAATCAATGCCCGGTTCCAACCGGGCTCATGGAGGGCGACAGGATGCACGGGTCATTCACACGGATTCTTGCGGCCACCGCGATGTTGGTGGCGGTGGCATTGCCGCCGGTCGTGGCCAACGGTCAGGACGTCATCAAGATCGGCTGGGCGATCTCTAAGACCGGTCCGTACGCGGCCGGCGCCAACATCACACTGCTCGGCGCCTACAAGGTGTGGGTCAAGGACGTCAATGATGCCGGTGGCATCATGCTCCAGAGCGCCGGCAAGAAGGTGCCGGTCGAGATCATCGAATACGACGACCGCAGCAACTCCGAGGAACTGATCAAGGCGCTGGAGCGGCTCATCAGTCAGGACAAGGTCGATTTCATCCTGCCGCCGTGGAGCACGGCGTTCAATCTCGCAGCCGGCCCGATCCTCAACCGCGGCGGCTATCCGCATCTCGCCGTCACGGCGACCACTGATCGCGCGCCGGAACTCGCCAAACGCTGGCCCAACAGCTTCTGGTTGCTCGGCACCGCGACCGAGGCGGCGGTCTCGCTGGTCGACCTGCTCACCAAGCTGCGCGCCGAGGGCAAGATCGATGGCAACGTCGCCATGATCAGCGTTGCCGACCAGTTCGGCATTGACGTGTCGGCGGCCGCGCGCGACGCGTTCAAGAAGGCGAACTTCGCTATCGCCTACGACAAATCCTATCCGCTCGGCACGCAGGACCTGCAGCCGCTGCTGACCGACGCCATGCGCACCAATGCGCCGACCTTCATCGCGCTCAGCTATCCGCCCGACACCTTGATGATCAATGAGCAGGCCAAGGTGCTAAATTACAGTCCGAAGGTTTTCTACACCGCGGTCGGTACCGCGTTCCCACTGTTCAAGCAGAAATTCGGCGCCAACGCCGAAGGCGTGATGGGCACTGGCGGCATCAATGCCGACTCGCAGGAGTTCAAGGATTACGTAAAGCGTCACGCCGCGGTCAACAACGGCATGGAGCCCGACCGCTGGGCCAACCCGGTCGGTTATGCCAGCCTGCAAATCCTGCAGCAGGCGATTGAGCGCGTCGGTAAGCTCGACCGCGCCGCGGTCGTCAAGGAGATCCAGAGCGGAAGCTTCGACACCATCATCGGCCCGATCAAGTTCGTCGACAACTTGCGCAAGAATGCCTGGCAGGTCGGCCAGTGGCAGGGCGGCGAATATTACGGCGTCGCGCCAGGAAGCAACGCCGGCGCGCGGCCGCTGGCCTTCCCCAAGCCGGCCTGGAAGTGATCCGACGCTGACGCATCGCGGGGACGCGCGTGCTCGCCCTCGACATTTTTCTGTCCGGGCTGGTGCTCGGCGGGATGTACGCGCTCGCCGCGCTGGGGCTCACGCTCCAGTACGGTGTCGCGCGCATCATGAATTTGTCCTATGGCGAGTTCCTGGTCGCCGCGGCGCTCGGCTCCTATTCGCTCTATGCCGGCATCGGGGTGAGCCCGATGGTCGGGCTCGTTGTCGTCATGCCGGTCGCCTTCGCGCTCAACTGGCTGATCTATCGCATCCTGCTGATGCCGCTGGTGCGGCGCGCCAAGAACCGCGACGTGCTCGAGGTCGATTCGATCCTGGCGACGTTCGGTCTTCTCTTCGTCGTGCAGGGAATCGCCCTCGTTATCTTCGGTGGCCAGTACTACAGCTTCTCCTACCTCTCGATCCCGGTCTCCGTGCTCGGCAGCACGGTCGCGCTCAACCGCCTCATCGCGCTGCTGTTCGCCGCGGTGATCGGATCGGCGATCTATCTCTCGCTGACGCGCACGCGCGGCGGTACGGCGCTGCGGGCGGTGGCGGTCGATCCGGTGGCGGCCGGGCTGGTCGCCATTGACGTCAAGCGGGCTTGCGCCTTCGCCTTTGCGCTCGGCGGCGCGCTGGTGGCGGCCGCCGGCGTACTGATCAGCATGTTCCTCACCTTCAACGCCTCGATGGGCGTCGTCTTCACCATGAAGGCACTGATCGTCGTCATCATGGGCGGCGTCGGCAACATGCTGGGCGCGCTGGTGGCGGGATTGCTGCTCGGCGTGGGCGAGACCGCGGTCGCGCGGCTGCTCGATCCCGGGCTCACGCTCGCCGCCACCTATTGCCTCTTTCTCGCGGTGCTGCTCGTTCGCCCGACGGGATTGTTCGGGAGGCAGGCGCGTTGAGGCCACGCCTGCTCTCGATGCTCGGCGCTGTAGCGCTGCTGGTCGCGCTCGCGTCCTACCCGCGCCTCGCGAGCAGCTATCACCTTGCGCTCGGCATCAGCGTTCTCTACTTCACCGTGCTCGCCACCGCCTGGGCGCTGTTTTCCGGCCCGACTCGTCACATTTCGCTGGCGACGGTCGCCTTCTTCGGCATCGGCGCCTACACCGTCGCTGTGCTCGGCGAAATGCTGCCGTGGCCGGTGGTGCTGGCGACCGCCGGCGTGATAGGCGTCGCGGTCGCTTTGCTCGTCGGCCTCTCCACGTTGCGGCTGTCGGGGATCTATTTCGTCATCTTCACGTTCGGTCTGTCGGAGCTGATCCGCCAGCTCGTCACCTGGTATGAGACCAATATCCATCGCTCGGTCGGCCGCTACATCTTCGTCGACGTCACACAAGAGCAGATCTACTGGCAGCTCCTGGCGCTCGCCGCGCTTGTCGTCCTGATCGGCTGGCTGATCGGCCGGTCGCGGCTCGGGCTCGCATTGCGCGTGATCGGCGACGACGATACCGTGGCGCGCCATGCCGGCATCGACGTCACCCGCGCCAAGCTGGTCCTGTTTGCCATCAGCGCCCTGTTCATGACTTTGACCGGCGCGGTGATGGCGCCGCGCTGGACCTATATCGATCCGGCGATCGCGTTCAATCCGGTCCTGTCGTTCGAGGTGGTGATCATGGCGCTGTTCGGCGGCGCCGGCGCGCTGTTTGGACCGCTGCTCGGCGCCATTCCACTAGTCCTGCTGTTCGAGGTGCTGTCGGCGAACTTCCCGAACTATTTCAGCATCCTGCTCGGCGTCGTCTTCCTCCTCATCGTCTATGCCCTGCCGCAGGGCGTGATCGGCCTCGTCCGCCGCCCCGACCGGCACCCAGTCAAGCACGCTATCGCCGCGTCGCCCGCCCCGTTGGCGGTGATCGGCGGTGCGCGCGTCGAGGCGGCATCCTTGCGCAAGGCGTTCGGCGGCCTGGTCGCGGTCGACGACTTGTCTTTTGTTGCGGCACCTGGCGAGATCGTTGGGCTGGTTGGCCCCAATGGCTCGGGCAAGACCACGGTGCTCAATCTGATCTCCGGCATGTTGGTGCCTGATGCCGGCGCGCTGCGCGTCGACGGGCGCGACATCGCCGGCCTCGGCGCTCATCGCATCGCCCGGCTCGGCGTCGCCCGCACGTTCCAGCTCGTGCGCGTGCTGCCGTCGATGACCGTGGTCGAGAACGTCGTCGTCGGCCTCGCCTTTCGCCGTCGTCCGCTGTGGGGCGAGAAGGCGCATGCCGCGGCGCGCGGGCTCCTCGCCCAGGTCGGTCTCGCCGACAAGACCGACCTGCCGGCAACGCAGCTTACCTACATAGACCAGAAGCGGCTCGAGCTTGCCCGCGCGCTGGCGCTCGAACCCGCATTGCTGCTGCTCGATGAGTGGCTCGCCGGCCTCAATTCGATCGAGCTGGCGCAGGGCATCGCGCTCATCCGTTCATTGCGCGGCGCCGGCATCACCATCATCCTGGTCGAGCACGTGATGGATGCGATCCGCTCGCTGTGCGACCGCTGCGTCGTGATGAATGCTGGCCGCAAGATCGCCGACGGCCCGCCCGTGGCGGTGCTCGCCGAGCGCGAGGTCGTGCGTGCCTACCTGGGAGAGGCCAATGCTTGAGATCGTCGGCCTCTCGGTGTTCTACGGCAAACACGCGGCGCTCGCCGACGTCGCGCTCGGCGTTAAGCGCGGCGAGATCGTTGCCATGCTCGGCGCCAACGGCGCCGGCAAGACCACGCTCCTGAAAGCCGTCGCCGGCCTGGTCGAGCCGCAGGCCGGCGCGCGCGTCGTCCTCGATGGCCGCGATCTTCTCGCGCTTGCCGCACACGAGGTGGTCGAGACCGGCGTCGCGCTGGTGCCGGAAGGGCGCGGCATTTTCGGCGACCTGACGGTGCGTGAAAATCTCCTGCTCGGCGCCTATGCCGCTCGGGCGCGAGCCGGCGAGCGCGACAATCTCGACCGGGTGCTTGCGCTCTTCCCGCGCCTTGCCGAGCGCCTGCGCCAGACTGTGCGCACCATGTCGGGTGGCGAGCAGCAGATGGTGGCGATCGGCCGTGCGCTGATGTCGGCGCCCGATATCCTTCTGCTCGACGAGCCCTCGCTCGGACTGGCGCCAATCATGTGCACCGAGCTGTTCGCGGCCTTGGCCAAGGTCCGCGCCGGCGGGGTCGGGCTTCTGCTGGTCGAGCAGAACGTGCGGCGCAGCCTCGACATCGCCGACCACGGCTACTTGATCGAAACCGGGCGGATCGTCGGGCAGGGGACAGCGGCTGACCTCAAGGTCGACCCGGCGGTGCAGCGGGCCTATCTCGGGGCAGCGGAAGTGCACGTCTCGGGTTGAACTGCCCTGCCGCTCTGTGCTCTTTTTGCGCCGCAATGGCCAAGCGCGACACCACCAAGCCGACGTCCGTTGACGACCTCACCACCAGGCAGGCGAACGCCGAGCATGCCAAGCTCGCCGTCGCCATCGCCGCGCACGACAAGCGCTACTACCAGGAGGATGCGCCGACCATTTCCGACGCCGAGTACGACCGGCTACGGCAGCGCTATGACGCGATTGAGCAACGCTTCCCCGACCTGCGCTCCCCGGAGAGCCTGTCACGCAAGGTTGGCGCCGCGCCGTCAGCCAAGTTTGCCAAGGTGCGCCATCGCGTGCCGATGCTCTCGCTCGCCAACGCCTTCAGCGCAGAGGACGTTACCGACTTCGTCGAGCGTATCCGCCGCTTCCTGCGCCTCGGCGTGGACGAGCCGCTCGCCTTCGCCGCCGAGCCCAAGATCGACGGGCTCTCGCTGTCGCTGCGCTACCAGGACGGCCTCCTGGTCAACGGCGCGACCCGCGGCGACGGCGCTGAAGGCGAGGACGTCACTGCAAACGTTAGGACGCTGGCCGACGTTCCCAAGGAGCTCAAGGGCAGGAACGTGCCCGCCGTCTGCGAGGTGCGCGGCGAGGTCTACATGACCAAGGCGGCCTTCCTCGCGCTCAACGAGCGGCAGAAGGCGGCCGGCAAGCCCCTCTACGTCAATCCGCGCAACACCGCCGCCGGGTCGCTGCGCCAGCTCGATCCCGCGATCACCGCGTCGCGCCCGCTCGGCTTCTTCGCCTATTCCTGGGGCGAGATGAGCGACATGCCGGCCGACACCCAGTCGGGCATGGTGGCGTGGCTCACACGCAGCGGCTTCACGACCAATCCGCCGGAAATCTGCCGCTCGGTCGACGACTTACTGGCGTTCCATCGCAAGATCGAGGCGCGGCGCGCCGAACTCGACTACGACATCGACGGCGTGGTCTACAAGGTCGACCGCCTCGATTGGCAGGAACGCCTCGGCTTTGTGTCGCGCACACCGCGCTGGGCGATCGCGCACAAGTTCGCCGCCGAAAAGGCGACCACGACGGTCAAGGCGATCGAGATCCAGGTCGGGCGTACCGGCGCGCTCACGCCGGTCGCCAAGCTCGAGCCGGTTACGGTCGGCGGCGTCGTGGTGCAGAACGCGACCTTGCACAATGCCGACGAGATCGCCCGGCTCGACGTGCGCATCGGCGACACCGTGACGATCCAGCGCGCCGGCGACGTCATCCCGCAGGTGCTCGGCGTGGTGCTGGAGAAGCGCCCGAAGGAGGCCAAGCCCTATCATTTCCCGAAGACCTGCCCGTGCGGCCTGAAGACCGAGGTGGTGCGCGACAAGACAGCGAGCGGAGAGGAGGGCGTCGTCGCCCGCTGCACCGGCGAGTTCGCGTGCCCCTATCAGGTCATTGAGCATCTGCGGCATTTTGTGTCGCGCCGCGCCTTCGACATCGACGGACTGGGCGAGAAGCAGATCGAGCTGTTCTATGAGCAGGGTTGGGTCAAGGAGCCGGCCGACATCTTTACGCTCGAAAAGCGCAACAAGACCATCAAGCTCGAGGAGCAGGATGGCTTCGGCGACACCTCGGTGCGCAACCTGTTCGACGCCATCGAAGCGCGCCGCGACATCGCGCTCGAGCGTTTCATCTATGCGCTCGGCGTGCGCCATGTCGGCGAGACCACCGCGGTCGCGCTCGCTCGCGGCTACGGCACGTGGCAGGCGTTCCACGACGCCGGCGTCGCCGTGGCCAAGGGGGACGAGGAGGCGCGCGAGGAGATGGATGCGCTTGACCAGATCGGCGAAACCGTGATCGAGAGCCTCGCCGCCTATTTCGGCGAGAAGCATAATCTCAAGAAGGTCGAACGGCTGGTCAGGGAGGTACGCATCCGGCCGGCCGAAAGGCCGCGCGCCGACTCGCCGGTCGCCGGCAAGACCGTGGTATTCACCGGCTCGTTGGAGAAGATGACGCGCGACGAAGCGAAGGCCATGGCCGAACGGCTGGGCGCCAAGGTCGCCGGCTCGGTGTCGAAGAAGACCGACTACGTCGTTGCCGGGCCGGGTGCCGGCTCGAAGTTGGAGAACGCGGAGAAGCTCGGCGTCACCGTCATGGATGAGGAGGGATGGCTGAAGCTGGTGGGAGAGAAATGACTCTCAGGAGGGCACGGCCTGTGCCGCCCCCCGCAAACGGGGGAAGAGGGATAAACCCGGCGCCGGCCGTCCACTGTGACATCACGACGACTGCGGCCCGCGCCGCACCGTTACCAGCGCACCGAACGCGACCGCGCAGGCGACGGCGATCACACTCATAATGATCGACAGTGGCAGCGCCGACGAGGCCTGCGCCAGCGTATAACCGGCGAATTGTGTCGTGGCCGCGCCCAAGGCCATCTGGGCAAAGCCGACGATGCCTGCCGCGGCACCTGCCGCCTGCGGCCGCACGCTGACCGCGCCGGCGATGGCGTTGGGCAGCAGCACCCCGTTGCCGAACGAAATGACCGCCTGCGGCAGGAACACGATGATTAGGCCCCAGTGAGGCGCCCAAGCGGTCATCGCGACCGAGGCGGCGACGCCAACCAGTTCGATCGCGATCCCCCACCAGATCAGGGCGTCGGTGCCGTAGCGCAGCGCGAGCCGCGAGGCCGTGAAATTGCCGGCGATGTAACCGATGGACGACAGCGCGAACCACACGCCGTATTCGGCCGAGGTGTGGCCCAGGATGTTGACCACGACGTAGGGCCCGCCGCCCAGGAATGCGAAGAACGTGGCCGAGCCGAGCGCGGCGGCAAGGATGTAGCCCCAGAAGCTCGCGCTCGCTGCTAGCGCACCGAGGTCGAAGCGCAAGCCGGTCGTCTCGCCGGGATGAACGTTGAGGCCGCGCGTCTCCGGTAACGTCGTCGCTGCCCAGCCGAGCACGGCGAGGCCGACACACACCATAAAGACGAAGACCGACTCCCAGCCGAAGGCGGTGTCGAGCACGCCGCCGATCAGCGGGCCGATGGTCGGCGCCACCGCCATCACGGTGGCGACCAGGCCGAGCGTCGAGGCGGCGCGGTCCTTGTCGAACAGGTCGCGAATGATGGCGCGGCTGACCACGATCCCGGCAGCGGCGCCGACCGCCTGCAGGATGCGCGCGAGGATGAGGCTCGTCACGCTCGCGGCGGCGATCGCCATCAGGCTGGCGAGGGCGGTCAGTGCGAGCCCGGCCAGCGCGACCGGCCGGCGGCCGACACGGTCGGCGAGCGGGCCGACCACGAGCTGTGCGGTGGCGAGGCCGACGAGATAGAGCGAGACCGTGAGCTGGACCGCGCTGCTGTCGGTCGCCAGCGCCGCGGCGAGCCGTGGTACCGCCGGCACGATGATGTTAAGCGAGGTCGGGCCGATGGCGGTCATCGCCATCAACAACATCAGCAGGCCCCACGGCGTCCTCATGCCGGCCGAGGCTGCCTGGCCGCGCGCGGCCTGCTCGTGGAGTTTTCTGGCGGAAGTGTCGTCCATCACCGACCCGGACCGTCAGGCCGGACCGATGCGGCGCGTTGCCTGTTCGAGCCACAGCCTGGTCTCGGCATCGACCAGCGGGCTCACGGCCTCGCGCACGCGTGCGTGATAGGCGTTGAGCCAGGCGTTCTCGATCACCGTCAGCGCGGTCGGTGCGACCAGGCGCAGATCGATCGGCGCGAGCGTGAGCGTCTCGAACGCATTGAGCGGCTTTTCCGCGTCGGGGACGGGCGGCGCCTCGGTCACCAGCACGAGGTTCTCGATGCGGATGCCGTAGGCTCCCGTCTTGTAGTAGCCGGGCTCGTTCGACAGGATCATGCCGCGCTTGAGCGGCGTGGTGCCGAGCTTGGAGATGCGCGCCGGTCCTTCATGGACCGAGAGGTAGCTGCCGACGCCGTGGCCGGTGCCGTGATCGAAATCGAGGCCGGCCGACCACAGGTACGCGCGCGCGAACGGGTCGAGCTGCGCCCCGGTGGTGCCGTCGGGAAAGACCGCGCGGGCGATGGCGATGTGGCCGCGCAGCACCCGGGTGAAGCGTTCCAGCATCTCAGTGCTCGGCGCGCCGACCAGCACCGTGCGGGTGATGTCGGTGGTGCCGTCCTGATACTGGCCGCCGGAATCGATCAGGAACAATTCGTCCGGTCCGATGCGGCGGTTGCTGTTTCGGGTGACGCGGTAGTGCACGATCGCGCCGTTCGGCCCGGCCCCGGCGATGGTCGGGAACGACACGTCCTTGAGTGCGCTGGTGTCGCGGCGGAAGCTTTCCAGCGCCTCGACTGCATCGATCTCAGTGAGCTTTCCCGTCGGCGCCTCGCGGTCGAACCAGGCGAGGAAGCGCGCCATGGCCGCGCCGTCGCGCAGATGCGCGGCCTGCGCGCCGGCGATCTCGGTCGCATTCTTGACCGCCTTCATCATCGCGATCGGATCGGCGCCGCGTGTCGCGGTGCCACCGCTCTCGTTGACCAGCCGCGACAGCGCGTCGGCGCCCGTCGCTTGGTCGAGCCGCACGGCGCGCTTCGCCTGGCCGAGCGCGGCGAGGTCATGTTCGAAGGCGGCGGGTTCGCGCACGTCGGCCAGCTCCACGATGGCGTGGCGCACGTCATTGGCGAGCTTGCGGCCGTCGACATAGAGTGCCGGGCGGCCCTCCTTCGGCACGATGGCGAAGGCGATCGGCATCGGGGTGTGGGCGACGTCGCTGCCGCGGATATTGAAGGCCCAGGCGATCGCATGCGGGTCCGATACGACGAGCGCATCGGCACCGGCCTTGCCGATCTCGGCGCGCACGCGCGCCAGCTTCACGGCGGCTGCTTCGCCGGCGAATTTTTGGTCGTGCAGTATGACCGCGCCGAGCGGCGGGGCAGGGCGGTCGGTCCATACTGCGTCTACCGGGTTGGTCTCGACCGGAATGAGGCTTGCGCCGGCGGCGGCAGCGGCCTTGGCCAGCTTTTCCGCGCTCTCTGTCGTGTGCAGCCACGGGTCGTAGCCGAGCTTGGTCCCCGTCGGCAGGTTCTGCTCCAGCCATTTGTCGGGTGGTGTATCGGCCAGGTGCTCAACTGAAAACAGCGCGGCGTCGATCTGCTCGCGCGCCTGCAGCGTATAGCGCCCGTCGACGAATAGCGACGCCTCGTTGGCCAACACGATTGCGGCGCCGGCCGATCCGGTGAAACCGGTCAGCCAGGCGAGGCGCTCCTCGCAGGCCGGCACGTATTCGTTCTGGTGGCGGTCGGCGCGCGGCACGATGAAGCCGTCGAGCCCCCGCCGCTTGAGCTCGGCCCGCAGCGCCGCCACGTGCGGCGCGCTCGCCGCGCCGTCGGCACGGTCGTCGAACGATTGGAAGATGGCCTCGAACATGGCCGGCAATCTATGGGTCCGGCCCCGCGGCGGCAATGCGCGGCAGCGCTTGGCTGCCAGGGCGCCGATCGGCGCAACACGCTGGACCAAAATTCATCTAGATGCAGCGCAGCAAATTTGCCCGACTTTGCAAGCGGGAATGCTCATAGATCAACCTCTTTGATCGCCAGCATTCAAACTAATGAAAGGTTTATGAATGACTTGCAGGGCTCCCATGCAGCTCCTGGCCTGGCGCGAATCGCTCGGGCGGACCATGTTGCATCGCAGTATACCGGAACAAGTTCAGGAGAGAGGTGTCCCGGAGATTTTGTCACAATGGAGAGACACCGATGACAGCCATCAGCCTTGGCGCCACACCCGTCACGTCGGCCACCGTCCCGGCCAAGCCCCCGCGCAAGAGCCCGTTCGAGCGCTTTCTTGATGCCCTCTACGAATCGCGCATGCGTCAGGCGAGCCGCGAGATGAACCGTCATCTGCATCTTGTCCCCGCGGATGTGCTCGAAAAGGCTGGCTTCACGCTGCCGAAGAACGATCCGTTCGCACATTGAGCCGGCATTGGAGCACTGCGCAAAAAGTGGGGCACCGATTTTCCGCACAAAATGCGATCAACTAAAGAAGC
>Ga0307472_100000165_pt1 | contig 20554 bp, 20 predicted proteins | sample atmos_gasesAM5C__2_FD_204582 | JGI IMG/M metagenome (GOLD analysis project Ga0307472, IMG submission 204582) | Hardwood forest soil microbial communities from Morgan-Monroe State Forest, Indiana, United States - atmos_gasesAM5C_05 | ecosystem: Environmental > Terrestrial > Soil > Temperate...
ACCTGGTGAAGGCTGTTATAGCTGAGCAGCGACAACAGATCGAGCAGCTCGAGAGTTATATTCATAGCTGATTCATAGGAGGAGAGCTACAGTCGCAGCTCACTCAACACTCGACACCGGCACGGATGCCACGACTGATCGCCCTCTGCTGCGCCCTCCTGCTGTGTGGCTGCACCACACTGCCCGGCCGCGACTTCCCAAGGCCACCGTCCGCGGCGGCGGTCGCGGCTCCGAACCCCGCGCTGCTGCAGACCGCCGCGCCGCAGCACGCCCGCGACGCCACCTCGGGATTCAGGTTGTATTCGCTCGGCGTCGATGGCCTGCTGCTGCGGCTCGAGCTCATCGAGGCCGCGCACAGCTCGCTTGACCTGCAGTACTACATCTTTCACGGCGATGAGTCCGGCAAGCTGATCACCGAGGCGCTCGCCCGCGCGGCCGCGCGCGGCGTGCGCGTGCGCATCCTGGTCGATGATGGCGAGACGCTCCGCGGGGACGAGCAGCTCTATCCGCTCGCCGGAGCGCACAACGTGGAGGTGCGTGTCTTCAACCCCTGGCGCTACCGCGGGCACAACGCCTTCGTGCGCGATGTCGAGTATCTCTTCAGCCACCGCCGGCTCGACTTCCGCATGCACAACAAGCTGTTCATCGCCGACCGCGCGGTCGCGCTCGTCGGTGGCCGCAACATCGGCGACGAGTACTTCCAGGTCGACCCCGACTGGCAGTTCGCCGACGACGACGTGCTCACCGCAGGCCCCGCGGTGCAGGAGCTCGCCGTGACCTTCGAGCAGTACTGGCAGAGCGAGCTCGCGATTCCGGTGCAGGCACTGCTGCCGGCGAAGGCCACGGACGCCGCAGCCGCGCAGGCGCTCTCGCAGCGCGTGACGGTGCCGAAGAAGGCGCAGAATGCCGGCGCGAACTACCAGGAGAAGCTCGCCGCCAACGAGCCGCTCGCGAGCGTGCTCGCCGGGCGCATGCCGCTCGACTGGGCGCAGGCCGAGGTCGCGGCCGACAGCCCATACAAGGGCAAGCGGCTCGCCGAGGGTGCCGGCGTCAGCGGCCTGTTGTTTGCACCGGTGGCCGACGCCATCCGCGGTACGCGCAGCGAGCTCACGATGGTGTCGCCGTATGTGGTGCCATCGCCCGATGAGCTGAAGCTCATCGAGGACCTGCGCGCCACGCAGCGCAGCGTGCGCATCCTCACCAGCTCGCTCGAGGCCGAGAGCAGCCACGCGGCGCAGGCCGGGTACATGAAGTACCGCGTGCCGCTGCTCAAATCCGGTGTGCAGCTGTACGAGATTCGTGCGCGCCCGGAGAACCGCCGCGGCACCGGGCAGTCGGACAAGCTTTCGCGCTACGGTCATTACAGTCTGCATGCCAAGCTGCTGGTGTTCGATCGCAGCGGCGTGTACGTCGGCTCGATGAACTACGACCAGCGCTCGCGCCGTCTCAACACCGAGAACGGCCTCATCATTCACAGCGGCGAGCTCGCCGGCGAGGCCGCGCACCGCTTCGATCTCATGACCCAGCCGCAGAATGCCTATGCCGTCAGGTTCGAGGAAAAAGTGCCGGGCGATGCGCCGCAGCTCACCTGGTCGACGGTGGAAGGGGGGCAGCCGCTGACCCTGCACCATGAGCGCTCGCGCAGCGCGTGGCAGAGCTTCGAAGTGCACTTCCTCGAGCTCTTTCCCCTCGACAGCGAGCTCTGACAAAGCTGAAAGCAAACTGAACGAAACGCACGGCTGCCACCTGGGAGTCTGGAGCTCAGCGCCGGCCCACGTCATGTGAGGGCGCAGGCCTACACCGCAGCGCGGCCGCGCGTGTTGTACTGCCTGCCGTAATTGGCGCCATGGAGGAGCCGATGATGAAACTCACAATGACGACCGCGGCACTCGCGGCAGCGTGCATGCTCGCCGGCACGGCGGTGTACGCACAGGACGTGGACGCGGACCGTTCGCAGCCGAAGGCCTTCGTGAAGGACTCGGTCATCACCACGAAGATCAAGTCGAAACTCGCGGCCGATCACATCACGAGTCTCGGCCGCATACGGGTGGATACCGATGCGAACGGCGTGGTGTACCTGAGCGGCAGCGCGCATACGAAGGATGCGGTCGAGCGCGCGGTGCAGATCGCCCGGGACACCGACGGTGTGCGGGGCGTGCACAGCTCGCTGGTCGTCAAGGCTGACGACTGATCACATCGGGCAGGTGGGTAACGCTGACGCCGCCGGGAGCGAGGGCTCCCGGCGGCGTTGCGCTGTCTCTCGAAGGCGAATGCTCAATGGGCGATTGGGCCGCGTCTTCGTCATACTTAAGTGGTTACCTAACTGTTTATGCGAAGGACCTTCAACACGCGCTCACTGCCCGCTGCCCGGCAGCGGCCGCGGATAACGAATGATCACGTTGCGGAATCCGACGGTCTCGCTACCTGCGCCAGTAGGCCGGGCGGAACAGCACGATCACGCTGAACACCTCCAGCCGGCCGAGCAGCATCGCCGCCGTGCAGATCCAGATCTGCACCGTGCCGAGTGAGTGGAAGTTGTGGACCGCCCCGGGGGCCCCGAAGCCGTGCGCGGTGTTGTTGATGGAGGCGACCACGGCACCCGCGGCGTCGGCGAAGCCCATGCCGGTGAGCAGCATGGCGAAGGTGAGCAGCGCCACCGTCATGAAGTACACGAAGATGAAGGCGAGCACGGAGGAGCCGACGCTCTCGGGGATCGGCCGCCCGCCGACGCGCAGCGGCGCGACCGCCGCGGGGTGGATGAGCAGCTGCATCTCGCGGCCCGCCTGGCGTGCGAGCAGCAGGGTGCGGAACATCTTGATACCCCCGCCGGTCGAGCCGGTGCTGCACACGATGCAGGTGAGGAACAGCATCCACCAGGGCGCGAACACCGGCCACTGCTGATAGTCCTCGGTGGTGAGCCCGCTGGTCGTTGCCTGCGAGATGACGTTGAAGGCCGAGTGGCGCAGCGCCTGCAGGAAATCCGGATAGATCCCGTGCGCGGTGAGCAGCGACGCTATACCGATGACGCTCACCGCGAGGATGGTGAAGATGCCCTTCGCTTCCGGATCCTGACGGTAGGTGGCGAGCGACAGCCGCCGCAGCGCGACGATGTGGCGGCTGAAGTTGAGCGCGGCGATCACCATCACCGCCATCAGCACGAGCTCGATGGCCGGTGAGTTGAAGTACGCGATGCTGCGGTCGTGGGTCGAGAAGCCGCCGAGCCCCACCGCCGAGAAGGCGTGGCAGATGGCGTCGAACCACGACATGTGGCAGATCCGCAGTGCCAGGATGCCCGCCACGGTGATCAGCGTGTACACCGCCCACAGCTGCTTGGCGGTCTCGGTGATGCGCGGCGCGAGCCGCTCGTCCTTCACCGCACCCGGTGCCTGGCCCTTGTAGAGCTGCATGCCGCCCACGCCGAGCAGCGGCAGCACCGCGAGCGCCATGACGATGATGCCGAGGCCGCCGATCCAGTGCAGCGCGTGGCGCCAGAGGTTGAGCGACGGTGGCAGCGCATCGAGGCCGGTGAGCACCGTGGAGCCGGTGGTCGTGAGCCCCGACATCGCCTCGAAGAAGGCGCCGTTGAAGTCGAGTCCCGGTACCGCGAGCAGCAGCGGCAGTGCCGCGGAGCACGACAGCAGCAGCCAGCCGAGGGTGACGAGCAGGAAGCCGTCGCGCGGCTTGAGCTCGCGCCGCACGCGGGCCGTCGCAGTCGCGAGCGCGAGACCCACCGCCAGGGTGATGGCGGCGGCCAGCAGGAAGCGCGTCGCGAGGCCATCGCGCAACAGCAGCGCGCAGCCGATCGGCAACGCGTAAGTGAGCGCGAAGCTGGCGAGCAGCAACCCGAGGACGTGCGCGACCGCCAGCACCGCGGGCCTCTAGCGGGGTCCCCGCGAAATTTCGCGTCTTGCCGAGCGATGTATGCTCATGAAACGCGGCAAGCGAAATTCTGCCGGGTGCATCAGCGCGGCGAGCGCACGAACAGCCGCTCGACCGCCTCCAGGTGACGGCGATCGGCGAGGAAGAGGATGACGTGATCGTCGGCGAGCACCAGCGTGTCGTGATGCGCCATGATCACCTGGTCGCCGCGCACCAGCGCGCCGATGGAGGCGCCCTCGGGCAGCGGGATCTGCGCCACCGTGCGCCCGACCACGCGTGAGGTGCGCTCATCGCCGCGCGCCACCGCCTCGAGCGCCTCGGCGGTGCCGGTCTTGAGCGCATGCACCCGCACCACATCGCCGCGCCGCACGTGCGCGAGCAGCGAGCCGATGGTGATCGTCTGCGGCGAGATGGCGATGTCGATGGCCGGGTGGGACTCCATCAGCTCGGCATAGGAGGGCTTGTTGATGAGCGCCATGACCTTGTGCGCACCCAGGCGCTTGGCGAGCATCGCCGAGAGTATGTTGGCCTCTTCGGCGTTGGTCATGGCGGCGAACACGTCCGCGCTGTCGATGTTCTCCTCGATCAGCAGCTCCTCGTCGGCCGCATCGCCGTGCAGCACGATGGCGCTCTCGAGCATCTCCGAGATCCTGCGCGCGCGGCGCGCGTCGCGCTCGATCACCTTCACCTGGTTGTGCTTCTCGAGCATGCGCGCGAGGTGAAAGCCGATGTTGCCACCGCCGGCGATCACGATGCGCCGTGCCGCGCTGTCGTCGACCCGCAGCTCTTTCATGATGCGGCGGATGTCGTCGCGCGCCGCGAGGAAGAACACCTCGTCGCCGTCCGCCAGCAGCGTAGCGCCCTCGGCCGGAACGCTGCGGCCGTCGCGGTAGATGGCCACCACCCGCACCTCCATCTTCGGCAGGTGCTGGGGCAGCTCGCGCAGACAGCGGCCGGCGAGCAGTCCGCCGTTGCGGATGCGCACCCCGACGAGGCGCACCCTTCCGTCGGCGAAGTCGAGCACCTGCAGCGTGCCCGGATGATGGATGAGGCGCTCGACGTACTCGGTGACCAGCTGCTCGGGGCTGATGAACACGTCCACCGACAGGCCATCGACGCCGAAGAGCCCCGCGCGGCTCGTGTACTCCGCCGCGCGGATGCGTGCGATCTTGGTGGGCGTGCGGAACAGCGTGAAGGCCACTTCGCAGGCGATGAGGTTCACCTCGTCGCTGGAGGTGAGCGCGACCACGATCTCCGCCTCGGCCGCTCCCGCGGCCTCGAGCACGTTCGGGTGGGCGGCGTTGCCGGCCACGGTGCGCACGTCGAAGCGGTCCTGCACGTCGCGCAGGGTGTCCTCGTTGACGTCCACCACGGTGACCTCGTTCGCCTCTTCGCGCGAGAGGTGATCCGCAGCGGTGCGCCCGACCTGGCCGGCGCCGAGTATGAGGATTTTCATGGTGTGTCCGGCGCGGCGGCGCGGTCACCTACAGAGGTTGCAGGTTGGCATACTGCACCATCAGCCACTTGGTGCCCTGACGCTCGAAATTCACCTGCACGCGGGCGTGCGCGCCCGAGCCTTCGACGTTCAGGATCACCCCGTCGCCGAACTTGCCGTGGCGCACGCGCGCGCCGAGGCGCACGCCCGGCACCTCGGGCTCCTCGGCACGAAAGCGCCCGACCGCGAGCGGACGCGACACCTGCACGCGCGGGCGCACCTCCTCGATGAGGCCTTCCGGGATCTCGCGCACGAAGCGCGAGGCCTGGCCGTAGCTGTCGATGCCGTGCAGGCGGCGCTGCTCGGCGTAGCTCAGGTACAACTGGCGCATGGCACGGGTCATGCCGACGTAACACAGCCGCCGCTCCTCCTCGAGACCTTCGAGGTCGCTGAACGAGCGCTGGTGCGGAAACAGCCCTTCCTCGAGTCCGGCGAGGAACACCACTGGAAACTCGAGGCCCTTGGCGGTGTGCAGCGTCATCATCTGCACGCAATCTTCCCACTCATCCGCCTGGCCCTCGCCGGACTCGAGTGCAGCGTGCGCGAGGAACGCCTCGAGCGGCGCGAGCTCGGTGCCTTCGGGCGCGAAGCCGCGCGCGGCGCTCACCAGCTCTTCGAGGTTCTCGACGCGCGCCTCGCCGCGGTCGGCCTTCTCGCGCCGGTAGTGCTCGAGCAGGCCGCTGTCCTTCAGCACCTGGTCCACCTGCTCGTGCAGGGCGAGTCGCGCGGTGCCGGCGGCGAGCCGCTCGATGAGCGCCAGAAACGCGTGCACGGCCGCCGCGGCCTTGGGACCCAGGGCATCGCTGCCGACGCAGGCGGCGGCGGCTTCCCACAGCGAGCTGCCGGCGCCGCGTGCCGTCTCGCGCAGCGCCTCGAGACTCTTCGCGCCGATACCGCGGGCCGGGAGGTTCACCACGCGCTCGAAGGAGGCATCGTCGCGCCGGTTGGCGATGAGGCGCAGGTAGGCGAGCGCGTCCTTGATCTCGGCGCGCTCGAAGAAGCGCAGGCCTCCGTACACGCGGTAGGGCACCCGCGAGGAGAGGAAGGCCTCTTCGAACACTCGTGACTGCGCGTTGGAGCGGTAGAGAATCGCGATCTCGCGCCGCAAGCCGCCGTGCGCCACGTACTCGCGGATGCGGTGGGTGACGAACTCCGCCTCGTCGCGCTCGTTGAACGCGGTGTAGAGCCGGATCGGCTCGCCGCGTGCGCCGCTCGTCCACAGGTTCTTGCCGAGGCGGCTCGCGTTGTGGGCGATGAGCCCGTTCGCCGCCTCGAGGATGTTCGAGGTGGAGCGGTAGTTCTGCTCGAGGCGGAAGAGCTGCGCCTGGGGGTAGTCGCGGCGGAACTGCTGCAGGTTCTCGGCCCGTGCCCCGCGGAACCGGTATATCGACTGGTCATCATCGCCCACGACGAACGGATAGCCGGCGCGGGCGCGCTCCGCATCGGTCGTAGCCGCGACCGGCGGCGCGAGCAGCCGCATCCACGCGTACTGGATGGCGTTGGTGTCCTGGAACTCATCGACCAGCACGTGCCGGAAGCGCCTGCGGTAGTGCTCGAGCAGCGGGGGGTTGTCGCGCCACAGCTCGAATGCCCGCAGCAGCAGCTCCGCGAAGTCGACGACGCCGTTGCGCGCGCAGGCCTCCTCGTACGCCGCGTAGAGCTTGATGAGTTGCGCCCGGCTCGGATCGTTGCCGTCCTTGAGCTGCTGTGGCCGTCGCCCCTCGTCCTTGTTGTGATTGATGAACCACTGCACCTCGCGCGGCACCCAGCGGCTCTCATCGAGCTCCGCGGACTTGAGGACTTTCTTGATGAGACGTTGCTGATCCTCGGAATCGAGGATCTGGAATCCCTGCGTGAGGTTCGCCTCCCGCCAGTGGATCCGCAGCAGCCGATGAGCGATGCCGTGGAAGGTGCCGATCCACAGCGCTCCTCCCGGGACGCCGAGCAGCCGCTCGACGCGTGCGCGCATCTCGCCCGCCGCCTTGTTGGTGAAGGTCACCGCCAGGATCCCGTGCGGCGAGGCACCCTCGGCCTGGATGAGCCAGGCGATGCGGTGCGTCAGCACGCGCGTCTTGCCGCTGCCGGCGCCGGCGAGCACGAGCACCGGCCCGAGCGGGGCTGTGACGGCGGCACGCTGCGCGTCGTTCAGGGGATCGAGGATGGGCGACAAATCCATGGGGGGCGAATTCTATACGGTAAAGGCCCGCGCCTACGGCAACGGTCCGGGTGGTCAAGCCGGTGCGCTCTCCTGCGCAAAGCGCACCAGCGCGATGACGAAGCTCAGCAGCACCGGGCCGATGAAGAGCCCGAGGATTCCCCACGCGGCCGCGCCACCGATCGCGCCGACGAAAAGCGCGAGCGTGGAAACCTGGGCGTGATGCGCGGTCAGGATCGGGCGCAGGAGATTCTCGGCGATCCACAGCACGGCGATCCAGCAGGCGAGAAATATGGTGGCGCCCCACCGTCCTTGAAAGGCCAGGTACAGCACGGCGGGAATCAGAACGATGGAGGATCCCGCGGGCAGGAAGGCGGCGAGCGTCGCGAGCACGCCCCAGACCACCGCCGAGGGCAGGCCCACGAGCGCAAAACCGATGCCGACGATGACACCCTGGATGAGTGCCGTTGCCACCGACCCGAACACCACGGCGCGAGTGACCTCGCCGAGGTACTTGAGCAGCTGGTCGCGCCGCTCGGGCTCGGCCGGGACGAGGCGCGTCAGGCCCGTGACGATGCCGCGGCCGTCGCGCAGGAAGAAGAACAGCATGAACAGCATGATGAAAAAGCCGATCAGCGTGCCGAACACTCCGAGTGCGACGTCGCCGCCCATGGTCGCCGCGGTCTTCAGTGCGCTCTGTACGCTGTCGGTGATCCAGCCCTGCACCTGTGCCGCGCTCACCGAGGCGTCCTCGCGTGCCCAATCCACCGCGCGGCCGATGAGCGGAATGCGCGCGACGCGGTCGAGCATCTCGCCGTAGGAGAAAACCGAGCCGTGGTCGCGCACGTACTGCAGCAGGCGCGCGGCCTGGCCGGCGAACACCACGCCGAGCACCGAGATCGGCACCAGCACGAGGAAGGGAGTGAGCACCGTGAGGATGCCCGCGGACAGCGAGCGCCTGCCCTTCAGCTGCCGCGTCAGCCGCACCTGCAGCGGGTACAGGACGAAGGCGAGCACCACCGCCCAGCCGATCATGCCGAACAGCGGACTCAGCAGTTTGTAGAGCCCGTAGCCGAGCACCGCCGCCATCACGATCTGGAAGCAGCGCCGGTAGAAGGTGGAATGCATGAGGGCCAAGCGTAGCCCGAACCACGCCGCGGCGCGATTCCCGGTTAGTTTTCTGTCGTCGTTCGCGGCTCCGCAGCAGGCGATCCGCCGCTCGCCCCGGGGCCCCCGCCGGCCGCGGCGAAGCGCTGCACGAACGCCTCGTCGGTAAGGCTCCTGAGAAAGGCGATGAGGTCGGCGCGCTCGGCGCTGGCAAGCGGCCGCCGCGGCAGCCGCGGGTCCTGCCGTCCACGATGCGCCTGCGCCTGCTCGCCGAGCCTCGAGTAGTGGCCGATCACCTCCTCGAGCGAGCCGAAGCGCCCATCGTGCATGTAGGGTGCGGTGAGGGCGATGTTGCGCAGCGTCGGCACGCGCAGCGGTGCGGCGCTCGTGCCGTTGTTGGCGAAGCTCGCCCGCCCGGTCGCACCCTGCGCATCGCGCCAGTTGCCGGCGAAGTTGAATCCCGCATGGCACTGCGCGCAGCCGATCGTGGGCGAGAAGAAGAGCGCCATGCCGCGCTTGGCCTCCTCGGAAAGCGCCGCGTGCTCGCCGCTGAAGACGTAACGGTCGAAAGGCGAGCGGCCCGAGATGAGCGTCCGCTCGAAGGCCGCGATGGCTTTGACCAGATGGTCGAAGGTCACCGCGCCGTTCGCGCGCTGCGGCGAGGGCTGGGGGAAGGCGGCGGCAAATGCCCCGGCATACTGCGGATCCGCCGCCAGCGTCGCGCACACGCTCGCCTGGCGGCCGGCGAGCCCCAGCTCGAGTGGATGCCGGTTGAGCATCGGCTCGAGCATCTGGGATTCCAGCGATCGCACCTCCGGCCGGCTCCACCCGAAGCTCAGGTTGTAGGCGACGTTGACGAGCGCGAGGGCGTTATGTGGGAGCGGCTCGCCGGTCGCCCCGATCGCAACGGCACGGCCGTCGGAGAAAGAACGCTGCGGGTCATGACAGCTCGCACAGCTGTAGCGCCCATTCACCGAGAGAAGCGGATCGAAGAACAGGCGCCGGCCGAGAGCCACCTTGGCGTCCGACATGGGATTGTTGGCCGGTACCGCCGGCTGCGGAAAACCGGGCGGCAGCCGCCACGTGTAGGAATCGGAGGCCTCGAGCGGCAGTGCCGCGAGCAGCGATGCGGCGGCGAGCGCAGCGGCTGCCCGCGCCCGCGCTGCGCGTGCCACGCCGTCAGCGCCAGCTGGCTGCGGTGCCCTCGCGTGTCAGCGCCGCGGTCTGAGCCGCGATCTGCGTGCGCTCCTGGATCCACTTGTCGAGCTCGTCCAGGTTGGTCGCGCCGCTGCCCGACGGGCGCTCGTGCTGCGCGGTGACCCAGCTCTTCATGGCCGTCAGGAGCTTCCCGGCCAGCGCGCGGTTACCGGCGTACAGGTCGAGGTAGGCCTGTTGCGCGTCCGCAATGCGGCCCACCGACAGATACGCCTCACCGCGGTACTCGAGCGCATCGGGGTAGCCGGGCTTGAGAGACAGCGCTCTGTCGTACGCGGCGAGCGCATCGTCGTAGTTGCCGAGTTTGCGGCTGGTGTAGCCGATGTAGTTCCACGCCTCGGCGAGCGAGGGGTCGAGGCCCGCGGATTCCTTGAACTTCCCGAGCGCCGAGGCATAAGCGTCGTGCGCTTCCTTCGCCGCTTTGTCCTTCTTACCGGAGTCGGTGGCTTCGCTCGCCGTCTGCTGTGCCTTGTCGGCCTTCTTCACGTGGTGCACGCCGTCGTTGTAGGCATCGCGCGCCTTGTCCTGTGGAGTGGCCTGCCGTGAGGGCATCGACGTCGAAGGCATGGACATCCCGCCCCCGGCGTTTGCCGAGGCGTCAACACTCACGGCGGCGAGCAGGCAGGCGGAGCAACAGGCAATGAGGAGGCGCATCGGGATCTCCCGCGGTGCAAGCGACACCGTGCGTATCCTGCTACCGCGCGGTTGGGAGCGGCAAGAGCGCGGCAGGCCGCCGCCGAGTCGATGTCGTTCCCGCGGCAGGCGTGGAACCGGGGCCCGCTCTCGCGCGACTCACCAGCGGTTGCGCAGCTCGCGCAGCTTCACGAACACCGTGCGCGCGTCGGGGGTTTCGCCGATGTCGGGAAACGCCTCGCGCAGCCGGGCGATGACCGCCGGGTTCTGCAGCCGCAAGAAGGTGTTGATGCGCTTCTCGCGTCCGAGAGTCGTCACCACCGCCGCAGCCGGATCGTGATGACGGGCCTCGCCGAGCAGCGCCCTGGCATCCTCGTTGCCCGGCTCGCGATCGAGCGTGAACTCGAGATTGCGCGCCAGGTACTCGTGCCCGGGATACACGCGCGTGCTGTCGGGGAGCCGTGCGAGCTGGTTGACGAAGGTGTCGTAGAGCGCCTCGGGCTGGCCACCGTTGAAGCAGTTGCCGGCACCGGCGTTGAACAGCGTATCGCCGCAGAAGAGCGCCGGCTCGTCGGTGTGCGACAGCAGGCAGATGTGAGTCATCGTGTGCCCGGGTGTGTCGAGGCATTCGAGCTCGACCGTGCGACCGACCTTGATCACATCGCCCTTTGACAGCCCGCGGTCCACGCCGCCGATGCGTGCCGCCGCACCCGCGTGAGAGAGCACCTGCGCCCGGGTGGCGCCTTTGAGTCCCGCATTGCCGCCCGTATGGTCGCTGTGCTCGTGAGTGTTGAGTATCTGGGTGATCTCCCAGCCATGCCGCGTCGCCGCACTGAGGCACATGCGCCATTCCAGCGGGTCCACGGCGAGCGCCTCACCCGTCCGCGGGCAGACGATGAGATAGTGAAAGTTGCGCAGGGAATTGCCCGACCAGATACGCTCCACGAGCATAAGATCCCCCTTTCGCTCTCGATTCCCCGGCAACGTACCGCCAAATGCCAGCGCGCGCCATAATGGTCAGGTGAAGCACACGTATCTGTTCGAGCCGGCGGTGTGGAGCGTGGCCGGGACATTCTGGCGCGCCGACGGCGAAGCGCTCGAGGCGGTGGGCCGCACGCAGATCGCGCATCGTCCGGAGTGCTGGCTGTTGTCGGGCACGCTCAAGGTGCTGAGCTCCCCGCCGGTGGAGTTCGTGCATGCGTACTGGATCGAGCCGCCCGGTCCGCAGGGCGGCAGCGTGCGCTGGACGTTCGAGAACGCCATGTTCGGGAAGCTCAAGGGACGTTACTCGGTCATCGGTCCCTCGATCCTCTCGGTGTACGGCTGTGAGGACTCCGGCTACCACGGCGCCGAGCACCTGGCACAGCTCGATGCCGACAACTACCGCTCGACCGGCATGCTGCTGCTGAAGGACCGGATCATGTACTCGTGGCAGATGATGCTGAAGCGCGGCGGGTGAGGGGGAAATGCTGGAAGTCCGTCGCAGTGCCGAGCGCGGCTATTTCGATCACGGCTGGCTGAAGACCTTCCATAGCTTCTCGTTTGCCGACTACTACGATCCCGATTGGGTCGGCTACGGCCCGCTGCGGGTCATCAACGACGATCGTGTGGCGCCGGGGCAGGGCTTCGGCAAGCACGGTCATCGCGACATGGAGATCATCACTTACCTCCTCGCCGGCGAGCTCGAGCACCGGGATTCCATGGGCAACGGCTCGGTGATCCGCGTCGGAGACGTGCAGCGCATGAGCGCCGGTACCGGTGTCACACACAGCGAGTTCAATCCCTCGTCCGCCGAGGCAGTGCACCTGCTGCAGATCTGGATCCTGCCCGAGACGCAACGCCTGGCACCGGGCTACGAGCAGAAACACTTCAGCGCCGCGGACAAGCGCGGCCGGCTGCGGCTGATCGCCTCGCGTGACGGTGCCGATGGCTCGGTCGTCGTTCACCAGGACGCGCGGGTCTATGCCGGGCTCTTCGATAGCGCGGAGCGCGCGGAGCTGCAGTTGCCGCCGGGCCGCCGTGCGTGGGTGCAGATGGCGCGCGGTCGCCTGGCGGTGAGTGACATGCCGCTCGCGGCCGGTGATGGCGCACGCGCCGCCGGTCCCGTGCGGCTTACCCTGCGGGACGGGGCGGATGCCGAAGTGTTGGTTTTCGATCTGCCCTAGAGTGGACCCGGAACGTCAACCGCTAGCCTTGGCTCGGCGGAAGCGGCACGGCGTGCGGGAGCGCCCGGCTCAGACGCCGCGCAATGCCGGCAGGTAGTGGTCCACCAGGAGCGCAGCGAACAGCCACATGAGGTAGTTCACCGAGAAGCGGAACACGCGCATCGGTAGCTCCGCCCGTGCCGTGATCTTCAGCGCGAGGACGTAGTAGAGGAAGCCGGCGTTCAGCGCGAGAGCGGCGGCGAGATACAGAAGACCGCTCAAGCGTGTGAGGTAAGGCATGAGTGTCACGACGGTGAGCAGCACCGTGTACAGCAGCACCTGCAGGCGCGTATAGGCGACCCCGTGGGTCACCGGCAGCATCGGAATGCCGGCGCGCGCGTATTCGTCGCGGCGAGCGATGGCGAGCGCCCAGAAATGTGGCGGCGTCCACACGAAGATGATGAGGAACAGTAGCAGCGCGTTCGGATCGATGCTGTCGGTCACCGCGGTCCAGCCGAGCACCGGCGGCGCGGCCCCGGCCGCTCCGCCGATGACGATGTTCTGCGAGGTCGCACGCTTCAGCCACACGGTGTACACGACCGCGTAGCCGATGAGCGAGAGGAATGTGAGCGTCGCGGTGAGGAGATTCACCAGGAAAGCGAGTATCGCCATGGCGCTCACACCGAGCACCGCGGCGAAGATCAGCGCATGGCGCTCGGTGAGCCGCCCGGTCGGCAGCGGCCGTCCGCGGGTGCGCGTCATCTGCTCATCGATGCGGCGGTCGAGCACGTGATTGAGCGTGGCGGCGCAGGCGGCGGCGAGGGCGATGCCGAGATTGCCCCACAGCAGCGCGCCAGGGGGCGGGAGCCCCGGACTTGCGAGCAGCGTGCCGACGATGGCCGTGAAGGTGATGAGCGCGACCACCTTCGGCTTGGTGAGTTCCAGGTACCGCCGCCAGAGCGCAGGCGCGGCCGGTGCATAATGCGGTGTCGTCGCCACGGCGAAGGGCAGGCAGCCCGGTCAGATCGGGGATGCGCAGCCTAACAGATCCGCGGCGCACCCAGGCCGGCCGCGGCACGAACGCTACCTTCACTCACTGAGGCGCAACACGCTGGTCAAGGTCGCAGACCCCACGCCCAACCCGCTCATGCGCCTGCGCCAGGCCGCCGCTGGCGCGCGCTGAGGGCGTGCACCAGCGCGAGCGTCGCGAGCAGCAGCAGCGCCGCGCCCGCGGTGTGCGCCGTCGCCAGCCACAGGGGGAAGGTCTTGAGCACCATCGTGACGCCGATGGCGAGCTGCAGGGCGAGAGCGGCGAGCACCGCCCAGGCCCGCGGCCGCGCGCCGGGCAGCCCCCGGTGGCGCAGCACGAACAACGCGGCGAGTGTCAGCGCGGCGGTGGTGAGAAGCGCTCCGAGCCGATGCGTGAGGTGAATGGCGACGCGCGCGGCATTCTCGAGCACGCCGCCCTCGTAGCTGGTGCCGAGACCCCGCCACAGCACGAAGGCGTTGCGGTAGTCGCTGTGCGGCCACCAGGCGTGCTGACAGGTGGGGAAGTCGGGACAGGCGACGGCCGCGTAGTTGCTGCTGGTCCAGCCGCCGAGCGCGATCTGCAGGGCGAGCAGGATGAGGCCGAGGAGCGCGAGGCGGCGCGCGAGGGTGAGCGTCGAGGCGGCACCGCCGCTCGCGGCGTGGCCGGGACTGTGCAGCGCGGCCGCGCCCCAGGAGCCGCGCGGCAGGGACAGCAGCAGCCACCCGAGCAGCGCAAGTGTGGTCATGCCGAACAGCAGGTGCAGCGTGACGACGAGCGGATTGAGGCGCCACGTCACGGTCAGCATGCCGAGCACCGCCTGCATGATGAGCGTTGCGAAAAGGGTGATCGTCAGCGGCACGCTGACCACCCGCGCCTCCCGGGCGCTGATCGCGAGTGCCGTGATGAGGAGGATGATCACGCTCAGCGTGCCGACCGCGTAGCGGTGGATCATCTCGCGCCACGCCTTGCCGGGCTCGAGCGGCCGACCGGGAAAGGCGGCGGCGGTGTCGGCCGCCTGCGCACCGGAAGGTGTCAGATGACCGTAGCAGCCCGGCCAGTCCGGGCAGCCGAGCCCCGCGGCCGTGAGCCGCACGTAGGCGCCGAGCACCACGACCGCGAAACACAGCAGCACACCGAGCACGCACAGGCCGCGGATCCAGCGGGCGATTCTCATGGGCATCAGCCGACGTGTGAGAGCGCGAGGAGCTTCTTCAGGTCCTCGAGCAGTCCGCGCGGGCTCGTGCGTGCATCGTAGCTCATCATGAGATTGCCGAGCGGGTCGACGATGAACAGCATGTGCTCTCGGCCTGCGGCGGGAAACTGTGCGAGCAGCGGGCGGGCCGCAGACCCGCTGGCATCGAGGACCCGAAGTCCGGCGTGCTCGCGGGCGAGAAACGCCAGGTCGCAGCAGGCATCGCTCGCGAGAAACACCCGCTCGACGCGCGTCATGTCGTTGCTGAGCGCAAGGCGGGTCTGGCGCATCGCGTACAACGCCTCGCGGCAGTCGGCGTCACAGCCGCCGCCGCCGACGTACACGAGCGACCAGCGCCTGCGGAACGGAGGCGCTTGCGGGCCGGGCGTCCGGCCAGTTGCGACACCGGTGCCGCCGAGCGCGGGCAGCGCCACCGCGGGCAGCGGCCGTGCGGGCGTAATGAGCTGCCCGTGGTTCACGTGCGTGCCCGGCCGCCATCCGGTGCCATAGTAGGTGAAGAACGCCAGCGCGAGGGGCAGGAGGAAGAGCGCCGCGAGCGCTGCCAGTGTCCGCAGGTTCCGTGCGCGCAGCTTACCGGGCGCCGCGGCGCTCATGAGGCGGTGGCGGGCGGCGGGCGGCGGCTCAAGACCACCCACAGGATCAGTGTCAGGAGAGCGAAGCTCCACCACTGGATGGCATACGCGAAATGCCGCAGCGGCGGGAGCCCCGGCGGCTGCCACGCGCGCGCATAACCGAAGGGGCTTGCGGGGTCGAGCAGCAGAATGCGCGGGCTGAGCGGCGCACCGAGCGCTGCGGCGAGCTGTGTCATGTCGGGGTAGCTCGCGACCTTCGGCCAGGAGCTTCCGGGCGCGGGCGCGGCGCGTCCGGAGGCGAGCCCCGGACTCGGGAGCGCCGCAATGCGGCCGGTGAGCCGCACCGGCCCGCTCACCGTGAGGGTTACATCCGGCAGCCGCGCGCGGCTACCCGGGAACGGGACCCAACCCCGGTCCACGAGCAGCGCCACGGCGCCGGCGCGAGAAAGTGGGGTGAGGACTTCGTAGCCTGCGCGGCCCTCGAGGGTGCGGTTGTCGAGCAGGAACTGATGGGCGCCATCGAGCTCGCCCGCGACGCTCACCCGCTGGTAGAGCGGCACTCCCGTCGAGTCCGCTCCGCCGAGCTCGAGCACCTGGTTGGCGCCGCTTGCGAAGCGCGCGGCGGCCGCTTCCCGCTGCTCGCCGCGCTGCCACTGCCAAAGACCCAGGCGCACGAAGAGCGCGGCGAGCAGCAGCGCGAGGAGCGTCGCGCGCAGCGTGGGCGCGAACACGGGCCTGCCCGCACTCAGAGCCATTCCAAATTGCTCCGCGGCGCGCGCACGCTACACTCGCCGGCGCACATGAACCGTGTCATCTGGCTGCTGATCCTGGCGTGTCTCCTGGCCATCCTCGTGAGCCTCGGGCTCGGGCTGTACCACCTCTCGCGCGGCACGCCGCAGGACTCCGCGCGGCTCGCGCGTGCGCTCACGGTGCGCATCGCGGTATCGCTGTTGCTGTTCGCGCTGCTGATGCTCGCCTGGTACTTCGGTCTCATCTCGCCTCACCCGCTGCAGGCCGCCGGCGCGCCGCGGTGAACGATCGTCGGGCACGGCGAGACTTCGCGGGGTGCTCTACAGCCAGTAGACGAAGATGAACAGGCCGAGCCACACCACGTCGACGAAGTGCCAGTACCAGGCGACCGCCTCGAAGGCGAAGTGACGGTTGGGCGTGAAATGGCCCCGCAGCACGCGCAGCCAGATGACCGTCAGCATGATCGCGCCTATCGTGACGTGCAGGCCGTGGAAGCCGGTGAGCATGAAAAAGGTCGAGCCGTAGATGCCGGTCGTGAGGCGCAGGCCGAGGTCCTCGTAGGCTTCGCCGTACTCGTAGGCCTGAAGTCCGACGAAGGTGAAGCCGAGGAGGAAAGTGAGCGCGAGGAACAGCGCAAGACGCCCGCGGTTACCTGCTCGCATGGCGTGATGCGCGAGCGTTACCGTGAGCCCGCTCGTCAGCAGGATCGCGGTATTGATCGCCGGGATGGGGATCGGCGACATGGGGGTGAACTTGCCGTTGTCGAGCCCGCCGACGTGCGCGGGTCCATTGGTGGGCCACACCGCCTCGAACTTCGGCCAGAGGATGAAGTTGGTGAACACCTTCACGCCTTCGCCGCCGAGCCACGGCACCGACAGCAGGCGCGCGTAGAAGAGCGCGCCGAAGAACGCCGCGAAGAACATCACCTCCGAGAAGATGAACCACATCATCCCCATGCGGAAGCTGCGGTCGACCTGCATGTTGAACATGCCGTGCTGGTTCTCGTCGATGACGGTCGAGAACCAGCCGAAGAACATGTAGGCGAGCAGCACGGCGCCCGGCACGAACGCCCAGCCTTCCGCCCAGTCGTTCAGGTAGGCGACCGCACCGAGCATCATGGCGAAGAGCGCGACCGAAGCGCGGATCGGCCAGGGGCTGCCGTGCGGGATGTAGTACGAGCTGCGGTCGGGCACGTGTGCGTTGGCCATGCTGGTGTGCTTGCTAGCGGCGCGCGGTGACGCGCGAGGATTCGTCATAGAAGGTGTAGGCGAGGGTGATCAGGTCGATGTGCCGCGGCAGCGAGGGATCGATGATGAAGCGCACCGGCAGCTCGCGTCCCTCGTTCAGCGCGAACTGCTGCGGCGAGAAGCAGAAGCACTCGGTCTTGTGGAAATAGGCGGCGACCTCCGAGGGCGCGATGTCGGGTACCGCCTGCGCGGTCGTTGCGCGGCCACTCAGGTTGTGCGCGTAGAACTGCGCCGTGAAGAGTTGCCCCGGATGCACCTGCACCGTGCGCACGACGGGACGGAACTCGAAGGTACCGGCGCTCGCGACATTCGCCAGGAACTCCACCGTCACCGTGCGGTCTGTCTGCGGACGCTCGATGGCAGCGACCTTCTGCAGGAGCTTCGTGCGGTCGCCGTAGCCGGTGATGGAACAAAGAGTGTAGTACAGCGGCACCAACGCAAAGCCGAACGCGAAGCTGCCGGCGGCGATCGCCAGCAGCTTCCAGGTCAGGTTGCGGTTGGCGCGCTGGAGGTCGCTCATTGCGTGCCACGCAGGAGCGTGAGGACGATGAAGCCGAGGTAGAAGCCCGCCGCGATCATTGCCCACAGCCAGGCGCTCCGCCGCACGCGCCGGCGCTGTGACATGGCGTCGATGCCGCTGGCGCTCATCAGTGCTCCGCCCCACGCGCGATCACCGCATCGGAGGGCGGTTCCGTCCACGAGTGGTACGGCGCCGGCGAGGGCAGTTCCCACTCGAGCCCGTGCGCACCCTCCCAGGCACGGTTGCCGATCGGCTTACCCGCGCGGATGCACTTCCAGATGAGATACGGGAGCAGCAGCTGCGCGAGGCCGAAGCCGAAGCCGCCGATCGAGGACACCCTGTTCCAGTCGGTGAACTGCACAGCATAGTCCGGGATGCGGCGCGGCATGCCCGCGAGCCCGAGGAAGTGCTGCGGGAAGAACAGCACGTTCACGAAGATGGCCGAGAGCCAGAAGTGCCACTTGGCGAGTGTCTGGTCGTACATCCGGCCGCTCCATTTCGGCAGCCAGTAGTAGACGCCGGCCATGATGCCGAAGATGGCCCCGGGCACCAGCACGTAATGGAAGTGTGCCACGACGAAATACGTGTCCTGATACTGGTAGTCCGCCGGCACGATCGCGAGCATCAGTCCCGAGAAGCCGCCGATGGTGAACAGGAACAGGAACGCGAGCGCGAACAGCATCGGCGGCTCGAACGAGAGCGAGCCTTTCCACATGGTCGTCGTCCAGTTGAACACCTTCACGCCGGTCGGCACCGCGATCAGCATGGTCGAGAGCATGAAGAAAAGCTGCGCGGCTAACGGCATGCCGACCGTGAACATGTGATGCGCCCACACGATGAACGACAGGAACGCGATGGAAGCGGTCGCGTACACCATCGCCTCGTAGCCGAACAGCGGCTTGCGCGCGAAGGTCGGGATCACCTCGGAAACGATGCCGAAGGCCGGCAGGATGAGGATGTACACCTCGGGGTGGCCGAAGAACCAGAAAATGTGCTGGAACATCACCGGATCGCCACCACCCGCGGCGGTGAAGAAGGTGGTGCCGAAGAAATGATCGGTGAGCAGCATCGTCACCGCGCCGGCGAGCACCGGCATCACTGCGATGAGCAGATACGCGGTGATCAGCCAGGTCCACACGAAGAGCGGCATGCGCATGAGCGTGATACCCGGCGCCCGCATGTTAATGATGGTCACGATGACGTTGATGGCGCCGAGGATCGAAGAGGCGCCCATCAGGTGGACCGAGAAGATCAGCATGGGAAAGGCGGCGCCGGTCTGCAGCATGAGCGGCGGGTACATCGTCCAGCCGCCAGCCGGCGCGCCACCCGGCACGAAGAACGTAGCGAGCAGCAGCGTGAACGCAAAGGGCAGGATCCAGAAGCTCAGGTTGTTGAGGCGCGGCAGCGCCATGTCGGGTGCGCCGAGCTGCATCGGAATCATCCAGTTCGCGAGCCCCGTCCACGCCGGCATCACCGCGCCGAAGATCATGATCAGCGCGTGCATGGTGGTGAGCGAGTTGAAGAACTGCGGATCGAAGAACTGCAGTCCCGGGCTGAAAAGCTCGAGACGGATCAGCATCGCCGCACCGCCGCCGATGAAGAACATGGTGCACGCGAAGATCAGGTACATCGTGCCGATGTCCTTGTGATTGGTCGCGTACACCCAGCGCCGCCAGCCATGCGGCTTGTGGTCGTGCTCGCCGTGCGGCGCCGCGTGTGTCAGGTCCTCGGCCATGACGCTCTCTCTTGAGTGGCGGCGGTGGGGGCGGGCGCGGCGGAAGGCGCCACCGGGGCGGCCGCCTGTTTCTGCGCGGCGGCCGTCTGCTTCAGCCAGACGGCGAAGTCTTCCTTGGAGCGCGCGTCGACGACGATGGGCATGAAGCCGTGGTCGCGGCCGCACAGCTCCGCGCACTGCCCGCGATAGAGCCCGGGCTTGTCCTTGTCGATCTTGAACCACGCCTCGTTCACGAAGCCCGGGATGGCGTCCTTCTTCACCCCTAGAGCCGGCACCCACCAGGAGTGGATCACGTCGGCGCCGGTGACGAGCAGGCGCACCTTGGTATCGACCGGCACCACGAAGGGATGGTCGACGTTCAGCAGGTAGTGATCGACGCTCTCGGGGTCGATGCCCGAGAGCAGCGCGCGCGCGACGTCGGAGCGATGGTCGAGACGGGAGTAGTACATCACGCCATCATCGAGGTAGTCGTACTGCCAGCCCCATTGGAAGCCGGTGACTTTGATGGTGAGCTCGGTCTTGGTGGTGTCCTCGAGCTCGATGAGTGTCTTCGCGGCGGGCACGGCCATCGCGACCAGGATGAAGACCGGCACCACCGTCCAGACCGCCTCGACCTTGGTGTTGTGCACCAGCGTGACGTCCGGCACCGCGCCCTTCGATTTGCGGAAGTTGATGATCGACCAGATCATGACCCCGAAGACGACCACGCCGATCGCCACGCAGATCCAGAAGATCTTCATGTGCAGGTGGTAGATCTCGCGGCTGATGTGCGTGACCCCCTGGGTCATGTTCAGCTGGTTCCAGCCCGACTCGGAGTGCACCGGGAGCGTCCCGGCGGCGGCCACGAGCGCGAGAACGA
>Ga0307472_100000166_pt1 | contig 20478 bp, 40 predicted proteins | sample atmos_gasesAM5C__2_FD_204582 | JGI IMG/M metagenome (GOLD analysis project Ga0307472, IMG submission 204582) | Hardwood forest soil microbial communities from Morgan-Monroe State Forest, Indiana, United States - atmos_gasesAM5C_05 | ecosystem: Environmental > Terrestrial > Soil > Temperate...
ATCCCGAGACGGTGATGAACCAGATCAAGCAGAACCTGCCGTACTCGGTCTCGAAGAACCTTGGCGGTGGAGCCTGGGCAGCGGTCATCGATCGCATCCTCGGATTCATTCCGCCCGGTCTGATGGTGCCGATCGAGATCGGCTTGAACTACAACAAGTTCAAGGATCAGCCGTTGGTGGCCGACTACCTGCAGCGCCGCGAGCTGGACTTGCAACACACCCGCTGGACGTCGGGTGTCGCCAAGACGCTTGGGCCCAAGATGGGGATCTCACCGATTCAGCTGGAGCACTTGATCTACAGCTTCGGCGGCGGCTTCGTGCGGACCGGCGTCCAGCTCGCCGACACGGCGGCGGACGTGGCGGCAAACCTCGCGGGCTACGCCAACGAGAAACCCGGGCAGGCGTGGTCTCGACTGCCGCTCGTCGGGTCGTTCTTCTATCAGGGGTTTGACGAGAGCACCGAGTCGCTGCGCGAGCTGTACGACAAGCAGAAAGAGGCGCAGGGGGCGTGGGAAAGCTGGCAGGCGTACTACAAGAGCGGACAGAAGCAGCGCGCCAAGGAGTACTTCGAAGAGAAGCGCGAGGTGTTGAAGCGCCGCGAGGTGCTGAACGAAGTCGCGAACACGATCATCCCGCTGCGGCGGCAGCAGCTGGATCAGCTCGCCGCCAAGAAGAACCTGTCGTACATGGAGCGCGAGGACAAGCGCGCCGCGATCTACCTGAGCATGATCAACGACGCGCGCCGCGCGCTCGGCAAGCCGGCGATCCCGAAAGAGAAGCCGTCGCTCGGCGGCATGATCGGCGGCGCTGATTTCGGCCGCATGGTGTCTCCTCGTGCGCTCGGCCTCGGCAGTTCGGATTTGTTATCGCGTCCATCGGCGCTGCCTGCTGCGCGCTGACACTAGACATGGCCGGCGGCGTTCCAAGATGTTGTGGTGTCAGCGCACCTTGACGCGCGTACATCACGTCCCTACATTCACCGTCGTTCATCCGAGTTGCATCACGGTGCGACGATCCGCCGTATGACTTTCTACGGAAGAATGGTAGAGTCTCCCATGACACAGCGGTACATGGCAGTGCAGGAAGCGGCGCGGTACATCGGCGTGACGGAAACGGCGCTGCGGCGGCGCGTCGAGCGCGGCAGTATTCCGTTCATTCGCGACGGTCGCAGCATCCGCTTCGATGCGTCTGATCTGGACCGTTACATGGCGGCGCACAAGGTCGTGCGTCGTAAGGAGGCGGCAGCACATGACGACCAAGCCACGTAAGACGCGGACGAGCAAGAACCTGACGGTGCGCGGCGACACGTACTACTTTCGCAAGACTATCGGTGGCAAGCCCTACAACGTCTCGACCGATATTCGTGTGGGTGGCACGCCCGAATTCGAGCTGGCCGAGAAGCGAGCCCGGCAGATCGAGATCGACATCCACGAAGGGCGCTTCGGGTTCAAGGCGAAGATCGTGAAGGCGAGCACGGTCGGGGCGTGGCTCGATCGCTTCATCGAGTCGCACGGCTCGACGGTGAGTCCGTTGACGCGCGCGGGATTCTTTAGCGCGTCGGCGTTGATGCGTGGCACGGTGGTAGACGGCGAGACGTGGGAGGACCGCGATCTCCGGACCATCACCGAGGCGGACTGCAAGAGCCTGCTCGGCGCGCTGGAGCGCGGCACGCTGAAGGCGTCGAACTCGCGGCGCACGTTCCACACCTTCGGCGGCAACGTCTGGTCGAAGGCGATCAAGGAAAAGCTGGTCGAGGAAAACCCGTGGCGCTTCAAGCGCACGCGCGCCATTCCGCGTGAGCGCGTGCTCACGGTGCAGGAGCAGGGCTGCGTCTGGCCGTTCCTGTTGCCGTACTACCAGCGCGTGATGACGCTCGAAGTCCTGGCGGGTCTGCGCGCAAGCTGCGAGCTGGCGGCGCTCAAGGAAGCCGACGTGGACTTCGTGAATCGTCGCGTCTTCGTGCGGAAGGGCAAGGGCAGCAAGCAGCGGTACGTGCCGCTGGCGCCGGCAGCGGTGACGGCGATTCGCGAGCAGCTCGACGCGAATCGGCGCGGCGAGCCCGGCACGACCAACATCACCGCGCTCATGCTGCGGAAGATCGCGGCCGGGTACGTGTTCCCGATCACGTCGCGGATGGCGCTGCGCGCATGGGCGGACGCCGCCGAGAAAGCCGAGGTCTCGCCCTTCACGTCGCACGATCTGCGGCGTACGTTCGGCACACGCTGCGCCGAAGCGAACGTGCCGATGAAGAAGCTGCAGCTGTGGATGGGGCACTCCGACATCCGCGTGACGGCGCAGTTCTACGTGCACCTGAGCACGGACAGCGACGACCGCTTCGTGGAGCAGCTGGCGGCACGGGCCGGGATGACAGAGCGGGTCGAGACGGCGGTCCAGCCAGAACGGTGTCCGCTGTGCGGTCAGGTCGTTACAGAAGTCGTTACACTGGTGTGAGAATGACGTGTTTTCCTAAGGAATTCTGCCTCTTTCCGGTTTCCGCTTCTACTAAACGGGCGAAAATCGTCAGGCGCAGAATCCTTAGGAAAACCGCAGTAAACCACTGCTGTACCGCAGGTTAGCGGACAGCCGTTTTTGGTGGTGTTGCTCCGTGGTTCCCCGTCAGACCACCCTGAATTACCGCCTGAGACGTTACAGATCACGTTACACCCCAGGACCGATGAAAAGGAGGACGTTGTATGGCCGATGAGCAGGCGCCACGACAAAGCACGCTCGTGGTGCAAGACCCTAACGAGACCCTCCAGGAGCTGACCGATCTCGACAGACAGATCCAGAACAAGGACGAGGAGATCGTGCAACGCAGAGCGGTGTTGAAGCAGGCGCAGGAAGAGCGCGAGGCGATGATCGCGGCGCTGCGCGCGAAGATTCGATCGGCGTATGACCCCATGCCGCTGATGCCGCTCTTCGATGCTGGCACGCCTGAAGCGCCTCCTGACGCCGCCTGAGCGCGTCGGCGAGGTGTTGTGGCGGTTGCGGCGGGTGACGAGACCGTGCCGCGTGTGCGACGGCAGGGGCACGCGCGGGTTTCTTCGGCGATGGTGTGAGAGTTGTGGCGGCAGCGGATTGCGCGAGGAGATTGATCAATGCCAAACATCGAGACGTTGTTTCCCTCACGGTGGTTGAAGGCGTCCGACCTGCAGGGGAAGGAGCCGGTCGTCACCGTCAAGACGGTGAAGTACGAACCGGTCGGACAGAAGCAGGAAATGAAAGCGGTGGTCTACTTCGAGCGCGTGGCCAAGGGGCTCGTGCTCAACAAAACGAATGCGAATCGCATCACCCAAATCGCCGGCAGCGGCGTCACCGAAGAGTGGGCCGGCGTGCAGATCAAGTTGTTCGCGACGATGGTGGAGTTCCAGGGCGAGCCGACCGAGGCGATTCGCATCCGGCCGGTGAAGGCGAGCAAGACCAACGGGCTGCGACCGGCCGAAGTGCTGCCGTCGTTCACCGCGCCAGCACCGAAGCCGCCCGTGCAGGCGGATGACATCTTCGGTGAGCCGCCGCGCGAGCCGGGTGACGACGACGACATCCCGTTCTGAGGCGTGGCGATGGGGTACGACGACGAACACGCCACCAGCCGCATCATCCTCGACATCGAGACGGCGCCGATCGACAGCGTTGCCGCCTACATCGAACCCGCCGACGCCCCGTCGAATTATAAAGATCCAGTCAAGATCGAAGAGTTCGTCCGCACCAAGGAGCGCGAGCAGATCGAGCGCGCGGCGCTCGACGTCGATCTGTGCCGCGTGATCGCCGTCGGTGTGATGCTCCCGACCGGCGATCCGATCGTGCGTCTGGCGCGGACTGAAGACGAAGAAGCCGGGATCCTCCGCACGCTCTTCGCGCTCACCGACGAGGCGACGTTCGTCGGCTTCAACATCCTCGATTTCGATCTGCCGGTGCTCCTGCGCCGCGCGCTCTACCTGAACGTGGACGCACCAACTATTGCGCTCAGTAAGTACCGCCATCCGCGCGTGCTCGACCTGATGCAGTACCTGTCGTACGACGGCAAGCTCCGCTACCGCTCGCAGGCGTTCTACTGTCGGCGCTTCGGCATCGACGTGATGGACGACGAGACCGACAGCAGTCGAGTGCCCGAATTATTCGCGGCGGGACGCTTCGACGCCGTGATCGAGCACGTGCGGTGCGATGTGCTGCAGGTCAGTGGATTGGCCGCGCGGCTCGGATTCTGGCCGATCCGAAAATTGTCGTGCAAATAAACGAGCGACATCAGTATTTCGCTGTATTCCTCCGGAACAAGTCATAAGTACAATCCGGGCTTCGAAACGGAGGGCCGCGCCCATGAAAAACTGCCCCACGTGTGGTGCAGTCGTAAGTCTGAGCGACGACGGGCATTACATCCATGTCCAGCCGCCGCCGCTCGATCTGAATTTGGTGAAGCTGCGTGCGATGGAAGACCTCGTTCGTACGGTGGAAGCACGGGTGCGCGCGAAGCCCGGCCTGAGCGTCTCGCGCGTGCTGCGCGAGGAGCTGAACGAAGCCCGGCGGATGCTCAGCCCCGATCCGGTCGATCACCTCGCGTGACCGTTCATTTGCGTGGTCGGGCGTGGCCCGACAAGTACTGGAGCGCATGATTTGGGTAGCGATTGACGTCACGGCACGGATGCACCTGAAACAACAACGCGCCGGAGCAGAAGCCTCGTGGCTCTGGGCGTGCGGGGTCTGCTACTGCCAGGAGAAACTCACCGACGGGTTCATCGCGCGCGAGAAGCTCTCGGTCCTGACCTTCATCGATGGAGATCTCGTGGCGGCGCTGGCGGCGCGGCTCGTGGAGGTCGGGCTCTGGGAGGCCGTCGAGGGCGGCTTCCGCGTGCACGACTACCTCGACTATCAGCAGTCGCACGAAACCGTCAGCACGATGCTCAGCGAGCGTGGCAAAAAAGCGGCCGAGGCCCGCTGGCTGAAGCGTCGGGCCGTCCAGGACGCCATGCAACAAGCATCGCAAGCATATGCAACGGATGCACAAGCATCACAAGCATATGCAAGCGATGCACATGCATCACAAGCATATGCAACGGATGCACATGCATCCCAAGCATCATGCATAGCAATGCTAAACATGCTTGAGATGCCCACCAACACCAGTACCAGTACCAACACCAGCACCAAAGACGAAAGAGACACACACGCGGCGAAAAACGGCGACGAACGGAAAGGCCCCGACGACCGACACCCCCCGAAGGGGCATCGAGGTCATGCCCACTGCGGGGCGCGGTTCTGCGTGCCACATTTTCTCCACGAGGAGTTCGACCGGCAGCTCGGCGGGTCCGATGTCGTGGATCTGCTGGCGTGGTATCCGAAGGTGGATGCTCGCGCGCAGCAGCTCGACGTCATCGAGGATCCGCTGGCGTACGTGCGCGGCGAATTCAAGAAGGCATTGCAGGGGCGGCGGCGGCACGGGTTCATGCACGTGGGTGAGGCGCGAGCGGCTGGGATTGACGACGGCCACGGTGGAGTCATGACGACGCTGGAGTCGTGCCCACACACCCCGCACTGCTTGTCGTCGCGCGCGTGTCAGACGCTGCGCGACATCGAGACGGCCAAGGCTGAGATGCAGAAGGAGGCGCGTGATGGAAGCGGCAGCGATTTATCCGCTGGGGGATCGACTCAAGGTGTTGCCATTGAGACCGGCCGAAGCTACAGCGTCCGGCATTTACCTGCCCGAGGCGTCCGAGGCGCGTGACCGGCCGCTGGAGGGCATCGTGCTGGCGACGGGGCGCGGACGGTTGCTGGACAACGGCGCGGTCATGACGCTGGAGTGCGAGCCGGGCGATGTCGTGCAGTTCGGCAAGTACGCCGGCATCTACGTGTTCGATTCGTCCATCGGCCAGGACGTGATTCTGATGCGCGAGGACGAAGCGCTCGGGCGCAAGCTCAGGGTTGACGTGGTGATGGCGTGGGTGTCGCATCAGGGCTACGCGCTGCCGCACGTGCCCGGCGATCCGCGCTGCGAGCAGTGTCGTTCTGGGGCGCGCGTTGAGGTGGCGTGAGCACGCGAGGTCGATCGATCCCGACCTTTGATGCGGATGGGTATCCGACAGAGGAGACGCTCGACCAGATCAAGACGTGGCCGGCGGATGACATTGCCGCGTGCCTCGATTTCGCGCGTGCCGCATGGCATTGGTCCGACTGGTGCGACGAAGACCTGTCTGCGGCTGAGCGCGAGGTGCTCCATGCGGAACCCGGCGAGCGCTTCGCGCGATTCGCGACCGGTGGATGGTCGGGCAACGAGGACATCATCGCGGCGCTCAAGGCAAACATGATGATTCGCGGACTAGCATGGCGATTGTCGGCGAGCGGCGGACTGCACATTTTCCGGTATCCACGTGAAAACGGCGGACCTAAAGTTCCTGTGTCGAGCGGCGGGACTGCCTGAGCCCTCGACGGAGCTGCAGTTTCACGCCACGCGCAAATGGCGGTTTGATTATGCGTGGCTCGCGGAGCGCGTGGCGGCGGAAGTGGACGGCGGCATCTGGGTGAAAGGCCGACATACGCGCGGCGCGGGCTACGAACGCGATTGCGAGAAGCTGAACGCGGCGGTGCTGCTTGGGTGGCGCGTGCTGCGCTTCACGACCGGGATGGTCGAGGACGGGCGAGCGCTGCTCGTTTTGCGTGATGCGCTCGCACGGCCCCGCTCTACTGGCTAGTCCTTCTTCGTCGGTGGTACGGTCTCCGGTGGTTCCCATGCCGTGTCGTCATTGGCGCGTGCGACGGCGAGTCTGTCCTTCAGCTTGCTCACGATGGATTCGAGCCGTTCACGGCGTCGTTGCGCGGCGGCGAGGAGATTCCGCATCTGCGCGTTCTCGCGCTGCAACTCCAGCAGCCACGGGCAGTCGGCCCGGTGCATCCCCTGCTCGTCGCAGAAGCGGCACTCGCCGTTGTGATCGAAGGGATCGTCGCTCATCTAGCCCTTACCGGTACGTAGGAGGTCGACCAGCGTGCTCTCTAGTTCGATCAGCTTGTTGACCTCACGGAGTCGTTCGCGGAGGTCGTGGAACATTGCCTGCCGTTTCAGTACGGCTGTCAACAGGCCGTCGAGCTGGTTCTCTGTGGTGTCGACTGGCGCATCGAACGGCTTCCAGTCAATCCCGGTGACGCGATTCGACTCGTCCAAGTGAATCGTGCAGTCGCCGATCTGCTTGGTTCGCTCGGTACGCGCGTAGCCGTATGGTCTCTGCGTCTCCAGGCGGCCGCCGAAGAGCGTGATGTAGGTGCAGCGGTTGCCGATGTCGGCCCTGACGTGCACATGCATCTCCGGCCATGGTTCCAGTTCCTCGGTCAGCTCGGGCGTCTTCTTCGTCATCGCAGCACGCCTTTCAAGCGCAGTTCGTTACCCAGCCGGGTCACGAGCTGCCATTCGCAATCGTCTTGATGGCCCGGTCCGCCGTAGAGTTCGCCGATCGCGTGACAGAACGGGCAGACAAACGCTTTGCCTGATTCGCGCGGTACCCACTCGACGCGCTCCACCATGTCGAGCGTGCGCGAGGTGAGATCACCGAGGGCGGCGATCTCATCGTTGAGGGCGGCGATCTCGTTGACGAAGCTTTCGAGCAGTCGATACGCGGCGTAGATGTCGCCGTAGTCGATGACGCCGCCCTTCTTGAGGATGGAGAGTTCGCGCACTTGCGGTCTGAGCGTGGCGAGCGCGTCGGCGCGTGCGCGTCCCTTATCGAGCAGCTCGCGTGCGCGTGCGAGGTCGTCAGGCAGTGTCACGCCGTGAACTCTTTGTCGGTGCGTACGTAGCCGTCGCCGCTTGCCTTGATGTAGCCGTATCGCAGCAGCACGCCGGGTGTCGTCCGGTATTTCTTGAAGGCTTTCGCCGGGACTGGCGCGGTGGCGTTGTCGAGGAAGGCGATCAGTTTCGCGGTGCGCTGGCGGTTCTGTTTCACTTCGGCCGTGTTGGGGATCGTCTTCTTCGTGGTCTTCGTTGTGCGCCCAGACTTCTTCGCCTGGAACACCCAGCGTGCGTTGAAGGATTGGCCGGTGACGCTCCAGCCCAGTTTTTTCAAGCTGTCGGTCAGCGTCTTGACCGACATGGTGTGCCCGAGCGTTTCGAGTTTGGTTTCGATCTCGCGGATGCGATAGGTCTCGTTGTGGTCAAGCAGTTCACTGAGCGCGGCGAGGCGCGCTTCCATCTTGGCGTGGCGACTGTCGCCCAGTTCGGCGCGTGCCGTAATCGCTTTCGCGAGCTTGCCGACGTGGCCGTTCCTGGCGCTGATGCGGTCTTCAGCGGAGAGGGTGTCGAGCGTGAGGCGGATGCTCTTGGCGATGTTCTCGTGGTAGTCGATGAGGGCGCGGAGGCGTTCTTCGAGGCGCTGGTACGCCATGCGTCAGGCTCCTTCGGTTCGGCCGGCGAGGAATTCGCCGACGATGCTTTTGTGCGCGGCGTTCTGCTTCGCGCGCCGCCGCGCGGTTGTGCGCTTCTTGTCTCGGGCTTCTTCGTCGGCCTCGCGATGTTTCAAGGTGTCCCACGTCGCAATCTTGACTTCGTGCTTCCTGAGCCAGCTCTCTAGCGGTGACGCGCCGCCGATGTGCTTGGCTTCAAATGCGGCACCGAGTGTCGCAAGGCTGATCCAGCCCATGCGCGGCAGCGCCAGTTCGTGCGGGTTGATGCGTTCGTAGAGATCGCGGGTGTCCTTGACCTTCAGGTGCTTGTTCAAGAGGTAGTCGAGGTTGGCGGCGGCGGTGAAGTTGTAGCACTCGACGCGCGCGAGGTCTTTGCGGAGGAAGATGTCTCGGCCGATTCGGAGCAGGGGATGGGAGCGTCTCGCGAGGAGCTTGTTGACCTGATACGTGCCAAGAACGGACGTGGCTAAATACATGCAGTGCTAGCCTCCTGTAGGTCAAGAGGCTAGCACGGGTGTTCTTGCGGAACAATCCTAACTTGCGCGCTTTCGCCGCTGGCGGTTTTGCTTCAAGAGGTCTACGAGCGCGTCGGAACGCGAGCAGCGGAGGGATTCCGCGTGCTCGTTCACGAGGTCTTCGGCGTCCTGGTCGATGAGGAAGGTGCGAACGAGGCCCTTGTCGTAGCGAGTGGGCCGTCCCATCTTCTTGCGCGGCTTCTCAGGTGCCATTGGGGGATCCTACGAAGGTGGTTCGGAGCGGCCTAGTCTAGCATTGTCAAGACTATCTAGGCCGTCCGACGCGAGGTTTTACGACGACGTGGCGTTGCCTCCCGGTGGCGGCGGCGCTGGTTGTTGCAGCTCGCGCAGCGCTTGTTCAAAGGCGGTTTTCACGAGTTCGCGCATCTGGGTTCTGAAGGCGACGTCGCGAAGCAGCTCCTCTGCGAGGCTTTCGGCCACTTTATCGACCATGCGAGTGAAGACCGATAGGGTTGATGTGGCGGTCTGGCGGCGGACAAGGTCAGCAAGCAGGCTCATAGGTCAGTGTCCTTCTTCCGTAAGTTTACCGTGTCTCGGGGGGGCGAGGGCAAGGGTGCGGGCCATCCGGCTATCGAGGTGCCACAGCACGTGCCGGCAGAAGCGCTGCAGGCGCTGGTGGCTCCGCGAGCCGGCGCGCGGCCAGCGGTTTCGCAGGGCTTCGCTGACGATTTTCTTGGTCTTGCGTGGGAGTCTCATCGGTGCGCCTGTTCGTAGAACAGGTAGAGGAGCGAGAGCCACGTGAGGATCGTTGAGAGCAGGCAGAGCGCGGCCGCTTTCGGTGAGTTCCGGTAGACGGCCACGTAGAAGGCGACGGTGCTCGCGAGGCCGAAGGCGACGATGAGCGGGGCGGCGAGGTGAGGCATCAGCGTCTCCCGGCAATGAGAGTGAAGAGCCGATAGGCGAGGACGACGACCAGCAAGACGATGGCGAGCGGCCATGCGACCGCTCCCAGCATGAGAATCGTGCCGATCGTCGTTTTCGTAGTGCGATTCACGAAGACCGCCGCCGTCCGGTGCGGCGTGTGCCGGCGCGTGGCTGCGCGGCGCGTTTGTTCTCGACTGCAAGGTAGTCGTCCACGTCATGCCGCTCGTCGTTGCAGCTCGCGCAGAGGTTCGCGTCGTCCGGCCACGGCCAGAGCGTCCAGTCGGGTGTGAGAGAGACGTGCGTGCCGCACGCGGTGCAGCGGTCGACCTCTGAGAGCTGGTGCCAGCGGTCGGCGGCGCTCATGGCGTTGTCCTGAAGATGGGGTGGTCGTCCGCGATGTCATCGAGCTGTCGGGTGTAGGCGCGTCCGCCACGCGAAACGTCCACGCGCTCGCTAAGCACTTCCCATGCGCGTTCCTCGTCCGCTTCGGGAACCTCAAGGACGGGACCATGGAAACTGTAGCCGTTGCGTCGATGCGGGATGCCTAGTGCGTCAAGCCGTCGCTCGATATAGGCGAGCTTCGGGTCGTCGGTACGCTTGGTGAACAGAACCCACTTCATCGGCGTTCCGCCTTTCTGAGCAGGAGCCGGTTGCGCCGAATCAGTGGCGCGTGTTCGTGCTTCACGCTCTCCTCTTCGTCATCCCACGCTGTGTCGTTTTCTTCGAGGGCATCGAGCAGGGTGGCGTAGGTGATGCGTCGAGGATCGTCCGCGAGCCGTCGCGCGTCGGCGATCAGCCGATTCAGTGTCGAGACGGCGTCGTCAGCGTCCGTGTTCGGCGTGAGGTTCGCGACGGTGGTCAGAAATTGTTCGACAGTCATTTCGTAGCTCCTGCGAAGGCGCGTAGCATCTTGCGCGAGTGTTTGATGTCCTGCTCGACGCGCCGCAGCTCGCGACGGAGCTTGCGGCGTTTCGCCTGGAGCCGTTCCAGACGGCGCGCTTCTTCAATCACGAGGTTGGTGGTACCCGCCGGCAGGGTCGCTGCCGGCAGGTTGTTGACGAGTGCGTGTGTGGCGGTGGCCCCTTCGCGCGCTGGACGGATGCGCTTCACGATTGCGTGTCCTCCGTGTCCTCGGTGTGTTCCTGCAGCGGCTGGAGCCGTTCCACCTCCGCGCACAGGAACGCATACACCTCCTGCTTCCCGCCGCTGATCGAGAACTCTCGTTTCACGGCCCGCCAGACGACCGGGCCGCGCCGCACTTTGATGCCGTGCAGCTCCAGACCGACGGCGCTCTTCAACGTGCAGATCCGGAAGTACTGCACGCTGTCGCCGGTAAAGCTCGTGCCGCCTTTCCCGTGGTGAATGGGCATGTCTACTGTCCCTCCTGAAATGGCATCGCAAGCTGTCTAGGCTGGCCATAGGACGCGATCATCGCGTGTCCAATAGCGGACTCCCAGCCGACGAACCGATATGCTGCCGCGCCGCCCTTCGGGCCGTACGCGGTGATCTCGGTTTCCGCGCGCGTGGCATACAGCTGGCGGATGTGGTTTGCGGCGTCCGCTGCCGTGAAGGAATCCACGTCGTACACGTACGTCGCGAGTGTCGCGCAGTGGTGCGAGCTGTTGCATTGCACGCGCACGGGAAACCGATACACCTTGCGTCCCTTCAACGTCCCGAGCTGTCGCGCGCGATAGGTGGCCATGGGTTCGTGTGCCTCGAAGAAAAAGGCCCGGCCGCGGCCGGGCCCGTGGTTGGTTTACCGCGCGTGATCGGCGTTCACGATCGCGGGTGTGATCGGTTCGCGCGGTGTGTCGGTGACTTTCCATTCGGGCGCGTGCAACGTCCACGTGAAGCGCCAGCGCGAGCCGGCGATCGGGATCCCGAGCGTGTCCCAACGCGGTGGCTCGTTCGGGTGTGCCTTGCAGTAGGTACAGCTACACCCGTCTTCAATGAGTTCGGCGGACTCACGCGGAATCCGCACGTACACCGCGCCGGCCCACACCCGTAACACTGGCCACCCTCGCATGGTTTACCCTCCTGAAGTGTCAGCGGTCGCTGACTTGTCCCGTAACCAAATGACCTTTTGTTCGGTGAGCTTGGTCGAGCCGTGATAGACCAAGCCGATCTTGAGTGCGCCTTTTTGCGCCGGCTTGTCGTTCGTGTTGCCGTTGCAGTAACCCGCCGCGATGCGATCACGGTGTGTCGCGAAAATGCGGGTGTGTGACGCGGCGCGATTAATCTTCGCGTCGAACTTGCCGCCGAAGCTCTGCACTAACTGAAAGTTCAGCGGTTGTCTGAGCCAATCCAAATGCAGAGACTTGGAATAGGCGTAGAAGCGCTTGCGCTCGAAGCGCCGCATGATGCGAAACCATGCGTCTAAATACTCCTGACTGAAAAAGTCTCCGGAGTCGTGAACCCGAACGCTGTCGACGCGCGCGAGCTGCTCCAGGTCTGAGACCGCGAACCGTTCGAAGAGCGGCAGACTCTCACGAACGATTGCGAGATTGTGCTCTCGCGCGCGAACCGCGTCCGGGAACATGTAACGCGCTTGGCGCGCGTAGCAGGGGATGGCGCACCATTCCGCGCCGGGACACACCACGAAATTGTCGCGGCTCCGGAACGCCGGCAGATTGAAACTGACCGTGCGTGTTTTGACGAGCTTGCGATTACCAAAACTCCACCGCAACGACAGGGATGCCATAACGAACCCTCTTGTTAAAACGGTTAAATTTGGCGAAGTTCAGCGGCTGCGCGGAATACCAACGGATTGAGTTCCCACGGTTCGGCGTAGACGCCGGCATTATTCGCAACCCGACGTACGGCGAGCCTGAACCGGTTGTCGTGTGAACGGTTTTTTTCGTGTGGTGACATGGCGTCGAGTTCGTTTTCAATGGCTTCAGAGACGTAACAGGCGAGCGGCCACCCGTAGATGCCGATCGGCTCGTCCGTGTCCATTAATCGAGCGGCTTCTCTGCGGTAATCCGTCAAAACACCCTCCTGTGGAGTCAGAGTATGAGACTTGTTCCGGAGGAAGTCAACCTACCAAACGATCGGTGTCGCACGGTCTCTCGAGGTGTCCCGCCTGGCACCCGTTGAAACTGCACAACGATACGCCTATCTTGTCGAGCCGTGGTGCACTTCCCGGACACGTTCACGCTTGCACCCGACGTCGACAGTCACGTGCGCCAGCTCGTCGCGCTCGAAGACTTCGCACACCTTCGGCGTCACACCATCGGGTGCCTGCAGACGGCTCGACAGCTCTTCGATCGCGGTGCCGCGTGTCGAGCCGTCGTCAGCGTGCCGGCGCAAGTGACCGCGAAGTCATTCGAGCAGCAGTTTTTGAAGTGGAGCTACGCGCAGCTGTTTAGGCCGCTCTACAACGGTGCGGTGCCTGACTTCGTGATCGTGGTCGACGCTGTGCTGTGGCAGGCTGATACGCCCGTGGCGCGCGAACAGCTCGTCTATCACGAACTCTCACACCTCCAACCGCGCCTGGACAGCTACAACGTGCCCCAATTTGAGCGGAGCGGTCGACACGCGGTGCATTTGGTTCCGCATGATGTGGAAGTGTTCCACGCGGAGCTGCAGCGCTACGGCGCAATCGTCCCTGCATTCGTAGAGACAGCGCTGTCGATTGCGGCCGGCGCACGTGCCCCACTTGCGAAGAGGTTGAAACGTGCCTGAAATAGACGCGCTAGACGGTCAGGAGCCCGACAGAGCGCTTACCCGTCGCGAGCAAGGTCTGAAGGACATACCCGTTGTCTTTCTGCCCACAAAAGCCCAATGGCGCTTCCTCAACGTGTTCCTGGCACCCGACGGACCGGACTCCATTGCTAAATGCGCGGCGAAAGCGTGCGTGAACCGACGGACCGTCTACGATTGGCAGCAAGATCCGCGATTCAAGGAATGGTTTCACGACCAATGTGAAAAGCAGGCCAAAACAGAGCGAGAACTGATGTGGCGAAACGCACGCAAGCTGGCCATTGCCGGTAGCCCTGAACATATCAAGCTTGTTGCACAAAAGGCAGGCGAGCTGATCCATGCCGGCGCAAATGACCGTCGGCCGATCGGGCCGCTAGGCGTGTTCATCAACGTGCCACGTCCGGACGCTCCACAGCTCACTACAGGCGAGCAGGATGCCGGCGAGGTAGACGCAGAGACCGTCGACAGCCAGGAGCTGCTCGACACTGACCACGTGGCAGCACACGTCGCAGGCCGCACACATCAATCAAATGACTGAGTGAATGAGCGCGAGTCTTATTTCTCGACGTAGTGCGACACCGTGCGGCGGCCAGCTCGGGCAGCTCGACACCGTCAGCGCACGTCGAAGGGGGGATGTCGGGGAACGCGGCCGGGCGGGGGGCCCCAACTATCCTTTCAACCCGCACAATTTCGACCTGAATTTCCACCTGCTTAGTCCTGTCGATTCGGGCGCTTCTCTACGGTGAGCACATCGCATTTTCTCTAGCGAATCGCACAGTGGAGTTAGGACATGAATGTGACGTGGCAGCTCCGGATTATGAGTGGGCCGAGCAACGTCGTCGTGCTGTCGCTGGACGAGGCGCGCGAGTTACTGGAGTTCCTGCAGGCGAGTGTTCCGGCGCGTGAGCCGGTGAAGAAGAAGGCGTGACCTGATGAGCCTGATTACCGTCGTCGTCGTGCTGGTGATTCTCGGCGTGGCGCTCTATCTGATTGAGACCTACATCCCGATGAGTCCGCCGATTAAGACGGTGATTCGGGTGGTGGTGGTCTTGATGTTGGTGCTCTGGTTACTGCAGGTGTTCGGCATCAACCCGATGGTGCCGCGTGTGCGGTGAATCCAGACGGTGAGCCAGTCGCATTTTTCTTGGCAATTTTCTAGGTGCAGTCAGGAGGCCTGTGATGGAGAAAACCGAGAAGCCGAAGGTCGTGCCGGTGGCGGATCGTGCGGGGCTGACGCTCTGGGACGAGGTGCCGAAGGTTGGCGACATTTTGAAGGAAGGCGTCGGGCTCTTCGTGATGCACGAAGGGGAGGCGCTCACGGGGTTTCAGCGGCAGATGTATATGAGCGGACTCATCGGGATTGAAGTCAATAGCGAAGGGCACGCCGAGCGCGCCTATGGGCTGCACCCTCCGGTCGAACCAGAAGAAGCGGAACCGGTCGCAGAACCGGTGAAGGTGACCGCCGCGAAGAGTGCCCGTTAATGGGGCTTCTCGATCAGGTCACCGGGAAACAGCTCCATGTTCAGGTCACCGAGGGCGTCGAGGAAGCCTTCGTCCACATCGGCGGCGAGCAGCAGATGCCTGAGGAACAGGCAGACGTAGAGACGCAGAACGTACTGCGCCGTCGTGACATCGGCGAGCGGCGGACGAGCGGCGCCGAGCTTGTTGCCGACTTTCTGCAGGACGTCAGGAGCGTTGTCAGGGAACCGCAGCAGCACTTCGATCATGGCGGTGAGCATAGCGCATTTTCGCTAGGGATTTACACGGTGCAGCCATGAGCGTCCGCTACCCCTGTCGGGACTGTGGGTACTGGGCATCGGTGGTCCTGCCGGATAAGAGCCGCAGCTGTCTGTCGTGCCTCTATCGGCGGCGCACCGGCAAGACGCCGCGCAGTCAATCGCAGCGGTTGACGCATCCGCGCCGCAAAGAAGATGCGGAGGAGTCAGGGAATTCAGCGGTGAACTGCTCGCTCGAAGAGCGGCCCTTTCCGCACTGGTTCTACGGTACCGAGCATTGGGCGCCGAGTGAGCTGAGTCTGGAGAAGTTCACGCAGTCGGCGGGGTCAGGGAGACGGTGATCGGGCGAGCGCTCGTCCTCGTGCTTGTCGCCATGTCCGGATGCGCGGTGCATCCGATGCCGTGGCGCCGGCTGTGTCCGGACGGGTTGCCGATTCGGATTCTGCAAGACCCGCGCTGCGTGGATGGGATTTGCGGCTACACGTGCGAGCCGAATCGGTGGGCACTGGAGAGGGTGATATGAAAGTGGCGCTGAAGGGGTGGAACGGGCTTTATATCGCGGCCGAGGACGGCGGCGGTCATGACACGCGCGTGGCGGGTGTCGGCGCGGCCTTGCGCGCGAACCGCGCAGAGATCGGGCCGTGGGAGACGTTCGACCTGGAGTTCCTCGACCTGACGCGCTGCACGCTCAAGACCAGCGGCGGCTTTTTTGTCACGGCGGAAGGCGGCGGCGGAAGCTATGTCCGGACCAACGAACTCAGTCCCGGCGTCTGGGAGACGTTTCGCTTCATCGGCATTCAGGAAGGGCTGATGCTCATCACGTGGGATCAGCTGCACCAGCTGGGGCTCGCCGAGGGACCGGACCCGGTGATTGATGCGTGTCGCGCGTGGCAGGCGTTGAGCGTGGAAGTGTTGGAGAAGCCCAGACCGCCGCTGCCGCCGCTCGACTACTGGCGCGGGTGCTTCTGTCTGCCGAATGCCTTGCCGGGCATTCCTTACGGCGACGGCAAACGCATTTGGACGCCGGCCTACGGCTGTTATGACGACGGCTGGCGCGCGAGTATCCGTGCGGAGTACGTCAAGCGCGGCTACACGCACTTCCCTTACAACGTCGCCGGTCTGCCCTACGGCAGTGACTATCCGGAGCTGGCCGATGATCCGGCGCGCGTGGCGCGTGACCTCACTGAGTTAGAAGGCGCCGGAATCATTCCGGTGGTCTTTGCGACGGACGATCGGAATCCAACCGTCTTGCCGCAGGCGTTCATCGAGTGCGCGCAGCTGATGAAGATTGTCGTGCCGGTGTGGGAGATGAACGGGCCGCTGGGGAATCCCGACAAGGCGATTGAAGAGCAGAACTGCAAGGACGCGATTCTTCGCACCATCAGCGCGGCGCCGCTCGCCAAGTGTTATCTCCATTTCACGCCCGGTCACGGCAGCATTAGTTACGAGAGTGAGATGGGCGGATGGGAGTGGTGTCAGGCGAACGGCACGACCGGCCTCCTCGCGCAAGGTGACAACCACTTCGCCGTCGAGGATCCCCAGACGGGCGGGGAAGGGTTGGAGTCGACAGCGGTCCGGCTCGCGGGACTGACGGACCAAGGCGCTCCCGCCGCATGGGCGGGGATGAATCAGCTGACCGTGAAATTTGAATATGGCATCTGGGACATGTATCACGGCACGGTGAGTGAGACGGAACTCTGCACCTACACGATGGAGTTTCTCGGCTACGCGCCGCACGTCTCTGGATACTGCGATGGCGGCTACTGATCCGGAAGCGACGTTCGCGGCGGCGGCGTTGACGGGTCTCCTCGCCAGTCCGTACGGGATGGAGCTGGCGGTCGAGGACACGGCGCTCCTGGCATGGCAGTACGGCGCGGCGATGGTGGCCTATCGGGACGAACATCGGCGGATGGCACAGGATGAACACGAGGATGCCGAGAGGATTCGCGCGGCTGACACCGGAACGTCGGCGGGAGATCGCCGCGATGGGCGGCCGGACTGGGCACGGTCATCGGTGGACGAGTGAGGAAGCCCGAGCGGCGGGACGAAAAGGCGCGGCGCGGATGTGGCAGCGCCGCCGCGCCGAAGCGGCTGCGAGACAGCCACGACTGGAGTGGTCGAGTGAAGACGAAGGACGAGCGGGAAATTCGCACGAGTGATCCGGAGTTGAAAGCGATCAACATGATTCGCAAGGCGATTGCCGGGCTCGACACGCAGCCGGCGCTCCGCGTGCTGCATTTCTGCATCGATCGGGTGCGGGATGATAGCGGGTCTGTTAACCAGTATCAGGGCACGAGTGCGGTCATCGATCGGCCGCGGATGAACGCGGCCGACGAACCCGGCGTGCTGGTGACTCGATGAAGACGGCCACGTACACCACGGAGCTGAAGGAGCCGCCGCCCGACGTCCGGCGCCTGGAGGTGGTGAGCGTGGCGCGTCACGTCATCGAGCGCGACGGGTGGCCGCGTTCGTGGCGGCAGCTGCGCGCGGACGCGGAAGCCGCCGTCATCAACACGCTGCGCGACAGTCAGACGGTGCCGGATCTGTGTATCGAACACCGCTCGCGCGGCGAGCTGGCGTATGCGGCCTATCAGCCGCTCGACCGGGCGTACTTCCGCGACGGCGGCGACGATCGGGCGTGCTTGATCGCACAAGCGTGGATGTGTGTCCCTCGCTGATGACCAGCGGACGTCGGGGAAGGATCGCCGGATCAAGGTCTATGGCGACAGTGTCAATACCGGCATCTGTCAGGTGTGCCAGCAACCCGTCATCTGGGCGCAGGCCGTGAGTCGCGCGCGGTGGGTGCTCTTCGACGGATCGGTGACGAGCCTGAAGCGGCGCCAGGACGAGAATGGCCGCGAGCTGCGGTACTTCTCGACCGCCGCGATTCATTGGACGCATTGCTGTGACCGTCGTGCTCGTCAACCAGAACGGCCTCCGGCGCGTAGTCGAGGTACCGGCGCCTGAACTCTACGTCGTCGTGCAGATGGGACGCTTGAGTGTGAGTTACCAGCTATGGACGATCGATCAGGCGCTGCGCCTCGTCTTCTACGAGACGGCGGCGCAAGTGGCCGTGAGCCGCTACTGATGGCTGGCGATCTCTATGACCTGTATATCGGCCCCGACCTCCTGACGGGCGTCGATCAGTTCGTGCGGATACAGGTCGTGGAGCACTACACCGATCGCTTTGGCCGTACATCCGTGCGGTTCAAAGCGGTCGGTGGTGGTCCGACCAACGTGCCGCGCTGGGAGCAGTGGCCGACGCTGGTCTTCGACCATCGTGTCGTCGCCTCGATGATGCGCTGTGAGCAGCTGGCCTGCGTGCCCGACATGGTCGGAGAGCCCACGATGCCGTGAGTCCACTCAAGGCCGATCCGATTCCAGAGGGGCGTCCCTACTTCGGGTACATCAATGACACGACCGGCGATCCGTCTCCTCCCAACGCCCGTCAGACCGTCGCGCACAAGTGTGTGGCTGACGAACTGTGTTACGGCGGGGCGGCTGGAGGTGGGAAGAGCGACTGGTTACTGGTGGAAGCTGGGACCGTGCTTCTGGAGCACGCTGGTGTGGAAGCCGCACTCTTCCGCCGCACCTACGAAGAGCTGGAAGCCTCTCTCATTCTCCGTTCGCACGCACTCTTCCACAATCTGGTGGCATTCAAGCTGGCTAAGTATGAAGCTGGCCGCAAGCGTTGGATCTTCTTTCACCGTGGGGGCAATAGTTATCTGTGGTTTCGCTATTGCGCCCGTGAGAGTGACGTGTACCGCTACCAGTCGGCCCAGTGGGTCTTCCTCGGGCTGGACGAAGCCACGCACTTCACCGAATTCCAGTACACCTATCTGACCTCGCGCGTCCGCTCGCGCAAGAAACAGGTCAAGGTCAAGATTCGGCTCGCCACCAATCCCGGTAACGTCGGCCATGCCTGGGTGAAGCGCCGCTTCATCAAGCCCGAGAGCGTCGAGACCGGCGGCGTGCTCGTCGCGCCCGAGCAGATCTGGCATCCCTTGCCGTCGCCCGAGCGGCCGACAGCGAAGATGATGTCGCGCTGCTTCGTGCCGGCGAAGCTGACCGACAACAAAGCGCTGATGGCGGCGGACCCGGATTACTTCCACCGGCTGCAGCAGCTGCCCGAAGACGAACGGCGGATGTTGTCGGAAGGCGACTGGGACGTCTGGAAGGGCCAGATGTTCTCGGAGTTTGTCGAGCTGCACCGCGTGCTCGACTCCGACAAGGAGCTGCGCGCCGCCGGGCTCACCGTCGGTGACGTCATTCCGTGGCACAAGATTCCCGACGCGATGTGGCAACCGCCGGCTGGCGCGCTGGTGTTTCTGTCGGTGGACTATGGCTATGCCGCGCCGTGGGCGGCGTATTTTCACTGCGTCCTGCCGGGCGGACGAGTGGTGACGTTCAAGGAGTTCTATGTCACGCGCAAGCGTGACGTGCTCCAGGCCAAGATGCTGCGCGAGTACATCGAACGCATCTGGCGCGTGCAGGCGTCGAAGGGACAGGAGAAGTGGCAGGTGGCGTGGGGCGTGATGGACCAGTCGATGTGGGGATCACGCAAGGAACAGGGGCTGGGGAAGTCGATTGGCGAGGTCTACGAAGAGGAATTCGGCATTCCGACGAAAATCGTGCTGAAACCGGGTAGTAAGGACCGGCACGCGCGCGTGCAGCGCGTCAAGGCGGCGCTGGGCACGGCGCCGGACGGCTTTCCGTGGTGGCAAATCACGGCGGCGTGCCCGAATCTGCTCAGAACGCTTCCCGAGCTGCCGCACGACGCCGACGATCCCGAAGATATCGACACCGACGCTGAAGATCACGCCTATGACGCGGTCGGGCTGTTTTGGCAGGCCCGGCCGGAACTGCCGAAATCGATGCAGAAGGCGAAATTCCTCGATCTGGACGAATTGTCGCGGGAACACGCCTTGGCGATGGAAAAGAAATACGCGCAAAAGGGCCGACCGGGCGTGCTCGACGCACGCGGGTTTTCGGTGATCCATTGACCGCGCGCGAATACCGCTCGTCGTCGCATCCGGTCAAGGTGAAGGAGTTCGCCGAGCTGTTCGAAGAGTATGACCGGCTGTTTGGCGTCTTTCTCCAGATTACCGACGCGGCCGAAGGCGGCGAACATACCGATTGGTACGGACTGGAGGCACGCATCCTCATGCTGCGGCGGCGCGTCACGGTCCTGACCGACACGATGCAGATGGTGATGTTGCGGCAATCGGCACGACGGCGTGAAATTCGCAAGCGACAGGCTA
>Ga0307472_100000167_pt1 | contig 20426 bp, 15 predicted proteins | sample atmos_gasesAM5C__2_FD_204582 | JGI IMG/M metagenome (GOLD analysis project Ga0307472, IMG submission 204582) | Hardwood forest soil microbial communities from Morgan-Monroe State Forest, Indiana, United States - atmos_gasesAM5C_05 | ecosystem: Environmental > Terrestrial > Soil > Temperate...
ACCAGACCGAGGCGCTCGTCTCCATCGACGTCAATTCCGGGCGGGCCACGCGCGAGCACCACATCGAGGACACCGCGCTCAAGACCAATCTTGAAGCCGCCGAGGAGATCGCGCGGCAATTGAGGCTGCGCGATCTCGCCGGCCTGATCGTCATCGACTTCATCGACATGGACGAAAAGCGCAACAACCGCGCCGTCGAACGCCGCCTGAAGGAATGCCTCAAGCACGACCGCGCGCGCATCCAGGTCGGGCGCATCTCGCATTTCGGCCTGCTCGAAATGTCACGCCAGCGCATCCGCACCAGCGTGCTGGAAAGCTCGACCGAAACCTGCGTGCATTGCGGCGGGACCGGGCACGTGCGCTCGGTGTCGTCGGTGGCGTTGCAGCTCCTGCGCGTGCTGGAAGAGACCCTGCTCAAGGGCGCGACCCACAATCTCATCGTCCGCACACGCTCGGAAGTCGCGCTCTACGTGCTCAACCATAAGCGCGCACATCTGCGCGAACTCGAGTCGCGCTTCCGCATCATGCTGACCGTTAGCGCCGACGCCACCATGGGCGGCCAGCAGCCCTTCGTCATCGAGAAGGGCGAGCAGGTGCACACGCTCGAGCAGGCCAAGGCCCTGGTGGTGCAGCCGAGCAGCGTCGTGCCGATCGCGGAAGACGACGAGCCGGACGACGAGATCGCCGAAGCCGAAGATGACGAGAGCTTTGCCGGCGCGCCGCAGGGCGAACACGAGCAATCGGAGGCGGAACGCGACGACAACGGCGGTGACGGCGAGCGCGGCGAAGCCGGTCACCGACGGCGGCGACGAAGGCGGCGTGGGCGGCGCAATGGCGAGGGCCGTGAGCCGGCGCCGGCCGGATTAACCCACGATGCCGCGGCCGAGCACGACGGCGTGCCGGAACATGACGATGATGACGGCGGCGAGGAAGCGGGCGCAGCGGTCGCCAGCCCGCGGCGCCGCGAGCCGCGCGAGACGGGCCGGCCCGAAGTCGGCGAAAACGGCGATGCGCCGCGCCGGCGTAGGCGCGGCCGGCGCGGCGGCCGGCGCAATCGCCGCAGCCGTGAGGGCGAGCCGCTGATTGCGGGTCACGAGTCGTCCGATGCGATCGAGCCGGAGGTCAGCCGTGCGGTCGCCGATTTCGACGCGCCGCCCGTCGGCGCGGAACCACTGATGCGGCGGAGCCGGCCGAAACACCCCACTTCTATGCCGAGCCGGCGCCGCAGCCGTCGCCGCGGTTGCCCGAAGCCGACGAGTCGCGACGGCGCTCAACGGTGCGCGAGCGGGCCCCGGTGTCGGGCGACTACAGCCCTCCCCCGCCGTCTCAACCAGCCGAGCCGCCACCGGCGCCTAATATCACGACGGAACGGTCGCAGGCTGCCGAGGACAACGATCAGCCGCGCCGCGCCGGCTGGTGGTCGCGACGCTTTGCCGGCAGCGACAAGTGATGAGTGCGCATGTTCCGGCGAAGTGGATGCCGGTTCGCCGATAAGAACATGCGCCACTCAGACCGCCGCCTCATTCCTCCCCCTTAGCCGAGGTTGGATGTTCCGACTTCGGCCATTCAAATGCACCGAACTCGAGTAAACTCGCGTTCGGTGGGGCCGCACCCGGCTCCGAGGAATGGCAGAACGCCGGATGCGCAGCGCTTGGGTCGATGCCGATGCCGAGGCGACCGTCGCGCACTATGCGAACGACGGCATCGCCCGCGATCTGGCATTGCGCGTCTACACCACGCGGTTGCTTGGACGCGACCGCAAGCTCGTCCTGCACGGCGGCGGCAATACCTCGGTCAAGACCCGCATGCCCGATCTGCTCGGCGCCGAGGCCGACGTGCTGTGCGTCAAGGGCTCGGGCTGGGACATGGCGACGATCGAGCCGGCTGGCCTGCCGGCGGTGCGCCTCGGTCCGCTCCGGCAGTTGCGCGCGCGCGCGGCGCTCGCCGACGAGGAGATGGTGCGCGTCCAGCGCGCCAACCTGCTCGATCCGATGGCGCCGAACCCCTCGGTCGAGACCCTGCTCCACGCTTTCGTCCGGGCGAAGTTCGTCGACCACACGCATTCCACCGCGGTCCTGAGCCTGATCGACCAGCCCAACGGCGAGGCATTCGCCGCCGAGGTCTACGACGGCCGCATGGGCGTCGTGCCCTACATCATGCCCGGCTTCGCGCTGGCCAAGAAGGCCGCCGAGGTATTCGAGGCAACACCCGGCGCACACGGGCTCATCCTACACAAGCACGGCATCTTCACCTTCGGCGACAACGCGCGCCAAGCCTACGAACGCATGATCGAGATGGTCACGCTGGCCGAGCAGCGGCTTCAGCGGAACCGCAAAACAGTGTTCGTCACCGCGCAGCTGCCGCAGCGCATGGCGTCGCTTGCCGCCACCGGCCCGATCGTGCGCGGCGCTTGCAGCCTGAAGAACGACAAGGTCGAAGGCGACGTCCGCCGCCTCGTGCTCGAGTTCCGCACCGGCGATGTGATCCGCAATTTCGTCGATGGCGCCGAGGTCGCCCGCTACAGCCAGGCCGGCGTGGTGACGCCCGACCACACCATCCGCACCAAGAACTGGCCGCTGGTCGTTCCAGCCCCGGCCGACGGCGGGCTCGCGCAGTTCAAACGCGACGTCGCCGTCGCAGTCGCGGCGTTCGTTGACAATTACGCCGCCTATTTCGCACGCAACAATGCGCGCTGCCAGCTCACCAGGAAGATGCTCGATCCCCTGCCCCGCGTGGTGCTGGTTCCGGGGCTCGGCCTCTACGGTCTCGGGCGCTCGAAGAAGGAGGCCAAGATCGCCGCCGACCTGGCTCAGGCGGCGGTGGAAACCATCACCGACGCCGAGGCGATCGGCCGCTTCGAGTCGATCGCGGAAGCCGACATGTTCGACTGCGAATACTGGTCGCTCGAACAGGCCAAGCTCGGATCGGCAGTGGAGAAGCCGCTGGCCGGCCAAGTCACGGCCGTCACCGGCGCCGCCGGCGCGATCGGCTTCGCGGCGGCCAAGGCGTTTGCCGCGGCCGGCGCCGAAATCGCGCTGCTCGACGTCAACGATGTCGCGGCCCGGGAAAAGGCCAAGGCGATCGGCGGTGCAGCGCTCGCCGTGCGGTGCGACGTCACCGATCCCGCTTCGGTTGCCCTGGCGTTCGACGCGGTGGCGGAACATTTCGGCGGCCTCGACATCCTCGTGTCGAACGCCGGCGCGGCGTGGCAGGGCCGCATCGGCGAGGTCGACGAGGAGGTCCTGCGCAAGAGCTTCGATCTCAACTTCTACGGCCACCAGCGCGCGGCGCAGGCGGCGGTGAAGATCATGTTGGCGCAGGGCACCGGCGGCGCGCTCCTGTTCAACGTATCGAAGCAGGCGGTCAATCCTGGCCCCAGCTTCGGTCCCTACGGCCTGCCCAAGGCGGCGACCCTCTTCCTCGTGCGCCAATACGCGGTCGATTACGGCGCCGAGGGCATCCGCGCCAATGCCGTGAATGCCGACCGCATCCGCTCCGGGCTGCTCACCGACGACATGATCGCCTCACGTTCGCAGGCGCGCGGGCTCTCCGAGAAGGACTACATGACCGGCAACCTGCTCGGCCGCGAGGTCACCGCCGACGACGTCGCGCAGGCGTTCCTGCATCATGCCCTCGCCCTGAAGACGACCGGCGACGTCACCACGGTCGATGGCGGGAATATCGCAGCGGCGATGCGGTGAATTGTCATTGTTTTGTACGATCGGCACAATCATCGGCCGGCAATTGTCCGGCAAAGGCTCGACTGCCGAGTTGCCGGAATGGCACTCCGTAATGAACCCTTCGCTCAATCGCTGGCCTGGATGACGTTCTTGACCAGTGGATAGATCTGAGCTTCCCAGCGCCGGCCGCTGAACACGCCGTAGTGGCCGATGCCGGGCTGCAGGTGGTGGCGCTTGAGATAGGGCCGCAGGCCGGTGCACAGGTCGTGCGCCGCCACGGTCTGGCCGACAGCGCAGATGTCGTCTTTCTCGCCCTCGACGGTGAGCAGCAGGTGCCCTTGATGGCGCGCGGTTCGACGCGCTCGCCATGCCAGGTCAGTTCGCCGCGCGGCAGCGCGTGCTCCTGGAACACCAGCCGCACCGTCTCGAGATAGAACTCGGCCGTAAGGTCGAGCACCGCGAAATACTCGTCGTAGAACGCCTTGGTCGCGCGCGCCTTCTCGTACTCACCGTTGGCGAGATGGTCGTAAAGGTCGCCATGGGCCTTCACGTGGCGATCGATGTTCATGCTCATAAAAGCGGCGAGCTGCACGAAGCCGGGATAGACGCGGCGAAACGCCCCGCGGTAGCGCAGCGGCATGCTGGCGAGCAGATTCTGCTCGAACCAGCCGATCGGTTGCGATTGGGCGAGTTCGTTGACCTTGGTCGGGTTGACGCGGGCGTCGATCGGCCCGGCCATCAGCGTCATGCTGCGCGGCGGGGTACGATGGCCGATCTGCGCCATCACCGCGGCGGCCACCAGCACGGCGACGCAGGGCTGGCACACCGCTACGACGTGCGCGCCCGGCCCGACCGCCTCGAGGAACCGGATGACGTGATCGACATATTCGTCGAAGCCGAACCGGCCATGCAGCAGCGGAACGTCGCGCGCGTTGTGCCAGTCGGTGATGTAGACGTCGAACTCGGGCAGCATGGTCTGCACCGTGCGCTCAACCCACCCTGCGAACGCCTCACCGTTTGAGCCAATTGCCGATCCGCTCTACCGCTTCGTGCATCTCGTGACGCGAGCCGGCGTAGCAGAAGCGCACGAAGCGCCGGCCGTGCAGCGGATCGAAATCGATGCCGGGCGTCGAGGCGACATGCGCCTGTTCGAGCATTCGCTTGGCGAAATCGAGACTGTCGTCGCAGAAGTGCGACACGTCGGCGTACAGGTAGAACGCACCATCGACCGGCAGGAACTTGTCGAGCCCGGCCTGCGGCAGGCCGGCAAGCAGGATGCGCCGGTTGTCCTCATAGCCGTGCTTCACCGCCTGCATTTCGGCATGCCCCTCGAACGCCGCTTCCGCCGCGACCTGCGACAGGCTCGGCACCGAGATGGCGAGGTTCTGATGCAGCCGCTCGATGGTGCGCACGAGATTGGGCGGCACCACCATCCAGCCGATCCGCCAGCCGGTCATGCAGAAATATTTCGAGAAGGAATTGATGATCACTGCATTGTCGGTGAGCCGCGCCGCGGTCGCGGCGGCGAACGTATAGTCGAGGCCGTGGTAGATCTCGTCGGAGATGACGCGGATGCCGGCATCCTCGGCGGTGCCGACGAGGTCGCCAAGCGCCTCGCCCGTCATCATCGTTCCGGTCGGGTTGGCCGGGCTCGCCACCAGCACGCCCTTGAGCGGCGTCCTGCTGTGGGCCGCGATCAGCGCCGCGCCGGTTAATGCGAAGCGCGTGGCCGCGGCGGTCTCGATCAGCACCGGCTCGCAGCCGAGCGCGGTCAGGATATGGCGATAAGGCGGATAGCCGGGCGTCGCGATCGCGACGCGGTCGCCGGGCTCGAACAGGGTGAGGAAGGCGAGAATGAAACCGGCCGACGAGCCGGTGGTCACGACCACCCGTTCGGGATCGACCGCCTGTCCATAGGTAGCCGCATAGTGGGCGGCGATCCGCCGCCGCAGCGAGCGAATGCCGAGGGCTTCGGTATAGGAGACGCGGCCGGCGTCGAGCGCCTTGCGGGCCGCCGCGATCGCCGTCGACGGCGCCGGCGCGGCTGGCTGGCCGACCTCCATGTGGACAACTTGACCGCCGGCCGCCTCGATGCGGGCGGCGGCCGACATTACGTCCATCACCATGAACGGGGGGACATCGCTACGCGCCGAGGGCGAAACGAGTCGTCTTGCCGCGTCCAGCATTGTTCCGAATCCTTGTGCGAGACCGTTGTTCCATATCCTTGTGCGAAACCGTTGTTCCATATCCTTGTGGGCGCGGCGACGGCGGTCGGCTACCCGCCCCGCTGTTGCCGTATTTCGCGGCTTGGTGACGGAAAGTCCAGGCCAGCAGCACGCCTCGCCCAACAAGTGAACGCGGGCATGTTGACCGCGTCCGGTCGCGTCCCTAAGCAGGATTTGGCGGGCGGATCGATACCCGGATTCCGATGATCGCAGGACGAAGACCTATCAGCCAGCGTCGCATGACGCCACGCCGCATTGCGCCGGCGCGGGAGAGCGGTGGATCCCGCTTGGCGACGCGTGCGCTCGCCTGCCTCACCGCCTGCGCGGTGGTGATGGCAGACGTCCCGGTGCGCGCCCAGGACCCGGCGCGCGGCCTGCCTCTCATCCGCGATGCCGAGATCGAGCAGCTGCTGCGCGAATACACCCAGCCGATCTTGCGCGCAGCCGGGCTCGCCCAGCAGAACATCCGTGTCATTATCATCAACGACCGCGCCTTCAACGCCTTCGTGGTCGACGGCAAGCGCATCTTCGTCAATGCCGGAGCGCTGATGGAAGCGCAGACGCCGAACCAGATCATTGGCGTGCTGGCGCACGAGAGCGGCCACATCGCCGGCGGGCATCTCGTCAAGCTGCGCCAGGAGCTCGCCAATGCGCAGACCGCGGCGATCGTCGCGCTGCTGCTCGGCATCGGCGCGCTCGCCGCCGGCGCCGCCACCGGCACGCGCGGCACCGGCGACATCGGCGCGGCCGCTCTGACGGCGCCGCAGGGCATCATCATGCGCTCGCTTCTCTCCTACGTGCGCACGCAGGAGGACGCCGCCGACCGTGCCGGAGTGAAGTTCCTCACCGCCACCGGCCAGTCAGCCAAGGGCATGTACGAGACTTTCAAACGCTTCTACGACCAGACCCTGTTCCAGTCGCGCACGATCGATCCCTATGTACAGTCGCATCCCATGCCGGCCGAGCGCATGGCCGCGCTCGAAGGCGTGGCACGCGCGAGCCCTTACTGGGACAAGAAGGATCCTCCCGAACTGCAACTGCGCCACGACATGATGCGCGCCAAGCTCTACGGCTTCATCGAGCGGCCGGAGGCGGTGTTCCGGCGCTATCCGCAGAGCGACACCAGCTTCGCTGCACGCTACGCACGTGCCATCGCCACCTATCGCCACAAAGATCTCAAGACGGCGATGACGCTGATCGACGGGCTGATCCAGTCCGAGCCCAACAATCCTTATTTCCACGAGCTCAAGGGCCAGACCCTGCTCGAGGCCGGGCGCGGCACCGAGGCGATCGCGCCGCTGCGCCAGGCGATCGCGCACGCGCCCGATCCCACTTTGATCCAGGTCATGCTCGGGCAGGCACTGATCGCCACCGACAATCCCCGGCTCGCCGACGAGGCCATCACCAGCTTGCGTTCCGCCATGGCGCGCGACCCCGACATTGCCGACGGCTACGTGCAGCTCGCGATGGCCTACGGCCGCAAGGGCGACCTGGCGCAGGCCGATCTCGCCTCGGCCCAGGCCGCGTTCACGCGCGGCGACTATCCCACCGCCCGCCAGCTCGCGACGCGCGCCAAGACCCGCTTCCCGGTCGGCTCGCCGGGATGGGTGAAATCCGACGACATTTCGAGCTATAAACCTCCCAAGACCGACAACCGCCGTCCGTGATGCAGAAAAGGATGAACCCGATGACGTTCGCTCCGCGCCTTCTCGCCGTTGCCGCGGCCGCAGTGCTGCTCGCATTCGGCGCCCCCGCCCGCGCGCAAAGCTTCTCGGACGGTCAGCGCGCCGAGATCGAACGCATCATCAAGGACTATCTCATCGCCCATCCCGAAGTGTTGCAGGAGGCAATGGCCGAACTGGAGAAGCGCCAGCAGGCCGCCGAATCCGAGAAGGCGCGCGCCGCCGTGCAAGGCAATTCGCAGACGCTGTTCAATTCGGCGCGCCAGGTCGTGGTCGGCAATATCAAGGGCGACGTCACGCTGGTCGAGTTCTTCGACTACAATTGCGGCTACTGCAAGCGCGCACTCACCGATCTGCTCGAACTGATGAAGAACGACGGCAATCTCAAGGTTGTGCTCAAGGAATTCCCAGTGCTCGGGGCGGGCTCGGTCGAAGCCGCCCAGGTCGCGGTCGCGGTGCGCATGCAGGACAAGACCGGCAAGAAATATCTCGATTTCCACCAGAAACTGCTCGGCGGCCGTGGCCAGGTCGACAAGGCGCGCGCGCTCGCCGCCGCCAAGGACGCCGGGCTCGACATGGGTAAGCTGGAAAAGGACCTGTCGAGTGAAGAGGTCCGCGTGACGCTAGAGGAGAGCTTCAAGCTCGCGGAATCGCTCGGGCTCAACGGCACGCCGAGCTATGTCGTCGGCAGCGACGTGGTGATCGGCGCGGTCGGCCTCGACGCCCTCAAGCAGAAGGTCAACAATGCGCGTTGCGGCAAGGCGACGTGCTGAGGCGGGCATTCGGCTCGTAGCCGATCGAGCACGATAGCGCAGCGGATTGCGTCGCGGTGATCAGCCGTGCCCAAGGAGCCTGGATTGAGCGAGCACAGCGAGCGATATCCGCGAGCGGCCGTGCCCGCGGATCGACGGCTCGGCCACGACTGATTTCCCGCGCGCCGCGCTGATTTCCACCGAAGACCCGGGTGCGGATTGCGCTGAAATCGCCGCCGGGCCATAACTGCACCGCCGCCGGCCGGTGGTCGGCCCTCAGAAATGCACCTCATGGCCCAGATCTATGTGCTCAATGGTCCGAACCTGAACCTGCTCGGCACGCGCGAGCCGGATAAGTACGGCCGTGCGAGCCTGGCCGATCTCGAGCAATTGTGCCGCGAAGCGGGCAAGGGTCACGGCTTCGCCATCGAGTTCCGCCAGTCCAACCATGAGGGCCAGCTGGTCGATTGGATTCAGGAGGCGGGCGCCAGGAAGGCGGCCGGGATCGTGCTTAATCCCGCCGGCTACACCACCACCTCGATCGCCATTCTCGACGCCATCCTCGCGGTGCCGGTGCCGCTCGTCGAGGTGCACATCACCAACATCCACGCACGCGAAAGCTTCCGCCACGAATCCATGGTCTCCAAAGCGGCCAAAGCCGTCATCTGCGGCATGGGCGTCTACGGCTATGCGCTGGCGATTGCGGGGCTTGCGGCGATGACCGGCACGTCGAAGGGAAAGTAGCGTGGCGCGCGGTCCGCAGAAACCGGATACGCCGAAAGGTGGTACCGCGATCGACGAGGAGGCGATCCGCGCGCTGGCGCGGCTGCTCGACGAGACCGGCCTCACCGAGATCGAGATCGAGCACGACGGCGCGCGCCTGCGCGTCGGGCGCGCGTCGGCGCCGCTCGCTGCGTCGCTCACCGGCCGGGCGATCGACGCCGCTGGCGCAGGCGTTGCCGTGCCGGCGGCCCCCGGCGCGGTCGATCCCTCGCTCCATCCCGGCATGGTCGCCTCGCCGATGGTCGGCACCGCCTATCGCGCGCCCGAGCCCGGCGCCAAGGCGTTCGTCGACATCGGCAGCACGGTGAAGGAGGGCGACACGCTCCTCATCATCGAGGCAATGAAGACGATGAATCAGATTCCGGCGCCGCGCGCCGGCACCGTGACGCAGATCCTGTTCGAGGACGGCCAGCCTGTGGAGTTCGGCGAACCGCTGGTCATCGTCGAGTAGACCATGAATGCCTCGCGCCGCGCAGCGGGGTGAGGGTGGCAAGCAGCGAAGCTGCGAGCCGGGCGAGGGGCACCTGAGCGTTTCACACCGGGCGCGGAGGTCCCCGCACCCGGCTTTCCTCGTGACACTCGGAAGCCGACCTCTCCCGACAAGCGGGCGCAAGCGGGGAAAGGTGAAGTGGAGTTCGCGGCGCGATGTTCGACAAGCTCCTGATCGCCAACCGCGGCGAGATCGCGCTTCGCGTGCTGCGCGCCTGCAAGGAGCTCGGCATCCCAACCGTGGCTGTGCACTCGACGGCGGACGCCGACGCGATGCACGTGCGGCTCGCCGACGAGAGCGTGTGCATCGGACCGCCCGCCGCCAAGGAGAGCTATCTCAACGTGCCGGCCTTGCTCGCCGCCTGCGAGATCACCGGCGCCGACGCCGTGCATCCGGGCTATGGCTTCCTGTCCGAGAACGCGCGCTTCGCCGAGATCCTGATCGAGCACGGCATCCATTTCATCGGGCCCAAGCCCGAGCATATCCGCCTGATGGGCGACAAGATCGAAGCGAAACGCACCGCCAAGCGCCTCGGCATCCCGGTGGTACCGGGCTCGGAGGGCGGCGTCTCGTCCGATCAGGAGGCGCTCGCCATCGCACGCGAGGTCGGATTCCCCGTTCTGGTCAAGGCCGCTGCCGGCGGCGGCGGGCGCGGCATGAAGGTCGCGCAGTCCGAAACCGAATTGTCGACCGCGCTCGCGACCGCGCGGGCCGAAGCGAAGGCCGCCTTCGGCGACGACGCGGTCTATCTCGAGAAATATCTCGCCCGCCCGCGCCATATCGAGATCCAGGTCCTGGGCGACGGCAGGGGCCGCGCCATCCACCTCGGCGAGCGCGACTGCTCGCTGCAACGCCGCCATCAGAAGGTCTGGGAGGAAGGCCCCTCGCCCGCCCTCAACGCCAGCGCGCGCGAGACGATCGGCGAGACGGTGGCTAAGGCGATGCGCGAGATCGACTATCTCGGCGTCGGCACCGTCGAGTTCCTGTACGAGGATGGTGGCTTCTACTTCATCGAGATGAACACGCGCATCCAGGTGGAGCATCCGGTGACCGAGATGATCACCGACATCGACCTCGTCCTCGAGCAGATCCGCGTTGCCGCCGGCAGCGACCTTCCGCTCGCGCAGAAGGACGTGAGGTTCCACGGCCACGCCATCGAGTGCCGTATCAATGCCGAGAACCCGGTATCGTTCCGGCCCTCGCCCGGTAAGATTCTCTACTTCCATACCCCCGGCGGGCTCGGCGTGCGCGTCGATTCAGCGGTCTATCAAGGCTACGCCATCCCGCCCTACTACGATTCGCTCCTTGGTAAGCTCATCGTCCACGGCAAGACGCGCGCCGAATGCCTGATGCGGCTGCGCCGCGCGCTCGACGAGTTCGTGGTCGACGGCGTGGAAACCACATTGCCCTTGTTCCGTGCGCTGGTGCGCGAGCAGAACATCATCGACGGCGACTATCACATCCACTGGCTCGAACAATTCCTCGCTGGCGGTGGCATGGGCGGGTGATCCCGCCCGGCACCGCTCGTACGCCGGCTTGACCAGCGCATCCACGGACTTCGCTGCAGGAAAGACCGTCATGGCCGGGACAAGCCCGGCCATGACGAAGGAGAGTCGGCAAATCCGACCAAAGCGGAAAGATCAGGCGATCGCGGCGGCGCGCTGCGCACGCCGGCGGCAGCCGCCGACAATCGACTCGATCATGAACGCGACTTCGAAGGGGTCATAGGGCTTGGGAACGAAGGTCGCGTCGTTGACCGCACGCATTTGGCCCGGCGTCGCCAGGCCGGAGGTGTAGACGACCGGCAGCTTGGGATGCAGCTGGCGGGCGATCAGGGCGAGCGCCGAACCGTCCATCGCGCCGGCGAGATTGATGTCGGTGAACAGAACGTCGACCGGCGCGCCCGAGCGCAGGTGATCGAGGGCGTCTTCCGCACGCGTCGCCGAAACGATTTCGAAGCCCTGATCGGCCAGCGCCTCGGCGGCCATTTCGCTCACCAGCGGCTCGTCCTCGACGATGAGGACGACGGGCTTGCGCATCTCGTTGTGCTTCGACATGGGTTGCTTCGCTGGGTGTCGCGTCGCGGCGGCATGCGCGACGTCATCACGGGAACCACGCAACGCAACATTCGTTGCAAACCTACGAAAATGTGACGCAATCGTGATTAACAAGTGGTTAACGCCATACTCCCCGTACGGCCTTCGCAACGCGATAATTGCTCGGGAAGACCACGTAGGTACGATGCCGTGATGGGCAGCCGCGAGACCGCCGTCGTCGAGATCACGCCCGAAGTGCTGCTGAAGGCCTATGCCTGCGGCATCTTCCCCATGGCCGAAAGCGCCGAGGATCCCGCGCTCTATTGGATCGAGCCGGAGCGGCGCGGCATCATTCCGCTCAAGGGCTTCCACGTCCCGGCGCGGCTCGCCCGCACCGTGCGCGCCGACCGCTTCACCGTCCTGTGTAACCGCGACTTCGACGGCGTCATCGACGGCTGCGCCGAGCCCAATCCCGGCCGCGGGCGCACCTGGATCAACACGCGCATCCGCAAGCTCTATCGCGGGCTGTTCGCCATCGGCCACTGCCACACCGTCGAGGTCTATGACGGCGACGACCTGGTCGGCGGGCTCTACGGCGTCAGCCTCGGGCGCGCATTCTTCGGCGAGAGCATGTTCCACCGTGCGCGCGACGCCTCCAAGATCGCGCTCGTCCATCTGGTGGCGCGGCTCAAAGCCGGCGGCTTCACGCTGCTCGACACCCAGTTCGTGACCGACCACCTCAAGACCTTCGGCGCGCTCGAAGTGCCGCGCCGGCAATATCAGAAGATGCTTGATGCCGCGCTCGGCGACATCGCCGATTTCGCGCGCATTCCGCTCGACCGGCCGCTGCCCGGCGTCGAGGCGCTCGCGCGGGCGGCGGGTGCGTGAGGTCTTGGTCGGACTCGAGAACCCGTGCCCCGGACAAGCGAGCGCGTAGGACGCACGAGCGCCGATCCGGAGAGCGGCTTAGAAATCGCGCCGCGGCGGGGGCGGCGCCGGCCGCTGCTGGACGCCCGGCGGCGGCAGCGGCTGGAGCTGCTGCTGGGGTTGCGCCGGGCGCGCGGGTCGCTGCGCCGGCGGCGCCGCCGCCGGCGAGGTGCGCGGCGGCGCGGGCTGCTGCACGGTCGGCGGCGGACCGGCGACCGTCGTGGTGCCGCCTTTGCAGTTGGTTAGCCACACGTCGTAGATCGCGTGCTCGACGCCGTGCAGGCCCGGGCTCGCGGCGAACATCCATCCGGTGAACAGCCGCTTGATCTCGCCCTGTAGCGTCACCTCGTCAACCTCGACGAAGCCGTCGATGTTCTGCGTCTCGGTCGGCGGGCGGGTGTAGCACGCGCGCGGCGTCACCTGCAGCGCGCCGAACTGCACCGTCTCGTTGAGGGCGACGTCGAACGAGATGATGCGGCCGGTGATCTTGTCGAGCCCAGCGAACACCGCGGTCGGGTTGGTGATCTTGACCGTCGGCGCTTCGGTGATGACCTCGTCGCCCGGCTGCGGCGCAACATTGGCGGGCTGCGGCGTGCCGCGCGGGCGCTGGCCCGGCGGCAGCGCGCCGGTTTGCCCCTGACCGGGTTGCGGTTGACCCGGCCGCGGATCGGGCTCGACCGCGGTGACGCCGGGCGGCGGCGCGAGCGGCTGCGACTGGATGCGTGCCGACGGCGGCGGTCCCGGCGGCAGCAACCGCTCGGGCTCGACGTCGGGCGAGCGGCGAACGTCGGGCGGCAGTCCCGGCGGTGGTCCGGGCGGCGGGGCCGGCGGCCGGTTCGGCACGTTGGACGGCGGGCGCGGCGGGTCGCCGAAGATCGAGCCGAACTGCGCCGCAGCCGGACAGGCGGCCGCTGCGCCAAGACCGGCGATCAACACAACGGCCAACTGGGATCGGATCATCGCGGGCGGCGTCCGGCGGCATCGATGGGGGACATGAACCATCCCGAGTGCCCGGTTAACACGGGGAATGCGGCGGCGGAAGGGCGGGTGGGAGCAGGCGTGGAACCATAGTCCATTGTCCTGACTGGTTGTTTACGGCGTCCACGGCTTGTAGTCGCCGGTCGCCTTCGGCCGGCGGCCCTTCGCCAGCGTCGAGCCGGTCGGCCGGTGCGCGAACGGCGTGCCGGTGAGGTTCGGTCGGTGCGGCTTCCACCATGGCCGCGGCGCCACCTTCTCCACGGTCGGCGGCGTGTCGACGGTGTGATGCATCCAGCCGTGCCAGGCCGGCGGGATGGTCGAAGCTTCGGCATAGCCGTTGTAGATCACCCAGCGCCGCTCGAAGCCGAGCGCGGAATCGATCTTGCCGCCCTTGGTGCGATAGTAGCGATTGCCGAACTCGTCGTCGCCGACGAACTCGCCATAAAGCGCCGTCCAGACCTGGGTGCCGAAGGTCTGGCCGTTCCACCAGGTGAAGAAGCGGATCAGGCCGTCCGTGAACTTCATGGTTGTCGAGACCGTGTGTGGGGACAGCGGCGTACATGCCACCTCGCCGCCGCGCTGTCCAGCCGCCCCGGCTGAACCGCCCGGCGCCCGCGCTTACAGCGCTCGCGTGTGTTGTGGAGCCGGCGCCGGCACGGCTATGCTGACGTTTCAGCGCAGACAACGCATGGCGCACCAAGCGCCCGGGTCCCAGGGAGGATGCAATGACCGCAGATCGAACCTTAGTGGTGGCATTCACCGCGGCGGCCGTGCTCGGCGGCGCCACCGCGCTCGCGCAGGCGCCGGCCCAACCCGCGGCGCCGACCGCTGCCGCGCCATGGACCCAGATGGCGCCGTTTCCCGATCCGTCCGAGGAACTGCTCGGCGCCACCGCCGGCGGTAAGCTCTTCGTGTTCTGCGGCCTCGCGCCCGGCTGGAAGCCCAAGGCGTTGGTCTACGAGTTCGATCCTGCGGAGAACGCCTGGACGCAGAGGAAGCCGATGCCGCTGCCGTCCCATCACGTCGCCTTCACGACGCTCAACGACAAGATCTACGCCTTCGGCGGCTTCACCCTGCCGGAATCGGGAGCGCCGTCGTGGGCGCCGATCAACAACGCCTGGGAATACGATCCGGCAACCGATACGTGGAAGGCGCTCGCGCCGATGTCGACCAAGCGCGGCGCCGCCGGCGCAGCCGCCGCCAACGGCAAGATCTACGTTGTCGGCGGCGCCAACTCGCTGCCGGGCGTGACCGAGAACGGCATCCATCCGGCGCGGCCACACAACGTGCTGGCGACGGTCGAGGAATATGATCCCGCCACCAACACCTGGCGCGAGCGACGCTCGATGCTTGTGGCGCGCAATCATCATGCCGTGGCCGCCAGTGGCGACAAGGTCTACGCCATCGGCGGGCGCATCGGCGCCGGCTTCATCTCCGGCGGCAGCAACAACATCGATCTGGTCGAGATGTACGATCCCGAGAAGGACCTGTGGACCGTGCGCGACAAGATGCCAACGCGCAGAAGCGCGATCGGCGCTGCCGTCTATAACGGCAAGATCATCGTGCCGGGCGGCGAATATCAGGACCGCACCGAGTTCGTCGCCTTCCGCGCGGTCGAGCTGTACGAGCCGTCGGTCAACCGCTGGCAAATCCTGCCGTCGATGCGCTATCCGCGCCATGGCCTTGCCGTCGGCGTGGTCGGCGACCGCCTGTTCGCAGTGAGCGGCGACGCGCAATCGGCCTCGAGCGGCATCGAGCACTCGGCGGTCAAGTTCAACGAGGTGCTGGCGCTCGACCTGGTGGCGAAGTAGGCCGCTGCGAAAACAAACGCGGGACGCGCGAAGTGCCAAAACCCGCTTCCCGGACAAGCAGGCGCGATCCGCGGGCGTTCGCTTTCGCGCCGTGGTGGGCTTCGAGCACGCCGCCCGCACAGCGCGTCCCCTCCCCCGCTTGCGGGGGAGGTAGAACCAGAACCCGCGCTACGCCGTCGATGACACGCTCCCCTACGGTCTGAACCGCTGCTACGCTGCCGGGGCATGCAACGTGACGGGCCGGCGCGCGCGCAGCTTTGCGAACACGATCCCGTGCGTGATCAGATAGAACGGTACCAGCACGGTCGGAATGAGCGACCACGGCAGAGCTTGAACGGCGGCCGATCCGGCGCCGGCATGGATGAGTTGCAGCGGCGAGCCGTTCGACGACACGACGCCGAGCAAGATCGCAACAACGAGGTCGAGCGTGCCGAACGCGTTCCACAGCGCGATGGTGCGATCGGCGGATGCCGTCTCGCGCGCGCCGAGGCCCATCACAGCGACGGCGGCGACGCCGGTGATCACGTCGCCCCAGCCGGCCGACTGCGGGAACGGGCCGCCGAGCCGGTCGACCAGCGCCAGCAGGACGAAGAAGCCGCCGAACACGCGGGCGATGTTGAGCCCGACCAGCGTCGCCATCGGCACCGCGAGCATGGCGCGGCGCGCCGGCGGCGACACGATGGCGGCGACGGCGGCGGCGACCAGCGGAACGACGACGAAGACGCCGACCAGCGGAAACGGCGCCGCGGCGTCGGCAATCCGCCCGGTCGCCGCAGCGAAGGCGGCAAGGCCGGTCCATGCGCCGGCGATGACCGACACGGTGAGGCGCGCGGCGCCCGATATCGGCATGGCGGCGGTGAAGGCGGTGATGTTGAGGGCGATGACGGCGGTGAGAATGACGGCTCCGAGCAGGTCCAGCATGGTATCCTCCTGTTTAGTGTATCTACACGTATTTGACCGAGAACCATTCCCGGCCGGGTTTTATCTGCCTTCCTAAGCTGAGTTGCGCGACAATGCGTGCAGCGCATCGATCGCGGCGCTGCCGATCGCGGCGGACGCGGCCTGCTGCGCCTTGCGCCATGCCGGCAATGCTGCCGACACCATGGCGCGGCCTTTTTTCGTCACCGCGACCACCCGCGAACGCGCGTCGTCGCCCGGACGGATCTCGACCCAGCCGTCCCGCTCGATCAGCGTCAGGTTGCGCGTCAACGTTGTGCGCTCGACGCCGAGAAATCCGGCAAGCTCGCCGATCGGCAGCGGACCGCGCAGGATCAGGTTGGTCAGGATCGAGAACTGGGTGGCGCGAATGCCGTGCGGCCGCAGTCGGCGATCGAACGCGCGGGTGAGGGCGCGCGCAGCCCGACGCGACGCCAAGCAGAGGCAGTCGGTGGCGTCTCTGAGGTCGGATTCGGTGCTCATGGGATTTAGTGTATATACACGTATTGAAAGGAATCAAGGGGTGTCGATCACCGAGCTCAAGAACCCGGTTTGTCCCGGACAAACGACGGCGAGCGCAGCGAGCCGGAGCGCGATCCGGGACAAAGGGCATGAATCGGCGCCGTCGCCCTCACGTCGCTCGCCTGCCCAGGACAAGAAAAATGACACGCCATCAATTCCTTACGCACACGTCCGCCGCCTGTTGTCCATCGGGAATCAGCCAGGAACCGGTATCCTGCCTGGCTGTACGGCACCAGCCCCTGCCCGGTCCTTCGGTCATGCCGCCGCGGAACTCACAGAAATCTCCGCGCGGTATCGGCGACACCTCCGGCCAGACACCTATTTTTTGCCGCGGTTTTGCCGAAAATCACAGGCCGGCGACGGATTTATGACTGGACAGCGACGCGTGGCCCTTCCGAATCCCTTAGCGTTGTCCGATACTTCTCTTGCTTCAGCGATTCTTCCCCAAAATTAACAACATTAACCACTACATTTAGTAGATGATTCATGACTGATCACTAATGCTTGACGGACTTGGCGATCTCGTCATAGCTTTGGAGTCGGACGGCGCGGGGTCGGGTGACAGGTCCCAGCCGGACGTTCACCGGAACGGCGTGTCTTGCCCGCCCGCCTGAGCTGACGCGCAAAGGCGGGTGCGTGGATGATGGTGTCTGTGTCGCGGCCGGCCCTGAGACCGGACGCCTGGTAACGAGAATCCGGGACCGCCCCACGGTACCGGGCCTGCGTAACAGGATTGAGACGTCAAAGAGAGAAGCGGGTTTGGGTGGGACGACACGGTGCCGGATGGGCCGCGTCGCGGGCGAAGCATCGGCACGTCATGCTCCGGGGTGGAGCGTGCGAGCCGGTGGCCCAACACATATATTAAGGGGCAATCATGCGGATCGAACGACGATACACCAAGGACGGCCAGTCACCCTACGCGGCGATCGAATTTCGCTCGACCACGAGTGAGATACGCAATCCCGACGGCTCAATCGTGTTTCGCGCCGACGACGTCGAGGTGCCGGCGTCCTGGTCGCAGGTCGCCTCCGACGTGCTGGCGCAGAAATATTTCCGCAAGGCCGGCGTCCCGGCCCGCCTGAAGAAGGTCGAGGAAGAGACCGTCCCGTCCTGGCTGTGGCGCTCGGCGCCCGACGAGGCCGCGCTCGCCGAACTGCCCGAGAAGGACCGCAGCGTCGGCGAAGTCTCCTCCAAGCAGGTGTTCGACCGGCTGGCCGGCACCTGGACCTACTGGGGCTGGAAGGGCGGCTCTTTCGACGGCGAAAGCGACGCGCGCGCCTTCTTTGACGAGCTGCGCTATATGCTGGCCGCCCAGATGGTGGCGCCCAACTCGCCGCAATGGTTCAACACCGGCCTGCACTGGGCGTACGGCATCGACGGGCCGAGTCAGGGCCATTTCTATGTCGACTTCGCCACCGGCAAGCTGACCAAGTCGAAAACCGCCTACGAGCATCCGCAGCCGCACGCCTGCTTCATCCAGTCGATCGCCGACGACCTGGTCAACGAGGGCGGTATCATGGACCTGTGGGTGCGCGAGGCGCGCCTGTTCAAATACGGCTCGGGCACCGGCTCGAACTTCTCGCGGCTGCGCGCCGCCAACGAGCGCCTTGCCGGCGGCGGCAAGTCGTCCGGCCTGATGAGCTTCCTCAAGATCGGCGACCGCGCTGCCGGCGCCATCAAGTCGGGCGGCACCACGCGCCGCGCCGCCAAGATGGTGATCGTCGACACCGACCATCCCGACATCGAGGAGTTCATCGACTGGAAGGTCATTGAAGAGCAGAAGGTTGCGAACCTCGTCACCGGCTCGAAGATCAACCAGAAGCACCTGCGCGCCGTACTCAAGGCCTGCGTCAACTGCGAGGGCTCCGGCGACGACTGCTTCGATCCCGACAAGAACCCGGTGCTGCGCCGCGAGATCAAGGCGGCGCGCCGGACCCACGTGCCCGACAACCTGATCCAGCGAATCATCCAGTTCGCCAAGCAGGGCTACACCGACATCGACTTCCAGTTTCCCATCTACGACACCGACTGGGACAGCGACGCCTATCTCACGGTGTCGGGCCAGAACTCCAACAACTCGGTGCGGGTGACCGACGAGTTCCTCAAGGCCGTCGAAGCCGACGGCGACTGGGACCTGACCTGGCGCACCAAGCCCGGCAAGGTGGCCAAGACGCTCAAGGCGCGCGAGCTGTGGGAGAAGATCTCGTTCGCGGCCTGGGCCTGTGCCGATCCCGGCCTGCAGTTCCACACCAGCGTCAACGATTGGCACACCTGCCCGGCCTCGGGGCCGATCCGCGCCTCCAATCCGTGCTCGGAATACATGTTCCTCGACGACACGGCGTGCAATCTCGCCTCGCTGAACCTGCTCGCGTTCCGCAACGCCAAGAGCCGACAGTTCGACATCGAGGGCTACGAGCACGTGGTGCGGCTGTGGACCATGGTGCTCGAAGTCTCGGTGCTGATGGCGCAGTTCCCCTCGCGCGAGATCGCGCAGCTGTCCTATGAGTACCGCACGCTCGGCCTCGGCTACGCCAATATCGGCGGGCTGCTGATGTCGTCGGGCATTCCCTACGACTCGGAGGCCGCGCGTGCGATCTGCGGCGCGCTGACCGCGATCATGACCGGTGTGGCCTACGCCACGTCGGCCGAGATGGCGAAGCAGCTCGGCCCGTTCCCGGGTTTCAAGAAGAACCGCGAGCACATGCTGCGCGTGATGCGCAATCATCGCCGCGCCGCCCATGGCGAGAAGACCGGCTACGAGAAGGTGGCGACACCGCCAGTACGGCTCGATGGCGCCCCCTGCCCCGACCAGCGCATGGTCGAGCATGCCAGGCGCGCCTGGGATCGTGCCTTGAGCCTTGGCGAGCAGCACGGCTATCGCAACGCGCAGGCGACCGTGATCGCGCCGACCGGCACGATCGGCCTGGTGATGGATTGCGACACCACCGGCATCGAGCCCGACTTCGCGCTGGTGAAGTTCAAGAAGCTCGCCGGCGGCGGCTACTTCAAGATCATCAACCGCGCGGTGCCGGAAGCGCTGCGCGTGCTCGGCTACAAGGAAGGCGAGATCGCCGAGGTCGAGGCCTATGCCGTCGGCCACGGCACGCTGTCCAACGCGCCGGCGATCAACCACGGCACGTTGCGGGCGAAAGGCTTCTCCGACGAGGCGGTCGCCGTCGTCGAGAAGGCGCTGCCGACGGCGTTCGACATCAAGTTCGCCTTCAACAAGTGGACGCTCGGCGAAGCGATCTGCCGCGAGCAGCTCGGCATTTCGGCCGAGAGCCTCGCCTCGCCGACGTTCGACCTCCTCACTCATCTCGGCTTCACCAGGCGCGAGATCGAGGCGGCCAACATCCACGTGTGCGGCGCCATGACCGTCGAGGGCGCGCCACACCTCAAGGCCGAGCACTATCCGGTTTTCGACTGCGCCAATCCGTGCGGCCGCACCGGCAAACGTTATCTCTCGGTCGAGAGCCACATCCGCATGATGGCGGCGGCGCAGCCCTTCATCTCCGGGGCGATCTCCAAGACCATCAACATGCCGAACGAGGCAACCGTCGAGGACTGCAAAGCGGCCTATCTGCTCTCATGGAAGCTCGCGCTC
>Ga0307472_100000169_pt1 | contig 20307 bp, 25 predicted proteins | sample atmos_gasesAM5C__2_FD_204582 | JGI IMG/M metagenome (GOLD analysis project Ga0307472, IMG submission 204582) | Hardwood forest soil microbial communities from Morgan-Monroe State Forest, Indiana, United States - atmos_gasesAM5C_05 | ecosystem: Environmental > Terrestrial > Soil > Temperate...
TCACAGCAAGACGTAGCCTAAGCGAATTGCTCCGCAGGGCAAAAACTTACACGTAAGAGTGCTGCCCAGCCCTTTACGTACCTTTTGTTTTCTAGATTCCACCTCTCATGTCTTCGCTTTGGATTAACGGATCTTTCGCAATCCGCGGTCGGATTTCCTCAAATTCGCCCTCGCAAGCCTCGTTGAACGAAGTAACCCAGCGGTGTTAGCATCCGTCCAGAGAATGTAGGCGCGAGTGACTCGAATTTCTGAGTCGCATGTCGCGTGCTTGCGATTTAGGCGCAGGGGCGGAGGGAACAAATGAAAGCGGTTCGGATGCATTCGTTGGGTGGTCCTCGGCAGCTGGTTTACGAAGACGTCGAGATGCCGCTGCTCGGGCCCGGAGATGCTCTCGTGCGTGTGATCGCGAGTTCCATCACTAAGGATGAGCTTTCCTGGCCTCCTACCTACCAGACCAAAGACGGACAGCCGCGGCTCCCGACGATTCCCGGCCATGAATTTGCCGGCATTGTTGACGCCGTTGCCGCAGATGTAAAGGACGTCAGAGCCGGCGATGAGGTCTATGGACTTGCTTCTTTCTGGCGGAACGGCAGCGCCGCTGAATATGTCGCGGTCGCGGCTTCTGATATAGCCCCCAAACCGAAAACGTTGGACTTCGAACAAGCCGCCACCGTGCCGCTGGCCGGATTGACTGCCTGGCAGGCGCTCTTCGATCACGGCAAACTTGCCGCGGATGAGCGCGTGCTGATCCACGGCGCCGCCGGAGGCGTGGGCGCGTTTACCGTACAGCTCGCGCACTGGAAGGGCGCATACGTCATCGCAACCGCTTCAGCGGCTCACACCGAATTTCTGCGCGAACTCGGCGCCAACGAAGTGATTGATTATGAAGAGCAAAAATTCGAGGAAGTCGTAAAGGATGTGGATTTGGTAATCGATACGGTGGGCGGCGACGTCTTCGAACGCTCGCGGCTCGTTCTGAAGCCAACTGGAATGCTCATCACCATTGTCGAGACGATTTCTCCGGAACCATCCGCCGGACGCCCGCACGAGCTGTTCTTCATCGTCGAGCCGAATCGCGCTGAACTCATAGAGCTCGGGCGCTTGATCGATGCGGGAAAAATAAAGACGGCCATCGCCGAAGTGTTTCCGCTGGAACAGGCTGCGAAGGCTTTCGAGAAGGGGCTAGCCGGACACGTCCGCGGAAAAATCGTGCTTCGCGTCACCAGCGGCGCCCAATCGAGCGCCCACGCCTAACCAGGGAAACTTATTTCGCTCTCGGTGCCGGCCACGGCTCCAGCCAGTAGTCGAGCGACAGCCATAGCGCATACGCCGGTCGGACAAACAAAGCCGCCAACAACAAAGTAAAGCCGATCCACAATCCATACTTCATTGCTTCAGGGAGCCATGCAAGATCGGGCACGAGCGGCATAACCAAGTATGCCGGGATCAACACCGCGATCGTAAGGCCATACGTCAGAATCATTCCCCCGACGAAATAGCCAGACTCCCGGAAGTAACCGAGACCGCACTCAGGGCATTGAATCAACACTTGGTTGAATCTCCCCTTGAAAATCGGACCACGATGGCAGTTCGGGCAGCGGTACCGCAGCGCATAGATAAGCACTTCAAGAAACGATCGCTTAGGTGCCGTCCGCTGAGAACTTCGGTCCATACCATTGTCCAGAATAATGTTCAGAATAATCCATAACGTCACAGTACGGAAATGACTGAGCGTAGATGTGACAGAGGAATGCTGTGCGGACGGCAGCTATGCAATCACGGCCGCGGGTAGAGGATTTCGTCGATTTTCCTTATCTTCGTAAAGCGCGCGGTCAGCTTCGGCGAGCAATTCCTCCGGCTCAATGCCTCGCCGGTACTCCGCCCATCCAACTGCGAAGTGGACTGGCACCCTTTCGCCGTTCAAGTCCACTGAAATCGGCTCAAGACGCCGCAGCATCGCCGGCACCTGCCCAGCCTTGCATTCCGGCAAAATCAGCATGAACTCGTCGCCGCCCAGCCGTGCTGCGGTGTCCGCCTCGCGAATTACCGCGGACAAATGCCCGGCGAAGGCCTTCAGCACTAAGTCTCCAGCCGGATGCCCGAGCCGATCGTTGATCGCCTTGAAGTTATTCAGGTCGAACACCACAACCGTCAACTCGTAATGCTTCCGCAGCGCACGGCCAACTTCGGCTTTCAACGTGCGCTCCATGAATCGCCGGTTGTAAAGTCCTGTCAGCGGATCCACAAGCGCGAGATTGCGCCACTGCACCGAATGCAGCTGCCGTTCGGCGATTTCCATACGCAAGCGGTTAATCAGGAATTTTTCATACGTGAGATAACAGCCGAAGATAATAATCATGAAAACCAATCCCGCCACTGCCTGAAACACGCCCGATGCCCATAGCGATTTCCCCTCTTCCATGATTGTGGGGAAAGCGAGTGACGCCACACCCGCCGTCAGCATCAGCATTACCAGCACGGAAAGGCCCCAGGTCCACCATTCCTGCCGCTGCAACTCGAGTAGGCGCGCGGAATAACCCTTTTGCTGGGGAACCTTCGACGCCTCGTCGGCGTTGGTATTCGATTGATTCATGAACCAGCTGGCTAAAGAGGGTAAGAAACCGCCATGGTAAAACCTTACCTTCATCTGCAGTGGGCGTCAATTTACGCGCCCGTCTGATGTTCCTATTTGTTACGGCCTTGGTGTGTGCCCTTGGAGCAGTAACCACTGTTGTCGGCCGCCGAAAATTTGGGCCTTTTCGCGAATGGCTTACAAGCCTCACAAAACAATACACTTAGATAGTTTCCCAAAGTAGTACGCCCGACCTATTGTCGGGATCACGCCCCTGTCCGAAACTGTCCCTAGAGCGAACACAATGATCGCGCTACTCATTCTCGCGGTATCGGTGACGGCCCTGGTCCAATTCGCGGTTTGCCAGTGGAGGTCGATGTGGATCTCGGTCGCCGCTCAGCCCTTGTCCGATTGTCTGAAGGGCGCCGTCGGACTGGCTCCGAACCAAATTCAATCCAGCCATTTTGAGCTTCTCGCCCGCACGTCCGAGCAGATTTGCCCTGCGACGCAGAAGCAGAACGCCTGGCTCAGCGAAGTGCGTGTCTATTTCCGGATCGTCGAGGCTTTGGACCGCCTCTGCGAAAAGCATCTTCCAGCCCTCTGCGAATGGACTCAAACGGAATTGACCGCCTGCGCCCGCTACGCAGCTGCTGTCCTGGACGAACGCCTCAACGCGAATCTAGCCTTCGCATCGGAAACCCGCACCTACTAAATCGTTCCGCTTGCTTAGTTCCCCGCCCCGCTGACCGCATCTTTCGCTAAGCCTCGCGCCCAACCCTTGAGCCCAAGCCTTGAGCTAAGCTTTGGCCCTTTCTGCCAAATAGACCCCGAGCAGAATCAGCACTCCCCCAAGCAATAAGTGCCGCGTGGGCACCTCTCGAAGAAAAAACGCTGCCACAAGAATCGCCCCAATCGGCTGGAAATAATTCACCGCCGCAACCCGCGACGCCTCCATGTAGCGCAACGCCCAATAGAAAAGCGTGTACGCAGCCACCGAACTGATCGCCGCCATGTATAAGAGTCCCGTCCAGCCTTGCCACGGAACGCTTCCCCACTCGAAACGCATTGCGCGACCGATCGTGAGGGGCAACAGCACCACAGCGCTGGCAAAACAATTCACCGCATTCATCTCTATGCTGTCGTATCTGCGCGCCACCTTCTTGCTGAGAACCACGTAAAACGTAAAGGACATCGTTCCCAGGAGCGTCAACAGATCCCCGGAGAGCGTAGGGGATCGCCGCAAGTCGAAACCATTTTCGGCCGCAAGGATCACCGCTCCCGTAAACGCAAGCGCCATTCCCACAATCTTCGCCGTCGTGAGCGCTTCTATCTTCATCGCTCGGGCAAGCAGCAACACGAGGATCGGTCCAATCCCAAGAATCATCGCGGAATGGTCCGACGTCGTGTACGCCAACCCGACCGTAAAGAAGAGCTGATTGAGGCATAAGAGCCACCCTAGATACGATAGCGTCCACACATCGCTACGAGTCAGCACGCTTCGATTCCTGCGAAGGAAATAAATCGGAAGGAAAATCAGAGCGGCAATTTCAATCCGGAACGCGGCAAGCGTCAGCCCGTCGAAGTATCGCAATGCCGTTTTGCCGGCAACGTAATTGAACGACCACATTGCCAGCATCGCCGCCAGCGAAATGGCCAAGGTGAAAGAGCTAGGACGGTGCGTCGGGGAGCCCGATGTTTCTGTCGCGCGCGAACTCAAGATCTACTCAATGACATTTAATCAATGACCTCGCGGCGGCGCGTAAGCGATTCGATTCGGTCGATTCTCGGCGCGTAACCAATCCCCGGTGCCGTCGGCACGCGAATCGTGCCCTGCCGCGTCACTTCCACCTCGGGCTCGATGATGTCTTCCGCCCAGTATCGCCGGCTCGCGGAGACGTCACCCGGCAGCGTGAAATTCGGCAGCGTCGACATCGCGATATTGTGCGCGCGCCCAATCCCCGACTCCAGCATCCCGCCGCACCACACCGGAATCCCCTTCGACTGGCACAAATTGTGGATCCGTCGCGCCGCCGTGTGCCCCCCGACACGCCCAAGCTTTATGTTGATGATGCGGCATGCGCCAATTTCGATCGCCGCGCGCGCATGTTCGAAATCGTGAATGCATTCGTCAAGGCAGACCGGCGTATCGAGTTGCCGCTGCAATTCGGCGTGCGAATAGATGTCGTCCCATCCAAGCGGCTGCTCGATCATGATCAGATAAAACGCATCCAGCTGCTTCAGGTGCGCCGCGTCCTTGAGCGTGTAAGCAGAATTGGCGTCAACCATCAGGCGGATGCGCGGAAATCGCTCGCGCAGCGCCCGCGTCGGCTCAATATCCTTGCCCGGCTTGATCTTGATTTTGATCCGCTGATAGCCTGCGGCCAGCTCCTTTTCGACCTTGGCTAGCAGCGCATCTATCGACGGCTGGATTCCAATCGAAACGCCGCAAATGATCTCATAAAGCGTGCCGCCCAGAAGTTTGGCCAGCGGCACATTTTTCTGTTTCGCTTCCGCATCCCAAATCGCCGCTTCGAGTCCGCCTTTCGCCATGTTGTGCCCGCGAACCGGCGCCAGCATGTCCCACACGTCCGCCGCCGATGCGAATTCCTTGCCGCGCAGCAAAGGCCATAAATAGTCGCGAACGATATGCCACGCAGTTTCGACCGTCTCGTAGGAGTAGTAGGGATCTTCGCCCGCCGTCGATTCGCCCCAGCCAATCACGCCGTCCACGTCCGTTTCGACCAGCAGAATACGCCGAAGCTCGCTGACGCCGAAGCTCGTCTCAAATGGCGCGATAAGAGGCAGATGGATTTCACGAAGCGTGATTTTGCGCAGCCGCATGTCTGATTCGATTGCCTTTCAGTCCGGAGTTAATGCCGGTAGATGGACACCCGCCACAGAGTCGCGTGGCTCCAGCAGATAGTCCGTAGTATCTCCGCGATTCTCAATCCCGGTCGCAACATATTCTTTGCCGAACAACTCGAGAAAATGCATACGCGTCAGGGCCTGCACGCGGGCGCCCGACACTCGATCCCGGCTCTTAAGCTCCGAGATGTTGGCGGCAATGGAAATCCTCTGAACTCCCGGATTCGCCGGCGGCAAATTCCCGGCCAGAATTTCCTTCACGCGCACCGAATCGATCCACCATTCCGCCACCAGCCGGTCGGTCGGCAAGCCGGCGTGCAACGGACTTTCCGTCACCCCGTAGCAATCAGGAATATAGCGCCGAGCCACCGCGCCCAGCCGCACCAGATTGAAATGCGCGTTCTTCAACTCCAGTGGATCGAACGTCCACTCCACCAGCGGAATTCCGCGCTTGAGCGCGTCCTGACGCTGAAACAGCTTCAGCCGCCGGCCCACGCCTCGGTTCTGATACTCGGGAAGCACCGCTGTCATATGCGAATGCAGGAATCGCAGCGAGCCTCGAAAGCCGGCGAGCGCCAGCGTGAGGCCAACCATTTTGTTCCCGTCATAAGCACCGATCACCTGTCCGCCCGTGTGGTCCGCTACGACGAATATCGGCGTCGGCACGGTAATCTCTTCGCCCCAAATGAGCCGTTCGAGACGAGCACCGTCGTCATACTCGGGGAGCGAGCGGCAATGCCGGATTTCGATTCCATCGTTCACGCTAGCCGCCATCTCATCAACGCCCCTCAGGGGCGAAGCTTCACCTTGCCCCGTGCTTCGAAGCCTCCGACTATAGCACTCAGAAAACGACGACGTTGAACGTTGTAAATCAGATCCTCTTCAAACTTACTCGATTGATCATTCGGAGCGGGCGGCAATGCTGCTCATCGGACACGCGAAGTCTGATTCCTATCTTCGTGCCAGACACTTCGACGACACGGGCATGGTTTTTCGAAGATGCAACATCAGAGTGGACAAAAGCCCTGCTTACAAGATTGAAGCCGGGCAATAGCACTAATATGTGGTTGAAGTGCGGCGCTCAATAGCCGAGACAACGATACGTTTTCCGTTTGGAACGCGAAAAAAGAAAATGCGCCACGCGCCGACGCGGCGACGAAAAGTCTTCTCTTGTCCCTTGAGGAGCTTTAAGTCTCCCTGAAATGGGTTCGCTGCCATCTCTTTAAGGGTGACCTCGATCCGTTCTCGGTCAGGCGAGCGGACGCGCTCAAGAGACTTTCTTGCGGGTCCGGCGAGGACGATTTCCCATGGAGCGGAAGTAGTCATCAAGCGTGATGTAATCGCCCCTTCGATAGGCCGCCTCACCACGCCGGATTGCACGCTGCTCAGCTAGAGTGGCGGCTTCGGTAGGAATATTGAAATACAGCCGGAGAGCCTCGATGGCCACATCGGAAGGATTCCGTTTCTCCCGCTTAGCGGCACGATCCACGCGCCGTCCCACTGCGGCCGGTAACTCAATTGTGTACTGTCGCCTGCTCATGTCCTCTACAGCCTAACATTCAAAAATGATGTGTCAAGATGAAGCCGACTTGTCGGTCTTAGCTCCCTAATTCTGTCGCTCCGTGCCCTGCAAACCCGCCTTCTTCGATTTCGATTCGTCCCACAATTCTTCCATACGCGCTCTTGGCAAATCGGCGAGCCGCTTTCCCTCTCTCCGCGCAGCACTTTCCATCCAGGTGATTCGCTCTTTGAATTTACGATTGGTCTTTTTCAGCGCAATTTCAGGGTCTACGCCCAGGAATCGCGCGACATTGACCGCAGCGAAAAGCAAATCGCCGGCTTCCTCTTCGATCCTTGCGTGTACGCCACTGTTTGACTCCGAGCGCTGCCCCTTGCCTGCGTCATCGTTCTGCGTGCGGATAGCCGAGAGAATCTCGCGCTTCTCTTCCTCGATCTTGTCGAAGATTCCTTCCACGTTGTCCCAGTCAAATCCAATTTTCGCCGCGCGCCGCGTCAGTTGATCGGCTTCCAGAGCAGCCGGAAGCGATCGCGAGACTCCCGCGAGTATCGACTCATCCCCTACCTTTCCACGCCCCGCCTTTCCCTTCGCAGCCCGTTCCCCCGCCTTAAGCTGTTGCCAGTTCTTAAGAACCTCGGCAGAAGTTGTTGCCTTAACGTCCCCAAACACGTGCGGATGCCGCCGCACCATCTTCGAATGAATGGATTCAATCACGTCGGTTATCGTGAAGCGCCCTGCCTCCTCCGCCAGCACGGAGTGAAACACGACTTGCAACAATAAATCCCCAAGTTCCGATGCGAACTCTCGCGCATCCCCCATCTCCATCGCGTCGAGCACCTCATAGGTCTCTTCAACCAGATACTTCCGCAGCGATTCGTGAGTCTGCTCGCGGTCCCATGGACACCCGCCGGGCCCGCGCAACCGAGTTTGCAGCGCAGCCAACTTCTCGAACCACTCGCCCGCCGATTCCCTTCCGGCCGCGTCAATTACCTTCCCGCGCTTGTGCACGTGCCCACTCGTGCCCGCCCGACCATGCCGTTTCGGTCGGCCTTTTGCGTTCGGCTTGCGTCGAGCTTTTCGATATGGAGACACAGCGATGTTTACCACTCCTGCGCGACCGGACAATTTACAGTCCCCTGCCTAGAGTCACAAGAGCCAATCCGCATGATGACGCCAACGGGTCGCGGCTCAACGCTATGTCACACCTCGGGCTGCTTCGTAGTGAGTTAAGTCGGGAGTTTGGATGCGGGTCGACCTAAAACTCTTAGCTGATTACTTGGGGGCCTTAACGCGAACCACTTTGGTTACAAACGTCAGACTCGCTTCACCGGCTTTTCCAGTGACCTCCCAACAGCCTTCGGTCGGGAATATGAGCGCAGTCGATTGAAATCCTGTATCACCGTATCCTTCTGGAATCCTTGCACGCAATGGTGGCGCTGATGCATCGAGCCTCCTGCCTTGTATACTCAATTTGCCTCGTACACGCCGCCACCAGGGGAATTTCTCCGCTCCTCCCAGACGAAATACCACGGTGCCGTCAGGAGGGAGCACAGTCCAGAGCTTCCCATTTCCATGTGCACCTTTGACAGGAGCGTCACGTAGCCCAGTGTAATTGGGGGAATACGTCACAGTGCCGCCAAAATTCTTGACCGGTGGTTGGCTCCCGTTTGGAAGGGTCACCGCACATGCGGGCTGCACGCCGTTGGTTAACGCTTGGTCATCGGCCCATTGAGGTCTAAGGGTAAAGCCGGTTGCGACCAAGAGCAGCAGGGCCGCCAAGAGCGGTGCTCGACAACTCATAAACTCTCGATTCTCATGATTACTCCTGAAAGTTTCGCAGACTGATTGGAAGGAAGAAAAAAAGTTTTAAGAGACATAGGGTTATCACACCCAGCATATTAGTGCTTTGGCGAATAGCGGTAATCTATAACTCCCCGATTAAGGCGCTAAGCGGAGACTGACCCACCTTCGGCTGCTTGTAGCGGTTCAGAGTGGATGTTAAACTTTTGTCTTACCGATTGTTGCAAAGTAAAAAGGGCAGAGCTAAAAGGAAACTTCGTGGCTGATCCGAAACAGGAAGAAACGTTCAAGGTTATCGACAGGCGCCTGTTTAGCGAAGACGGCGCTCTGCGCAAAGACGTTGTAGAAGAGGAGGAACGGCGCGAAGAGGAAGCCGCTGCCAGAGCGGCGAACCGCGCGGCTGCGAATGCACCGACGCAAACCGACGCGAATAAGGCCGCGAAAAGTCCGGTTGCCAATCCGAGTTCCGCCACACCTACTAGCTCCGTCTCCGGTGACAATCAGCAGAACCTTGACGCCGAGCAGCCGCAAGGGTCGCGCAGCTTTCAGATGCTCGTCGATTTTCTGGTCCGCAACGCCGCTGCCATGCTTGGCGGAATGGCCGATCCACGCACCGGACAAGCGTATCTCGATCTCGAAGGCGCGCGCGAAGTGATCGACATGCTCGACGCGCTGCGCGACAAGACGCGCGGAAATCTCTCCAAAGCCGACGAGGATCTCTTGATCGAAGTGCTCGGCCAGCTCAAGCTCACGTTTATGGAGATGTCAAAAGTCGCTGCCGACGCGATGGCGAAAAAGGCCGTGCAGAAGAAATAGTCTTGGGCATCGTCTTAGGAATTGCTCTCCGTTTCTTGTGTTGCGCGGCTTTGCGAGCCGGAATCCGGACGAAATGACGAAGTATTAAATGGTCTCGCCTGCGTTCTCCTATGCAATCTCTTGAGCTTACGGTTCTCGGTTCCGGCACTTCGATGGGCGTCCCGACGCTCGGATGCCATTGCGCCGTTTGCGAATCAAAGGATTCGCATGACAAGCGCTCGCGTCCGTCTGTACTGCTTTCCTACGGCGGACGAAATGTTGTCATCGATACGACGCCGGATTTCCGCTCCCAGGCGATGGCTGCCCGCGTCGATCGGCTCGACGCAATTCTCTACACTCACTCCCACGCTGACCATATTTTTGGCCTCGATGATATTCGCCCCTACAATTTGAAACAGAAAGCCGCCATTCCCATCTACGCTGCGGAGGCAACCCTGCAAGTGCTGCAGAGATCGTTCGCCTATATCTTCGATGCCGCGCCCACCGACAGCTCGCTTCCTGGCGTCGCTCTGCACACGATAAATGGCTCATTCAAGCTCTTTGATCTGGAGATCGTCCCGATTCCGGCGAGGCACGGCCCGGGCAACGTCCTCGGATTCCGGTTCGGAAACGCCGCGTACCTGACGGATTTCAGCACAATTCCGGAAACCTCCAAGGCGCTTCTGCGAGGCCTCGATCACTTTATTCTCGATGCGCTGCGTTACGTGCCTCATCCGATGCACTCGAACGTCGAGCAGTCGCTCGCACTCGTCGAAGAACTCAAACCAAAACACGCCTGGTTCACGCACATCTGCCACGACCTGGGACACGAACAGACAAATGCCAAGCTCCCGGAAAATGTGCGGCTCGCATACGACGGATTGCGTCTTGAGGTGCAAGTCTGATGCCGCCGACAGGCAATAATCAGGTCGAGCGCGCCTCACCGCCATTCGCGGCATTCTACTCTCCTGATGAATGGATCGCTCGTCTGGGCGATGCGCGCCCGCGGACAACAGTGACGATTGGCAATTTCGATGGCGTACATCTCGGACACCAGCGAATTATTCGCGGCGTGATCGACCGGTCGCGCGACACCGCCACGCAAAGTATGGTGCTAACTTTTTTTCCGCATCCCGCACGAATTCTGCGGCCCGAGCAGGCGCCTCCACTGCTGATGACTCTCGCGCAACGCCTCGACAGCTTCCGTAAATCGGGTCTCGACGCCGCTCTGGTGCTGCGATTCGATGCGGAACTTGCCAAGGTCACTGCTGAGGATTTCGTGCGGAAGTTCCTGGTCGACACGCTCCATGCGCGCACCGTGATGGTCGGTAGCAATTTTCGCTTCGGTCACAAGCAGGCTGGCAACGTAAAGCTGCTCGAAGAGCTCGGCCGGCGCTGGGATTTTGAAGTGCAAGTGGTGCCGCCCGTCATTCAGGACGGCATCGTCGTTTCCAGCACAGCTGTGCGCTGCGCAGTGCGCGAAGGTCGCATGAAAGATGCCGCGCACCTGCTAGGGAGACAATTCGCGCTCGCCGGAGAAATCAGAACCGGAACGGGCCAAGGACGCAAACTCGTGGTGCCCACGCTGAACCTTGCGACCGAACAAGAATGCCTGCCGAAGAACGGCGTGTACGCGACGGAGACTGTCGTCAGTGGCAAAACGTATCGATCCGCGACGAACATCGGAGTGCGGCCGACGTTCGATGGCCAGCGGCTCGCGATCGAGTCGCATCTGTTCGATTTTTCAGAGAATTTAACCAGCGGCGCGATGGAAGTGCGTTTCTGGAAGCGGTTGCGGGATGAAAAGAAATTTTCGGGGCCGGAAGCGCTGCGTGATCAAGTGCTGCGCGACATCAATGAGGCGCAAGCTTATTTTGCGTCGCTCGCGCAGCCGACATAACCGGTTGACGCCCGCGCAATCCGCGATTCAATCGACCGGGGAAATCGGAATCGATGGGTAATTATTCGTCTTGCTGTTCGACGTAAACTTAATTCCCTGCAGGTGGACAGCATGGAGCGAGATCTTGCGAGTTGCTTTTTTATTCTTCGGCATCTTTGCGATCTTTCATCATTTCAGCCTCGGGCGCGCGCTCCCGAATCGAATCGCGAAAAGTTATAACGGTCTCTTCGAACTGTCAATCGCTTGCGATAAAACTCAGGAATTCGCGGAGCCCGCGAGCGATCAAGAACTGACGCGCTGCTTCTGCTGCCGCTGGCACTCCGTGCAAATGCCGCCGATTTCAGTGCGGCTCACTGTGATATCGATGCTGCAGTCGCGCGCGATCTGCTGCTTCAGCTCTTCGTACAACTCGCTTTCCACTTCGCGCACTTTTCCGCAACGCAGACAGGCCACGTGAATGTGGTCGCGCGGCCCGTGGCTTTCGTAGAAGTGCCGGTCGCCACGAAGGTGTAGCAGGTCGAGCTCGTCGATCAGCCCGTGGCGTTTCAGCAAATCAATCGTGCGATAGACGGTGACGCGCGTGATGTTGGAATCGATTTTCTGCGCGCGCTCGAGAATTTCGCCGGCGTCGAGATGGCGTCGCGCTGTCTCCATCACCTGCAGGAGCACGCGGCGCTGGCGCGTGAGCCGGATTCCGCGCGCGCCGAGTTCGCGCTGCAGGCGCCCCGGCGCTTCGTGGACGTTGATTCGTTCTCCGGTTGAGACGCGATGTGCGGGTGTGGCAGCCATGTTCGCCAATCCTCAATTATACCCAAATGCCGATTCTCAGCCGGGCAAAACCGATCGCAACGCGCTGCTTCGCGTCGCAGCGGTTCGATGTGCGTCGAGTTACCATCTCAGTCGTCCGTCACTCATCGTTTCATTCTCCGGTCATTCACCTGGAGGGGCGACGGGCGGCTTTTCGTCGAGCGCGCCTTTGCCCGTCATCGCGGCGATGATTTGCCGGCCGTGAAAACGCCCGTTTTCGATGAAAATCTCGCTGGTTTGCATTCCGCCAACCACGACACCAGCGACGTAAATGCCGGGCACATTGCTTTCGAGACTTTCCGGATTCGTCTGCGGCTTCCTGGTTACCGGATCCAGGCGAATTCCCTGCCGCTCGAGAAATTCGAAGTCGGGATGATAGCCGGTCATCGCGAAAACTTGAACGGCAGGCAAGGCCTGCTCGTGCGAGTTGGTCCGCACCCACACTTTGTCCGGCTCGATGCGCGAAATCTTGGCGTTGAACATCGCCGCGATCTCTCCGGCGCGGATACGATTTTCGATGTCGGGCTTCACCCAATATTTCAAACTCTTGCCCAACGCCGCATCGCGATGAACCAAAGTGACCTGCGCGCCCCCGCGAAATAGATCGAGCGCTGCTTCGGCCGCCGAATTTTTTCCGCCGATCACGACGACGTTCTGCTTCCAGTAGGGATGCGCGTCCGTGAAATAGTGCGAGACGTGCGGCAGATTTTCTCCGGGAACATCGAGCGGATTGGGCCGGTCGTAATAGCCGGTGGCGATGATGATTTTCTTGCCGCGAAATTCGTGCTTCGCATCGGATTCGTCATGCGTGTGAACGACAAAGGCGCCGTCGTGTCCACTAATCCTGTCGACGGTTTCGTAGAGACGCGTTTCGATTCCGTAGTGTTCGACGGCGCGGCGGTAATAGTGGAGCGCCTCAGCGCGAGTGGGCTTCCCTGCCGCAATCGTCATCGGCAGGTCGCCGATTTCCATGCGCTCGGGCGTGGTGAAGAAGGTCATGTTGACGGGATAGTGGTAGAGCGAGTTGCAGAGGCAGCCTTTGTCGATGACGAGCGGACGCATGCCGGCGCGCCTTGCTTCGATGGCGCAGGCGAGGCCGGTCGGCCCGGCGCCGATGCAGATGACGTCGTAGGCGTCAGGCATGGGATGAACCTGTGACGCGAGTGGCGTCGCGGAAATAGCAAACTTCCGAAAAAGCGTCCCGCAAAATCTCTCGGGATGCGAAAGACGCATTTTTGTTGCTATTAGAAATTTGCTTAGACGCTTGTTTTCTGCAAGTTGACTCAATTTCTGAAATGTCGAATGTTGCTATTAGAAATTGCGGCGATCGAGCGCTCTTCTTCCAGCAGTTCGCCTGTGGGAGGCGGCGAAGCTCCGAAGCGGCCCAATTTTTGGAATGAAAAATCGTCATATATTTGCGATTAGAAATTTTTAGTTTGCTGATTCTTTTAGGACTTAGATTGAATTCTAATTCCGGATTTGCGATTAGAAATTTGTGGGCAGTTGCGAGGTGTCCATGCCCGGTAGGTGCCGCCAGCCAGCCGGAGAGCTGACCGCTGTGGTTCCACTGACACGCCCCTTTCTTCCCAAATTGGGAGCCGCTATCGAATTTGTCTTCTTTGTCGGGCGCTCCCATGTTGTTGGATGACGGTAGCACGCGGAAAAGTTGGTTTGCAAGATGTGGTTCGCGCCAGTAGTTGTAGCTCGGGGACCTTCACGTTTGGAGTATACCTCGACGTTTCTTTCAGGGCGTCCCGGCTCTGTATGCTGGAAGGCCTTTTTGACTTCCCGCCCTGGGCCCCGATGCCCGAACTTGCTTATTAGAGATAGATATTGCGTTCTATACTAGTTTGGTTGATGATCGCGCGGTTAAGTAGAAGCTTCGGAATATCAGGTTCCTGGCAGGTAGTCATGGAAACGTTCCCCACTGGACCCCTCGGGTACCCCCTCATGTTCAGGTTGCGTCAGAACGCCTTTAGAGCGGCGCTGTGTCCGACCGACATGGTGGACGCGGGCATGTCTGGAGTTTCGCGGGCCGACTGGTCGCCCACTCAAAACTCGTCCACTCAAATCTACACTTATACGCCGCAAGCCGGAATCGCCGGGGTTACGCGACTCTACATTTCGGGACTCTGTTTCGCTGCGACCCAGGGCACAGGGGGTGTATTGATCGGCGGGTACAAGCAGACAGGGGTGCGTCAATGAGAATACACAATGTGATTATCACGGCGTTGTTAACGCTGGCGTGCTTGGCTCCATCTGCTGCATCTGGAGGCCAGGAGGCCGGTGTTGCGATAAAGACCGAAGTGATCGACTTGTATCGGGGCGCTCCGATCAGGGACGCGATTGACGTTCTGCGGCAGAGGTACTATCTGCCAATCACCTACGAGGGGCCTGTGTACGCTTGTCAATGCGATCTCGCGGATATGACCTACACTCGAAAAACCCCAGGCCCAAAGATTATTGTCCCCAAGCGACAGCCTCTCCACTTTGAATATACAGAGATAAGTGGGAAACCCCAGGAGGACATGACCTTGCTGATCCACCGGCTCTTGGCCGAGTATGCAGCTCAGGGCGGACCTGTGTTTGATGTGCGCGAGCGGACGATGCCAAAAGGCACCGAATGGAACGTAGTTGCTCTGAAGGCGCACGGCAGTTCCGCAGGCTTTGTAGATCAGCCCGATATCCTGGGCGCACCAGTTTTCATTCCGAAAGCGCGACGGTCCGGATGGGAGTTCCTAGACGAAATGCTGCGACAGGTGCAGACGGAGACAGGATATCGCGTAGTTTTTGGAACTGTTGAAACTAAGCTCGTCGGCGAGGACACCTTCGGGGCAGATAACGTGTCGGCGAGAGATGTCTTGGCTAAACTTCTTGGGACGGAGATGGTTTGGGACCTGAACTATGACCCGGAGGGCGAAGGCAAGTACGTCCTCAATCTGGTCCAAACCCCACGGCCTCCACAACCGCCGAACCCGTACACGATACCTAAAGCGCCACCCGCCGAACTGCCACCGACCGGGTCGGCACATATTCCGATACCTGCTGTAATGCGCATGGCAGCAATGCCGCGCGGCATTCGGCATATCCAATCTGTTTTGGCGCAGGCAGGCTACTACAGTGGGGAGCTCACCGCGAAATGGGATGACAAAACCATCGACAGTCTAAAGAAGTTCCAGGCGGCGAACAATCTTCCTGTTACCGGCACGCTCGATCCTGAGACGATTCGAAAGCTCGGGCTCGATGTGGTTACTCCCAAGCCCCAGTAATCGTCCGCGATGGCCAACCCTAGATGAAGATCCGACTTGGAAGAAAAACGGTCGCAGTCGTTGCCACCGTCATCGCGCTTGCGATGCTCGCCCTAAGTGGAGCGATCGGTCGAGCGCAAGGCTTTCCTATTCTTCTCCAGATCACTTCGCCCCCCGACGGTACCATCGTGAATCCAGGGCAAACGATCAATGTAGTGGTGACCCCTACTTCGAGAGACACATTCAACGCAGTTTTATTGGGCGAGGGCCGCGGTCCGCAGAGGCGTCCGGACCGCAAAGGGCGCGCCCTATGAAAGCGAGAGCAAGCTCTCGCACTCCAAATTTCATGGTACGTCGAGCGTGTCGGCTGTTTTGTGTTCGCGGATTTGATAGCGAAGGTATTCGTGGATTGCTTTCAGTGCTCTTGGGTCTTCCGTGCTGATCACAACCTTTCCGCCGTTTGCGATTGATTCGAATTGGTAGGTGATTTTGTCCTTGCGGTCTTTCATCGCGGGAACGCCCGGAGGAACTTCGGCGTGGACTTCATGCGGGTCAGTGAAATCGCCTTCTGCGAATGCTTTGGAGATATGTTGTAAGTGCATTCGGATATGGTCGCGACTGGCTGCATCGGTTGAATCGTCCGCTTGAACCTGGATGACTCCTCCGGTCTTTGTCAGCGTGAAGTGATGGGTGGTTTTGTCTTGATCGAAGCCCATCACGTGGTTGCCGCGGCTGTTCATCGCTGTGTTGTCGTGCTGCTGCAGAGCTACTGCTGCGCACGGCAACAGAAACAGGCAGCTGGTTAAAATTCCGATTCCACGAGCTAGGCGGTTCATGTGATGGCCTCTGGTAGTTTCAGACGAATACGGTTGTGGAGGGTGAGCCTGTGGCAGCAAATCTAAATTCAAAAGAGCCGGCAGGAGGCTCCCGTTGTTTACTTTGGAGCGTAGAAAAGATAATCGGCGGAATATGACACGCGGACTTCTTCGCCGGAGTGTGAACTATCACAGCCGGACGCAGGGGCTTTGCCGCCTTTCGTGTTGAGGCGTTGGATGGTCGTGGCGCGTGAGAGCACACCGCTGCCTTCGTGGCTGACAATATTGACAAGAAGCCACGGTATGGAATCGGCGTCCGGTGAAGGCACACTGGCAACGGCCTTGCCGGTGACACGGCTGCCGTCATTTGCTTGCCAAGACGGTCCAGCGAAGTGCTTGCCGAAGGGTTTGTCCTCTTGGTCAAAGAGTTGCGCGTCGGGAGCCTTAAGCGTCCAAGCGAATTGCGCGGCTTCACCCTTGCAGACGTAGACTTGGTCGCCCTTTGCATGGACCCGAAGAAGAAGTTGTTCGTTAGCGGGCGGCCGAAGTTGCTGCGGAACCTCTTGAGCAGTGACGGGAACGGCAAAGACGGTGCTCGCGGTGGCGAGGAGAGCGACACGTGCAAATCCGCCGAGGTGATTGGCCATGGAATGATTCCTCCTTTGACAGTACATCGTAGGTTCGCAGCGGGGCAAACTCAACTCTCGACGCATCATAAACATGAACGGCGGGCATGCACAAGCGTAAATGAAAACTGCGCTCGGCAAGCTTCCTTCCATCGGCAGCAGGGCCGCCTACCCTTGTTCGCCGAAGACTTTGGCGTAGGTTTTGCCGTAGGGGTAGAAGCGGTCTTTTTCGCCTCGGGCCCAGGCGGCTTTTAGGTCGGGGGTGGTGATGTCCCAGTCGGGGCGACACTTTTTCAGGACGGCGCGCAGGTCCTGGCGCAGCTCTTCGTTGGTGGGACGGCCGAAGAACCAGTAGCCATAATAGATCTTGTAGATGACGAGGCCGGGTTCGAGGACGAGGACGTGCGGGATCATCGGATTGTGCTGGGGATCGGTGTACTCCGCGATGTCGAGATCCTTTTGGACGACGCGGCCCGCGTCGGAGAGGAACGGCCAGTGGGCGTCGATGCCCGTGCGATACTCGTTGGTTTCGAGGAGGTTGTCCGTGCTGATGGTGACGAGGCGGCAGTAGCCGACTTCCATCTCGCGATGGAGTTGGACCAGATTTTCGGCCTGGCGGCGGTCCTTCGGGCAAAAGCCACCCCGGCTGAGGACCAGGATCATCGGGTCGGGGCCCTGGAGTTCCGAGAGCTTGCGATGTTTGCCGGTGTGATCGGCCAGATCGTAATCGGGAAAGATGGCCCCGGGGACGATGTCGGGTCGCATGGGTCGGATTCTCCTTAGAAGGCACCCGCGAACTTGGGCGCTCGGTTTAGTTATAGCGCTCGCTGGCGGATGTTACTAGCGGGGAGTGAGGCGCGGGCAATTGCGACGCGACTTTTAGGCGATGGGGAGTAAAGCTTCTGCGAGATCGGCGGCGAAGGAGGCTAGTTCGGCTTGGCGGGCGGCGGTGGCTTCGAGCTTTTGTTTTTTCCAGATGTAGTAATCGTGGCCGTCAAGCGTGATTCTGGCGCTGAGATTTCCGTCGACCAGGTAAGCGGGCTCGGCGAAGACTCGAAACGTGTCCGGGGCGACCGGAGAAAGAAGCGCGGCACAGTTTGCTCTGCGAATACCGATGTGATTTGGATAGACGGGAAAAGATGCGAACTCGAAGCCGAGAGAGAGGATGCGCTGGAGGAGTGCGGCTTGCTTGGGCGTTAGGTCCATTGCCGGCTACCCGAGGAGAGAATCGAGAGATTCGTTTGGAGCGCAATCAATGGGTGCTGTGTTGCGCTGGAAGAGCATTGCGCCGGTGGCGCCGCGCAGCGTGATGGAGCTATTCGCGACTTCGAGCCAGGCGCCCTCGCGAAGGCCGAGAACGGGCGTAGCATTTTCGTCGTGAAATTCGCGGATGCGCTCTTCGCGGGTTTCGTGCACCAATGGCGAGCCCGGCTCGGCGTCGATGAAGTGCGGATTGATTTGAAATGGAACGAGGCCGAGCGCGTCGAGGCTTGGCGGAAAAACAATCGGCATGTCGTTCGTTGTTTTAATGGTGGGGCAGGCCAGATTTGTTCCGGCGCTCACGCCAAGGTACGGCGCGCCTGCGCGGACGCGATTGCGGAGAGCGTGGAGGACGCCGAGAGCGTAGAGGGCATCGAGAAGGCGGAAGGTGTTGCCGCCACCTACGAAGAATGCTTCGGCGTTTTCAATTGCTGCGCGCTGGTTTGGTGCCGTATGAAGAGATTCGACGAGGAGTCCGGAGCCGTCGAAGTGGGCCGCTATATTCGCAGCGTAGGCGTCGTGATCCTTCAAGGCGTAGGGGATGAAGAGGATGCGCGTGATCGTGCGATAGAAACTCAGGACGTCGGCGGCGCAATAGTCGAGGTAGGCAGCGCCTCCCGGGATGAATGAGCTGCTGATCAGCAGGAGTTGAGTTGCGGATTTCATGCGCGCGTGTTGGACGTTCAGTATAGGAGACGTCGGCTACGAAACCAACGATTTGACACTGAGGACACGGAGGGACACAGAGTTCGCTGAGGAACCGGGAAACGGCAATTTGCCCACCTTAAGGCGGCCGCTACAACACCTACTCGCAGCGGGCGCGCTACCCGCCGCTGATTACGCTACGGCGGTGGAAGAGCGCGTTGAGCCGGATTCGAGGCGGCGGAGCACGGCGCGGACCGCGGCGGCGAGCTCGTCGTGGCTTACGTGGCTCTTGCGAAACTGCAGGCGCATGGTGAACGAGCCATCCTCGGCTTCGTAGTTGTAGATGAAGGGCTGGGGACGAGGAGCGGCGCCGGTTTCGTCCTTGCGGGATTTGCGGGCTTCGTCGCGCGTGAGGCCGCCTTGCGAGATGCGATGAACCATTTCGGTCATCTTCCTCTCGTTGGGCTGGCGTGAGACTTGGAGGAGCAGCGATTTCGAGACGATGCCGTTCTCGACGCACTCACGACGAACGGATTCGGGGATCACGCGCAACGACATGGTTTCGGTGACGGACGAGCGAGCCCGGCCGATTTTCTTGGCGATGTCGTCATGAGTGTAATCGAATTGATCGGCGAGGCGCTGCAAGCCATCGGCTTCTTCGAAGGGCGTCAGGTCTTTGCGCTGGAGATTCTCGATCAGGGCCAGCTCAAGCGTTTCGGCGTCATCGGCGATTTTTTCGATACACGGAAGCTCGTGCAGACCCGCGGCTTTGGAAGCATGATAGCGGCGTTCACCGGAAATGATGTAGTACGTATCTTCGCGCGGGACGTAGCGGACAAGCAGCGGCTCAAGCACACCCTTTTGGCGGATCGAATCAGAAAGTTCGCGAATATCGCCGATGAATTTCCGGGGCTGATCGGGATTCGGACGAATCTTATCGATCGGGATCATGCGGCCGATGGACGCGCCGCTGAAACTCGTCAGAGTTTCAACATAGTGGGCGTCATGCCGCATCTTGAGAGTGACGGGTAACCCGATCCTCTTGGACACGTTGTAATACCTCCTGGGCCAGTTTCTTGTATTCATCGGCGCCGGAAGATTTCGGCGCGTAGGTAAAAACAGTTTCTTTGTAGGCTGGGCTTTCTTCCAGGCGCACGTTCTTGCTTATGCGCGTTTTGAAGAGCGCATTGCCGAACGTGGCGCGAATCTGCTCGTGCGTGTCGCGCGAAATATTGGTGCGCTTGTCGAAGAGCGTGATCACCACGCCGAGCACTTTCAACTCGGGATTGGGGCGGGCGCGGATACGAGCATAGGTTTCGAGCAAGTCGTCGGTGCCTTCGATCGCGAAGTAAGCAGCTTGAATCGGCACGAGAAGATGGGTTGATGCGACCAGCGCATTGACTGTGAGGATGCCGAGGGCTGGGGGCGTATCCATCACGATGAATTCGAAGTCTT
>Ga0307472_100000170_pt1 | contig 20211 bp, 20 predicted proteins | sample atmos_gasesAM5C__2_FD_204582 | JGI IMG/M metagenome (GOLD analysis project Ga0307472, IMG submission 204582) | Hardwood forest soil microbial communities from Morgan-Monroe State Forest, Indiana, United States - atmos_gasesAM5C_05 | ecosystem: Environmental > Terrestrial > Soil > Temperate...
ATACTTACCTGGCCTCCATCCGTACTTCGTAGGTTGCAATCTCCGAAATTTCTTCTGTCAAATCGTAGACACCCGTGAAAGTGTCTCCAAAAATTCGTTTCGAATGTCATACACCGACTTCGTCCCGGTCTCAATACCTCTTGGAGAAATCGCGGCGATTTTCAGCGGTAAAATCAGCTGAACCATTCTTTTTCAATACAGAACATCACGCTTGACAAGTGCAACGCATTTCCACTATGACCGGCCCATGTCGCGCCGATGCCGTATTTTCCGAATGGCGTGCGGTTTGACCGTTCTGATGATGGCGTTCGCCGCCGTCGATCCTGGGCCCATCCAGGCCAACCCTTACCTCGGCAAGCCCGGAGAAGCCCCGGCAACGGCGCGCGCGGCCACCTGTGCGTTGAGCGGCGGATTCATTCATCTCTATGCAGCTATCGATAACGGTCTGTTCGAAAAATACGGGGTCAAGGTTGAGTTTGTCTCGATTCGCGGCAGCGTTGTTTCGCTGGCGGCGCTGGCCTCGGACGAAATCCAATTTCTCTATTGCGCCGCCGACGCGACCATACCCGGCCTGGCCGCAGGCAGCGACGCCAAGCTGATCGGCGCGCCGCTCGTCGGTCTTCCCTGGGTCCTGCTCACCCGCAAAGATATTAAACGGCCGGAAGATTTGAGAGGCAAGAGCATTGCCGTGACCCGCGCGGGCGATCTCGTCTATCGGCTCGCCAGGGCGCTGATCAGAAAATTTAACTTCACAGAAGATGAGGTGAGGATCCGGCCTGTCGGTGGCTCCGGCCAGGTTGAGCCTTTGAACGCGGTTTTTGCCGGGCTGGCTGAAGCTTGCTTGGTGACCCCGCCGCTTGATGTGCGGGGCACAAGGAATGGATTGAACTTGGTCTACCGCTTGAACGACTTGGGTCTCCCGGCCGTTTACAGTTCGATCCATACAAACACAAAGATATTAAAGGATCGTCCTGCACTCGCGCAGAAATGGGTTGCCGCCATGGCGGAGTCCATCTACTTCGTGGAGAAAAATCCCGACAAGAGCAAAGCCGCCGTAGCCAAAGCGCTCAAGCTCAACGACCCCGAGGCGCTCCAATCGGCTTACGAGGCTTATGCAAAATTGCTCGTCAACCGGCGCATGATCGTACCGGAGAGCACGGTAACCGGAGTGATCGAGGTCGCCCGCGAGCAGGGTACCACGGTGCGCAAGAAGGCGGCTGAAATTATCGACAACAGCTTCGCCGAGAACCTCGACAAGAGCGGATTCCTCAGAGAGATCTGGGGAGGCGACCTGCCTCGGTGACCCCGTGACGACTCATAGTCTTAACCAGAAGACCCTTCGCGAAGCGCAGTCGAAGGGCTCAGGGTGACTCACTCCGCGTGGGCTGGATGGAACCAAGTGTCATGCGCCGAACCTTCCGGCCTAGTCGGAGTGAGTCAATTCTCCAGCATTTTTTTGACTCGGTCCGTCACTTCTTTGGGTTGGTCCATGACTTTTTTTATCATCTCTTCCAGTTCTTCGCCGGACGAAGCATCGACATCCATTTTGTTTTTCTCGGCTTCGACGAGAAGTTCCGGGTCTTTCAAGGCCCTGGCATATGCCTCCCGCAAGATCTTTACCCGTTCCGGCGGGATTCCAGGAGTTGCCATCATCGGGCGCCCCAATTCGCCGCCGGTCAGTATCACTTGCGCCACGCGTCTGCTCACGTCGGAGGCTTTATACTCATCAAAGAGTTGGTAGATTGTCGGGGTGTCGGGTAGATTCTTGTCCCGCTTACGCCCCGTCTGGACGAGATGGCGATCGAAATCCTTTTTGTGCCAGCTGTTGAAGGGCTCGCGGCCGAAATGAGCGGAGATATTATGCGCCCGGCAAATCACCTCGCCCTTTTCCACGGCGATATCAATCTCGCTACCACCGGGGTAGCCAAGCACAATGTTGAACTTCGCGCCGATGGAATCCTCCAGTATCTTGGCTAGCTGATAATCCGAACTCGCCGTTCCCGATGACCCGCATTTGGGCGGCTCCTTGGCTTTGACAATGTCACCGATCGACTTGTAAGGCGCATCGCTGCGCATATAAAGGAGAACCGTCTCGGTCACCGGAGATCCGATCCAACTGAACTTGCGCACGTCAAACTGAACCTCCTTCCGTCCCACGAGTTGGTCTATGTAAGCGGTGTACTGCGCCATGCCCATCGTCAGTCCATCCGGTTTAGCCACGCTATAGACATAATTTGCCGCAACCAAAGAGCCCGCGCCCGGCATATTTTGGACGACGATTTCGGGATTGCCCGGGATATATTTCGGCATGTATCTACTAAATAGACGTGCCCAACGGTCGTAAAACCCGCCGGGAGTAAAACCCACGACAATTTTGATGGTTTTGCCCTTATAATACGGCTCCTGGGCTTGAAGCCTTGTCAGAAGTCCCGGGCTCCAGAGGCAATAAAAAAACACCAACAACGACAGAACAACACGCTTTTTCATATTCCCTCCCAACACCACCAACATTCTCAGCAAGCTAATATACGAGGATTTCACTTTACTCTGTACTCCTTGACTGCATCTTCATTCAGCTCCAGCCCCAGTCCCGGTTTTTCAGATAAATTCACCCAGCCGTTGACCGGCCCGGGCGCGTCTGTATAAAGCACGTTCCACGTCAACCAGTTATTCACGTGAATTTCGGCGCGCCAGCCGTTGGGCACCGCCGCATGCAAGTGAAGATCAAAATGGTCCCCGTTGCCCACCGGAAGATTAAACGCCTGTGCCACTCCGGCCGCTTTCATGCCCATGGTGAATCCGCCCACTGAAAGGACATGAATATTCAAGAAGTCGACGGCTCTCTGCTTTACCAGTTCGCACAGTGTGGAAAAGTTCTCCCACTGTCCTGCTGCGATGGGTATGCTGGTCTGTTTGCGCAACTCGGCCAACAGACCGGGGTCATTGTGAACAATGGGCTCTTCAAACCACATCAGATTATACGGCTCAAAGCGCTTAGACCATCTTAGGGCGGCGTCGTATTTCATGAGACAGTTGGCATCCACCATCAATTCCACCGAATCACCTACTGCTTCGCGGACTGCTCTCACGCGAGCCTCGTCCTCCGCCGGGTTATCCTCGCGGTGCCCCGCCCCTGCGCCGGATGGATCCATCTCGCCACGAATATTGAGCCGGCCGACCTGAATTTTCAGGCGGCTCTCCCCCCGTGCAACCCAGTATTTCGCGGCTTCTGCCAGCGCGTCTCTCGAATAGGCTCGCAGCCCGAAGGTGATATAGGCCGGCAGAGACTTCTGCGCGGCTCCCAGCAGGCGCCAAATCGGCACCTTGAAAAACTTGCCTTTAATATCCCAAAGCGCCACATCGATGGCGCTCACGGCAAAATTCCATACCCCGGCGTGGCCGCGGGTGTTGAATTTCCACAGCATCTGGTGCATCAACCGTTCGGTCTCAAGGGGATCCTTCCCTTTCAACAAGGGCGCCAGGTCGTTTTGAATGAAGGCAGCAGTAGCCGAATGCATGAAACCGCCGATTTGAGATAGGCCCACGATGCCGTCGTCGGTTCTTACTTTGAGGACTCGCACCGCCGCCCGCACTGGTTCCTTGAACAACGGTGGTGTCACCGGGATGTTTTGAAGCTCCAGGATTTCAATGTCAGCAATCTTCAAAGTGACTCTCCTTTCCGAGATCAGGTCAATATGTTTGCCGGCAATCACTTTTACCGAATCCACCGCGCAGCTCAAGTGATCCGCTGGAAGATAAAGTAAACTAAGGGAAACCGTCAAGAGAAAATCAGTAACTTTCCCACTTGACAGGATTCGGCACCTGTTTCATTCTCTACCAACACGCAAGGCGAGGTCGAGGAACTCTTCATGAAACATCCGGACGTCAGTGAAGCGGCGGTGATCGGTATTCCTGACCCCGACTCAGGAGAAGCCGTTAAGACCTTTGCAGTCTTGAAGGAGGGCGCGCGAGTAACGGAACAGGAGCTCATGGCCTTTTGCCGCAACCGTATCGCAGTCTATAAGGTCCCTTGTTTGGTGGAGTTCGTCGATTCTCTGCCCAGGAATCCCGCGGGAAAGATTCTCAAACGAGAACTTCGGGCGCGGGAGCAAAAGGCCACGGAACCAAGCACTATGGGGTCAGCCTCTGAGGGCCGCTGATATGCCGGATGGGGTCGCTATAATCGGCGTCGGATTTACCTCGCTTCAACCATCAACGCCTCATCTCTCATTCAAAGAATTGATGTTCGAAGCAGCCCAAAAAGCCTACCTCGATGCCGGAGTTCAAGCGAGCGAGATCGATTCTTTCGTCACCTGCGCCGAAGATCTTAACGAGGGGCTATCTATCTTCGATGAGTACACACCCGATCAACTTGGGGCGGTGCAAAAGCCAATGCACACTCTCACGCAGGACGGCCTGCATGGGATCGCGGACGCGCTCATGCAGATCCGCTCCGGGATCGCGGAGCTTGTCGTTGTCGAAGCCCACAGCAAAGCTTCTAACGTTAAAACCCCAGAGTGGCTCCTCGACTATGCGCTCGACCCGATTTACAACCGACCGCTCGGTTTCAACCCGCATGCAGTCGCGGGCCTCGAGATGAACGTTTTCTTGCACGAGACCGGAATCCGCGCCGAGCACTGCGCGCAAGTCGCAGCTAAAAATCGCCGCAATGCCTTGCGCAACCCGGTCGCGGCCTACCCGTTGGCGCTGACACCGATGCACGTAGAATCATCTCCTTACGTTGCCTATCCGCTGCGCGAGGCGGAGATCGCCGAGAGGGCGGATGGCTGCGTAGTCGTTGTCCTGGCCAATGAAGCAAGAACCCAAAGATCTCACTCAAAAGCTGCCTGGATCTGCGGCGTCGGGTTTGCCAATGACAGCGCGACCTTGGAATCGCGAGACTGGGTGCGGGCGGAATATATTCGTATCGCAGCCGAAAGGGCTTACCGCCAGGCCTCGATCCAAAATCCGCGAGAGATCCGCCTCTTCGAGGTCGACGATACCTATGCCTACAAAGAACTGCAGCACCTCATCGCCTTGGGTCTCTACTCCGAGGGAGCTGAGGCGGGACGGTCCCTAGAAGCAGGCGAGACGAAGCCCGACGGCAAAATACCGGTCAATGTTTCCGGCGGAGCTTTAGGCATGGGCCTCTCATTAGAGGCAAGCGGACTTTACCGGGTCGTCGAGCTTGTCCTGCAACTGCGCGGGCAGGCGAGTGCGCGTCAGCTGGCGGATGTCCGACTCGGACTAGCGCAATCCTGGCGCGGTGTACCGACAACGAGCGGCGCCGTCGTAATTCTTGGCACGGAGCAACCAAAATGAGCGCGCGTAAAGTCGCCGTAGTAGGCGCGGGAATGACGAAATTCATGCACCGGGCGCTCGAGACACCGAAGGAGCTGGCGTGGCTGGCGGCGAAGTCGGCGCTCGATTCCGCCGTGATGAATTTAAGCCAGATCGACTGCGTTGTGCTCGGCACTGCGCCGGATGCTTTCGACGGGGTGCACATGAAAGGCGAATATCTCTCCGACGGTTGCGGCGGCTGGAAGAAACCTTACCTGCGCTGCTATGTCGGCGGCGGCACCGGCGTCTACGCCGTGGCGCAAGCCTGGTTTCACGTCGCCTCCGGGCTGTTCGATACCGCGCTGGTGGTATGCGAGGAAAAGATGTCGAGCTGCCTTCCTCATCCGCAAGCAGCTTTTCTTACGATCTTCGATCACATCACCGAGCAACCTCTCAAACCGAATTTGCTTTGGATCTTTGCGCTTGAGCAAACTCGGTACATGGAGACCTACGGCATTGCGCTAGAAGATATCGCCCGCGTATCGGTGAAAAATAAACGCAATGCCTTGGACCACCCGGCTGCACAGCTCGGCGCGAATCTCACCATCAAAGACATATTGGCATCCGAAGTCATGGCGTGGCCTGTACACCGGCTCATGGTCAGTCCAACGAGCGACGGCGCAGTGGCAGTGGTTTTGGCCGGAGAAGAAATCGCTCGGCGGCTCAGCGACAGGCCCGTCTGGATTCAAGGCGTGGGGTGGTGCTTGGATACCGCGTATTGGACCAACCGTGATCTTGCCTATCCCGAGTATGTGGAAAAGGCCGCGTGGACGGCTTACCGGATGGCCGGAATTCGGGAACCACGAAAAGAGATCAACATCGCCGAACCCTATGACCCGTTCGCTTACAAAGAGCTTCATCATTTGGAAGGATTGCAATTGGCGCCGAAAGGACAGGCACCAAAGCTCTTGGCCGATGGCGTGTTTGAGCGCAATGGTGACTTGCCGGTCACACCTTCCGGCGGACTCCTCGGTGTGGGAAATCCTATCGCGGCCGCCGGACTCATGAAGATCTGCGAGCTATTTTGGCAGCTGCGAGGTGAAGCCGGACCACGGCAGGTTCCGGGCAAACCGGAGCGTGGGGTGGCTCAGGCGTGGGGTGATCTGATGCAGGTAGGAACCGTCGTTGTCATGGGAACGAAGGAGCCGGCTTAAACGGTTTGAACCGTTCAAACTGTTCAAGCTGTTCCAGTCGTTGAAATGTTAAGAGGTTAATCGCATGAAATTGCAACCCGAACCTAAACTTGTGCGAGGAACACCCCTGGATGAGAAGACGTTGAAACGCGGAAAGACATTCAGCGTCACTTACGAACCGAGGCTTCGCTATAGCTGGGACACAGGTCAGGCGATCAGCCGCTACCTGGCCGAACTTAAAGAGGGGCGACTGATTGCGCGCTCGTGTCGCAAATGCGGGCGCGTGATGATCCCGCCGCGGATGTTCTGTGAGCGCTGCTTTCGTCCCACTGACGAATGGGTTTACGTGAAAGATACCGGTAAGATCTTCACTTTTTCGCTCTGCTATGTGAGCTGGGACGTGCGGCGACTGAAACAGCCGGAGATCCCTGCCGTGATTGAAATTGACGGCGCTTCACCGGGAATGGGGATTTTGCACGTCGTCAAAAAGATCGCGCCAGGAAAAGTCCGTATCGGAATGGCGGTCCGCGCAGTTTGGAAAGCCAAGGCCAAGCGAATCGGGAGTGTGACGGACATCACTTACTGGCAGCCGATTAAAAACTAAAAGGCACGGACATGATCCAGTCGCCGAAGAACTTGGGGCCGCGCACTTGGCCAGGCGAAATCCCGCTCACCTCCCTCTATACGGCGGGAATAGGTGGGCAGATCTTCCTTCAGGCGCTGAAAACCCAGGGCAAACTGATCGGCACACGGTGCCGGCTTTGCGAGCAGGTTTACCTGCCCGCACGATCCTTCTGCGAGCGCTGTTTCGCCGAACTTAAAGAACCAGTGGAAGTTAAACGGACAGGTAGATTGGTCAGCTACACTCTCTGTTATGTTGACCTTGACGGAGCACAGCTGCGCCGGCCCGTCGGTTTAGGGCTTGTCCATCTGGAAGGCGCCACCACACTTCTCCTTCACTACCTTCTGGGGGTGAATGACCTCACGGAGGTGAGAATCGGCTGCAGAGTCGAGACTGTCATCAAACCGAAAGCAAAGCGTATCGGCTCCATCCTCGACATCGAAGGCTTTCGTGTGGTTTCTTAACCTCGCACGCTCGCGCACAGTAAACGCCAGGCACGATTGCGAAGGAAAAGTCAGATTCTTTCCAAAACCAGCGCGATCGCCCTGGCCGCCGCTGATGCAGGCGCTGCCAACCGCGTAGCCCGCGTTGCGTCTTTTTTAAGATCATAGACGAGCGTCGTGGTGAGTCGAGTTCTGGTCGCACCGAGGGGGTGACCGATCGCGATCGCGCCCCCGTTGACGTTTACCTTTTTCCGATCAAGGCCGAGCTCTTTTTCCACGGCAAGGTACTGGCAGGCGAAGGCTTCGTTGACCTCGACAAGATCGATTTCGCTGAGAGCTAGACCGGCTCGTTCCACGTATTCTATTGGAATGCGGTAGGTAAGTGCTACAAGCCGCTTCAGTGGCGACAAACGGCCGGAAGGAGTAAAAATGTAGCAAAGGAGATTCTGCTATGAGCTCAGGAATTCGTAACGTGGGTGTCATAGGCATCGGTCTCATGGGTAGCGGTATCGCGCAGGTTGCCGCTGCAAAGGGATTCGATACGGTCGTCGTCGATGTCGCTCCCGAGATCGTGTCCAGAGGGATGGAGCGCATCCGGGACAGCCTTCGCCGTTCGGTGGAGAGTTATCAAAGATCGAGCGGTAAGACGGGGATTGCGCCGGAGGAAGAGGCAAAGACTATCGCACGCATCAAAACTTCCATGGACCGCCATGATCTGTTGGATTGCGACATCCTCATTGAAGCGGTTGTGGAAGAGGAAGCGGCAAAAAGGAATCTTATTTTGTCTCTGGCGGAAATGGGCTATCGCAAGCTATTCGTGTCGAACACTTCCTCTATTTCGATCACACGGCTTGCCAGTTCTTACTCGTTGCCGGAAAAATTCATGGGGATGCACTTTATGAATCCGGTCCCGATTCAGCCCGGCTGCGAGTTGATCCGGGGCTTTCTGACTTCCGAGGAGACATTTCAGAGCGTGCTTGAGTTCTGTCGCGAACTCGGCAGAGAGCCTATCCTGGCCGAGGACAAAGCGGGATTCGGGATCAACCGGATGTTCGTACCTTTTTTGAACGAAGCTGTGAAAGTGGTCGAGGAAGGTATCATGAGCTGCGAGGATGCAGACAAAACTACATTGTGCCTGGGCCACAAGATGGGACCCATCACCACGCTCGACTATGTGGGTCTCGATACCACCCTTGCGATTGCTCAAGTCCTAGAGAAGGAGCTGGGCCCTTCCTACAAAGCATCGGACCTCTTGTCCAAACTCGTTGCCGCCGGATTCTATGGGATAAAGAATGGTCGAGGCTTCTACTGCTGGGAAAAAGGGAAGAAAATCGGCGTGAACCTCGCCGTGCAACGTTACCGGCGTAAGTGAATGTGAATCGTCAGACTGTGTGAAAACTCCGCTCGGGGTTCGAGAGCCTCACCACGAGCGGGTTGTGCAGTTAGAAAGATCAAGTACTTCTCTATATGCCGATACGTTTTGCTAACTTGTCCACGGCGCTATAGGGATCTTTTTGCCGTTCGGCGATCAGCTTGACTTGTGTTTCGAACGAATCGTCGCCGATCTTTTTTGCAAGCTTAGCGAAAACTTTCTCTCGCAACAGAGAAAGCAATTCCTGCCGGCACAAACTGAGTCGGCGTCTTTGATATTTGCCGTTATCCAGGCTCTCGTTCCAGTGCTTCTCAATGCAGGCCACGAGCGAATCAATTCCCTGATCTTTAATCGCGGAAGTGGCGACGATGTGAAAATCTTCGTCTGCAAACAAGGCTTTGAGTTGTTGCAGCGTCTCGTCTGCGCCGGAAAGATCGGCTTTGTTGACCACCAGAATATCCGCGATTTCAGCCAACCCGGCCTTCATCCCCTGAACTTCATCTCCCATCTGCGGTGTCAGCACGACCACAACCATGTGAGCCAGGGCGGCAATCTCCAGCTGATCCTGTCCGACCCCTATGGTCTCGACGAAGATCACTTCTTTCCCGGCGGCATCGAGCAGATGGATACCTTCTCGAACCGCCGCCGAGACACCGCCACTGCTTCCTCGGGTCGCGAAGCTTCGGATAAAAACACCGTCGTCGACAAAATGGTCGCGCATCCGAATCCGGTCTCCCAAAAGGGCACCGGTCGAAAAAAGGCTACTGGGGTCCACCGCGAGAATTCCGACGATTTTTTTTCGCCGCCGATACTCAGCTGTCATGCGATCGATGAGACTGCTCTTTCCGGTCCCGGCAGCTCCGGTCACTCCGATCACATGCGCTTTGCCCGTATGAGGATAAATGGCCTTTAGAACGGCCTTGACCTTTGGGTCTCCGTCTTCGATCAGACTCATGAGTGACGCTACCGCGCGGCCATCCCCTTTGAGAATCTGCTTTATAAGATGGTTTGTCATTAGCCGGATGAGACAGCGCTAGAGTGATGGATGTTCAGCCTCTGTTGAAAAATTGTCCGTTCACCCTTCGACTCGCTCAGGGCCAACGGAGTAGTTTTTGAAATCATTAATAAATTCCCGTTCGTGCTGAGGTTGTCGAAGCACGCGAAGTACTTTTTCACCGGCCTGTATTGATTTAACCATTAGTCCATCACTCCATTCCCCGCAGCAACTCCCTCGCGATCACCATTCGCTGAATTTCTGAAGTCCCCTCGCCAATCTCGCAGATCTTGGCGTCACGAAAATACCGTTCCACAGGATAATCTTTGATGTACCCGTATCCTCCGTGGATCTGAATCGCCTTCGTAGCCGCACGCATGGTCGTCTCCGCGGCATAGAGTTTCGCCTCTGAGGCGGCCTTCAAGAACGGCATCCCCGTATCCTTGAGTAGCGCAGCGCGATAGACCAAAAGGCGCGCGGCTTCGATTTCCGTGGCCATGTCGGCCAACATCCACTGAATGGCCTCAAATTCCGCAATCGGTTTGCCAAACTGCTTCCTCATCCTGGCGTACTTGGTCGACTCTTCGAGAGCGCCTTGTGCGATCCCCACCGCCATCGCCCCGATGCCGACCCGCCCGGCTTGTAGAACCTTCAACACATCGGAGATACCGCCGTGGAGCTCGCCCAGGAGATTTTGTTTTGGAACGCGCACCGCTTCAAGCTGCACGGCGGCTGTATCAGAAGCCCTGACCCCAAGCTTGTTCTCAACCTTGCCGACTCTCAGCCCCGCTGTTCCACGTTCCACAATAAATGCCGAGATCCCTCTCTTGCCTCGAAACGGGTCGGTTGACGCCATAATCACGTAGACGCCCGCACTGGAACCCTGAGTGGTGAACTGTTTCTCTCCGTCGAGCACCCAATGTTCTCCTTCGAGCTTGGCGCGAGTCTTAAGAGCGGCGGCATCGGATCCAGATCCGGGCTCAGTCAGAGCCCAGGCGCCCAGCTTCTCGCCATGCGCCAAAGAAGGCAGGTATTTTTGCTTTTGCATTTCGCTGCCGAAGCTAAGAAGGTGAGCCCCGCAGAGCGAATTATGTGAGGCGACAATCAACGCTACGGCGGCATCGACGCGGGCAATCTCCTCGACGATGATCGCGGCGCTGACGGTGTCCAAACCAGCCCCACCGTATTCCTGGGGAATCATGATGCCAAAGAGGCCCAGCTCAGCCATCTTTGGAATCAGCTCCGTCGGGAAACGTGCCGCCTCGTCGCGCGCTGCCGCTCCCGGCGCAATCTGCGTCTCGGCAAAATCGCGGATCGTCTGCTTGAGAAGCTTTTGCTCCTCCGTGAGATCAAAATTCATAACGCTTTTCGTTCACTTCGGCGCTCGGCCAACACGTGGATGCGGATTTATTGCTTTAGCGACGGATTTCTTTTTCTTGTCGGAAGCGATTTTACAAAATTAACGATCTCTTCGAGGGGCGCGCCTGGTGTAAAGATCTCCTTGACTCCCATCTTCTTGAGACTGCGAATGTCCTCCTGAGGAACGATTCCTCCGCCAAATATTGCGATATCCCAGGCCTTGTTTTTTTTGAGGAGTCCGAGAACCTCGCCGAACAGAGTCATATGGGCGGCAGAATGGATGGAAAGACCGATGGCGTCCACATCTTCCTGAAGCGCCGAGCTGGCGATCTCTTCCGGAGTGTTGTGGATGCCGAGATAGATCACCTCCATGCCGGCATCGCGCAGCGCTCGAGCGACGATTTTAACTCCGCGGTCGTGACCGTCGAGACCGACCTTGGCAATCAAAACTCGGAGCTTCCGAACTGCCTGTTTTCGATTGTTCGTCCGGCCTGAACGTTGTCTGACCATGTCTCAGTTGTCGCTGGAATATTGGAGTAGTGGAGTGATGAAGTACTGAACTATTGCAGAATTCCGACCCCACCCATCACTCCAACACTCCATTACTCCACTACTCTGGTTTTCCGTCAAAGACTCACCGCCTCGCGATACTCTCCGTAAACTCTGCGGAACACTTCGCAGATTTCACCGACAGTCGATTGCGCCCGTACCGCGTTCATGACCGCCGGCATGAGATCGTTGTTTGCTTCAGCGGTCCCTGCAAGCTGGCTGAGTACGGAAGCCACTTTCTTTGCATTGCGACTTTTTTTTCTCTGCTTTAGTCTTTGCACCTGTTTTTTTTCTACTGCTCCTTTGATTTTGAGAACTGAGATTCGCCGTTCTTCAGGCTCTGCATAAGCGTTCACGCCAACGATGATTCGCTCCCGGTTATCGGTCTCTTTCTGATATGCGACCGCGGCACGGTGAATCTCGCTCTGAGGAAAGCCGCGCTGGATCGCTTCGATCATGCCTCCCATTTCATCCAGCTTGTCGAAATAAGCCTTTGCTTCGGATTCCATCCGGTTGGTCAACGACTCCAGATAATAAGCCCCGCCCAACGGATCGGCGGTGTTCGCCACTCCCGATTCATGTGCAATGATCTGCTGAGTCCGAACGGCGATCTTCACCGCCTCTTCTGTGGGCAGCGCCAGCGTTTCGTCCAAGGAATTCGTGTGCAGCGACTGGGTTCCTCCCAGAACTGCCGCCAGCGCCTGAAGCGTTACCCTGACGACGTTGTTGTAAGGTTGCTGCGCGGTCAACGCGCAGCCGGCGGTTTGGGTGTGAAAGCGAAGCGCCAGGGACGCCGCGTTCTCCGGTCGGAACCGCGCTTTCATCTCGCGCGCCCATAGACGGCGCGCCGCGCGATATTTGGCGATTTCTTCGAAAAAATCGTTATGGGCGTTGAAGAAGAAAGAAAGTCTCGGAGCGAATTCATCTACCTTCAATCCCGCTTCGATGGCTGACATCACATAAGCCAACCCGTCGTACAAAGTAAAGGCTAACTCCTGAACCGCAGTGGAGCCGGCTTCCCGGATATGGTAGCCGCTGATGCTAATGGGATGGTAGCGCGGCACTGATTCGACGCAGAAACGAACGATGTCGTTGATGATTTTGAGCGACGGAGCCGGCGGGCAAATCCATTCCTTCTGCGCAATGTATTCTTTCAAGATATCGTTCTGCAGCGTTCCCTGAAGATCTCTAAGGTGGACCCCCTGGCGTTCGGCGACCACAAGATACATGGCGAAAAGAACGATGGCGGGACCGTTGATGGTCATCGATACACTCACCCGATCAAGAGGAATGTCGCGAAAGAGAGTCTCCATATCCGCCAGGGAGTCGATGGCCACGCCGCATCTTCCAACCTCGCCTCTGCATCTGGGATCGTCGGAGTCGTAACCCATGAGAGTCGGCATGTCGAAAGCAACTGAAAGCCCTGTGTTCCCCTGTTTGAGTAGGTAGCGGTAACGCCGGTTACTTTCCTCCGCCGTCCCAAAGCCGGCAAACTGGCGCATGGTCCAGAGTCTCCCGCGATACATGGTAGGATAGATCCCGCGGGTGAAGGGAAATTCTCCGGGCATGCCAAGATCGTACTGGTAATCGAAATCCTCTATGTCCTGAGGACCATAAACCGGTTGAATCTCAATGTCGGAGAGATTCCTAAAACATTTCTTCATGGACTTCATGGGCGATCTCCTCGCCGTGAATCAAGCGGCGCGCTATGACCAGGCGTTGAATCTCAGAGGTCCCTTCATAGATAGTTGTGATCCGCGCGTCCCGAAAGAATCGCTCGACGGCGAATTCCTTCGTGTACCCATAGCCGCCAAAGATCTGAATCGCCTTGTAGGCCGCCCGATTGGCGGCCTCCGACGCGAACAGCTTCGCCATGGCTGCTTCTTTGGTGAATGTCCTTCCCTGCTCTGCTAGCCAAGCTGCGCGATACGTCAGAAGTCGCGCCGCATCGATCTCCGTTGCCATGTCCGCCAGCATCCACTGAATGGCTTCAAATTCGGCTATGGCACGGCCAAACTGACGGCGCTGCTGCGCGTACGCCACGGATTCTTCCAGACATCCCTGCGCGATGCCAAGCGCTTGAGCGGCGATTCCTATCCGGCCTCCATCCAATGTCGCCAGCGCTATCGTGAAACCTTCTCCTTCTGTTCCTAAAAGGTTTTCACCGGGAACCGGGCAATCCTCGAAAAGTAAACTAGCGGTATCCGACGAGCGGAGCCCGAGCTTATCTTCTAACTTACCGACCACAAATCCCGGGCTGTTTTTCTCCACGATGAAAGCCGAAATGCCCTTTTTGCCTCTGGCGGGGTCGGTCACGGCATAGACGATGGCGAGGTCCGCACGGTTTCCGTTGGTGGCGAAGATTTTGTTGCCATTAAGCACAAAATCGTCGTCCACCCTTTTCGCCCTTGTCTGAATGGAACCGGCATCTGAACCCGAGCCTGGCTCTGTCAGAGCATAGCAACCCAACCGTTCCCCGCGGGCTAACGAAGGAAGGTACTTTTTCTTTTGCGCCGCGCTACCGAAGCGAGCTATAGGCGCGCAGACGAGCGAGTTCTGCACACTCATGGCGACCGCCAGCGAAGCCCATGCCTTGGAGATCTCTTCCATCGCGACGACACAAGATAGGAGGTCCATGCCGGAGCCGCCAAACTCTTGCGGCACTAATATTCCCATGAGGCCCAGCTCGCCCAGTCTTTTGACTAATTCAGAAGGATAAATTGCTTCGCGGTCCAAGCGCTGAGCAACCGGCTTGACCTCCCTTTCCACAAAAGCCCGGGTTGTTTCCCGGACCATCTGCTGTTCTTCTGCGAGCTCAAAATCCATGGATCTCCAGAATCCTCACTTGGACTGTGTCTTTAAAACCTTTCGATCATCATGGCGACTGCCTCACCGCCGCCGATGCAAAGACTGGCGACTCCTGTGGTAAGATTCATATCTTCCAACGCATGAATGAGGGTGGTTAGTATTCTCGCGCCACTGGCGCCGATAGGATGACCCAATGCCACGGCTCCACCTCTCACATTGACCCTGTCTGGATTCAGACCCAATTCCCGATTGACAGCGATGGAGCAGACTGCAAAGGCTTCGTTAATTTCGAAAAGATCGACGTCGGTGATCTTGCGACCAGTCTTTTTGAGCAAAGTGGAGATGGCATGGACTGGGGCCGTCGTGAACCAAGCAGGGTCCGTAGCGAAAGAGCCATAATTGACGATCCGCGCTAGAGGGTTGAGCCTTAGGGCCTTCGCTTTTTCTTCCAACATGACCACTAAAGCTGCGGCGCCGTCGCTGATCGAAGACGCATTTCCTGCGGTGACTCCACCACCCTTCCTGAACGCGGGCTTTAAGGTGGGTAGCCTTTCCAAACTCACGCGCTTTGGCTCTTCATCTTCCTCCACCAACTGATCTGCTCCGTCCCGCTGCGACACGGGCACCGATACGATCTCTCGTCTGAACTCGCCTCGTTGTAGTGCTTCAAGCGCGCGGCGATAACTGAGTACGGCGAACTGATCTTGATCCTCTCGGGAGATGCCGAGCGTATCGGCGCATATCTCCGCTGCTTCTCCCATGTGAAATTGGTTGTAGACGTCCCAGAGTCCATCTCGGATCATGCTATCCACAAGCTCTCCATGGCCCATATGGTAGCCAGTTCTCGCTTTCGTCAACAAGTAGGGGGCATTGCTCATACTCTCCATTCCGCCAGCAACCACCACCTCGGCGTCGCCCGATACGATGGCCTGAGTCGCCAACATGACCGCCTTTAAGCCTGAGCCGCAAACCTTGTTGACGGTTGTACAGCCGACAGATTTAGGCAGACCGGCGCCAAGGCTTGCCTGACGCGCCGGAGCCTGCCCTAAACCCGCCGAGAGCACATTTCCCATGATGACCTCGTCCACTTCCGCGCCCTTCAGCTCAATTCTTTTGAGGGCTTCGGTTATCACGATGCTTCCCAGCCGAGTGGCGGCGACCGCACTCAGAGCACCGTTGAAGCTCCCGATGGGAGTGCGAGCAGCGCTCATGATAACGGCTTTCCTCATCAATTCCTCCCAAATCTATGAAGAAGTTTACCAGATTCGCGGGAAACAGTAAGCATTAAAGATTTGCTTGCTGCAAATTAAATTCTAGTTGTCGGTCACGTAAAGTGGTATTCTAATAGCGGAGAATTCAACATGCCGGAAAAGACCATTGAGTCCTTTAGCGTACACTGGCTGCAGGTCCTCGACGAATACGGGACCTGCGATGAGGAGCTTCGCCCGTTACTAGACGATGCGAATATAAAGAAGCTCTTTGAGTGGATGATCCTCGCGCGGACCTTTGACAATAAAGCCTTCAAGCTCCAACGCGAAGGAAGGCTCGGCACCTACGCTTCCATTCTCGGGCAAGAGGCAGCGCAAGTGGGCAGCGCTTTTGCTCTCAAGCCCAGTGATTGGATGTTTCCCGCTTTCAGGGAGCCTGGCGCGTCCTTCGTTCGCGGTCTACCTTTGCGCATGATTCTCCAATACTGGGCGGGCGATCAGCGCGGCAGCCTGATACCCGAAGGGATCAACGATTTTCCCATCACTATTCCGGTCGCTACCCAAGTACCGATTGGGGTGGGTGCGGCAATGGCGGCAAAACTCAAAGGAGAACCGATCGCAGTAATGGTCTATATGGGCGACGGCGCCACCTCCAAAGGCGATTTTCATGAAGGACTCAATTTCGCCGGCGTCTTTTCCGCGCCGGTGGTTTTTCTCTGTCAGAATAACCAGTGGGCGATCTCAGTTCCTCTGAAAAGACAGACGGCAGCCAAAACGCTGGCGCAGAAGGCAATTGCCTACGGTTTTCCAGGACTGCAGGTCGATGGCAATGATGTTTTTGCTGTCTACCGCGCCACCAACGAGGCATTGACGCGCGCGCGCGAAGGCAAAGGGCCGACGCTGATCGAGTGCGTCACTTACCGTCTTGGCGATCACACCACCGCTGATGACGCCTCCCGTTACCGGAACCGCGAAGAAGTGGAGCAGTGGAAAAAGAAAGATCCCATCGAGCGCCTCCGCATGTATATGGAGAAAACAGGCCTTTGGAACAAAACCTACGATCAGGAGGTGCGTTCGCAGGCCAAAGATAAAGTCGAAGAGGCGGTGCGCGAAACGGAAAACATGTCTCCGCCCGACCCGCGGGACATGTTCCATTTCATGTTTCACGAGCTTACCGCCGAGCTTAGAGAGCAGATGGAAGGATTTCTCGAAGGAAACGGAAGACAAACCTGAGAGCGAGGTTACTATGGCAACGCTCACAATGGTAGAAGCCATCAACTTGGCCTTGAGGCAGGAAATGGAGAAGGATCCTCGCGTGCTTCTCCTGGGGGAGGATGTGGGGAAAAACGGCGGCGTCTTTCGCGTCACCCAGGATCTGTTTGATATTTTTGGCGAGGAGCGGGTGATCGATACGCCCCTGTCGGAATCGGCGATTGTCGGCGCTGCCATCGGGATGGCGATCTACGGCCTTAGGCCGGTTGCTGAAATACAGTTCGAAGGTTTCGCTTATGCCGCCATGGAGCAACTGGTCAATCATGCCGGACGCATCCGCACAAGGTCGCGAGGGCGCTATCACTGTCCAATAGTTGTCAGGCTTCCTTACGGCGGAGGTATTCGAGCGCCAGAGCACCATTCGGATAGCAACGAAGCCTATTTCGTTCATACGCCGGGAATCAAAGTGGTCGTGCCCTCGACTCCTTACGAAGCTAAAGGCCTTTTGATCGCTGCTATCCGCGACCCTGATCCGGTGATTTTCATGGAACCTAAAAAGGTCTACCGCTCTTTGAGAGAAGAAGTTCCAGACGAGGAGTATCTCATTCCACTGGGGCAATCACGGATCGTTATGGAGGGAACCGACATCACCTTGATCACTTGGGGCGCTATGCTCCAACCCACCCTACAAGCGGCGGCTCTCATGGAGAAGAGAGGAATCAATCCTGAGATCATAGATCTCAGAACTTTATCGCCTTTGGATATGCAAACGGTGATAGAATCCGTGGAAAAGACCCACAAGGCTGTGGTCGTGCACGAGGCACCCGCAAGCTGCGGTGTTGGCGCTGAGGTGATCGCACGGATCAATGAAAAAGCGCTGGTGCATCTCGAAGCGCCCGTGGCAAGGGTCACCGGATTCGACACCGTCATGCCTCTGCCAAAACTGGAGAAGTACTATCTGCCCAACGCCGAAAGAGTCGCTGAAGCTGTTGATCGGGTTCTAAACTTCTAATCGCTGGGAGTCCCGATGTTGCGCGAGTTCAAATTCCCCGACGTAGGTGAAGGAATCGCTGAGGGGGAAATCGTTCGATGGCTTGTAAAGGAAGGCGATTCGGTCAAGGAGGATCAGGACCTGCTAGAGGTTGAAACCGATAAAGCGCTCCTTACTCTGAATTCGCCCTACACGGGGAAGGTCACAAGACTCCACGGCAAAGAAGGTGACATCATCAAAGTGGGTGACGTCCTGACGACAGTCGACGCGGGCGGCGAAGAAGGGACGGTGACAGGAGCGGAAAAAGGAGACTCAGGCACCGTGGTTGGGACGCTCAACGATAATGAAGTCGTGGAAGTCATTCGTCCCGTGCAGGCCACACCTGCCGTCCGTGCCTTGGCCAAACAGATGGGAATAGATCTGGCAAGCGTGAAGGGCACGGGCCCTGGGGGCCGGATTACGAAAGAAGATGTCGAGACGGCCGCGACGAAAACGGGAGAGCAAACTAGCGCAGAAGCAGACGCGTATGGTTTGGTTGAAAAGATACCGCTCAGAGGTATTCGGCGCACGGTCGCTAAGCGTATGGCCGAGGCCTCTAAACGTGTCGCCGAGGTAACAATCTGGGAAGATGCTGACATCACCGAGCTAGAGCAAGTCCGCGCCAGAGAAAGAAAGGTAGCAGAGGAAAAGGGAGTGAAACTTACTTATCTTCCCTTTCTGATTAAAGCGGTCATTCCGGCTTTGAACGCCCATCCCTATTTCAATGCCAGCTTGGACGAGGGAGCGGAAGCCATCGTTCTCAAAAAGTATTTCAACATTGGAATCGCTGTAGACACGAGCGATGGTCTTATCGTCTTTGTGATCAAAGATGCTGACAAAAAAAACATTCTGGATTTAGCGAAGGAGACAGCGACCCTCGCCGAAAAGGCCAGGCTTAGAAAGATTGATCTCCATGAGCTAAAGGGCAGTACTTTCACCATCACCAACTACGGCGTTGTCGGAGCTTCGTACGGGACTCCTATTATCAATTACCCTGAAGTGGCGATCTTAGGGTTGGGAAAGATAGAGGATCGGCCGGTCGTGAGAAGCGGACAGATTGCGATCCGAAAGATGATGCCTCTCTCCCTTGCATTCGATCACAGGGCAATCGATGGTGTAGAAGCCGGACGTTTCCTCGGAGTTGTCATTCAGCATCTCGAAGATCCTAACCTCATGCTCATCGAAGGAAAGTAACTGGCTCAGCGCTCGATGCCGAAATGAATAGAGTTCGGGACTCTTCTGCCCTTTGGGGCACTACTTCCGTCCTAGCTTGAACACCCTATTCGCGTTTTGTCTTCATTTGGCCAAGTAAATTACCACTCGCGCTTTCAAGCGCGCCAGTGAGTCTGCCGCGCCATTACTCCGCCCGCTACTTCCTATGTCACATTTACACTGGCGAGCCGTAATTTTTACCAGCCTGGTTTAAACTTCCTCCGAGCAAACTGAAAAAAATTAGTTAGTTAGCCTCGGCCGGATCGATGGCATTTGCGTTGCTCTACTCGCAATCCAAATGGAGCGTTCAAAAAACACGAAAGGAGGAAACATGAACAACAAAAGACAAAACTTCTCGACCTGGATCGTTGCCATCGCTCTGACCGCAGTTGCTGCCAGCAGTTGCGCCGGTGGACCACTAACCGCGCGAGAGAAAGGCGCTGGCATCGGCGCCCTCGGTGGTGCAGCGGTCGGTGGCGCTATCGGCAGCACCAAAGGCCATGCTGGAGCCGGCGCAGCCATCGGCGGTGCCGTTGGCTTAGGGGCAGGCGCACTGATTGGTAACTACATCCAAGGTCAAGAAGACGACGATTACCGACGCTAGGATTTTACTTAACCAAGGCTTTAACAAGAAAAGGAGGATTCATATGAAAAATTTACGAACGATCTTTCTGAGCGCAGTAGTTGCGGGGGTTCTGATCGTCCCAAGTTCATCCACCACGGCTAACGCCGAGGATGAAAAGGATCATCATCATTTTCGGAAAAACGATGATGACGGCAAGTGGAAGGGCGATCACGGGAAGCGGGACGGTCACCACGAGCGACATGATAAGAATTACCGGCGTGATGTTCGTCATGATAACCGTGGGCATCATAATAAGCCGGAGATTCGACAGGATTTCAAAGATGTTCGCAATGCGAGAAATGAA
>Ga0307472_100000171_pt1 | contig 20189 bp, 15 predicted proteins | sample atmos_gasesAM5C__2_FD_204582 | JGI IMG/M metagenome (GOLD analysis project Ga0307472, IMG submission 204582) | Hardwood forest soil microbial communities from Morgan-Monroe State Forest, Indiana, United States - atmos_gasesAM5C_05 | ecosystem: Environmental > Terrestrial > Soil > Temperate...
GAAGCCCTCGATGACGATCTCGGCCTCGGCCGGCACCAAAAGGTCGACAGTCTTGGCGCGCACGACGTTGATCGGGGAGCCGGCGATCGCGCCCGCTACCGCGACCTCGTCGAGGGCGTCCGGCATCTTCTGCACCGAGGCGTAGGACACGACCGGCGGACAGCCGACCACGACGGCGCACGGCATCGGCTGGCCCCGCGCCTTGTACTTGAGCCAATGGGTGTAGATGCCGGCGCGCAGCTCGACCGACGGGTTCATGCCGAGCCGGCGCCGCGCCTTGAGCTGTCCGCGGTAATTGCCGACGTTCTGAATGCCGCTCTCGGGATCCCTGGTGATGTAGTGGCCGGCCGAGAGATAGGGCGCGTTGTCCCAGCCGGGCGTCGAGATCGGCACCGGCAGGCCGTCGAGTCCTTGCCCGTCCTTATCGAGGTCGTCGCCCGCGATCACAACCTCCTGGCACGGCGCGTCCGTGACCACAGTCGGCTCGACCGGCGCCGCCATCGCCTGGATCCAGGTCTGGCCGATCACGTCGAGCGGCTTGCCGAAGCCGATGCGGTAGACTTCGCGGTTGGCGGCGAGGCCGGCGACCAGCACGGCGGCGTCATAGCGGCGGCCCTTGGAGTTGGTCGGCCGGGTGAAGAGGAACGCCTTGCGCTCGGGCTCGGCGATGCCACCGCGGAACTGCCAGCGCACCAGCGGGTGCATCTCGGTGTCCTTGTTGATCGGCTCGTCGACGACCACCAGCAGGCCTTCGCGAGCGAGTGCGAGCACGTGCTCATGCAGATCGGCGTAGCTGCGCGGATGCCTGGCGGGGCCGTCACGATAGACGTCCAGCACGGTCGAAGCTGCGGTGCCATCATCCATCTTGGTGTCTCCGCATCGCACGTTCTACTGCCTGTTGCTTTCGTCGTAGTAATGAATCTCGTAGAGCATGCAGCCGCGCTCCGACTTGAATGGCCCATGAAAGGCGCCAGGTGGCCGGCAGGCATAGGTCGGGGCCTGGAAGCTCTCGCCGCCATTGCCCTGGTCGTCGTTGCCGACGATGAGATCGCCGGACAGAAGATAGACCTCCTCCCAGTGGTCGTGCACAAACGGCGCGGTGGTATAGACGCCGGGCGCGAAGCGCAGGAGCCGGGTGCGGCTGCCCATCTTGCCGGCCTCGTCGAGATCGCTCGCCAAGATCTTCTGCTCGATGCCGGCAGGATAGCCCGGCGGCGTGATCCAGCCCGAATTCATGTCGACGGCATGGAATTCCAGATGTGGCTTGTTCATCGGCATGCGGCGCTCTCCCTGGCACTCGTCATGCCCGGCTGCATGCCGGGCATCCCCGTCGTGGGTAACATTCAAGGCGCGGATGACCGGGACAAGCCTGGCCATGACGGCGATACGAAATTCGTCTATCGGACAGCATGGGTCAATGTGCCCTCGGTCACCCGTCATGCGCACGCTCCTTGAATTGTCCAACGACCTCGCCGCCGGCCAAAGCAGCCGTGCGCTGATCGAGCAATGCCTCGCGCGCATCGGCGATCCCGCCGGCGAGGGCGGCCGTGCCTTCCTCAAGGTGCATGCGCAAGGGGCGCTCGCGGCCGCGGACGCGCACGACCGGCTGCGCCGCGACGGCAAGTCGCCCTCGCCGTTCGCCGGCATTCCGCTGTCGATCAAGGATCTGTTCGATATCGCCGGCGAGGTCACCACGGCGGGGTCGGTCGCGCTGCGCGATGCCCAACCGGCTGCGCGCGATGCCATGGCGGTTGCCCGGCTGAAGGCCGCCGGCTTCATTCCGATCGGCCGCACCAACATGACCGAGTTTGCCTTCTCGGGCCTCGGCATCAATCCGCACTATGGCACGCCGTGCAATCCCTACGACCGCAAGACTGGCCGCATTCCCGGTGGCTCTTCCTCGGGTGCCGCCGTGTCGGTGACGGACAGCATGGCGTTCGGTGCGCTCGGCACCGACACCGGCGGCTCGTGCCGCATCCCGGCGGCGCTCTGTGGCATCGCCGGCTTCAAGCCAACCGCACGCCGCGTTCCGCTCGACGGCGCCTTCCCCCTGTCGGCCTCGCTCGATTCCATCGGGCCGATCGCGGCAAGCGTCGCGTGCTGCGCCGTGCTCGACGCCGTGCTGGCGGGCGAAGCCTCGTTCGACCTTCCGGCCGTGCCGCTCGCCGGCTTACGGCTCGCCTTGCCACAGACCTTCGTGCTCGACGGCATGGACAGCGACGTCGGGCGCGCCTTCGCCGCGGCGCTGAAAGTGTTGAGCGCTGCCGGAGCACGCATCACGGACATTGCGCTCGGCGAACTCGGCGAGCTTCCGGAAATCAACGCCACCGGCGGATTTCCCGCGCTCGAGGCCTATGCCGTCCATCGCGATCTGATCGCGACCAAAGGACCGCTTTATGATCCGCGCGTGCTGAGCCGCATCATGCGCGGCAATGAGCAGAACGCGGCGGACTACGAAGCGCTCAAACGCGCGCGAGAGAATTTCATTGGCCGGGTGGCAGCGATCACTACGCCATATGATGCACTGGTGGTGCCGACGGTGCCGATCATCGCGCCGGCGATCGCCGATCTCGACGACGAGGACATGTATCGCCGGATCAATCTGCTGGTGCTGCGCAATCCGGCGGTGGCGAACTTCCTCGACCGCTGTGCGGTCTCGGTCCCTTGCCATCGCGCCGGCGAGGCGCCAGTCGGCCTGATGCTGATCGGCGAGCACGGCGCCGACCGCCGGCTGCTGGCGATCGGTGAAGCTATCGAGCAGACCGTTTCGCCGTACGCAATCGGCTGATCTGCGCGCTAGTTGAACGTCATGTTGAGCAGCTTCTCGGCATTGCCGGAGAACACCTTGCGCTGCTCTTTGGGATCGAGCGCGAGCCGGTCGATGACCTCGAGCGTCGGCGCGATAGGGCCGAGCGGCGTGTCGGTCGCAAACACGATGCGATCGGCGCCGAAGAACTCGAACCCGCAGGCGATGCCGTACTTGCCGCCGAACATCGCGGTGTCGGCGTAGAAGTCACGGAAGTAGTCGAGATGCGGCCGCTTGAGCGACGGCAGGATGTTCGAATAGTCCTCGTCCGAGGTGCGGCTGCCGAGCACGTCGAGGCCGGCGCCGACGCGGCCGTCGAAGAACGGGATCATGCCGCCACAATGGTGCGTCACGATCTTGATGCCGGGATGGCGGTCGAACAATCCGGAAAAGACGAGGCGCGACATCGCGACCGACGTGTCATAGGGCCAGCCGAAGCACCACCACATCTCGAAGCGGGATTTTGCCTCGGCCGGATAGTCGGTCATGGCGGCCGTGCGCGCGGGATGCAGCCAGATCGGCAGGTCGAGCTCGGCGAGTGCCGCGAACACCGGACGATATTCCGCTTCGTCGAGCGGACGGCCGGCGACGTTGGTGAAGATCTGGATGCCGCGCGCGCCGAGATCCTTGACGGCGCGACGTGCTTCCGTAATCGAGCCATCGACGTCGGTCAGCGAGACCGCGGCGACGAAGGCAGGGAAGCGGTCGCGATGCCTGGCGCACAACTCGGCCATGGCATCGTTGCCGATACGGGCGAGCCTCAGCCCGACGTCGCCCTTGGCGATCTCCTCGATCGGCGGATTGGGCAGGGAAATGATCTGGCGGTAATCGCCGAACTGGTCCATCTCGCGGAACCGTTCGTCGAGATCGAACAGCTTCTTCACCGAGCGCAGGCGCTTGCCCAGGTTCTCCAGTTGCGGAACGAGCTTGGTCATTTCCTGGAAGAAACGGTCAGGGAAAATATGGCAATAAATGTCGATCAACGGCCCGTTCGCATCGACCATCCGTGCTCTCCCGTTTCTTGTCAACGCGACAATCTACGGCATGCCGATCGGTGGCGTCGCGCACTTTTTTCCTGATATAGAGGCGACTCATGCCAACCGCGGCCACGAATGACTCAACCCTCCAGTCACCTCGAGGTGCGAGTGAAGCAAGCCTCGAAGGGCGACGGACATCGTGCGTGAGAGGGGAACCATAGGATGACTCAGCGACTGAGCGATCGCATGTTCGTGCGAGGGTTCATCATTGCCGGCGCGACCGCGACGGCCTTGTTCGCTGTCACCGCTGGCCCCGCTTCGTCAGTGCCCGCCGCCTGCCGCAACACCGGAAACTTCGCGGCCTGGCTCGACCAGTTCAAGAAGGAAGCGGCGGCCCAGGGCATTTCGCCGGCGGCCATCGCCGCGGCTTCGCCCTACATGGTGCTCGACCAGCGCATCATCAACATCGATCGCGGGCAGAAGGTCTTTGGCCAGCCGTTCCTGGAATTCTCCGATCGCATGGCCGCCGCCTACCGCGTCCAGGGCGGTGCCAGCCAGATCAGAAAGCACGCCGCCATCTTCCAGCGTGCCGAGCAACAATACGGCGTGCCGCCGGCGGTGATCGCCGCGTTCTGGGCGCTGGAAAGCGATTTCGGCGCCAGCCAGGGCAAATACCAGACCATCCCGTCGGTGACGACGCTGGCCTATGACTGCCGGCGCCCCGACATGTTCCGCAGGCACCTGTTCGACATGCTGCGGCTGGTTCAACGTGGCGATCTCGCACCCGCCGAGATGATTGGATCATGGGCGGGCGAGCTGGGCCAAACCCAGATGATGCCGTCGGAGTATTTAAAATATGCCGTCGACTACGACGGCGACGGCCGGCGCAATCTGCTGCGCAGCCCGGCCGACGTCATCGGCTCGACCGCGAACTACATCGCGAACCTCGGCTGGAAGCGCGGCGAGCCGTGGCTGCAGGAGGTGCGCGTGCCGCAGAGTCTCGCCTGGGACCAGGCCGACCTGGCGATCAAGCATCCGCGCGCACAATGGGTGAAGTGGGGCGTCACCTTCGCCGACGGTCGGCCGCTGCCGGCCGACGACCTTCAGGCCTCGCTGCTGCTCCCCATGGGCCGCTTTGGCCCGGCGTTCCTCGCCTACGCCAACTTCGACGTCTATCTGACGTGGAACAATTCGCTGGTCTACTCGACCACCGCCGGCTATCTCGCGACGCGCATCGCCGGAGCGCCGCCGATGCATCGCGGCTCGGGCGCGATCCCGTCGTTCTCGGGCGAACAAGCCAGGGAATTGCAGCTCCTCCTGATCGCGCAGGGCCATGACGTCGGCGGCGCCGACGGCAAGATCGGCCTGGCCACGCGCGCCGCGATCAAGAAGGTGCAGATGAAATACGGATTGCCGGCGGATTCCTATCCGACCGTAGAGCTGCTGGCGCGGTTGCGGGCGGGGCGGTAACCGCCGAATCCCGCATGCAGCAAAGGGCAATGCCGCAGCAGCGCCGCCGACCCGCATTTCGCCGCGCTCCATGCGGCTACGATTTGCGTGCCGCCCCTACTCCGCCGCTTGGCGCAGCGGGCGCGGATGGATCACGTCGTAGAGCTCCGGGCGCTGCCATTGCGGGCCGAGCAATCCCTGCTTGACGGCGCAGCGGTCGGACGAGCCGACCACATCGCGGGTCGAGCGCAGATAGCGCACGCGCTCGAGGCTCACGTCGATGACGGCACGACCGGCCGCCGTGCTCTCGAACACGATCTCCTCCGGCGCCGCCACCATGGCGAGCCCGCGCTCGGCGTGGGTGAACAGGTTCTGGGTCGAGACCACAATGGCGAGGTTCTCAATCGCGCGTGCCCACAGCAGCGTGCGCCACGTCGCCCATAGCGTCTTCTTGTCCTTGCCCGCCGGCATGAAGATCAGCTCGGCGCCGCGCAGCGCCAGCGCGCGGGCGACCTCGGGCACATAGACCTCGCTGCACATGGCGAGCCCGACCCTGCCGTGGACAGTGTCGAACACCGGGAATTGGTCACCCGGTACATATTGGAATTCCCAGGCAGTGCCGCCGGTATAGATCCACGGGCCGTTGGGATGCGTGCGCTTGTAACGCGCCGGGGCGCGGCCGTCGGGATAGGCCATGCAGATCAGGTTGTAGGCCGTCGCGTCTTTCTCGCTGATCGGCTCGATGGTGCCGAAGATCACATGCAAGCCGTGCTTTTTCGCCGCCTCGACCATCGCGGCGCTCGGGTCGAACGTCGCCGGCATGCGCCACGGCCCGGGATAGGTTTCGGGAAAGCAGACGAAGTGCGCGCCTTCGGCGGCGGCCTGCTCGATGTGCTGCACCGCTTCGGCAACGTTGTTCTCATCCTCGCCAGGGCGATGGGAAATCGGCTGCACGACAGCAATGCGGAACGTCATGACGGATCCTCGTCTGGGTTGTCGTCCCGGAAACGTCACGTATGCAACGATTCAACTGGCGGCGACCCGCGCCGTCAAGCCCCGATACTCACCCGCTGAAATGTAAATCGGCGCAACGCCATTGCGGGAGCTGTGCTTCGGCGAGCCAATAACGTTGCGTGATCTCAATTTCCATCGAAACCAGATTGGTGCGGGCGGCCGGACTTGAACCGGCACAGGACTTGCGGCCCTACGGATTTCCATACCACTTCGGCTTTCGCCGCCGCCGCGAGACGTTCGTGGTCTGGACTATCCCTTCACCGTGACGCGTGAGCGCGGTAGGTGCTGGTACAATTTTAAGTCTCCCGTTCTCAACTCTCCTGGAACGCCTCTTCGCGTTTGGTGCGGATCGCCGGCACCGCAACGATGACGAGCAGGATCAACGCGGCGACCAGAAGCCCAAGGCTGATCGGCCGGTTGACGAAGATCATTGGGTCGCCGCCGGAGATGCGCATGGCGCGGCGCAGGTTCTCTTCCATCAACGGGCCGAGGATGAAGCCGAGCAGCATCGGCGCCGGCTCGCATCCGAGCCGCATGAAGATGTAGCCCAGCACGCCGAACATCGCCGTCAGGATGACGTCGAGCGTATTGTTGCTCACGGTGTAGACGCCGATGCCGCAGAACAGCAGAATCGCGAGATAAAGCACGCGATAGGGCACTTTGAGAAGCTGCACCCACATGCCGATCAGCGGCAGGTTGATGACGACCAACATGAGGTTGCCGATCCACATGCTCGCCACCATGCCCCAGAACAAGGTCGGGCGTTCGGTCATGACCTGTGGGCCCGGCTGGATGCCGTGGATGGTCAGCGCGCCGATCATCAATGCCATGACCGCGTTGCCCGGCAGGCCAAGCGTGAGCATGGGAATGAACGACGTTTGCGCGCCGGCGTTGTTCGCGGCTTCCGGCCCTGCCACGCCCTCGATCGCGCCGCGGCCGAAGCGCGAAGGATCGCGCGCCACCTTTTTTTCCAGCACGTAGGCGGCGAACGAGCTCAGCGTCGCGCCGCCGCCCGGCAGCACGCCGAGGATCGAGCCGAGCGCGGTGCCGCGTAGCGCCGCGCGCCACGCCTGGCTGAACTCCTCCCCGGTCGGCCACAGGCGGGTGATCTTCGCCATCACCAGCGAACGGCGTTCTTCGCCGGCGATCAGGTTGGCGATGATCTCGCCGACGCCGAACACGCCGATCGCCACCGGCACAAAGCCGATGCCGTCGGCGAGCGTGACCAGGCCGAAGGTGAAGCGCTGCCCGCCGGTGTTGCCGTCCGTGCCAACGAGGCCGAGCAGCAGGCCGAGGATCACCATGGCGACCGCCTTGACGACCGAACCATGCGCCAGCACGACCGCGGCGATGAGGCCGAGCAACATGAGCGAGAAATATTCCGGCGCGCCGAACGATTGTCCGACCTTGGCGAGCGGCGGCGAGAACAGCGCGATCAGCAGGGTGCTGACGCATCCGGCGAAGAACGAGCCGAGCGCGGCGACCGCGAGCGCCGCCCCGGCGCGGCCCTGCTTCGCCATCTGGTGGCCGTCGATGCAGGTGACAACCGAGGACGTCTCGCCCGGCAGGTTGACCAAGATCGCCGTGGTCGAGCCGCCATATTGCGCGCCGTAGAAGATGCCGGCGAGCATGATGAGGCCGGACACTGGCTCGAGATAGAAGGTGAGCGGGAGCAGCATGGCTACGGTGGCGACCGGCCCGATCCCGGGCAGCACGCCGATCAGGGTGCCGACCAGGCAGCCGACCAACGCGAAGCCGAGATTGGCCGGCGTCATGGCGACGCTGAAGCCCAGCATGATGTTGGAGAACAGGTCGTCCACGTCAAAACTCCGGCCACACGGAAATCGGCATGCCGAGCGCCCACACGAAGATGCCGACGGTGAGCGCAACCAGCAGCACGCCGGTGATGGCGACCTCGACGATCCGCATGCTCTGTCCGGCGACTGCGCCAATCGCGACCAGCAGCAGGGTGGCAATGACGACGCCGAGCCGCTCGATGGCGAGCGCAAAGACGATCAGCGACAACGGCACGAAGATGAACGGCCGCCACCACTGCGAATTGTCGGTCGAGCCGATCTCCTCGCCGGCAATAATGCCCTGAACGAACGTCAAGGCGCCGATGGCGAGCAGGATCCAGCACAGCAGTCGCGGCACGTAGCCGGTTCCCATGCGCAGTGCCGTCCCGACCGAATAATTGCGCGACAGCCACAGGCCAAGCGCCGCAACGGCGATAAACATCAGTCCGGCGAGCACGTCTTTGCGCAACAGGACGTGCGTCCAGGGCGGCGACGTGGTGGGCGTTGGGGTGCTCATCGAGCGAGCCCGCATGTGTCTGCACGTGCGTGTCGCGGTCTCCGCCTCTCCCCCGAGGGGAGAGGTCGGCGAATGATGCGAGCCGGGTGAGCGGGAAGAGCCCTCTCGATCGCCGTGTACCGCCTCACCCCAATCCTCTCGTCACGGGGAAGACGGAGTTCTGCCGTGCGTGGAACTTCGTCCGCCATCCCAAACGGGCGAGAAAGAAACCTCCGTATCGGAGACAGTGAATTGTGATGTGGCGTATCGGACAATACCGTCTCCTTCATCGCGCCGCCGGGATGACCGGCAGCAAGAGATAGGACTCCTTGTCGCCGCCCGAATGGATCGTGTTCGTGCCCGTGTTGTAGTCGGCGTGATAGTGCGTGTAGTGCAGGCTGCCGACGCCGTCGCGCGGTTGGACGTCGAGCCGGAGGCGGTGGCCCTTCTTGAACACCATCGACGTCGGCCAGATCTCGACCTCGACCCGCACGACCTCACCCGGCGTGAGCATGAGCCGCCGCTTGTGGCGGTGATAGGGGCGATAGGGCAGCGACAATTCCGGATCGAGCTCGCGGTGCGAGACGCGCAGCCAGCCCTTGGCGACCGGCACCTGCTGACCCTGCTGGCCGATCTCCCACACGTCGCTGCCGTCGGGATCGATGTTGCGGATGGTGATGAAGAGGTCCATGTCCTCGGTGCTGCTCGACACGAACAGCACCGCCGCAGCCGGACCGGTGATCTCGGTGTCGGCTGCGAGCGGCGCCGTGTCGAGCGAGATCCCCATGCCGGCCTGCATCGCGCCCGAGGCGAGAAACGTCGACGACGCCGACGACGACCCGCCCTTGGAGAGCCCGCTGGCGAAATAGGTACGCGAGCCGCTCTGCGCCGGATTGGCCGTTGTGAGCTTGCCGGTGTTGGCCGCCTCGCCAGGCGTCGGCGGCGCAAGATCGAGATGGAACTTGGTCCATTGCGTGCGGGCAATCGGCCATTCGTTTTCGTTGCGCCACTCGCCCTCGCCGCCGCCCCGGCGGATCCATAGCTTGACCGGCGGCTCGCCCATCAGCCCGGTGTCGACACCCTTGAGCCAATGATCGAAGAAGCGCAGCTGATCGCGGCGGCCGTCCTCGGTGTAGAACGGATGCACGTGGGTGCCGGCATGCATGCGCAACTTCTTGTGCCTGGTCGCCGCCCGCATGAAGGCTTCGGTGTTGCCGCGCAGGTGCAGGCCCATGCCCGACCAGTTTCCGGCGGTGTACATCGGCACGGTGATCTTGTCCCACTGCGCCTGGGAGCCCTTGAAGCTGCCATTGTCGAGATTGTTGCGTAGCCAAGTCCACAGCGTGTTGGTCTGCCAAGTGTCGGGATTGTCGCGATAGGCGCGGCCGATGAGGTGGTGTGCGAGATGGGTGACGAACCAGTTGGTCATGAATAGGTTGAGGATGCCGCCGTGGAACAGCGCGTCGCGATAGAGATCGGCAAAGCCCTCCCACGGAATGATAGCCTTAAGCGACGGCGGCTGATGATTGGCGACGAACCACTGGTTGATCGCGAAATAGGAGATGCCAGTGAGGCCGACAGCGCCGGAGCACCATGGCTGCTTCGCCGCCCATTCGATCGCGTCGTGGAAATCGAGCGATTCCTGATAGGAGAACGGTTCCCCCTGGCCGATCGACTTGCCGGTGCCGCGCGCGTCGACGCGGACCGCAGCGTAACCCTTCGGCACCCACCATTCCGGATTGATCGTCTCCCAGTTCATCAGCGGGTTGGGCTTCTCCTCCAGGTTCTCCGGCGGCACCCACAGCTTGTCCTTGTGATAGGGCCCGAGATTCATGATCGCCGGGAAGCGGCTGGCGTCGTCGGGCCGGATGATATCGGCCTTGAGACGCGCGCCGTCGCGCATGGGAATTTCGACGTCCTTCTCGACGAGAAGGCGATAGGCCGGGACGGCCGGAGCAGCTTCCATTTTCATGAATTTACTGTTCCACCATTCCGTCACGGAGTCGATGCGTCGCACCACGAGCGCAAAAAATGCTCTAATCGGTGAGGTCGATCTTCACCTCGGCGACGGTTTTCCTCCAGGTCGCGATCTCGTTCCTGAGCCAGGTCTTGGCCTCGTCGAGCGAGGCGGTCGGGCCGCTGCGGATCATCTGCTTCTTGTAGGCCTCCTGCGCCATCGGCGCGTTCAAGGCCCGCACCACGGCGTTGTGCAGCGTCTCGAGCACATCGTGAGGCGTAGCCGCCGGAGCGAACAGGCCGGCCCACAGCACTGTCATGACGCCGGGAAAGCCCGCTTCCGCCATGGTTGGCACGTCCGGATAGTCGGGCAGGCGCTGCTCGCTGTTGACCGCGAGCGGACGCAGTTGCCCGGCCTTGGCCATGGGCGTCGCGGTCGCGACGTTGATGGTTGCCGCGTGGATGTCGCCGCTCACCATCTCGTTGATGTAGCCGGGCGGTCCTGCCTTGATCGGAATGTGGACCATGTCGAGCCCGCCCTGCTTGGCCAGGACCTCCATGTCGAAGTGCGGGAAGCTGCCGACGCCGGGGCTCGCATAGCGGATCTTGCCCGGCCGCTGCCTCACGTAATCGACGAATTCGGCCATCGACTTCGGCGGGAAATCCTTGGCCGTGGTGATGAAGAAGCTCGGCAGATCGGCGAGCCGCGCCACCGGCACCACGTCGCGCTCGTAGTTGATGGAAAACTTGCTGGCGAACAGGACCGGCGTGATGGCGTTGGTCGACACGTTGCCGACCTGCAGCGTGTAGCCGTCGGGGCGCGAGCGCGCCATTTCCTCGATGGCGATGATGCCGAAGGCGCCGGGCTTGTTGTCGACGACGCAGGATTGGCCGACGATCTGCCGCAACTGCTCGCACATGATCCGCGTGATGATGTCGGTCGCGCTGCCGGCGCCGTAAGGCAGGATGATCTTGATCGGCTTGCTCGGATACTTGTCCTGCGCCGCGGCCGGACCGTCGAGCACGACACAGACGAACGACAAGGCGATCGCCGCCAATCGGACCATCGCAGTCTCCCGTGACCGAACTCTAGTCGGTGAGCTCGATCTTCACTTCACTGACGATCTTGTTCCACTTGGCCATTTCGTCGCCGAGCCATGCCTTGGCGTCCGCCAACGACCTGGTCGGCACCGCGCGGATGTTCTGTTTCTTGAATGCCTCCTGCACCGGCGCCGAATCGAGCGCCTGCGCCACCGCCTGTTGCAGCGTCTCGAGGACGTCCGGCGGGGTGCGCGCCGGCGCGAACAGGCCGGCCCACAATTGCGATCCGACGCCGGGATAGCCTGCCTCCGCCATGGTCGGCACGTCGGGATATTCAGCAAGCCGCTGGTCCGAGGCGATCGCCAGCGGTCGCAACGTTCCGGCCTTGATCTGTCCGCCGGCACTTGCGGCATTGACCAACCCGATATGAACGTCGCCGGTGACGAGGTCGTTGGTCATCCCCGCCCCGCCGGCCTTGATGGGGATATGGACCATCTGCACGCCGACGCGCCTGGCGAACATCTCCATGTCGTAATGGTTGTTGCTGCCGACCCCGACGCTGGCGAAACGCACCTTGCCGGGGTTCTGCTTGGCATAGGCGACGAGCTCGGCGACCGACTTGGGCGGGAAGTCCTTGGTGCTGGCGATCAGGATGAGCGGAACGTCGCTGAGGCGCGCGATCGGCACGACGTCCTTCTCGTAGTCGATGGTCATTTTCTTGCGGTAGAGCACTGGCGTGACCGCATTGGTTCCGACGTTGCCGGCTTCGAGCGTATAGCCGTCGGGCTTGGCGCGCGCCATTTCCTCAACCGCCAGGATGCCGAACGCACCCGGCTTGTTGTCGATGACGAAAGGCTGGCCGAGGATGACCCGCATCTGCTCGGCAACGATGCGGATAACGATATCGGTCGCGCTGCCGGCGCCGAACGGCACCAGGATCTTGACCGGTTTGCTCGGGTACTTGTCCTGCGCCGCGGCCGGGCCGGCGAGCAACAGACAGACAAGCGATGACACGATCGCGAAAAGCCGCGCCATCCTCTCCTCCGTTCATTCCTATTGAGGCAATCCGCGCAGATTTTTGCGCAACTTGGCAGCGCGGCCCCACGACCGCGCCGCAGGCTTACCGGGCAATCCTATTCGGTCACGTCGATCTTCACCTCGTCGACGATCTTCTTCCAGCTGTCCATCTCGTCGCGCAGCCAGGTCCTGGCTTCGTCGAGTGTCTTGTTCGGCACGATGTTGAAGTTCTGCTTCTTGAAGGCATCGACCACCGGCTGCGCTTCCATCGCCTGGAGGAGCGCCTTGTGCAGCGTCTCCATGGTCTCTTTCGGCGTGCCCGCCGGCACGAACATCGCCTGCCACGCGATGGTGCCGACGCCGGGATAGCCGAGCTCAGCCATGGTCGGCACGTCGGGATATTCCGGCAGGCGGTTGTGATTGATGACCGCGACCGGACGCATGGCACCGGCCTTGATCTGGGCGGCGCTGCTGGCGACGTTGAGAAACGATATCTGCGTGTCGCCGGTGATCATGTCGTTGATGACGCCCGATGCGCCGGCCTTGTTGTTGATGGCGACCATGTCGAGGCCGCCGGCCTTCCTGGCGAAGAATTCCGAATCGAAGTGCGGATAGCTGCCGGCGCCGACGGTGCCGTAACGCACCTTGCCGGGATTGTTCTTGGCGAAGGCCACCACCTCAGCCAGCGTCTTTGGCTCGAAGTTCTTGGTGGTCACCACGACGAAGGCCGGGATGTCGACCAGCCGCATCACCGGCGCCACTTCCTTCTGGTAGTCGATGGTGAACTTCTTGGTGAACAGGACCGGCGTGATGGCGTTGGTCGAGACATTGCCGATCATCACCGTGTAGCCGTCGGGCCGCGACCGCGCCATTTCCTCGATCGCGATGATGCCGAACGCGCCGGGCTTGTTCTCGACGACGAAGGACTGGCCAAGAATCTGCCGCAGCTGCTCGCCCAGGATACGCGCCACGATGTCGGTGGCGCCGCCGGGCGCATAGGGCACGATGATCCGCACCGGCTTGCTCGGATACTTGTCCTGAGCCGCCGCCGGCAGGACGCCGAGCGTCAGGCATACCATGGCGAAGACTATCGAACCCAGTCGCTTCATCTGTTCCTCCCAGTCAAGCTCCGTTGTGTTTGCTGATTTTGTTATTCGTTGTTCAAGCCGCCTTGATGCCGTGCAGGCTGTGCGAGGCGTCCTTCACCGTGAAGAACAGCACGTCGCCGTCCGTGCTCGCCTTACCGGAATGCACGACGTTCGACGGGATATAGACCAGCGTGCCGGGCTTGGCTTCGACGTCCTTGCCGCCGACATTCGCGTTGAACGTCCCTTCCAGAATGTAGATCCACTGCTCGTTGGGATGAGAATGCGGCTCGGCGCCGGTTCCTGCCGGCATGCGCATCAAGCCGACGATCATGCGGTCGCCCTCGACGCAGGCGCCGTTCGCAGTCGAATAGGTCGGACCGCCGAGGATATGATTCACATGGGCGAGATCGAACACGTATTCGCCGGGACCGGCACGCTTGGCGCCGGGCGTGCGTGCGGTGGTGTCGCTGGACATCTCGGATTTCCTCCTGTTCGACGGTCCGCTGTCCGCGCCTGCCGAGCCTACCAAAGCCCCCGACATGGGGAATGGCAATGCGGCAAATGCGACGGGATCGTTTGCGCCATCATAGGTGGCGACACGGCCTTTGCAATGCGGCGGCGCGCGGTTTGCGAAATGAAACGCTGGGCGGCAACAGCGCCGCCGAGACGTGCCTGCTAATCGACAATCGACAGCCCGTTCACCATACGGACAGAGCTCATAACGTCGCGCGGACCGCGGCGCCGGCTGCTATAATCGGTGATACGCCACAACAACACGAGGAGGAACTGGCCATGACACTGAGGCAGGTGATCTCCGCTTTGGTCACGACAGGAGTTCTGTGCTTACCCGCTCTTGCTCAGGAAACGCCGCTGCCGCGCGCAAAGCCGGAAGCGGTCGGGCTATCGTCCGAGCGGCTCGCCGAGATCGCCAAAACGCTCAAGGCCGACATCGAGCGCGGTCAGATTCCCGGCGCGGTGGTCGCGATCGCCCGGCGCGGCAAGCTGGTCTACTTCGAAGCGTTCGGTTACCGCGACAAGGCGGCCGGCACGCCAATGACCACAGACACGATCTTCAACATCGCCTCAATGACCAAGCCAATGACGGCGGTCGCCGCCTTACAGCTCTACGAGCAGGGCAAGCTGCTGATGGACGATCCGGTCGCGACGTATGGTGGCAAATTCGCCGACATGCAGGTCGCTGTGATGGACGGGAAAAAGGAAAGCATCGTCGACAAGGTGCCGGCAATACGCAAGATCACCATCCAGGATTTGTTTCGGCACACGTCCGGGCTGATCTACGGCGGCCGCGGCACGACCGCCGTGCACAAGTTGTATCCCGACGGCAGCGGCCAGGCAGCCGCGTCAATGACCGGGGCTGAGTTCCTCGATCGCCTGAGCGGGCTGCCGCTTCTTCATCAGCCCGGCACGGTGTGGGATTACGGCTTCGGTCTCGACGTGCTGGGGCTTGTGGTCGAATCGCTGACCGAGCAGACGCTCGGCGGCTATCTGCAAGATCATGTATTCAAGCCGCTCGGCATGGTCGACACGCACTTCCTCATTCCGGCCGACAAGGCGCAGCGCTATGCCAAAGCGCTGTCCAACGATCCGACGACCGGGCGGCCGCAATCGCTGCAGCCATTGACCCAGCCACTGAAGTTCGAATGCGGCGGCGGCTGCGCGGCGTCGACCGCCGACGACTACATGCGCTTCGCCCTCATGCTGATGAACAAGGGCAAGCTCGGCGACGCGCGCATCCTCGCCCGCAAGACCACCGAATACATGCTGTCGAACCAGCTCGGACCGGACGTCAAGAACCTCATCGGCAATGCCGACCCGACCCGCGCCGATTACGGCTTCGGCCTCGGCCTCGCGGTTCGCACCACGCCGGGCGTGGTTCGCGTGATGGGCTCGGTCGGCGACTTTTCATGGCCGGGCGCGAGCGGCACAAACTGGTGGGCCGACCCGCAAGAGGATCTTGCCGTCGTGTTCATGGCACATTCGCCGGGGCCGATCCGCTGGCACTACCGGCAGGTGATCAACGCGCTGGTCAATCAGGCGATCATCGATTGATCGTTGCTGCTGCCGTAACCCCGAGGCACGGCGCGCGCCTTCCCCCGCTTGCTCCCCGCTCGCGGAGGAAGGCTGGGGTGGCGGCGCGTCGGGTTCATCACAGCTTGCCCCCCACCATGCCTGCTGCTTGGTAGGCGACGACAGAACGGTTAGTTCGACGCGACTGCAACGCCATGTCGAGAATCGCACAACGGCATCGCCGCGCGCTCGACACACGCCGCGAACACGCGTCCGATCATCACCAGCACCGGCCCGCGCGGTGCTTCCGCCGCGAGTTGGGCCGGTAGATCAGCGATCGTCGCCGCGATGATCGCCTCGTCGGCGCGCGTCGCGCGCGCCACGGCAACCGCGGGCGTTGCCGGATCGAGGCCAGCGGCAAGGGCCTTATCCGTAAGCGCGGCGAGCGTTCGCGCCGGCATGTACACGATCGTGGTCGCGGCCGGATCGGCAAGGCTCGTCCAATCGATGTCGGCGGGGAGCCTGCCATCGGCGCCGTGGCCGGTGACATATTGCAGGCGGCGCGCGAGCGACCGATGGGTGAGCGATACACCGAGACGCGCCGCCGCGCCCTGCGCCGCGGAAATTCCCGGGATGACCTCGACCGCGATGCCGGCGGCGTCGCAGGCGGCGATTTCCTCCCCTGCCCGGCCGAAGATCATTGGGTCGCCGCCCTTGAGCCGCACCACACGGCGGCCGGCCTTGGCGAGCGTAGTCATCAGCGCGTTGATCTCATCCTGCTTGCACGCCGGCCCGTGGCCGGTCTTGCCGACCAGCATTTTCTTCGCCTCGCGACGGGCGAAATCGAGCACCTCCGGCGCGACCAGGTCATCGAATAGGATGACGTCTGCCGACTGCAGCGCCCGCACCGCGCGCAGCGTGAGGAGCTCGGGATCGCCCGGTCCGGCGCCGACCAGCATGACCGAGCCGGTGCGTTTGCCGACATCGGCGCCGTTCACCTCGGACAGCAGCGCGGCGAGATCGGCCTCGCTCGGCGCGCTCTCGGGATTGGCCGCCGCGCGATCGGTGAACCGCTCCCAGAATGTCCGCCGATCGTGGAACGACAACTTGAGCGCCTGCACGCGTGGGCGCCACGTGCGGGCGGCTTGTGCCCAGCGCGCAAAGCCGTGCGGGATCAGCGCCTCGAGCTTGGCGCGGACTGCCTGGCCGAACACCGGCGCGGCACCGTCGGTCGAGATGCCGATAACGAGCGGCGAGCGATTGACGATCGCGCCGAACGACAGGTCGCAGAACGCCGGCTTGTCGACGACGTTGACGGGCACGCCGGCAGCGCGGGCGGCGGTGGCCAAACGCGCCGCCTCGTGGTCGTCCTCGAACGCACCGACGACGAGCGCGGCGCCGACGAGATCGGCGGCATCCCACGTGCGGCGGTGGATCATGATCGGGCCGCGCGGCGCTTCGGCCGCGACCGCAAGCAGCTCGTCCGACACATCCTCGGCATAGACGTCGACCGCGGCTCCTGCAGCCGACAGAAGCTCCGCCTTCCACGCCGCGGCAGCGCTGCCGCCGGCAAGCACCACGCGCTTGTCCGCAAGCGAAAAAAACACCGGCAGACGCGCCAGCGCCTCCATGCGCGGCGGCCGCGCGTCAGACGGTTTCCGCACGATGCTCATAGGCGATGATCCGCTTGAGCTCGGGCACGCACGAGCCGCAATTGGTACCGGCGCGCAGCGCACGGCCGATCGCCTCGACATCGGTCGCCCGGCCGGAGACGATGGCGTCGCGAATGGTGGCGAGACCGACGCCGAAACACGCGCAGACCAGCGGGCCGGAGGCGGCGATGCCGTCGGCGGAGCGGCCCGACAGCAGGATGCGACGCTCGGTTTCGGCGAGCGTTTCGCTCTCGAACAGCGCCTTGACCATGTCCCATTGCGGCGCAGCGCTCGCTGGTCCGACGAACAGGCAGCCTTCGAGCCGGCCGTCGACGAAGGCGGCGACGCGATAGATGCCGCGCGGCCCGTCGACATAGTCGGCGAGCTCGGCGCCGGCCGAGAACATGCCCGGCACCCGCTCGGGCCACAGCGACGGCGCGTCGTTGGTGGCGAATAGGAGGCCCGCCCCGCCGATGACGGCAACCCGCGCCCAGACATTGCCGGCCGGCAGCGTGATCGGCCGACGCGTGAGGGCAAAGCCACGCAAGGCCAACGCGACCGGTGCGATGCGGGCAGGCGTCGCCTTAGCTTCCGGCTGGCCGGAATGCGGATCGGTCGCGGGCATCACCAGCTCGCCGATGCGCGCCGACGATGCCGTCGCGTCGCTCCAGTGGATCGGCACGAACAGCGAGCCGGCCTGCTGGCCGGCGCTCACCACCACCTTGAGCACGGCGCTGCCAAAGCCAGTGGTGACCCGGGCGAAGCCGCCGTCGGCGAGGCCCGCAGCGCTGGCGTCGGCCGGGTGCACCTCGACGAACGGCTCGGGGACATGCGCGCCGAGACGCGGGCTCATGCCGGTGCGCGTCATGGTGTGCCATTGGTCGCGCACGCGGCCGGTGTTGAGGCGGAACGGAAAGTCTTCGCTCGTCGCCGATTGCGGCGCCGGTGTCTCCGGCGCGATGAAGCGCGCGCGAGCGTCGATCGTGTAGAAGCCGCCCGATGCGAAGAAGCGCCGCTCGCCACGTGACCCGCCGACGCGCGCCGGCCATTGCACCGGATCGAGCGCGTCGAAGGCTTCCTGGTCGAGAGTCGCGAGCGCGCCGATATCGAAGTCGCGCCGGCCCTCGTTCTCGAACGACGACAGCGCTGCGTGCTCGCAAAAAACGGCGGCGGCGGAGCGATAGGCAAACGCATCGGCAAAGCCGAGGCGCTTTGCGACTTCGGCCACGATCCACCAGTCCGGTTTGGCCTCGCCCGGCGACGGCAGGAAGGCGCGCTGGCGGGAAATGCGCCGTTCTGAATTGGTGACGGTGCCGTCCTTCTCGGCCCAGGCGGCGGCCGGCAGAAGCACATGCGCGCCGGCAGCGATGGTATCGTTCGAGACGACATTCTCGGACACAACGAACAGGTCGAGTTTCTTGAGCGCCTCGCGGACCGCGCCGGCACGCGGCAGCGACACCGCGGGATTGGTCGCCATCACCCACAGCGCCTTGATCTCGCCGCGGTCGATCGCCTCGAACATCGGCACGGCTTTCAGGCCTTCGGCGGTCGCCATCGCCGGCGCGCGCCAGAACCGGCGAACGCGGTCGACATCTTCCGGCGCGAAATCCATATGGCCGGCGAGCTGGTTGGCAAGGCCGCCGACCTCGCGCCCGCCCATGGCGTTGGGCTGGCCGGTGAGCGAGAACGGACCCATGCCGGCCCGGCCGATCCGGCCGGTGGCGAGATGGCAGTTGATGATGGCGGCGACCTTGTCGGTGCCCTGCGCCGATTGGTTCACGCCTTGCGAGAACGCGGTCACCACGCGCTCGGTCGTACGGAACATGTCGAAGAAGGAAGCGACGTCGGCGGACGCGAGACCGGTGGCGCGCGCGGTCGCCGCGACGTCGGGCGCGATCGCGCGGGCGCGTATGAGCACGTCCTCAAAGCCCACGGTATAAGCGTCGATATAGGCGTGGTCGAGCGCGCGCCGCTCCGTGAGATAAACGAGGAGCCCGCAGAACAACGCGGTATCGGCACCCGGCGCGATCGACAGGAAAAGGTCGGCGTCCTGCGCCGTCACCGTGCGGCGCGGATCGATGACGACGATCCTGGCGCCGCGCTCGCGCTGGTTGGCGATCATGCGCTGGAACAGGACCGGATGGCACCAGGCCGCATTCGATCCGACCAGAACAAGGAGGTCGGCACGATCGAGGTCCTGATAGGTACCGGGCACGGTATCGGCGCCGAAGGCACGGCGATGACCGGCGACCGAAGAGGCCATGCACAGGCGCGAGTTGGTGTCGACATTGGCCGAGCCGAGAAAGCCCTTCATCAGCTTGTTGGCAACGTAATAGTCCTCGGTCAGGAGCTGACCCGAGAGATAGAACGCGACCGCCCCCGGGCCGTGGCCGGCAATGACCGACTTGAAGCCGGCAGCGACGTGGTCGAGCGCGGACGTCCACGCGGCCCGCGCGAGAGTGCCGTCGGCCTGACGGATCATCGGTTCGAGCAGGCGTCCGTCGAGGCTGAGCGTCTCGCCCAGCGCCGATCCCTTCGAGCACAGCCGGCCGAGATTGGCGGGATGCGCGGGATCGCCCGAGATCAGGGCGCCGCCGCGACCGTCAGGCGCCGCCAACACCCCGCAGCCGACGCCGCAATAGGGGCAGGTGGTGCGGACCGCCGGTGGGTGTGAGGGTGCGTTCATAAGATCGACCCCTTACCTCCCCCCTGGAGGGGGGAGGTCGACAGCACGACGCGTGCTGCGTGCTGTCGGGTGGGGGTGAAAACCATCGCGCAGCCGAGTGACCCCACCCCCCCGGCCGCTTGGCGGCCGACGCTGCCGCTGGCGGGGAGGGTGAAGCGAGCCGCGCCATCGCCGAAAAAATTG
>Ga0307472_100000172_pt1 | contig 20132 bp, 14 predicted proteins | sample atmos_gasesAM5C__2_FD_204582 | JGI IMG/M metagenome (GOLD analysis project Ga0307472, IMG submission 204582) | Hardwood forest soil microbial communities from Morgan-Monroe State Forest, Indiana, United States - atmos_gasesAM5C_05 | ecosystem: Environmental > Terrestrial > Soil > Temperate...
ATTCCCTATCTCGGCATATACGTCGTCTCGGCAGCCCTGATCGCCTGGTTCATGTCGTGGCTAGGAAAGTATCGTTGGTCGTTGACGGCCGCGATCTCTATCGGCACGCCGATCGTAATCTACCTGACGTTCGAGAAATGGTTCCTGGTGCCTTTGCCGAAGGGACCGTTGGAAGAGATATTGCACCTGTAACGACGGAATTTAGCGATGGAAGAAATTTTCAATCTCTTTCACGGCTTCGCCGTCGTCCTTCAGCCGTTCAACCTGCTGGTCATGCTGTGCGGCATCCTGCTTGGCGTGATGATCGGCGTGCTGCCGGGCCTCGGCGGTGCAAACGGGGTGGCGATCCTTCTGCCGCTGACCTTCAGCATGTCACCGACCTCGGCGATCATCATGCTGTCATGCATCTATTGGGGGGCTTTGTTCGGCGGCGCCATTACCTCGATACTATTTAACATCCCGGGCGAGCCCTGGTCGGTTGCCACCACCTTCGATGGCCATCCGATGGCGCAGCAGGGAAGGGCCGGCGAGGCGCTCACCGCTGCCTTTACCTCGTCCTTCGTCGGTGCCCTGTTCGCCGTTGTCGTCATTACCTTCGTGGCGCCGCTCGTTGCGCTGTTCGCGCTTCAGTTCGGGCCGGCGGAGAAATTTGCCGTCTTCTTTCTCGCCTTCTGTAGCTTCATCGGCATGGGCAAGGAGCCGCCGTTCAAGACCGTCGCGTCGATGATGATTGGCTTTGCGCTTGCGGCGGTTGGGCTCGACGGCGTCACCGGCCAGCTACGGCTGACCTTCGGGTTTACGGAATTGCTTAATGGCTTTGATTTCCTGATCGCCGTTATAGGCTTGTTCGGGATCGGCGAAATCCTGCTCACCATGGAAGAAGGTCTGAGCTTCAAGGGTCGCGCCGCTGGCATCAATCCCAAGGTCGTGCTGCAGACTTGGGCGGAGCTGCCGCGCTATTGGATCACGTCGTTGCGCTCCTGCCTGATCGGCTGCTGGATGGGAATCTCGCCAGCGGGCGCGACTCCGGCTTCCTTCATGAGCTACGGAATTGCCAAGCGCACATCGCGGCGCGGCGATAATTTTGGCAACGGCGAGATCGAGGGTGTGATTGCGCCTGAGACCGCGGCGCATGCAGCTGGCACCTCGGCGTTGCTTCCGATGCTCGCGCTCGGCGTGCCTGGCTCTCCTACAGCGGCGGTGCTACTCGGAGGGCTATTGATCTGGGGCTTGCAGCCGGGCCCGCTGCTGTTCGTCGAACAGAAGGAATTTGTCTGGGGCTTGATTGCCAGCATGTATCTCGGCAACCTCGTCGGGCTTGCGGTGGTGCTGACCTGTGTTCCGCTGTTTGCCGCGATCCTGCGCGTTCCTTTCAGCATCATCGCACCGATCATCTTGGTGCTCTGCGCTATCGGCGCCTACAGCGTACACAACTCCACCTTCGACGTTGTCATGATGCTGGTTTTCGGCGTTGTCGGCTATGTGATGAAGAAGTGCAATTACCCGCTGGCGCCGATGGTTTTGGCGATCGTGCTGGGAGACCGGGCGGAGGAGGCGTTTCGCCAGTCGCTGCTCGGCTCGCAGGGCAGCGTCGCCGTCTTCTGGTCGAATGGGCTCGTCGGCAGCATTATGTTGCTTGGACTAATTGCGCTGTCCTGGCCTCTGATCCAGGAGGGATTGACACGCTTGCGTGCTCGCCTCCCGCAGCGGGTCCTATGAAGTGGCGCCTCAGGCACCCGAAAGTCACTGATTGCCGCAAGCGTCAAAGCACGGCGGACGCGACCCCTCATCCGCCTCAATACTTGCGCACCAGCGGCGACTTCGGCGCGGTCGGCGGCGGCTCCTCCCCCGGCGAGAGCGCGAACGTCAACCACAGATTCCAACCTTCGGGCCGGTGCGACGCGTCGAACTCAAAATAGCTCTTCAGGTTGACATAGCCCTGCAGGTTGCCGACCGGAAACAGGTAACCGATCTGCGGGCCGACGCCGATGATACGAGACTTGTTGTCGCCGAGGAACGCGAGCTGGCCGCTGTCGGCAGTGAGCTGGTTGTAGAAGTAGCCGACTGCGCCGACGTGCAACTGCTTCGAGAGAAACTGCGAGGCCCCCCAGTCGAGATGCCAGTCGACGCCGTTCTGATAATCCGTATTCGTGTTCTTCAAATTGTAGGTCAGGCCAGTCACGGCAGAGAATTCGTGCCCGGTCTGCGGATTGAGATAGGTGTAGCCGACGCCGCCGTCGATCGCGCCGTGCCCGAGGCCGAAATTGGCAAGGCGGCTCGGATCGTAGGTGCCGATCGGAATATTTCCCATCACATAGGTCATGTAGTTGTTGACGCCGGCGTTCCAACGCAACGTTGCCTGCGGAAACAGATCGGCGACGCCCCATCGTTCGTCGCTGATGCTACCCGACCGCGTGGCGACGAGATTGCCGACGGAGGCCGTTAGCGTCCCGTCGATGTCGGCGCTGCTGCGGCCGAATGCTCCCGCCATACTGAGGGTGAATACCCCGCCGAGCACCGGCGTCGCGAACGTGTAGTTCGGAGAGATGAAAACGATATCGGGACGGGCAGCCAGAGCAACGTTCAGATCCACGTTCACATTGCGATTGAATCGGCCAATCGTGGCTTGGCGCGCGGCGGCGACGTCGCCCCCGGCATCCACCGACGTATGAAAATAAACCGTCCCGAGTGACCATCCCGGTTTCGGTGGGACGGCCGCGAGGCTGCCAAACAGCCCGGGCACCCAGAAGCTCACGCCGCCTTCGTCGGCGATCGACGGCTTGGGCGTCAAAGCTACACCCGCGACGGCAACCATCGCGACGATCGTTGCTCTCATGATCGACACCCTTGACGTACGTCGATGGGGCGACATTCGCCAACATGTTCCCACGGAATAGTCAAAGTCCACAGATGGCGCCGTGCGGGTGCGCGATTGCTCGGCGATGCCGTCAACGGGAGGTTTGAATGCATGGCCGCCCCCGACCAGAAACGCAAAGTTTGGAGTTCGATTTTAACGCTCGGACTTGGGCCACACTACGGAGGCGAATTGGAATTCGAGCGAGTGTGACCTCGAAGCCTCATATGTCGAATCCGCTTAAAATCGATCTTGCGTCAATTTGAAGGGAGGGCACGATGAAACGGACAGGAGCGTGAATTCCGCACACGCGTGATCTCGGCCGACGAGGGTTCCTTGACGCGGGCGCCGGCGCGGCTGCTGTCGCTTCCGAAAAGTCCATCCGCCGGGCTCGCCGCCCAAGACCGAGATCAGTTGCTTACAGGTGACCTATCGGACTTTTCTTGGGCCACCGCGCCGGTTTCGTCCGTGACGCCGAAACACAAGTTTGTTCAATGGTTTTTTGCTGACGCGTCTTCACTGCTGTTGAATGCCCGCCGTCTCGCGCACCTGCTGCCAGCGGGCGATCTCGCTCTCGACGTGCTTGCGCAGTTCCTCCGGTGTCGAGCTCCTGGGCAGCGCGCCGACCTTGACGATCTGGTCGCGCACTGTCTGGCGTTCGAGCACCTGCGCCGTCGCCCTCGACATCTTCTCGACGATCGGCGAGGGCGTCTCGGCCGGCAGCGCCAGCCCATACCAGCTGGTGACGGCGTAGCCCGGCAGGCCGGATTCCGCGAACGTCGGCACGTTCGGTACGGCGGGGAAGCGCTGCGGCGACGTCACGGCGATGGCCTTGAGCTCGCCGGCCTCGACCTGTCCGCGCACGGTCTGGATCAGCTCCATCACCAGATCAACCTGCTTGCCGAGCAGCGCCGCGATCGCCGCCGGCGTGCCGCGGAACGGAATGTGCTCCATCTTGGCGCCAGCCATCTGGTTCATCAGCTCTACGGCAAAGTGCTGGGTCGTGCCGACGCCAGGCGTGGCGAAGTTATACTTGCCCGGGTTCGCCCTAAGCGCGGCGAGCGTCTCCTGCAGGTTGCTGGCGGGAAAATCGGACCGCGCGACCAGGATGAGCCCGGCGCTGCCGATCATCGACACCATCTGGAAGTCGTTGATCGAGTCGTAGGGCACCGCCTTGTAGACCACCGGTGCGATGACGTGCGCATTGCTCATCATCAGCGCCGTATATCCGTCCTTCGGCGCCTTCGCGACCGCGTTGGCGGCCGTCATGCCGCCGGCGCCGACGCGGTTCTCCACCATCACCGGCTGCCGAAGGATCTCGGACAGCGGATCGGCCACGATGCGGGCAGCGATGTCGGTGCCGCCACCGGCGCCGAAGCCGACCAGGATACGGATCGGCCGTGTCGGCCATTCCTGCGCCGCCGCAAACGACACGCTGCCAAACGCTGCAGCCACGATCGTGGCGGCGATGACGCATGCGCGAATTCTGAGAAGCATTGGCTCGCTCGGTTCCAGCTGTTGACGCTCTAATGGTGAATGCGTGACCACCGCGCGTTCGTGCCGTCAGCAGCCTTTCCTATCACATCGGATTTCGCCGCTTGGCTCCGGTTACCCGTCATTTACCGCATATGTGGGTTTAAGCCGTTCTATTTACGGGCATTTAAGCTGTGCCCCTTACGATCCGGGCACAAGTAGCAGGTGCCCGAATCGGGAACCCTGCCATTGGATGCTGCGGAACAGAGGGGGTGTCGCATGCCGCTCAATACGGAACGACTTGGCTGGGACATGGCCCGCTGGACTTTCGCCGTCGCCTGTGTCGTCGGCATCATCACCTATTTCACTGGCAATCTCGATCCGATCGTCGTGATGGCCGGCTGATCTGCGCTTGCTATAGCTGCGCGAAGTCTCCGACCGCCGTCGACCATTCGCACGGCGTGCAATGGAAGTTGCGTCGGCGTCGCCTGTGGAACGCCTGCGTCATCTAAATGATTGCCAGCCGCCTGCCGAACCCGTCCGCTGCCGCGGTCGGGTGCTGACGCATTCGTTGCACTGCACCGGGTGCTCAAATAACCGCGACGGATTATGTGTTCCAATGCGAACGTCGTGACAATTTTTTTGCACTGCACATCACGCCATCGATCATGCTCGAGCAGGCGCGCTGCGACATCGTAGCAGGGCGATAGAACGTAAGTAGGCTAGGCATCGCGCGTTCGGCGCTTGTATATTGTATACAAGCGGGGTAGCTGCCCCGGCGAAAAGCGTATCGAGACGGACAAAAAGCGTATCGGGGACGGATAATGACCACTGCATCGAGCACGACGGATGTGCGCGCCGTTGCGTCAGACGCGACGCGCTGGGGGCAACTCATCTTCGGCATCATCTGCATGGTGATGATTGCCAACCTGCAATACGGCTGGACCTTATTCGTCAATCCGATCGACCAGAAATATCATTGGGGGCGGGCGGCGATTCAGGTTGCCTTCACCATCTTCGTCCTCACCGAAACCTGGCTAGTGCCGTTTGAAGGGTATCTGATCGACAGGTTCGGCCCTCGCGTGATGGTCTTCGGCAGCGGTGCGTTGGTGGCCATCGCCTGGGTGATCAACTCGGTCGCGGATTCCCTGTTCCTGCTCTATCTCGCCGCTGCGATCGGCGGCATTGGCGCCGGCGTCATCTATGGCGCCTCGGTGGGCAACGCACTCAAGTGGTTTCCGGATCGACGTGGCCTCGCGGCCGGCTTGACGGCTGCCGGGTTCGGCGCTGGCTCCGCGCTGACCGTGGTGCCGATTGCGAACATGATCCAGAGCAGCGGTTACGAAGCGGCATTCCTCTGGTTCGGGATCGGACAGGGCGTCATCGTCATGATCTTTGCTCTGTTCCTGCGTGCTCCCGAGGCCGGCGAGGTCCAGGCGCCCGCTGCTCCGGCCGTGCAGCAGACAAAGCGTGACTACGCGCCAAGCGAAGTTTTGGGGCAGGTGTTCAACCGCCAGTTCTACAAGTCTCCCTTTTTCGTCATGTATGTCATGTTCGTCATGGTTGGGACGGGTGGATTGATGGCAGTCGCACAGCTCGCCCCCATTGCCAACGATTTCAAGATCGCCAACATCCCTGTGTCCCTCCTCGGGCTGACACTGCCGGCGTTGAGCTTCGCCTTGACGATTGATCGGGTGCTCAATGGTTTGTGCCGGCCATTCTTCGGCTGGGTGTCGGACCAGATCGGGCGAGAGAACACGATGTTCATCGCCTTCTTCCTCGAAGGCATCGGCATCTACTGCTTGCTTCACTTCGCGAACGACCCGGTCTTGTTCGTGCTCCTTTCCGGACTGGTGTTCTTCGCCTGGGGCGAGATCTATTCGCTCTTCCCAGCAACCTGCACCGATATCTACGGCAGGAAATTTGCGACCACCAACTACGGCATGCTGTACACCGCCAAGGGGACAGCATCTCTGCTCGTGCCGTTGGGCAACGTGGTGACGACATCGACCGGCAGCTGGACGACGGTCTTCGTGATCGCCGCCATCCTCAACATCGTCGCCGCCGTCATGGCGCTTGCTGTATTACGGCCGATGCGGCTTCGGACCATGGCAGCGGGCTGATCGCATTGCGATTCCGCGCTCCACATGAGCGCAACAAGAGGGGAAGCTCCGTCGGGGCCCGCGGGCGCAGTCGGCGCCCCGGGCCATCGCATCACGAGGCGGCCTTGGCAACGAACGGGCCACGCCGGCGGCTTTTCGAGGGTTCCGTTCTGACCAGCCATAGGGCTACGGCAGCGGATCCCAACATGAAAAGCACCGACGCATAGATGAACACCGTTTGGGGCAGGCTGTCCGCGAGGATCTCGTTCAACTCGAACATCATGGCGTACCTCCCGATCAAGGTGGCGCCACTTTGGACGACCGGTTCGGGCCAACGGTGTGGTCTATGTCACAGCGGAACGGTTCTTTTGGTGGAGGGCCGACTCCAAAAAACGTTGCCGTTCGTGCTGGTATAATGTATTCCTACCGCGATTCTGTTGATTGGCGTGGGTATCAGGAGCAGGAAACGATGTCGTCGCTTTCGGATGCCCCCAAAGTTCGCGTCGTCATTTCTCCCCTCCAGGACACGTCGACTTTTGCCGATCGCGCCTACGCGGTCCTCAAAGACGTCATCGTTTCCCTCAACGTCTATGACCAGCCCGACGAGGTGCGGCTCGACGAACGGCAGCTCGCGCAGGATCTCGGCATCAGCCGCACGCCGGTGCGCGAAGCGATGGCGCAACTCGAGCGCGAAGGGTTCGTGCGCTCGGTGCCGCGCCGCGGCATTTTCGTGGTGCGCAAGACTCGGCAGGAGGTGATTGAGCTGATCACCGCCTGGGCCGCGCTTGAGAGCATGGCTGCGCGCCTGATCACGCAGATCGCCGCCGCCGACGAGATCGCGACGCTGCGCAAGATGTTCAGCAAGTTCGAAAACGGCGAGCTGCACGCCAAGCTCGACGAATATTCCGAGGTCAACATCGAGTTCCACCAGACCATCATCCGCATGAGCCGCAATCGCGTGCTGACCGATCTGGCGGAGAATCTATTCACCCACATGCGCATGATCCGCCGCAAGACGATCGGCGAAGAGGATCGCGCCGACCGCTCGATCCGCGATCACATGAACATCATCCAGGCGCTCGAGTCGCGCGACACCGAACGCGCCGAGGACCTGGTGAGGAACCACGCATTGGGGCTGGCCGAGCACGTCGCCCGGCACGCGCATTATCTCGACTGATATCGAACGACACCACGGAGGACGACCCTCATGGCTGAAGCGGCGGCAAAGGCGAAGCCCGCGACGACCACGGCCGAAGATACGCTCGCGCGCAAGAGCGCCGACCCGAATATCCTCTCGGGCGGGCATCTCGTCGCCAAGGCGCTCAAGTCCGAGGGCGTCGACACCATCTTCACGCTGTGCGGCGGGCATATCATCGACATCTACGACGGCTGCCTCGACGAGGGTATCCGCATTGTCGACGTGCGCCACGAGCAGACCGCCGCGCACGCCGCCGACGGCTATGCGCGCCAGACCGGCAAGCTCGGCTGCGTCGTGACGACCGCCGGACCCGGCTGCACCAACGCGGTGACCGGCGTCGCCACCGCCTTCCGCTCGGAGAGCCCGATCCTGCACATCGGCGGCCAGAGCGCGCTCAACCAGTGGAAGATGGGCGGCCTGCAGGATCTGCCGCATGTCGACATAATGCGGCCGATCACCAAGTTCGCCTCGACGGTGATGTCGACCGAACGCATTGCCGACATGATCGCGATGGCGGCGCGGGAGTGCTTCACCGGGGCCTACGGTCCGAGCTACCTGGAGATCCCGCGTGACGTGCTCGACCGCGAGGTCGATATCTCGAAGGCCGTACTGCCCAAGCCGGGCAAGTACCGCGCCTCGAACAAGTCGATCGGCGATCCGAACGACATCGAGAAGCTCGCGGATATCCTGGTCAATGCCGAACGTCCGGCGATCCTGCTCGGCCAACAGGTGTGGGCGGCGCGCGGCCACGTCGAGGCGATCGCGCTGCTGCGCGGCCTCGACATTCCCGGCTATTTTAACGGCGCGAGCCGCGGGCTTCTCCCGCCCGGCGACCCCCACCATTTCGACCGCACGCGCTCGCTCGCGTTCGGCAAGGCCGACGTGGTCGTGATCGTCGGCACGCCGTTCGACTTCCGCATGGGCTACGGCAAGCGCATCAACGTGCCGACGCTCGTTCAGATCGACCTCGGCTACAACATCGTCGGCAAGAACCGCGACGTCGATCTCGGCATCGCCGGCGATCCCGGCGCGGTGCTCGGCGCCGTGCTGCAGGCCGCGTCCGGCCGGATCAAGAACGACAAGCGTCAGGCGCGCAAGGCGTGGATGAAGCAGCTCTCCGAGGCCGAGGACGCAGCGGCCGAGAAGCTGATGCCGATGTTCAAGTCGGAGCAGACCCCGATTCATCCCTATCGCGTCGCCTACGAGATCAACGAATTCCTCACCGACGACACGATCTACATCGGTGACGGCGGCGACGTCGTGACGATCTCGGCCCAGGCGGTGCGCCCACGCGGGCCGGGCAACTGGATGGACCCCGGCGCTCTCGGCTCGCTCGGTGTCGGCACCGGCTTCGCCATGGCGGCGAAGCTCGCGCATCCCGAGAAAGAAGTGCTGTGCTATTACGGCGACGGCTCGTTCGGCATGACCGCGTTCGACATGGAGACCGCCGATCGTTTCGGCGCGCCCTATATCGCCGTCATCGGCAACAACTCGGCGATGAACCAGATCCGCTATGGCCAGATCGCCAAGTACGGCCCGCAGCGCGGCAATGTCGGCAACAAGCTTGGCGACATGGAATTCTCGCACTTCCCCAAACAATGGGGCGGCTGGGGCACCGAGGTGCGCGAAGCCTCCAAGATCGCGCCGGCCTTGCGTCAGGCGCGCGAGCAGGTCGCCAAGACCGGCAAGTCGGCGGTGGTCAACGTGTGGGTCGATCCCAACGAATACGCGCCCGGCACCAAGAACCAGACGATGTACAAGTGAGCGAACGGACGGCGGGCCGGTGCGGCCCGCGCGCCACGCAACAGCCATCACGTAAAGAGGGACGGACATGGCCAAGACGAGCAGGAAAAAAGCGGGCGCCAAGCGGACCGCCGCGAAGGCGCAGATCGCGAAGAAAGCCGCGAAGCCGGCGAAAGCCGCAAGCGCGGCGGCGAAGGGGGCGGCTGCCATGAAGGCTGTGTCGCCGGCGATGAAGCCCTCGAGCAAGCCGTTCGGCCAGGCCGGCAAGGCGCTCGACGGCGTTCGCATCCTCGACTTTACGCATGTGCAGTCGGGACCGACCTGCACGCAGCTGCTGGCCTATTTGGGCGCCGACGTGATCAAGGTCGAGCGGCCCGGCGTCGGCGACATCACGCGCGGTCAGCTGCGCGACATTCCCAATGTCGACAGCCTCTATTTCACCATGCTCAACGGCAACAAGCGGTCGATCACGATCGACTCCAAGCATCCCAACGGCAAGGAAATCCTCGACCGGCTGGTCAAGCATTGCGACGTGCTGGTGGAGAATTTCGCGCCCGGCGCGCTCGACCGCATGGGACTGACCTGGGAGCACATTCACGAGCTCAACCCGCGCATGATCGTTGCATCGGTCAAGGGCTTTGGTCCAGGACCCTATGAGGACTGCAAGGTCTATGAGAACGTGGCGCAGTGCGCCGGAGGTTCGGCCTCGACCACCGGATTCCGCGAGGGCCCGCCGCTCGTCACCGGCGCCCAGATCGGCGATTCTGGCACCGGCCTGCATCTCGCGCTCGGCATCGTCGCCGCGCTCTATCAGCGCATGCGCACCGGCCGTGGCCAGCGCGTGCTCACCGCCATGCAGGACGGCGTGCTCAATCTTGCGCGCGTCAAGCTGCGCGACCAGCAGCGCCTCACGCACGGGCCGCTCAAGGAATACAGCCAGTACGGAGAGGGCATCCCGTTCGGCGACGCGGTGCCGCGCGCCGGCAACGACTCGGGCGGCGGCCAGCCGGGCTGGATCCTCAAATGCAAGGGCTGGGAGACCGATCCCGACGCCTACATCTATTTCATCACCCAGGCGCCGGTGTGGGAGGCGATCTGCGACCTGATCGGCAAGCCGGAATGGAAGACCGATCCCGACTACGCCAAGCCGCCGGCGCGGCTGCCGCGGCTCAAGCATATCTTCAGCACGATCGAACAGTGGACCATGACCAAGACGAAGTTCGAGGTCATGGAGATCTGCAACGCCGTGGACATTCCGGTCGGCCCGATCCTGTCGATGAAGGAGATCGCCGAGGAGCCGTCGCTGCGCCAGACCGGCACGGTGGTCGAGGTCGACCATCCGACGCGGGGCAAGTACCTGACCGTCGGCAACCCGATCAAGATGTCGGATTCGATCTGTGAGGTGCAGCGCTCGCCGCTGCTCGGCGAGCACACCGAGGAAATCCTTGCCAAGGTGCTGGGCTATAGCGACAAGGACATCGCCGACATCAAGGCGTCGGGAGCAATCACCGCACCGGAGAAGCCGAAAGCAGCGGCAGCCTAGTCCTTCCTTACCAGCTGCGGCGCCGGGCCGTTCCGGCTCCGCCACGTGAAGTGGCAAGCCCGCGGCCGGAGCGGGAAGGAACCACAATTGGGGAGACAAGCGCCGAATGCGTATCGTGGTCCACGGCCAGCAGGCCTTCGGCAAGGCGGTGCTGGAAGCGCTGCTCAAGCGCGGCGAGAATGTCGTCGCTGTCTATGTCGCGCCGGAAAAGGAAGGCCAGAAGCCCGATCCGCTCAAGGAAGCAGCGCTCGCGGCCAAGCTGCCGGTCTATCAGCCCGCCTCCTACCGCAAGCCCGACGTGTGGGAAGAGTTCCGCGCGCTCAAGCCGGACCTCCAGGTTATGGCCTTTGTCACGCTGTTCGTGCCGGAGGAGTTCCTCAACATCCCGACCAAGGGCTCGATCCAATATCACCCCTCCCTGCTGCCCAGATACCGCGGGCCGAGCGCGATCAACTGGCCGATCATCCAGGGCGACGCCGAAACCGGCCTGTCGATCTTCTGGCCGGACAACGGCCTCGATACCGGCGATGTGTTGCTGCAGAAGACGACGCCGATCAGCGCCGACGACTCGCTCGGCAGCGTCTATTTCGACCGGCTGTTTCCGATGGGCGTCGAGGCGATGCTCGAATCCGTCGATCTGGTGAAGGCCGGCAAGGCGCCGCGCATCAAGCAGGATCACGGCCAGGCCACGTATGAAGGCCGCTGCACCGCCGACAATGCACGCATCGACTGGGGCAAGCCATGGCGGCAGGTCCATAACCTGATCCGCGGCTGCAATCCGGCGCCCGGCGCCTGGACCACGCTCGCCGGCAAGACGCTGCAGGTATTCGAGTCGAAGCCACTGCCCGCGGTCGATCCCAAAGGCATCGCCGGCAAGATGGGCGAAGTGGTCGTGGTCGAGGCCGACGGCTTCACCGTCGCCTGCGCCGACGGACGCATCAAGGTGCTACGCGTGAAACCGGCGGACGGCGGCAAGGTCGCCGCCGGGGAGTTCGCCGCTGCCGCCAACCTGGCCGCCGGCACTCGACTGGGTTGAGTTTTTTCCTCAAGAACGGATCCCCCGCAATGCCCGCTTCGCAGCATACCAATCCGAAATCCGACATCGACATTGCCCAGGCTGCGGAGAAGCGGCCGATCATGGCACTCGCCAAGGAAAAGCTCGGCATCGCCGCCGAGAACCTCGAACCCTATGGCCACTATAAGGCCAAGGTGTCGATGGACTACATCAAGTCGCTCAAAGGCAAGCCTAACGGCAGGCTGATTCTGGTCTCGGCGATCACGCCGACGCCGGCCGGCGAAGGCAAGACCACGACCACGGTCGGCCTCACCGACGCGCTCAACCACATCGGCAAGAAGGCGATGCTGTGCTTGCGCGAGCCCTCGCTCGGCCCGTGCTTCGGCGTCAAGGGCGGTGCCGCCGGCGGCGGCTATGCCCAGGTCGTGCCGATGGAGGACATCAATCTCCACTTCACTGGCGATTTTCACGCCATCGGCGCGGCGCATAACCTCCTTTCGGCGCTGATCGACAACCACATCTACTGGGGCAATGCGCTCGGCATCGACGGCCGCCGCGTCGCGTGGCGGCGTGCGATCGACATGAACGACCGGTCCTTGCGGTCGATCGTCTCCTCGCTCGGCGGCGTCGCCAACGGGTTTCCGCGCGAGGACGGCTTCGACATCACCGTCGCATCGGAGGTGATGGCGATCTTCTGTCTCGCCAGTGACCTCGAGGATCTCAAGAAGCGGCTTTCCAACATCATCATCGGCTATACGCGCGACCGCAAACCGGTGCGCGCCGGCGACCTCAAGGCGCATGGGCCGATGACGGCGCTGCTCAAGGATGCGCTGGCGCCCAACCTGGTGCAGACGCTCGAGGGCACGCCCGCCTTCATCCATGGTGGGCCGTTCGCCAACATTGCCCACGGCTGCAATTCGGTGCTGGCGACCACGACGGCGCTCAAGCTCGCCGATTACGTGGTCACCGAAGCGGGCTTCGGCGCCGACCTCGGCGGCGAGAAATTCCTCGACATCAAGTGCCGCAAGACCGGGCTTTCGCCCGACTGCGCAGTGCTGGTCGCCACCATCCGCGCGCTCAAGATGCACGGCGGGGTGAAGAAGGAAGACCTCAAGACCGAGAACCTCAAGGCGCTCGAAGCCGGCATGAGCAATCTCGCGCGCCATGTCGAGAATGTGCAGAAATTTGGCATCGTGCCGGTGGTCTCGATCAACCGTTTCAGCGCCGACACCGACGCCGAGATCGCGCTGGTCAAGAGCGCCTGCGCCAAGCTCGGCGTCGAGGCGGTGATGGCCGACCATTGGGCCGAGGGCGGCAAGGGCGCGGCCGACGTTGCGCGCGCCGTGGTCAAGGTGATCGACGGCGGTAAGAGCAAGCTCAAGCTGCTCTATCCCGACGAGACGCCGCTGTTCGAGAAGATCCGCATCATCGCCAAGGAAATCTACCGGGCGAAGGACGTCGCGGCGGATAAGGCGGTGCGCGACCAGCTCGCCTCGTTCGAGGCCATGGGCTTCGGCAAGCTGCCGGTGTGCATCGCCAAGACGCAGTACTCGTTCTCGACCAATGCCGACACCAAGGGCGCGCCGGTCGATCACACCATTCCGGTGCGCGAGGTGCGGCTCTCGGCCGGCGCCGAGTTCGTGGTGGCGGTGTGCGGCGACATCATGACGATGCCCGGCCTGCCGAAGGTGCCGGCCGCCGACAGCATCGACGTCGGCGCGGATGGACGGATCGTCGGGCTGTTTTGATTTCGGGGGTCTGACGCAGTGCATCCTGCGGCGCGCGGTTTTTCGAATGGTCGGGAAGATTGCTTAGCCGGTGGGGGACGGAGCGCGATCTGTTTTTAAATACTGCGATCGCATAAAACGATAACACGATAAAGAATTACTACATTATTTTTAATATACTCTAATCATAGGTCGCGATAAAGTTATTTAATTAAAACATTCTATCGGATACTAGTGGGTATATATTCAAAAAGTATTATTCTATAGCCCATGGTCAAAACAATGCGGCGATCGCCGCCGCCGCCATTCGAAGGCTGTTACGCCTCAATCGTCGGCGCGAGGCGCCGTGCCTCCGCGACCAGCGCCGCATTGAGCGGCGTCATCGGCTCGCGCACCGGCACGACCAGCCCGATGGTGTGAACGGCTTCCGGCTCGACGATTGGGATCGCGCGGATCGTCTCGGTCAGGCCGAGCGTCTCGGCAAGCTTTTGCGGCATCACGCTGGCCCATCGGCCGGTGCGGACATGGGCGAACAGCACGATCATCGAATTCGATTCCAGTGTCGGATGCGGATCGCCGCCAGCCGATCGCAACAGGCCGTCGATGATGCGCCGGTTCTGCATGTCGGGGGTCAGGAGGCACAATGGCACGCGTGCGACCTCGGCCCAGGTCACCGTGTCGCGGTCGCCGAGCGGGGCGTCCGCCGCCGTCAGCAGCTGATAGCGCTCCTGGTAGAGCGGGACCGAATTGACGCGGCCAAGCGGCTCGTTGTCGAGATAGGTGACGCCGGCATCGATCTCGAGGTTTTCGAGCAGCGTCAGGATCTCGATCGAGGTGCGCGACCAGACGGTGAAACGGACGTCGGGGTGGCGGGCGCGGTAAGGCGTGGTCAGCGCCGCGACCATGGCCAGCGCGGTGGGGATCGCTGCGATCCGCAGCTGGCCGGTGAGGCCGTGCTTGAGCGCCTTGATCTCCTGGCGCATGGCGCGCGAGTCGCCGACGATCCGGCGCGCCCAGTCGAGCGTGCGTTCGCCCTCGGCGGTGAAGCCGATGAAACGCGAGCCGCGCTGGACCAGAAGAACCCCGAGCGTTTCCTCCAATTGCTTGATGCCGGCGGAGAGCGTCGGCTGCGTCACGCCGCAGGCCTCGGCGGCCCGGCCGAAATGCCGCTCGCGCGCCAGCGCCATCAGATATTCCAGCTTGTCGAGCACCTGCGAAATCCGCCCCTTAGTGCAGCTAAGTATTCAGTATATCTTAATAATCCCGTCGATAGAAAATTTCAATCGTCAGATAGTAACGACGGTATTGCGCGCCCCGACCTCGGATCCGTATGTGATGTCGAGCTGCGAACAATGAGCATGTTGACGCCTTCACAATCGCGCACCAACGGTGCTGCCGAGGGCGGTCGCCGGCGGCCGCGGCGCACGCCCAAGGGTCGCCAGATCGATCCCGGCGCGCTCGAAGAGGTGCGCGCGCTACTCGGCACGCGCGAGCGGCGCCGCGACCTGCTGATCGAGCACTTGCATCTGATCCAGGACCGCTATGGGCATATCTCCGCCGCGCATCTTGCGGCGCTGGCGCATGAGATGAAACTCGCCCAGGCGGAGGTCTATGAGGTCGCGACCTTCTACGCGCATTTCGACGTGGTGAAGGACGGGCCGCCGCCGCCAGCGGTCACGGTGCGCGTGTGCGACAGCCTGTCGTGCGCCATGGCGGGCGCCGAGCGCCTGCTGTGCGAGCTGCCGGGGACGCTCGGCGCCGACGTGCGGGTGGTGCGCGCGCCCTGCATGGGTGCATGCGACCGCGCGCCCGTGTGCGCAGTCGGCCACGTGCAGATCCAGTATGCAACGGCGACGTCGGTGGTGGACTTGACCGCCAAGCATCCGCACGCCCATGCCTACAAGACCCCCCGCGATTTCGCGTCGTATCGTGCGGCTGGCGGCTATGCCTTGCTGAAGGCCTGTCTCGATGGCACCTGCAACCGCGATGACATCATCGGCAAGGTGAGCGATGCCGGGCTGCGCGGCCTCGGCGGCGCGGGCTTCCCCACCGGCCGCAAGTGGACGCTGGTGCGCGCCGAGCCCGGCCCGCGGCTGATGGCGGTCAATGGCGACGAGGGCGAGCCTGGCACGTTCAAGGATCGCCACTATCTCGAGCACGACCCGCACCGCTTCATCGAAGGCATGCTGATCGCCGCCTGGGTGGTCGAGGCGCGCGACGTCTATTTCTACCTGCGCGATGAATATCCCGAGATCCGCCTGATGCTGCTCGACGAGATGGTCAAGGTCGAGCAGGCGCGGCTCGCGCCGCACGCCAAGGTCCATCTGCGCCGCGGCGCCGGCGCCTATATCTGCGGCGAAGAGTCGGCGATGATCGAATCGATCGAAGGCAAGCGTGGTCTGCCGCGCCATCGCCCGCCCTATGTCGCGCAGGTCGGCGTGTTCGGCCGGCCGACGCTCGTGCAGAACGTCGAGACGCTCTATTGGCTGCGCGACATCCTCGAGAAGGGTGCCGAGTGGTTTACGTCGCATGGCCGGCGCGAGCGCAAGGGCCTGCGCAGCTTCTCGGTGTCGGGCCGCGTTAAGGAACCGGGCGTGAAGCTTGCTCCGGCCGGCGTCACCGCGCGCGAGCTGATCGAGGAATTCTCCGGCGGCATGGCACCAGGGCACGTCTTCAAGGGTTATCTCCCGGGAGGTGCCTCGGGCGGCATCCTGCCGGCCTCGATGGCCGATATTCCGCTCGACTTCGGCACATTGGAACCACACGGCGCCTTCATCGGCTCGCATGCGGTTGTTATTTTGTCCGACCAGGACGATATGAAGGCCGTCGCACTCAACCTGATGAAGTTCTTCGAGGACGAGAGCTGCGGCCAGTGCACGCCGTGCCGCGCCGGCACCGAGAAGGCGGCGAAGCTGATGGCGCAGGGTCCATGGGACGAGACGCTACTCAACGCATTGTCCGGCGCCATGCGCGATGCTTCGATCTGCGGGCTCGGGCAGGCCGCGCCCAACCCGCTGGTGAGCGTGCTGACGCATTTCCGCGACGATCTGGCAAAGCCGCTGGGGGCTTGGTGACATGAGCAAGACGAACGGAACCGGCGAGACGATCGCCTTCACCCTCGACGGCCGCGAGGTCGAGGCGGCCGAAGGCGAGACCATTTGGCAGGTGGCCAAGCGCCTCGGCACCGATATTCCGCATCTGTGCTATGCGCCCGAGCCGGGCTACCGCCCGGACGGCAATTGCCGCGCCTGCATGGTCGAGATCGAGGGCGAGCGCGTGCTTGCCGCGAGCTGCATTCGCAAGCCAGCCGCCGGCATGAAGGTCAAGAGCCAGTCCGACCGCGCCAAGACCGCACGGCAGATGGTGTTCGAGCTGCTCATCGCCGACCAGCCCGGCCGCAACACGCAGGCGCACGACCCGGCCTCGAAGTTCTGGTCGTGGGCCGATCGCATGGGCATCGCCGCCAGCCGCTTCCCCGAACGACACAAGCCGGAAGCGGACCGCAGCCATCCGGCGATGGCGGTCAATCTCGACGCCTGCATCCAGTGCAATCTGTGCGTCCGCGCCTGCCGCGAGGTGCAGGTCAACGACGTGATCGGCATGGCTGGCCGCGGCCATTCCGAGAAGATCGTGTTCGACTTCGACGACCCGATGGGCGCGTCGACCTGCGTCGCCTGTGGCGAATGCGTGCAGGCGTGCCCGACCGGCGCATTGATGCCGTCCTCCGTCGTCGACGACAACAACGTGCGCACCGGTTATGCCGACCGTGCCGTCGATAGTGTCTGTCCCTATTGCGGCGTCGGCTGCCTGCTCACCTATCACATCAAGGACGACAAGCTCCTTTACGTGACCGGCCGGGATGGCCCGGCCAATGAAAACCGGCTGTGCGTTAAGGGCCGCTTCGGCTTCGACTATGTGCATAATCCACAGCGCATCACCCAGCCGATGATCCGCAAGGACGGCGTGCCGAAGCATCTCGACAACGCCACCGACCAATCCGATCCCTGGACCAATTTCCGTCCGGCGACGTGGGAGGAGGCGCTCGCCGCCGCCGCCGCGGGCCTGAAGACGATCCGCGATCGCGACGGCTCGAAGGCGCTAGCCGGCTTCGGCTCGGCCAAGGCGTCGAACGAGGAAGCCTATCTGTTCCAGAAGCTGGTGCGCGCCGGCTTCGGCACCAACAATGTCGACCACTGCACGCGGCTGTGCCACGCGTCGTCGGTCGCCGCCCTGATGGAAGGCGTCGGTTCGGCCGCGGTGACCGCGACGTTCAACGAGTGTAAGAACTCCGACGTGATGATTGTGATCGGCGCCAACCCGACCGAGAACCATCCGGTCGCCGCCACGTTCTTCAAGCAGGCGGCCAAGCGCGGCGCCAAGCTCATCGTCATGGATCCGCGCGGTCAGGCGCTCAAGCGCCATGCCGCCCACATGCTGCAGTTCCGGTCGGGAGCTGACGTGGCGATGCTCAACGCGTTGCTCAACGTGATCATCAGCGAGAAGCTCTACGACCAGCAATACGTCCAGTCGTTCACCGAGGGGTTCCCCGGGCTGGCCGAGCACGTCAAGGATTTCACGCCGGAGGAAATGGCGCCGATCTGCGGCGTCGACGCCGACACGCTGCGCACGGTGGCGCGCACCTACGCGCGGGCCGAGCGCGCCATCATCTTCTGGGGCATGGGCGTGTCGCAGCACACCCATGGCACCGACAATGCGCGCTGTCTGATCGCGCTCGCGCTGATCTGCGGCCACGTCGGGCGGCCCGGAACGGGCCTGCATCCGCTGCGCGGCCAGAACAACGTGCAGGGCGCATCCGACGCCGGCCTCATCCCGATGTTCTTTCCTGACTACAGGTCGGTCGAGGACATCGACATCCGCACCAAGGTCGAGCAGGCATGGGGCACGACGCTCGATCCCACGCGCGGCCTCACGGTGGTCGAGATCATGGATGCGGTCCATGCCGGCGTGATCAAGGGCATGTACATCATGGGCGAGAACCCGGCGATGTCCGATCCCGACCTCAATCACGCACGCGCGGCGCTCGCCCATCTCGAACATCTCGTAGTGCAGGACATCTTCCTCACCGAGACGGCGCGCTATGCCGACGTGGTGCTGCCCGCCTCGGCCTGGCCGGAGAAGGATGGCACCGTCACCAACACCAATCGCCAGGTGCAGATGGGCCGTCAGGCCCTGCCGCTGCCCGGTGAGGCCAAGGTCGACTGGTGGATCACCCAGGAGATCGCCAAGCGCATCGGCCTGCCGTGGAACTACCGCCATCCGAGCGAGATCTATGCCGAGATGGCGTCATTAATGCCCTCGCTCGACAACATTTCCTGGGATCGCATCGAGCGCGAAAGCTCGGTGACCTATCCGTCCGACGCGCCCGACAAGCCCGGCCATGACGTGGTGTTCGCCGAAGGCTTCCCGCGACCGGGCGGCGTCGGCAAGCTCGTCGCAGCCAAGCTGACGCCGCCCGATGAGCGGCCGGACGCGCAATATCCGATGATCCTGACCACCGGCCGTCAGCTCGAGCATTGGCACACCGGTGCCATGACCCGTCGCGCAAGCGTCCTCGACGCCATCGAGCCCGGCCCGGTGGCCTCGCTGTCGCGGGGCGAGATCGCCCGGCTCGGCATCGAGCCGGGCGACATGATCCGCGTCACCACGCGGCGCGGCACCGTCGAGCTCGCCGCCCGACAGGACGACTCCGTGCCCGACGGCGTCGTGTTCATCCCGTTCGCCTATGTCGAGGCCGCCGCCAACCTGCTAACCAACCCCGCGCTCGATCCGTTCGGCAAGATCCCCGAGTTCAAGTACTGCGCAGCGCGGATCGATCGGGTCGAGATGTCGCGCGAGGCGGCGGAATAAAATTTCCGCCGCGTTGGTTTGCCGACAAAATCACGCGACCGAAGTCGGATTTATCCGACTTCGGGTGGCGAGAGGGTGTTGCGGCCCGCGGCATGTGTCTTGGCGGCGGGCAGTCGTCACAACGCGATTTCGCCCGTCACGGTCCCGTATACGAAATGCGATAGATCGCTCCGGCGAAATCATCGGAAACCAGGAGCGAGCCGTCGGGCAGCTGCGCGACGTCGACCGGCCGCCCGAGATATTCGCCGTCCGAGGTCAGCCAGCCTTCGGCGAACGGCTCGGTCTTGTCGGCCGTTCCGTCCTCTTTGAGGCTGGTGAACATCACGCGGGCGCCGACCGGCGTCGTGCGGTTCCACGATCCGTGTTGGGCCGAGAAGATCCCGCCGCGATATTTCTGCGGGAACATCTTGCCGTTGTAGAACGTCATGCCGAGGTCGGCGGCATGGGGCGCCATCTCGACCTGTGGGAACGTGACGTTGGCGGGCGGCTGCTGGTCCTTGTACTCGGTGGTCCGCGTCTTGCCGCCGCCGAAATAAGGAAAGCCGAAATTCATGCCGGCCTTGTCGGCGCGGTTGAGCTCGCCCGGCGGCTGGTCGTCACCCATGCCAT